>Ga0209039_10000486_pt1 | contig 38600 bp, 37 predicted proteins | sample BogFormECP12_OM1_FD_188238 | JGI IMG/M metagenome (GOLD analysis project Ga0209039, IMG submission 188238) | Bog forest soil microbial communities from Calvert Island, British Columbia, Canada - ECP12_OM1 (SPAdes) (version 2) | ecosystem: Environmental > Aquatic > Freshwater > Wetlands > Bog ...
GAAGCTTTTCTGATTCCTAAAGGTCTAGGACTTTTCGAGATGACACTTGAAAAAATCAAAAAAGCAATCAACAAAATTCCGTACGATGAAAATTATTAAGTTTAGCGCGCGCTCGTAAAGAAATCAGTTAGTTAGTGCGTGTGCCACTTTAACAGAAGAGAAGGATGGTGAAATTAATGACTGAAGAAGTTAACGCTAAAAGAAAACGATTTGAAGACCAGATATGTGAACTGGATAAACGAATAGCAGACGCAACAAGTTGCCATCTAACAATGGTAGAGGTAGACAGACTAAGAGGAGAACGTGCAAGACTGCAACAGTGAATTCAAGGCTTTGCCGCCTAGGCAAATAGAACTAGGGAGGATTAGAGTACACTCGATACCAAAGACAATGAGGTCTAAAGACAGTATTCTGGAAATCCAATATTTCAATAACGAATGGAAAGTAACCAAGTTCTCAACAGACTATAAACATGGAGAATATGGTAAACCAAGGATGATACTCGATGAGAAAGGTCTACCCGTAAGAATAGAATATGAATACAGAGGAAGCGACACAGAAGGAGAAATAGTAACAGCATACAATACTCTAACTGTTGACGAACCAGAATCAGTAATAGTGGATACTAAACAAGAATCTTCCAAGTTCCCTGACAACTGGATATGCAGCAAACCTTACTGCGGTACCACGAACAGTGAAGCAATGCTAGTGTGCAGTCGCTGTGGAACTCCTAGAGACAATAAAACAGATAAACCATCAGGTCCAGTGCCACAAGAACAACCAAAGAACGATACTGAAAAACCTAATAAAAAGAAGGTTCTGAAATGTGAATAGAAGACAATTGATTCTAGATACCCCGTTGTTCCCGCTGGTATCGCTTTCCAAGACTCTTTTTGGGTAATTGACGAGTGTTATAGCGCGCTTATGTATCCTGCGCACGCAGATGACGACGTAAGCGCTTAAAATGATAAGCAGATATCTTTATAAGCTAGTATGCGCTTACTGTACTATAAGGATAAGCAAGAAGGGTGGATATACAATGAAAAAAGAAGTGAGGACTATACTTGACATATTGCACTTTGCTTATCGGAAGAAAATCTGACACGTGCGAATCGTGAACATAAAATGAAAAGTTGGTAATTCAAATGGGGCGAATTTGCGTGGAGCTGCCAGATGAACTGGAAAAGAAGCTCAGGTTTAAAACCATCGAGAGATTTGGCGGCAAGAAAGGCGATCTATCAAAAGCGGTCGAAGAATCCGTAAGAACATGGGTTGCCCTAGACAAGTAGACGCACAAACAAGCCGCACATCAAAAAACGCCCCCCTCAACAAAAACTCCAAGCATCAAGTTACATTCACTTCCACCAACAACTTTCTTGGGAGAAAGGATTCATCCGCGAAAGGCACTTTTTCGGCTTCCTTTCGCCTCAAGCAGCGGGTTCTGCCTTCATTTACTCTTGTTCCTCACTTTATAACGAAGCAAATGTCCGCATTTCCAGTCTGTCGGACGGCCACGCTTGTCATGCTTTTCTTGTCCTTTATGGACTTTGCGTCCACAGAAAGCGCACCAGTAGTCACTATTGAAATCTATGTATCCTTTTGACGTCATCTGCCATTCTCCAGTTCACCTAATCTTTCAGAAATGGAGTCTTAACCAACCAACGCACGCGCTTTTACCTTTGCTCTTTCAGCAATAGCAGTCTCTTTGCAGTTTCTTTGGAGATCTTTTCAAGACCCTCAGCTAATTCTGCTCGGGAAACATCATCGATCGGATACACCTTTCCATTCTTATCGATGAAGACCAGGTCCAACTTCCTTTTTTCCATTCTTTCACCCCTTTCAAATTCTATTATTCACTTTGGCAACGGAAAAAGAAGTGGTTCCGTCTAGCTTACCTTAGTAATTTCATGCTTTCCTCGAGACTCATTGCCAACTTGATTTCGCTCGTGTTCCAAGCCATCCATTTGATCATATCTGGTTCCATAGAGAATTCATGCAGTGCGTCTGAACTTGGCGCTTCATACACCCAGATCAATAAATGTTCAGGAACCACAGTCCAAGCCCCAATCCTCTTGACTCCATGTTTCTTCTCCAATGCGCCCAATTTGGGTGGCAGTTCTAGAGTCATTTTCTTCATTTTCTCGTTGTTAAGCGGACAGTTTTCTGCAGAATGTCTAGAAATTATCAGAAATATCGGCATACAAGCACTCCCAAAAGTAACAGTTTGGGAATGCCGGATATAAGCTATTGCCTACATAAACTCCAGTCTAAGCCTTTTTGAGCACAGTACAAGTGTTTATGCTCACTATGTGCTGAAGCGCGTGCCATTTACGAGGTTGAGCGCACGCGTCAAATAGTCTTAAGTGTTATTATTTGGACATAGACTTGTGATAAACATGCCAGAGGTTCATCAGATTCTGGTCACTTTTGATAAAGATCAAATTGATATAATTAGGTCGCTTAAAGGTCTTGGAACAGAAGATGCCGAGATAGTTCGGTCGGTAGTCATGGCCTATTTGAGCGAACACAACTATATCAAGCAAGCATCGATAGATCGCGATCGAGTGAATGAGGAATCAGATAAAAAATACAAACTTGCTCGTGCGAGGGGCAACTTCTGAAACAGTCGCAAAGTATCCACCTAAGTGCTTTCTGTGTGGCATGGTTTATTCCTTCTTGATGTTTTCTTCATTGTAGAGTTCAATGTAGCCACAGTTTCGACAGTAAAAGGGTATCACTTTGCCCTGATAATCGGGCCACCCATCGCTCAGCTGGATTGTTTGGATTGCGCCGTGCCCATCCGACATGCTACTCATCTGAACCATTTCTTTTCCACACTTGGGACACTTTTTAACTTCGCCCATTTTCTGACATCCAGCAGGTCTTCTATTGCAATGTAGCGTGCGCTTGATTTAAGATTTCTACCATCAATAACGCGCGCAGCTAGCTATTCGCAGAAGAAACATAAGATGAATCGTGTGTACAGGTACCGAGGAGTAACTATGCCTGAAAAAACGAAAAAGGGAGCCCTCACGGTTAAGAAGGCAAAGAAGCCTACGCTTGCAGTTAGAAAGCCTCAACCAAGCGAGATTCAAAGCTTCAACGATTTGTTAGACACTTTTCGGGAAGAGTTTGGAGGTTACTTGTGGGATCCCTATAGAGGATTCGAGTGGCCTGTCGAGTATGAACTGCCCATGCGAATACCATACGTTGACGTTATCGATTTTGGCAAAGAGTATGTCGTGAAAGCGGAGCTTCCAGGGCTGAGAAAGGAAAACGTGCACATTGAAGTGGCGCCGAAAGAATTGTCGCTGACCGCCAGAGCTGATGTGGAGACGGAAGAGAAGGGAAAAACCTATTTGCACAGGGAAAGAGCTTTCTCCACTTTCCGCAGACGCATAGGATTCGGAGAAAGAATAGACACAGAAAAGGCTTTAGCAAACATGGCAGAAGGGATCCTTGAAATAAAACTTCCCAAACTCGAGCCCAAACCTGAAAAGAAAACCAAAAAGCTAACACCCCAATAAACTTCGCGCGCTCGCAACTTAAAAAGCGGAACTTCGACGAGAGGCAGCCACTTTTCCGAAAATCGACAGCTGCAATTTCGACACAAGTAACGCTGTTTTTCTCCAAACCTCGTGTACCTAATTCCATCTCTATAGGAGCGACAGCATCACGAGACAGCAATTACATATGGGGCACGCATGCCCGCTCCACATTTTAGACTCAAAAAAGAATAACTCCCAGGAATATTACACACAAAACAAGGAGTGGAGCCGGTGTGTCTGCTATGTCTCTTGAAAAGGGATTCTCAGTGGAAAAAGCACATCGAACACAAGTTGAATTGTCGAAGCATTTAATTCTCGAAGACGAGCTTCCTTCAACCATCCGTTGCGTTGCAGGAACTGACGTTGCCTACACAAACAATTTATCGGTGGCTGCCGCCGCCTTGCTAGACTTTGATTCGTTGCAACTGAAAGAGTCACAACTTGCTGTTCAAAAAACGGTCTTTCCCTATATCCCAACTCTGCTCTCCTTTCGAGAGATACGCGCAACAATTGCTGCCACAAAAAAGCTCCACACCGAACCAGAAATCATTTTTGCCAATGGACACGGTTATGCGCATCCTTACCGCTGCGGACTTGCAAGCCACCTTGGACTTATTCTTAAGAAACCAATTATAGGCATCGCGAAGTCGCTTTTAATCGGCGCTCTCGTGAAGAATTCCCAAACTCAGGACACCGTTTTCATACAGGACAAAGGCGAAATTATCGGAGCAAGAGTCAGAACCAAATCTAAAAGCAAACCAGTTTATGCGAGTGTTGGACACATGATCTCACTTGAAACAGCTTAAGAATGGTCAAAAACTGCGTGCTCAGCACACGAATTCCTGAACCTATCGCTTTGGCTCACAGAAATGCCGCTGTTGAGAAAAGAAGAATCAAAATGGTTTGCTAAAGCATAGAAAACGCACGCGAGGAAAAACCTCGCTGTTTATATTTAAAGAAAAAGCATATACCTACTTGTAGAGGTAAAGTGACTTTCACTGCACTGAGGAATGAGTAGCTTGTTCTCGGGACGGAAGAAGTTGAAAGTGGATTGTGGTGAGTTGGAAGAAGGGAAGGCCTTGCTTTCCAATTTCTTGCGGAAGGGCCTCAACAAAGAGGTTACTTCCGACGACCATACTCTGTCGGTAGATTCCGAGATTTCTGCGCAGGAATTGAAGGGGCTAGTGAATAAGTTCATCTATCATCAACATCTGAACAACAGGTATTGGGTTGCGCTCGAAGGCAACTCCGTTAAAATCCACAAGTTCAAAGAGAAAAAAAGTGAGAAACGGAAGAAGCCATCGCCTGCACCTGCAACGATTCAGCACGGATGGTTGTAGGAAACTGCTTTTTTAGCTTACCAAAACACGCTGGCTTATCCACGAAATTGTGTTACAACAGTTCTTGTCGAGAAAACTCGAATCAAATCTGGTCCTTCAGAACTGAAAAACAAAGCATTCTCGCTAAACACAAGGTTTGTGAATACATAATCGTACCCTGCAGAGAGAAGCAGCATTCAAGCCCCAAAATGCTGAAGCTGGACAAAGGAAAAGTGAACCGAGCACCCGCCAATACTTGGCTCTAACAGATTTAGGAGACTAGCGCTATTGTTCCACTCAGATCTAGGTCGTCCAATCTCGGAGAACCATTCATTGGGAGTATAACGTGGCTTGCGTCCAGTGAAACTTTTAATGTTTGGCCTAATAATGTTCCGGTTCTACCGGAAAGGCACCACAGCGCGATCCTTCCCCCGTACTTGGGAATCAGCCAAATGCAAAGCATGAAGTAATGGCAGCATGAAACCAGTTCTCCACTGCCCCATGAGACATAAAAGGTTCCATAGTTAGGGTTTACGCTCACGTCTCCATCTTTCACGTCTAGATCCATCAACGTCTTCAGTTTTCCATCAGCTGAGCCTGTCACATATAAGACCACGTTGACAGGTGCGTGTTTCTGCGGATCGTAAGCGGTTCCAGTAAGTTGCAATGTGAAACTATGAGTAGAGGCTGCAAGAATTGTCGTATAGCCTACGTAAGAGGCTCCAAATACACTTGCGATTAAAATGGAAATTACGATTGAAACAGCTATATGGGACTTCACTTTCCTGCCTTCTCCACGCTTATATGAAAGGTTCAGCTTACTTAAATATTGCTGAATCGGCAATGCTAAGACCATTCCGCCAAGCGGGCCTATTGCTAAATTTTTTTCTAGCGACTCTGGCCACGGCGGTCACCTTTTTGTTCGGGCTCTTCAAACTCGTCAACCTTTTAGACATCAGGTTCTACCTCCTATACTCTCCCAAAACCGTTAACATCGTCATATTCTCGCCTGCGGCGGATTTGTCAATATGGATTGTTTCACTGCTGCTGGCAGTGTTGGAAATGCTTCTGGTGAAAGCGTTGTGTGATGTCAGTTTTCCCCGCTGGACAATATTGCCTTTCCTCTTCCTGCTATGTTCGCTTGCAGTTTTTCAAATCAACGACAAGATGGGGTACTTCCTCGCTATTCCCGCAGGGTTCGCCATAGCCATTATATCAACTTACTATTGCGACGGCTACCTCGTGGCTGGAAGGAAAGAAGCGGCCTCAACCACGTTGTCGTTTGCTGCAAGTCTTTTGATACTCTTTGAAATCGCGTCGGCCTCATCATGGATACTCAACCTTTTCGCCTATGAAGTTCCTTTCGGAACCGGTTTGCGTTGGCTATTCCCCATTATCGATCTTCAGCTTTTCAACGTGTTATACCCCTTAACGTCGTGGCTGTTTCTTCTTTTCCTGTATAGCTGGATATGGATTCCGGTTTTGAAGCAGGTGTCGCCGAGAATTGCAACGCTGAAACGCGCCAAACTGAAAATCAAGAAGATCTCTCTTTTCCGCGTTCCAGATGCAGGTTCAATATTCACTTTGAACCGCAAATATATAGTCCTCGGTTTGCTTCTCTCGTTGGCAACCGCCGCCTTCGTCTCGTACTATCCATACACTCACGTTCCGCATTCAACCCTGGTCGGATCTGACTCTGTGGAATACTACAATTGGGTGAGCAGTTTAAACCAGAAAGGACCATTGACCGTTTTCAACACGGACAGGCCGCTTCCCCTTCTGCTGATGTATGTTGTCCAAATCGCAACTGGATGGTCGCCAGAAACCGTCGTCAGGATGATGCCCACAATCCTTGCATTATGCCTTTGTTTGGCTGTTTACTGGTTCGTTAAGATTGGAACCAAAAATGAGTTCGCAGCGGTAGTCTCCTCGCTTCTTTCATCCTTTTCTTTTCAAGTTACAGTGGGAGTGTTCGCGTATTTTCTGGCAAACTGGATGGCCATCATTGAGTCTCTTCTTCTGCTTGTTTTCTTGTTGAAAAGCTCTGAAAAGCAGTCTTGGAAATTCGTGGTATTGTCAGCGGTCATGGGTATGGCTGTTCTTCTGACACATCCGTACACGTGGGATGTTTTGATGGCAGTTCTAATTCTCTATTTTGCATGGACATTGATACGAAAGGGATCGGGAAGAAAGAGAGAGATTCTCTTGCTGGCCTTGCTTCTGGCGTCCAACTTCATCTTCTATGCAGCTTATGCCCAAGCACCGTTTGGAAAAAGCCTAGGCAGCGCGGAGGGAGGGAGCCTTTCTGGTGTAACATCAGGCATCGGCGTTTCAAACTTTCTGAATCTTCAGAACAACCTTGCGATGATCGTTCAATCATACGTGGGGGGCCTGTTTGGGAATCCATTTCTGATATTGTTGGCGGTTGTAGGCGTCTTTTCCATGTTTGATTTTTCAGAAAGATTCAACAAGATAATGATGTCGTGGGTAATGGTTCCTTCCTTGGCATTGTTGATCGTTTCTCCAGATCCATACTACTACCGCTTCCTCTACCTCATCCCAATTCAAATTCAAGCCGCCGCTGGACTTCTCTGGATAACCAGCAAGCTCGAACTTATGAAAAGCTGGTTCAAAACCGAAAGAAACCTTCGTACATTCAAGATATTAATAGTCATACTAGTCGTTCTCGTTCTGTTCAACTATGCTTTGCGGTCTGTGGATGAAGCGGTGGTTCACATACTCTAGCTTGGAACAAACAGCACAATGCGCATGATCATCCAAGAAGAATTAGGCAAACAAAAACTTGAGCCTATCATCAAGAGCCCCAGCAAGAGACAGCAATATAGCTACGCTTCTGTCGAAAAGGCAAAAAGAATGCCGAATACAAATCAAAAAATTTTCTCTGGAAAATGAATAATCTAAATGGCCTATTATTCTCCGAAAAAAGGACGAAGCAGGCTGCCCTTCACGTGTGCACTCTTTGCATCCGCGCCAGAGGCCTTCCCCTACAAAGCCAGCGCTAAAGTGTCTCTATCTTGCTTTCACTATCTTCTTGCAGCAGTCGCAGCACAGTTCTCGCTCTAGCAACTGAACCGTTTGCGACAACTCCAACTCCCTTCCACATTCGTCACAAAATATTCTTCGTGCCACTTTTGTCCAGCTCTCTCGGCGCTTAGATGAGGATTATACGTGAAATTATCCTTTTTGGAGTTTTCCTCTAGAAGAAACTTCGCTAGCCTTTTGTTTTTTCAGGTTCTTTCTGGAGAAACACGATCTTGTCCCTTCCGCTTTTATGTCTCTTTATGATTTCTTTGTTTTCCATTTCCCCGAGGATTTTGCTGGTTTTGGCTTTTGAGAATTTGAGTTGTTCTGTTATTTTCGACTGAAGAATTTGTCCTCCTTCTTTTCTTAATAGCGCAATTATTCTTTCGGAATTGTCCCCTTCTTTGATAGCTTTAATAGCGGAAGATTCGAGTATGATTTCTCTTTTTCTTCTAGCCCTCAGGACCAGCATGCTTGCCAAAATTGCACCGATAACTGGGAGCGTTACCTCTAAAAGGAGTAGGAAAGACGAGGAGACGATGATTCCATTAGTTGTTCCTTGTGACAGTTGAATTGTGGGCTGACCATCTTGAAAATCACCGACAGAGTTCCATTCTAACAGGTCGTTTAAGTTTTGGTCAGGTGATGGTGAACAACTTTTGACAATGTATCCTGTTGGAAGAAGGATAGAGAGCTCACCGTCGCCGAACATGAACGATTCGTTAGAGAATGCATCGCCTATCGTAATGTTAGTGTTTTCAACAAGGGCGAAGTTTGTCCAGTCAAAACTGTAATCCAGGAAGCCGTATGCTCCAACACCACTTTCTGTGCCACCCACTGTGATGTTCTCAGCCGTCATGAATCGTCCCGTTCCCAAATGGGCTTGGCCAATTATAGTGGACACATTGGATTGGAACTGACTGATGTACTCCATTGCTTGATTGATGAGTTGTTCAAAACTTGCCTGATCAGTATCAGTTTCTAGGTATGCGCTCTGTTCAATCACCCATGAAGCCGTTCCGTCTTCATGTATCTCGACAGTATACTTTGTTTGAAGCGTATACGCTTGCGTCCTAGGGACCGCTGTTAGCAACATCGTCATAACACAAAAGACGGCGCACACAATCAGCCTTATGTCTTTCATGCTCTCTTGAATGCAAGTAACGGAATGCGATATATAAGGGATATGAACTAGAATTCCATCCTTCAAATTGAGATTTAGAGCCTAAACAGCGAGCCTGTAGACAAAAGAAACCATTATGAACAATTAAACGGTAAAATAAACAGTATTCACGCTTATGGAACTGAAAGGAACGAAAAAAGCCTTTTATCGCTGTTTTGTATTATATTCTTTTTGAAAAGAGGAAAAAAAATGGCAAAACTAAGCAAGATTCTCGGAATATCGATAATGACTTTGCTTTGCTTAACTGCTATTGGTTCAGCAATGGTCAATGGTGGCAAACCCACCAATACCGTGTTTGTCCAATTGACGGGAGCCATGCAATTAGGATGGTACGTTCAAACAGACAACATAACTGTGGCGGCTAATTTCACGGCGAATGTTCCACCGACAATAACTGACGGAACCTACAATGCTACTTTCCAAGGATTTGCGCGCGTTGGCGTAAACAACATAGAGTTCAATGGTGTAATAGAAACTGAAAACGGCACTTTTGCGGCTGACTTTGTTGTTCCAAACAGCGCCACCATTCCAACAGGCGTGTGCGGAGCAACAGGAATACTAGTGCTAGAAATAACGGAGATCACAACTACTCCCCCAATCCAATGCGAATATATCCAAGTTGCCGGCCACGTCACACGTTACGGTAACACTTCAGCATTTGGAATGCTAAATGCGAACGCAAAGTTCACGAACACAACAGCCGGCTTGGTCAATAACGTAACCAACGCAAATGTTTGCTGGGCTCCACTATCCCCGTCTATAATGCCCATGTGGAAGATCGCACCGAATGCTACTGGAAACTTTACATACTCCTTCTATGCTGCTAGATTAATCAACACTACAATGGCTGCCCTCAACTATTCAGGTAACGACTTCTACGTTGCAGGAACATGGACCGTCCTCAATATCACCTACAGCTACAGCGGATTGAACTGGTGCAACTTCAATGCGAGCGAATCAAGCGTAGCAACGAACGTCACAGGAGTACTCGAGGTTAATGGAACTTGGGGCATTAAAGTAAATCCGGGCGCTGACAGTCTATGCCGCACGAGCATGGGGAACTTCACCTTAAGCTTGACAGGATTCAACGACGTAACAGGTTTTGTGGACCAGTTTGTATTGCACGCAAGAGCGGTTCTGGATGGCGACGTTCTAGGTCACGGCGTTGTGGACATTTACGACCTTGTCTACGTAGCTAAATACGTTGGAAGCACTCCAGGGTCTCCCCAGTCAGGAGGACTGCAAAACTTTGAAAGCATTGAGAAGGCTAACGTGAGCTTCGGCTTCGGCGCTATTGACATCTACGACCTTGTCACAGTAGCCACTGAAATAGGGCAAACAGGCTAAAATTCTCCTCTATCCTTTTTTTTGTTCTTAAATCTAAATATATTTGAAGCCCAGAATAATGAGGCGAGAGCATGCATATGTCACGATCTACCAAACTTTCCACGTGCTTGCTAGTTTTCGCGTATTCAGCGCTGATAATCCTTCTATTGATGCCGATGGGCATAGTCAGAATGGGGAATGCAGCTTCAGCAAGCCTTTTTCTAGAACCATCAAGTCAGACGATTGGTGCTATTGGGGATTCCTTCACCGTTAATGTGAGCATATCTGGAGTTTCCGATCTTTATGCTTATCAACTCCAACTATTCTACAACTCAACTCTCATGAATGGGACGCAAATAACAGAAGGCCGTTTTCTAAATGAAAGCGTAAATTTCGGCCAACCTTTCTTCGAAGTAGTGAATTTTACTGATAATTACAATTCTACTTATGGCATAGCGTTTGTCCTTTGTACACTGACAGGCAGCGCACCTGGTGTAAATGGGGGAGGTGTGCTCATTACAGTGCAATTCAAGGCTGTTTCTCGAGGCAACTCAGTCCCACTGTATCTTTCTGGCATCCAACTTTCTGACCCTAATGCCTCTCCAATTTCCTACGATCTCTCTGGCGGGGCAGTCACTGTAATTCCAGAATTCACATCGCCGATTGCGGTTTTAACCTTGATTGCCGCTTCGTTATTTGCCATTCTCGTTGGGAAACGGGCCACGCGCAAAGTCAAGAATTTCAACTCATAGTGTATCCAGAACTTCTCATATGATATCCCCGTTGCTACAGTACGGTAAATCTGTGCGAGTGCGGGCGCGCTGGCGATTGCATGCTTTTCTACTTGGAATATGTTGGTTTTTGATAGAATAATATTCCAGAACCCTTTAATCAGCGCGGCCCCATGAGGCAGCTGAGCATTGTACCATGAGTAGACAGAATCTGGGAATCAAGTTGATTCTATTCTTCCTTATCACGTGGGGTCCATGTAGCGCCGTGTGTCCGATAGTTTTCGGCCAAACGACGACAGTAAGCGTTTCACCCTCGTCCATTTCTGCCTCAGTCAGTCAAGACTTCACAGTCAATGTGATTGTTTCTGGGATCAGTGATCCCGCAGGCCTTTATGGTTGGGAATTTATTCTAACATGGGACAGCACACTTTTGACCGTTGTTAATGTGACTGAGGGACTTTTCCTTCAGTCTGGGGGCGGAAGCACTTTCTTCACCTACGCGGTGAATGCTACTGACGGCAGCGTGCGCGTTGACTCTACCTTAGCAGGAAGTGCTAACGGGGTTGATGGTGGTGGGACCTTAGCAACCATAGCTTTCTATGTTGATAACGCTGGAGGATGCCCACTGCACTTGAGCGAGGCAACTTTGGTAGATTCTCAAGACGCACAAGTTCAATGCCTGACCGCTGACGGCTACGGAAATTTCACCGCGCGTGCCGCTCCGCCCGATATAGCCGTCACGAACGTTAATGTTTCACCTACAACACTGGTCATTGGAGGTATCGTGAGCATCAATGTTACTGTTCAGAATCAAGGCATCTCTGAGGAGACCTTCAACGTTACAGTCTACGCCAATTCCACAGTCTATGCTAATTCGGTAACAATAGGCGAGCAACCCGTGTCATTACCAAGCGACTCCTCTAACAAGCTTGCATTCACTTGGAGCACCGCCGGTTTTGAACAAGGAGACTACAACATCTCTGCCTCAGCAAGTATTGTCCCCGGGGAAGTGAATACTACCAACAATATCTTGCAGGCCGCCAATCCTGTTACGCTTCTCTATAATGGCCACGATGTAGCCGTTGTAGCATTCGACCCCTACAAGACCGCTGTGGGACAAGGGTACAGCATGAACATCACCGTCCTCGTTAAAGACTACGGAGTCTTCCCAGAGACCTTCAACACCACAGCCTACGCAAACACGACATCTATCGGCACACAATCAGTCAGCTTGCAAAGCGCGAATGACGCAGCACTAACGTTCGGCTGGAGTACAAACTCTTTCCTTAAGGGCAACTATACAATTAGCGCCTATGCCTCACCAGTTCCAAACGAGACAGAAATAACGAACAATCTTCTGATTGGAGACAGTATCATAAGCGTAACTATTCCAGGCGACATAAACGGCGACTTCAAAGTTAACCTCGCCGATTTGGTTTTGCTGGCAAACGCCTATGGTACGACCTCCGCATCAGGAGGCACGCCTGGCGTTGCACACGCGTGGAATCCCAACGCCGACATAAACGGCAATGGGGTTGTAGACCTCGCAGACCTTGTCATACTGGCTCAGCATTATGGTCAGCACTACCCATAATCAGAAGGGTTTTCCTCCACAAAATCATAAGCCAATCGAAGACATCAATTACTAACAGGCGCGTTATAGCGCGTAATTAACGTAAAGCTTAAACCTTCAATATTTCAACATGCGCGTTAACTCTGGTTTTCGCGCGCGCCTGAAGTATTCTACGCTTATACAGCAGTTCGTCGGTGCCGTGTGAGCGCGTGCGTTAGAAGTTGAATTCGGGTTTTTCTTTGTCGTCACATTTGGCAAGCAGCATCAGTATCTCATCTATTAACTGCTTGTCTCTTACAGAAACTGCAAGCATTCTTGCTTCTTCAAGCTGATTCTGAGCAGTCTTCCAGAGTTCTGCATACATATTCCATTTTGCAGATTCCGCCAAGGATTTGGCGGCGTGAAGTCTGCGTCGTTTCATATCTCCTCCTGTCACTATCCGAATCACAGTATCTCCACCTATTCTTTCCTGTAACGATCTTCACAAAATCATCAATTTGATCCCTAATTATAACGTTTCCGCAACATCCTTCTAGAAGAACGTTCTAGCCTACAAACTCGACAAGGCCTGTCAGAAACCGACTAAAATGGTCGTCTATCTAAAACGATATATCCGCAGCCGGACAGAAGTAGCAGTCAAATTCCCAGGGATTTGAAAGGCCCTTGCGTCAGATTGAACTGGCAAATTGGAAGGACTTATCGAGAAGAGTCAACGGCATAGTGAAGAGTTTGGAAATGATTTATCAAGTTAAGCTGAGAGTTGACGTCCAAGAGATTCGGCTTGAACGGGTTTACCCGACGAAAGATTTTCTAGAAAACGACAAGATAGCCTCGGTCTTTAAGAAAACTGTTGAAGAAAACTACGATGTTCCTATCACAGTCGTAAAGAGCAGCAATGATTTTTTGTCCTTGACAGGCATCACCGCGCATTTATCAGGAAGAAACTCTTATTCAAAACCATTCAGGCTCACGTTTTAGTGTTTCCTGAAGGCAAAAAGTACAGGGAAATCATTAGAAGGCCGTTGGAAGAGCTGCGAATCAGAGACATCACGCCGATTGAAGATCCGATCTTGAAGGCTTGGCAACGCATACTCTTAGATTGTGAGCATTATGAAGCAATCTACAACATTCCCTTCTACTTGGACAGAAAATGCGTCAGGCTTGAACAACTCGTGCCAACCCAGTCGCACGTGGGCAAAGCACAGGTCGAAGCCATAAAGAAGCTGCTTGTCCCTATAGTCTGCGTATGCCAAGGAGACAAATGCTAACATTCTTGATGGACACGCAAGATCACTTCGCGCTAGAGAATTAGGTTTGAACTCAATCGATACAATTATTCTGCTTCCCTCACACAAAATAAACTTCGGCATCGTAAAAACTGCCGCGGAAATGGGACTGCACAGGCTCGAAGACATAAAAGTCATGAAGTGGACAGCGTGCGCCTCCCTCTAATCCAGTCGCGTCACTGCCGAAAGGTTGAAAGAATGTGAGAACGAGGTTCGAGTAATCCTCCGAAGCGCAAGCTCATCTTTATAAGAGATGCTGATGTACAATGCGCTACGGCGCCGATAGGTAATTGCATTACTGTTTTCTACGGAAATGGTTTGCTTTTTGCTTAACACGCGGCAAGAAAGTGATGTAATTGAACATTAAAGATGTCAGGAAGTGCAAGAATTCCTTAGAGTTGAATGAATTCATCGAAAAGTATTTTGCCGAAGGAAACCTTTCAAACGAGAGCTTCGACAGCATATACTGGAATCTTTTCGAAGAATGGAAAAGGGGCCTCAAGACTAAACCATCGCGTATGCTTTAAGATGCACTGAACTCATTCGATTCCTTTTCATGCCTTGGATTCGGGCCAAAATTATGCATTGATCTGTTCTGGTTGTTCTGGGACAGCAGGTCTCAGAATGAATGACTCGCTTTCTGTACTAATCAGTCGAGTTTGCTTTGCTTCCTTTTGTCGATTAGCACCTGCCCAAAGCATGGTCCATCCGATTATCCAGAATATCATCGCAATCGGCAACACAAACAACCTGAATATTCGATTGCGCATGAGTTTGCTACCTGAACCGTCGAATGGGTTGAAGGATATTAAGACGTTTATGAATTTGAAATAAATGTTCTAGCGCGCGCCTCCCCGAGCGCGCGCCTCTTCACATCCCCTTGGAGAATCAGTTTCATGAGGAGGAAAGGAGAAGGAGATTCGCCGTCCGCCTCACTCATCTGCTAATACTTTGCCTCTGGAATCATATGACTCTTTTTTCAGTAGACAATATTGAAAAATCGGAAGCTTGAAATGAAAATAACATGGGCAGAGTCACCTACAAGGTGTTGCGGGATTATATTTCTTCAATTGAACAGATTTAAGCCGTTGATTGTTAAGTCGTTCCGAGCGCTTTTTATGATCCGTTTGGGGAGAAGGCGGAGGTGCGTTGAAGATGAAAGAACTCCATCTATTCCCGTTTCTTTTGTAACTCTTGCTCTTTGATGCCAAAGTGATGCAGTCTCAGCGAGAATTGGCCAAAAATACGGCTCGATATTGTAGGGTTAAATAGTTGTTTTATCGATTCTTTTTTTACGCTGTTTAAACATTGCATTTTTTCTCATTCTTCCTATTTAACCGATAAAAAACGATGGTAAAACCTAGATTTAAAGAGTATGTCGAAACTGTAGAACGTTTAAACGTTATGATGGGCGAACTGTAGAAAAATATAATAAGCGAAATCATTGAGATTGGATTATATTCAATAGAGGAAACAAATTATGCCGAATTGGCTAAAGGCTCTTCTGATATTTCTGATTGCGATAATTATAGTGGTTGTGGGAGTTATAGCTTATTTTAGTACACAACCTTCTCCGACTCCAACACCTTCGGTACATACGAATTTCATAATTAACCGACAAGTTACGGTTAACCACGATGACTACAACGATTATAAGTTTAATATCCCATCAGGGAATGTATCAAATATTTATGTTTTAGGAATGTTCTCCGCAGAAGGTGGTAGCGGTAACGATATCAAAGTATATGTTTTTGATGCCTATAATTACGGCGTTTACAAACTGAATGGTTTCTACGACCACTTATACTATAGTGGACAAGTAAATAACGCTTCAATTAGCGCTAATCTTACTTCAAGTGGAGATTACTATCTTGTGCTTGATAATTTGTTCTCCCCAACTTCCTCTAAAACGGTGACTATACAAGCGAATGTTACTTACACTATTACTTCATAGTATAAGGCTCTAGTCAAGACTGAAAGAGGAATATGAGCGGAAAAGCTAGACCTTTTCTTTATCTATTAGGTCAAACAGCTTTTTCATTTGTTGAGCACGAACGAATTTATAGGCTTTCCAGATAGAAATTTGCTCACTATTCACTAGCTCTATAATTTCCTCAGAACCAAATTTTTTAATAAAAGCGTATCTATCCATAGTTGACCGAGAAATATCTACTTGTTTTCCAGCTTTATAACCAGCTTCTCTGTGATACCGTGCTGTTGTTCGACTTTCTTTCTTAATCAAGTTCTTACAATCGTTTGATTGTAACTCTTTCGGCATAAAATCACCAAAAAAAGGGTTAACTAGGCTTAACTGTCTGGGCGTTTTTTGCTTTTTCGATTTCCTCAAGTCGTTGTTTCATGCCTTCAAATATTTTCATATTTGCCCTTAGAGCCGTTTCTTCGTCTCCAGCTTGATAAGTAAACCGTTTACCATCTTCTGAAAACTGTAGTTGACCCTTTCGAAGTAGGATATTGCTTTCTACCTTGAAATATTCCTTAGCTCTAACCTCACTTGCACCCGTCTTATCCTCAAATTCTTCTAAGAGGATTTCAATATTAACCTCTTCAAAAGGTCTAGCGGTGATTTTTTGTTTCATCAGTTTAAGCTGTTCAAGTCTTTGTTCTTGCGGTGAAAGTCTTGACGCTGAGAAGATTCCCGACATTTTAGGTCACTATCGCTTGAAACAGAGGCTCTAAGTATTCTTTTCTGATTGTGCGAAGTGACAATCCTTGAGACATCAAGTAATCGAACATGATTTGTTCGATTTGGTCTTTGGACTTGTCTTTGTTGGCTTCGTAGATTTCCCTGAGATGTTGAAGACGTTCTTGCCTAGCTTCTAACGGTGTTTTTCCTTTTTGTCTGTTTTCATTCATATTTATTCACTTGTAAGTGTAATTCTCAGGGAGACTTATAAACGTTACGCACATTCGTTCATGCTCAATTTAGAAACAGCCAAATATTCAAGCCCCGTTAAGTTAATCAACTGATTAAAACGCCCGACAATAACCGAAGCAGAAACCACGAAGTTTAACCATAGACCTTCGACAATTAACCAACTGATTAATTATTCGCCGAACTTACGTGCGTCTCTCTATATCCTCTGTGTATAGGCAAGCCAAAAACGGCAAGCCAAACACACTCCCCAAACCTTAACCTATCCCTAGACCCAACAATAAAGTAAAAATCTAAAATAAAATAATTCAATATGTTTTCAATTGATTTCTATTTCTTTCTTTATCTATCTCTATTTCTTTATTTATTTATTATTATTTATTTATTTATATGTCTCTCTATGCTCTCTCTCATTCACACTAACTAGACACTTTCAACACTTACCACAGACCTACCCCCATACACAGAGGGTACACAGAGACAAACAACCCCCAGAAGCCAAACCCTTCCCTCTGTCTTAATCGCCCTTATCATTCAAATATTTATTCAATAGATTTCGATTATCCGAGATTGCTTCATCCGAGGTAGACGTTATCCGAGATGAGTGCAATCCCAGATAATACTCATCATACAGTCATTCAGTAAGTGAAGGTAAGAGTACAGTAGAGCAGAGGAACCACAAACACCCAGAACCACTAAGAACCCGTCTTAACAACCGTCTTACGTAAACCCATAAACCCACATCTAAGCACGTCTTGATAGACCAATAAAAAATACTGTCATTCATTGAAGTATGTCGATTAAAATTAGTGACTCATCTGAGGATATTCTCTGATAAGCAACCAATAACGGACGAATGCAATCCCCACGCCATTTTTACGTAGAAAATCGCCCTATGTAGCTAAACGCGCTTTCCATGTATTCGAAGTAGTGTCTCGAAAGTGATGTTTAAAGCACAGTTTAACAATGTAAACCCCACAGAAGAAAATACGCCAAACAACCACAAACTTAGCCTCTTTTCACAAACAGAGCCTAGAAACACGTCCCCCACACCCCCTTATACCGTTTTTTTCAATGCCCTATAGCGTCCAGCTATAGGTACGTTCTTTGACATATTAAAGATACCCGTGCTTATGGCGGTTCTCAAAGGTGGTGGAAAAACATATATAGACCATCTACAGTATGTCTTTTGAATGGCGTATGGATGGCGTAGAGATTGTCGGAAGATGAGGAATACAAAATAACTGTTTCATTGTCAAGAAAGGGCTTGAGTACGTTAGACAGACTCAAGGAAACATCAGGATTCGGTAGTCGTGGACGTACGATAGAAGAGGCGATTCTCACCGTTAGCGAGATTACTGAAATGACCACTCAAGTCTTTTCCCAATACGCCTTTGATATGCAGAAGCAAGGCAAAATTGACGAAAATACAAAACTGTCAATAGTTGGATGGTTCACCGTTGTGATGGCTAAACTGACGAGATTCATGCGTTCAAGATAGTCGGATGAGGCTCACTAGTGAGAACGAAGTGAAGGGTAGGCGATGCTGTCGGGTTGCGTATTAGCTGTACGCAAGTGTGACGGCTCTCCACGCCTACCCTTCGCTTTGGAGTTTGTCTTCTATGATGTGTAAATTAAAGATTAGCTATCTGGCGGAAAACTTAAAGCAGAACTAGATGAACTAATGTCGGCTAGGGACACGAGTGCAAGAGCCTACTCAGAAAGAAAAGAAAGAGCGTCCAAGACTGTTTGAAGTTCTGTCCATACTCATTTCTGTTCTCATCGCTGGAACGACCCTATTGAATTTTCGTGGGCAACTCCCAGAATGGTGGTTTCAGACAAGTTTGGCAGTTCTTCTCTTCATCGTTGCCGTTCTAGTCTTCAATATCGTGGTTCCTACTATATCAAGCGGTTTCAGACAATGGAGATTGAAAAGAAAGAGAAACAGAATTGCACAGAAATACTTTCCAGAATTCAAAAGCCTTGTTGATGAATGCAGAAATCACGACAATTCGATAAGGAACATCGGGATTTCTCTCTATCAGAATTACAGAAACAATGTAAAGAGCCCAGTCGTTGATTACGTACTACAACGTTACAATGAAGGGGAAAGTGAGCAGTTGCTTTACAACATAAACGAGGAAATAAAGGAATGGGATAAGTCTTTCAATAACCTTTTCCTCATGACAAAGCAATTTGAGTTGTTGTTGGTCGGTTTTAGAAGGAATTTGAACGTCATTGAGCAGTTTGCTCATGAGATAATGATTGCCGAAAAAACCATTGCGAAAGGCATTGAGAACGATTATGAAAAATTCAGAGAAAAATACAATTATTTTCTTAATCGTTTTAAGGAATATTGCCAAAGAGTGAATCGCGAAATAGAGGAAGACAAGTTCCCAGAGAGGTCTTTTGATATTATTGCAAAGTGGTAGGTTGCTAGAGCCTTTTCAAGCCGTGTGCTTCTGAGTGGAAGCGCGTTCCAAGAAGACTTTAATAAACCTACAAACAGACAAGTCCCGCTATGGACAAGACTAGTGCAAAAGAGGAAATCCAACTTCTTGTCGAAAAATACAACCGAATTATTCAGGAAGGGCGAGACATCAAGTCTAAAGAAGAAGAAATGACAAAGAAAGACCTTATTCGCCCTCTTTTTGAACGTGTGTTAGGCTGGGACTTCGAGGAAGATGTCACGGCAGAAGAAAAAATATCGAAAGGTTGGGTTGACTACGGTTTTAGAATCAATGATGTTCCCAAGTTTTTCCTAGAAGCAAAAGCACTTGGAGAGAATTTGGATAATCAGAAATTCTTTGAACAAGCCGTAAATTATGCCTATTATAAGAGATGTCCGTGGGCTGTTCTCACCAATTTTGAAACCATAAAAATACTAAATGCAGAATGGGAATCTCCTTACTATTTTTCCAGTCATTTTATGACAATTAAGTGCAACGAGTTTTTGGATAGATTCAATGATTTGTGGCTTCTGTCGAAAGAAGGTTTTGAGCAAGGCTCGCTAGACAAACTAGCGGAAAGATATGGTAAGAAAACAAAGAAGGAAAGCGTTGATAAACAACTCCTTAATGATTTCACGAGATTCAGGGACATACTCTCAAAGAATATAACTAAACTCAACCAAACGAAGAAACTGACACAATCGGAACTGGACGAGTCAATTCAGCGAATTCTCGACAGACTTATTTTCATAAGAAATTGTGAAGACAGAGGACTGGAAGAAAAGAAGCTGTGGGAAGCTAGACTGGAAGCTAATGCGTGGAAAAAACTCAAGGAAGTCTTCACTTACTATGACAAGCATTATGACAGTAAACTTTTCACTTATGACCTGACAGACCCCAAGAAGGTTCACTTGTGCGATAAACTTGATATTGACGATTTTGTCGTTAAAGAAATCATAGAATCACTTTACCGAACCAAAGACAAATCTATCTCTTATGATTTTTCGATAATTGACGCTGACATTCTGGGAACTGTTTACGAACAGTATCTAAGCCACATTTTAAAAAAGACAGAGAGACGGGCAACTCTGACAGAGAACCACGTCCATAGAAAAGGACAAGGAATCTATTACACTCCCATCTACGTAGTTGATTATATAGTCAGAAGCACTCTTGGAGAACTACTCAAAGACGATAAAGCTGATGTTGAGAAAATAAGAGTTCTTGACCCAGCTTGCGGCTCTGGCAGTTTCTTGATTAAGGCTTTCGATGTTTTGAACGAGCATTACAGCAAACATGACGAAGAATATAATCAGACCCAACTAGACACAACAGGAACTGGGGTGACGTATTCTAAGAAACTGAGCATCTTGTCGCATAATATTTTTGGAGTTGACCTAGACAAACAGGCGGTTGAAATTGCACAGCTTAATCTTTTGCTCAAAATTGCCGAGCGAGGACATAGACTACCTCTACTGGAAAAAAACATCAAGTGTGGAAATTCCCTGATTGACGATGAAACAGTTGCTGGTGACAAAGCCTTCCAATGGGACAAACAATTCGAAGAAATAATGAAAGAAGGGGGCTTCGATGCCGTAATAGGAAACCCGCCATGGCTGATGGCTGGGTATTACGTGGAAAATCAGATTAAGTTTCTTCACGACAATTATGAAAGTGCCACAGGCAAGTTCGACCTATACTATTGTTTTATAGAAAGAGGGCTGAATCTTCTTTCAGAAAATGGCATTTTTGGTATGATTGTTCCGAACAAATTCTTCTTGACAAAAGCTGGTAGGGCACTTCGAAGGCTCATTATCAAGTCTGGAATGCTATACAAAGTGATTGATTTTGGTTACGAAAAAGTATTCGGTGAAGCAACGAACTATCCGTGTATCATATTGTTGCGGAAGAGAAATCAATCCAACGTCATCTATTCAAAAGTGGATGTGAATCTCAAGGTAAAAGAGGAATATAAAATCGACTTGGCATTCATTGATGAAAATGGGTGGTACTTTGAAAACCAAAAGGAAAGAAGCATTTTCAAGAAAATGGAATCAATTGGAATCTCCTTAGAACAGGTTGTAAGTAGATTCGGGACAGGAGTCCAAACTGGGTCTGACCGATTCTTCATGATTGACAACGAAAAGAAGAAAGACTTTTCGGGTGCGAAACCAATCCTTGTGCCTATCCTGAGAGGAAGAGATATTCGAAGATATTCCCCAACTAAGTCCGCCAAATCGCTTATCTTCCCATATGAGGTAGTGAATAAAGAATTCAAGATAATGTCTGAAAATGAAATCAAACAATATCCGACTGTATTCTCGTTTCTTGAATCGAAAAAACAAGAACTCTCAAAACGCCTCTGGTTTGGAAAGAACGCTGTTGAATTATCTGGGAAATGGTACGGGCTTATGTATTTAGACAGATTCTGGTCTTTTAATTCTCCCCATATTCTAACACCAAGTCTTAGCGACAGGTCTAATTTCACATTAGGAACTGGAACGCTCTTTGTAACAGGAACAGCGGGCGGAACATCAATAATACCAAAAGATTGTCCTGAAAACATCAGGTATTTCTTAGGCTTGCTAAATTCGAAAATCATCGGTTTCTACATAATGAAACACAGCCCCGTTTTTCAAGGCGGCTATCACAAGTTCAGTTCCAATTACCTGAAGAAAGTGCCTATCAAGAGAATAGATTTTGATAATCCGCTGGAAAAAGGTACGCACGACACAATAGTGGAATTAGTTGACAGGATGCTTTCTCTAAATAGGAGTCTTAGTGAAATCGGTGATAAACTAACTGATGAAAGAGCAAAGATTGAGGCGGAGATTAGGGAAACTGATATTGAAATCGATACGCTAGTTTACAAAATTTACGAAATAACGGCAGAGGAAAAGCAAGTTGTTGAAAACAATCTGATGTAAGCCTTAACTAGTTCCCCAGACTTTTTTGTAGCGCCCGTCTTTTTCCAATTTTAATGTGAAACTGTGTTTTCCGTCCTTCGTGTTATAATATTCATTAAAGCGAGTACCACATTTATCACACAAATAGGCTTCTGCAAAGAAGTGTCCATACTTCCACTTCTTTGCTGGTTTCGCCACTTCTTTCTTGCAATTTGGGCAATGAACCATGCATCTCACCCAATTCGCTTTATGGTTTTTTGTTTAAAAGGTTTTGCAATTCAGCGTTTTTCTGTTCTGTCTTTCGCCTCTCTTTTACACTTTCTTAATCAACTGATTAACGCTACGCAATGTTTATAGGGATTTGACGTTACCATTAAGATAAGGTAGTATCTGATGTCCGAACAAGAAAAAAAGGCAAAGTGGGCGGCATATATGCAGGATTACAAAAAGAAGAACCCTCAGAAAATCAACCTCATCAACAAGAACTATTATCATAAGGTAAGAGCCGAACTTGCCGACTTACGCGCGTTCAAAGCTCAGATGTTAGAGGAAACAAAGAAGGAAGAGAAGGTTACAAAGTGAAAGCGCTATTCGTCCTCTAAGAAAGGCTCTGGAATTTCATCTTCCTCTTCAACTTCGTTTTCTGGGTCGTCCTCATCTTCGGATTCGTCTTTTTCATCATTTATCATATTTTTCACCCTCAGTCGATAGACACTTTTTGTTTGATGTTCAGCTTCTTTTCTACTATGTCTCGGAAGTCGTTTAGTTCGCCAATGCTCTTATTCATCGAGTTTTGTTTAGTTTGAAGTGTTTCAATTGTTCGTTTGTCCTCTTCTTTTTGCTCTCGAAGTTTGGAGTTTTCCGCTTTAAGTTGAACGACTTCATTTTCAAGCGTGGTTAGTTTCTTTTTAGTTTCCCCGTTGCCGTTTAAGATGTTAAGGTTCGGCATTGCCCGCATAAAATCATCTCTCAGTAGGTTTGGGCTAATGTAAGCTGATTCTGAAATTTTCTTGCCTACGATTTGCTTCCATTTAGACTCACCCATATGACTCGATAATCTATCACAGAGGAATTTTCGTAAGCAATGAAAGTGAATTTTTGCCCCGTGACTGTCAATCTTAGCCCTTTTTGCCATTCTTCTCAGTATTCCGCTTAGATAGTCGTCATTGCCGCTCCAAACTTTATCTGAGTCTAGCTTATCCTTGTTAGCTTCTAAGATGTCCCTCACAGCTTGCACCGCATCAGCATCGAGAAAACAATAAGCCTTAACACCCTCTTTACTTGTCGGAATAGCTCCCAGAAAAATCGGTGGTTCTGAGTCTAGCTTTAATGCTCTAAAGCGTCCGTAAGTCAACTTGCCGAAATCTTCGCTCCTAAGACCTATTGATTTGCCTACAGCAAGGGCGTACTTGCCTTTTAGGGTTCCAGAAAGATAGCACTTGAATAAGTCGGTATTGTCGAAGTAATAGTCCTCAGTCGTGCGGTTTCGCATTGAAAGTTTAATGCGTTCTTTCGGCGTGAGATTCAAAGGTTTTCTGAAATGAGAGAAAAATCCGCGTAAACAACCCGTGCAAGACTCACAGTAGTTTTGAGAATAGGTTTTGTCTTTAAGCCAATTGTAATAAACAAAAATTCGCCTTTCCCATTGCTTATGCTGTTTCAGAATTTCCGCTCCGCTCTCTTTGTACTCAGTAAATTCCAGAAGTCGTTTCATATACGTGGTGTAAGTTGCCTTTGTGTTCTTGTTCAGTTGAGCATCAAGAAACTCTTTGATTGTTTTGTCCTCTAGCCAGATTTCAGCTATAGGCTCTTGATGCACAACTTTAGACATAGAGATAACCCTCTTGCTTCAATTCATCTATGTACTCTTTGGCTTCTTTCAATGTAAGTTCTATGAACGCTGAATCTGCATCGATAGTATGTTTAAAGCACTTGCCGCAAGATTTTAAACCATTAAATAGTTGTTCTGCAATCTCGTTACATAACTTGGGGGTCTAGTGTCTGTCTATAGCACAAAGAAAGTTCATCACGGAAATTTCGGCCTTGGCAGATAGACATGTTGTTGTTGCTACAACTGCTGGAAAGACTTTTACAGGAACACTGCTCGGCATTAATCCTGACAACATGAGCCTTTGCCTTTCAGATGCGAAGGATGATGAGGGGAAAGTTTTGAACAGGGTTTTTCTCAATGGCAATGTTATTGCGCATATCTTGAGTGTTGAAAAGCCTTTTGATTTGAAGGCTTTGGCTGATCGTCTTGAGAAGGTTTTCCCCACGATGATTAGGCTCTACGAGGACAAGGGTTTCATTTGGGTCATGGATAAGGTGAAAGTGACAGAGAAAGGTGTAGTTGAAGGTTCAGGTCCAGCAGCTGAACGCGTGGAAAAGGTGTATGCGTCTTTCATAGCGGAATCCAAAGGCAAAATCTAGATAAACCAACGGAATTGTTGTTCTTCCTTTTTCTTTTCTGGTCCGATTGTTCTAATCAGACCGAAGGATTCCAACACTTTTTTCGTTTCATCCGCAGACGAATCGACCTTGGAGAGGTCAATGTCCATCTTCAGGTACTTGGCTAACGCTGACAACACATAGTTTGTAGCGTTTGCGTCAGGGGAGACGCCTAAAGTGTCCACCAGAAGTGAGAAACTCTTGAAGCCTCTAATCTTGGCCAGCCCTACCATGAGTCCCGCAATTCCGAATATTTGCCCCACCATTATTTTTGCCCCAAGGCTGAGCACGGCATTCAATGTTTCATGGTCTGAAGCGGCGCAGTAAATCTGTGGTGGAGTCCTTACTTCTTCTTGTCTGAATCCGCCCAGAGTAACTATGTAATGGCAATTCATCTCTTGGGCAACGTCTAGGATTTTGCCGCAGAGTTCATACTGCCCTGCCGTCGTCAAAGCCTGCGTGTTTCCATACCAGATTATTAGGTCACGCCCTCCGTTCTGATCCTTGTAATAGTAGAGTTCATTGATAGGCCCCAGCGTTCCACCGTTCCCTGTTGTCACTGCCAGATCCTGGAAGGCTGAAGAGTGAATCTCGCCGAAACGTTTTGCCTTCAACTCATGAATCAGGTGCAGAGCAGCAATGTTGGCTACGAAGCCTATCCCTGGCAGACCCTCAATCAGAACTGGGTCGTTGAGCTGTGGCTTTTCGAATATCTCAATCGCGCAGACCACGGGTTTACCTCCTTTCTGCAGGCACGTAGAAAGAAAAATCGCTCTATAAGTGTGTTTACCCGAAACGCCAAACTCAATAGAGCCGTATGAGTCCGGCTTTCTCAAGATCCTGAAGAAACTTGAGCATGTATTCAGGGTTGGTTTCGCTATACTCGGAAGACACAGCCTGCACAATATCATAGACGCTTCTTTCTCCATCCATGAAATTCAACGCTTCGGCAGCCTTCTTATCGAAATCCCTGTCTCTTTCACGGGCTTGCTCAAGCCACTCCAGTTCCTTCTCGCCTAATACTTCTTTCAGGAAATTCGTGCCTAACGTGCCTTTGAATAAACGCTTTGGAATTGCCTTCAGCTCTTTTTCCTGAACGTCAAAGCTCTTATTGGAAAGAGTCAAAACTGCTGCCTTTGCAACAAACATTAATGCCTCATTCAAACGTGTAATCTCTTGTTTGGCTAATTCTCCTATGAGTCTGCACTGTTCTTCTATTGAAGCGCTGACTTCAGGATTACTGCTGAGTCTTTTCACTGATTTTACTGCTTCTTTTTCACGCCAAGCGATGTGCTCAATCTTTCTGGTAAAGCGAAGCGTGGTCTTTTGCAGCTCCAAAGCAAGCCTATCGGCCTCATTCTTCAATTGTGGGCCTTGTCTTTTCCTAAACAGATTGTCGACGGCCTCTCTTTCAGCATCTTCGATTCTGGCCATGCCTTTCGACGCTGTTTCATTGCCCAGTTGAAACGCGGTTTCGCAGTTGGCATTTGCGATAGTCAAGACAGCATTTGTCGCTATCCACCCGACTCGTCTCAGGCTGTCCTCGCTCACCTTGTCTATCGTATCCATGCTCGTATGATAGAAAAGGTCAGGCCATTGAAGCAGCATGACGCATGGAACGCCTACGGTTGAGTCTGTGAATTCTGCATGGTCGCTGCCGCCGCTGAAAGGTCCAGACGCATACCTGAAGATAGACGATGAACCGAAAGGTGACGGTTTATCAAATTCCTTCACGGACTGCTCCATACATTTGAAGACGAGATCATTGAGGTAAGAAGGCAGCGAATCAGGAGTGCAGTCAAGGTTCAAAGTGGATTTGCAAAGCTCCTGATTTTGCCCCACCATATCTAGGTTTACGCCAGCAACAAGACGGGAGGAAGCGTCTTCGTGGCTGCACAGATACGCTGTTGAACCATAAGTTTCGGGCAACCATAGGAAACGTATTGTTCGAGCTGGTCGCTCAATCCTGCGAGACTCTATGAGAACGTTCATTGTTCTTGCGATTTCTAGAAGCAAACCGCTGCCAGAGGCGTTATCGTTGGCGCTGGGTTTCGGGTGGCATAAATGAGCCACCAAGAACACTTCCTCAGCAGGGTTAGATTTTCCGCGTATAGTACCTGTCACTACTTCCAGGTAGCCGGGAAACAGTTCAGCGTCGACTTTTGCTCTGAGTTTTACTGGTCCACCGCGCTTAAGTAAGGCACGCAATTGGTTTCCCTGTCGTTTGCTCAGGGAGAATCCAAACTTGACTTTGCCCAGTTCCTCTGCCGTGGGCCATATGGCCTGATAGGCATGAGCGTCAGGAATGTCCAAGCTTTCTCGCACGCCTGAGATTTCAAGAGTCACCGAATCTGTGATCACGCTGGCAGCTCCATGCTTGAAAACGGCTTGTTCGTGAACGGCTTTGGCTCTGCCTGTGGCCAAGACGAATTTACCGTCAACGCTTTTCCCTTCAAAATCGGCTGCTTTAGTTCCAGCGCCCACATCGACAAGCTCAGCTTCGATGCCCTCCGCCGGGGTTGCGTTGCTGTAGGCATGTAGACATTGTGGGATATCTCCGAACGTGGCCAACAGTTTTTCTACAGGTTCCAAAAGTCGAAGCTCAGCACTTCGCACCGTCCAGCCGACGGGGGAAGTGTATGTCCAGTATTTTTTTGCTCCATCAGCAAGAAACTGCTCAATTGCAACGTCTTCTAGCCCCATTTTCAAGAGTTCACTCTTCACGTACTCCGCCGCTTCATGAAACATCGTTGACGCTTGAATCCTGTGGAAGCGGCTAATCTGTGCAACGTATGACTTGGCGATATTGCCTGAAAGCTCCTCTCTCACGATTTTTCCGAGATTTTCATCCAAATCTTTTTGCCCTCCACTGGTAATCATTATCTGATGAGCGTTTTTTATATGTGTGTTTTGTTTTCTTCTAGTCGGAGTCTAGACATGTCTTTTGAAGTCAAGGAAGAAGACCTGCTTGCAAGAATAGGAAGGTTGAAGACAAAGAGTGGAACAGTTGAGACTCCTCTGCTCTTTCCAGTCATAAACCCGGTTGTTCAACCTATTCCGCCAAGAAGGATTAAGGAAGAATTCGGGTTTGAAGCGGTGATAACAAACGCGTACATTCTGAAGAAGCATATTCAGAAACAGTCTGCCGAAAATGGTCTGCACTCATTTCTAGACTTCAACGGTGCAGTCATGACGGATTCAGGTGCTTATCAGATTCTTGTGTATGGCGACATAGAAGTCACTCCGAAGGAGATTGTGGAGTATCAAGAACGGATTGGCTCTGACATCGCTACAATACTCGATATACCGACAGGATGGAAAGTAACAGCAGACCACGCTCAGCAGACCGTAGAGGAAACTCTTAGACGTGCTAACGAGTTTCTCACCTTCAAGAAGAGAGAAGACATCCTTTGGGTTGGCCCTGTACAGGGCGGAAAGTACCTGGATCTCGTGGCTAGGTCGGCCGAAGAAATTGGGAAACTGCCGTTTCAGATACACGCCCTAGGCAGCCCGACCGAAGTCATGGAACGTTATCGTTTCGATGTTTTGGTTGAAATGATAATGACGGCAAAGATGCATTTGCCCATTGAAAGGCCTCTTCACCTGTTCGGCGCAGGTCACCCTTTCATGTTTGCCTTGGCCGTTGCGTTAGGATGCGACCTTTTTGATTCAGCAGCCTATTCACTGTACGCCAAGGAAGGTCGGTATATGACTGAAACAGGAACGTGCAGACTCAACGAGCTCGATTATTTCCCGTGCACCTGCCCAAAATGTGTACGAACAACTCCGCAGCAGGTGATGGAGCTGCCTGCAAGAGACGTGCACGTCTTCCTCGCAGAACACAACCTCTACGCTTGTGCAGGAGAGTTGAAACGCATAAAACAGGCCATAAAGGACGGCAGAATGTGGGAGCATCTGGAAACAAGGGCTCACGGGCACCCTGCCTTGTTTCAAGCCGTGAAGAAGCTGAAAACCTACAAAGACTACATCGAGAAACATGACCCGGCCACAAAGAACAGCGGACTCTTCTTCTTCGACTCTCTCGGGCTTCCACGACCCGAAATTGTCCGTCACGACAAGAAACTCGTTGAAAGATATATCCCTCCAACTGAAGCAAAGATTCTGCTCCTCCTGCCTCAAACGAGAAGGAAACCATTTCATAAATCGGCAATCTTCGCAGAGATTGCAGGGCAAATTCAAAATCTAGAAAACTCGAACAGTCCCCATGTCTGCTTCTATAGTGCTCCATTCGGAATCGTTCCGGAAGATCTTGATGAAGTTTATCCACTGTCACAGCATGAGACTGTACCAGTGCCGGATTGTGAAACGTTAACGTACGTGGCGACGCGAATCTTCAACTACATAAGCAGCACAAACTACAAGGCTGTCGTGCTCTTCCATGACCCTGAAAACTGGGGGAAAATCATTCTTGACACATGCAAGAAAGCTTGCAGGAGAAAGAAAATCGAATTCAAATGCGTTGAAGCAGGAAAGAATCAGACTAGAACCCTGACAGCAGAATTGAAGAGTTTTCTGCAAGAGGATATTTGATATTTACGAGATTTTGAGGGCGATAAGGTAAGAATTCATTAAAGCCTCTTCATTTCGCAAGTCAATACGTTTTTAAAAGAGCACAAAACATGAATAATGAACTAATAGTTAAAAAGATGTGGATCACTTGCAGATCGGATTCTTAGGCGGTACGCGGGAAGTCGGCAGAATAGCGATATCGGTCAAAACCGAAAAGACTCAGATTCTCCTAGATTACGGGGCTATGTTAGACCGTGAGCCAGGTTTTCCCATGCATGTTCCCCCCAAAGAAGTCGATGCCATAGTCTTGTCTCACAGCCACTTGGATCACTCTGGCGCCATTCCCATATTTTACGTTCAAGGGAAAAAACCCTTGTATACGAATAGGATAAGTATGGAGCTGAACCAACTGTTGATTTCGGACTTTATCCATCTCTCCAGTTACTATTTACCTTTCGAGTTTATCGAGCTAAAATCGATGATGCAGAACAGCAAACACGTAGACTTCAATGTTGACCAGAAAATTGGGGACATATCGTTTCAGTTCATAAACGCGGGGCACATTCCAGGCAGCGCGCAGACACTTATTGAAGCTGAAGGCAAGAAAGTGCTGTACACGGGAGACTTCAACATTGTAGACACCCGACTTCTTGAAGGCGCAAAAATGGACTATAAAGACTTGGATGTCGTCATAACTGAAAGCACTTATGCAAATGAGGATCACACCGAACGGAAGGAACTTGAAAAAAGGTTTGTCGACGCATGCACTGACGTTGCCGAGAAAGGCGGCACGGTTCTAGTTCCCGCCTTCGGCGTTGGAAGATCACAGGAACTAGCATGTGTTCTGGCGATGCATCATTATGAGCATTCCGTCACCATTGATGGAATGGCCCGAGACGTGAGCAGAGTCATGATGAATTATCCTCAATTCCTGAGAGACGGGAGAGCATTCGCTGATGCGATTCACTCCACGAACTGGGTTGAAGGATGGAGGGATCGACGAAGAGCAGCGAGGATGCCTGGCGTGATAATCTCGCCCGCGGGGATGCTGAAAGGCGGACCCGCCATGTTCTATATCTCAAAGATTGCGAAGAAATCGAATAACGCCATCTTCCTCGTGAGCTATCAGATTCCAGGTACTCCAGGCAAGGAACTGATGGAAAAAGGGATATGCGTTATCGACGGAAAAATGCGGAAGGTCAAGGCTCAAGTGCAACACTTCGATTTCTCATCACACTGCGGAGCGGGCGAACTGAGAGAAGCTCTCAGCAGACTCGGCGGAAAACCAAAAGTTTACGTCGTTCACGGTGCAGAGGGAAACTGTGAACTATTGGCAAAATGGGCAAAAACAGAGTTAGGCCTAGAGGCAGCCGCGCCAAAGACAGGCGACATCGTCAAGATATAGAGAGAAACAAATGATGAGAATCGGCATATTGCGTATTGGACAAGTGGAAGAATCCGTCGCAATCAGAATTCAGGAAAGCCTGGACACGATCTTTGCCAACACGAAAACCGAACTTATACCAGAAACCATGCCGCTACCTAAAGAAGCCTACTCAAACGCCAGAAAACAGTACCGGTCAGATACAATATTGAGCATACTAGGCTCATTCAGAAGCGCGCATAATTCCTTCGATCGTATCTTGGGAATCGTAGATGTTGATCTTTTCGTGCCTAGGTTGAACTTCGTCTTCGGAGAAGCAGTATGTTCTGGAAACGTCGCTGTGATATCGCTGTGGAGACTAAGACCAGAGTTCTATGGAAAAACCTCAAACGACCAGATTCTCGTTGAGAGAGGAATCAAAGAAGCGGCTCACGAACTCGGGCACACGATGGGACTAAAACATTGCAATAATCCCTTCTGCGTGATGCATTTCTCGAACTCCATCTTCGATACTGACAGGAAGCAGACTTTATTCTGCAATAAATGCTCCCTGAAGATAGGGGCTATCGGAGGGAAGGGGAAGGATGTCGAAGGAAGAGTTTAGGATCAAGCCTGTCCAGCTTCTGCCCGTAGTGGGGAGCTTAGTCTTTGGGATACTGTGCGCCTACGTTTTGACAGTGAATCTTACCGCTTATCCAGTCACGTTGTTTCCTGAGGGTTCTGGATCAGTTGCCAACGCTCTCTACTTTGTTGTTCTCGCCGGAATCGGCGCAACAGTAATCTATCTTCTTATGAAGCGAAGAAGAATGCGGATAATAGGTCTAATCACTGGTTTCGCATTGACAGCTGCCATTCTGATGCTTTCCATCGTATATTTATCGACAGTGTTTTCCCTGCTTGGCATCCCAGACGTTCCAGCATTGCTTTTGACAGTCGTGATATCAATCGTCCTTACAGTCCTTGCCGATATAGCAGTTTTCAAGATTCAAGGCAGGTTGTCCAACCTCGCCATTCTTCTTCTGGGCGGAGCTTTGGGCGCGTTTCTGGGGACTTCGATACCCGTTGAGAGCGCTCTTCTCATTCTCGCGTTTTTAGCCGTATACGATGTTTATGCGGTATACCGCGGCGCCGTCGGCAAGATTGCACAAGGCGGACTTGACCAGCTCAGAGGATTAAGCTTCTCTTTTCGGGACGTTCAAATGGGACTTGGCGACGTAACATTCTATTCTATGTTAACAGGCACGGTTCTGGCCAACGCTGGACTTCTCTACTGCGCAATCTCAGCCGTGGGCGTGTTAATCGGAGTGCTCACAGTCCTAAAAATGCTGGAGAAACGAGGCATGTTTCCAGGCTTGCCCTTCCCTGTATTTCTGGGTCTTCTGCCTCTAATCGTCCACTTTCTCAAGTAGGTCGCTTTCTTTAGATATGCATGTATTTCTATTTCATGCATTTGACGATTTGCAGGGCGACTTCTTGGGCTTTAACAGCGTCTTCAACGGTTACTTCGGGATGTTTCCCGTGGAGAATGCAGTCGATGAAGTGCTCGTCGAGCTGACGGTGCCCCCAAACCCTGGTGCCTTTGACATCCAGATTCCACTGCTGTGGCTCTTGGCCTGCTCCATAAAGTAATATCCTGTTGAACCACACTGCGTGAATAACATCTGTATTGTCCCCGTAAACCTCTAGTCTGCTGGTACTTGCAGAAGGAGTCACTGAGGCACTGTAATGAATGGAACCCACGGCTCCGTTTGAGAGTTTTACAACGCCCATCGTGTTGTAACCTAATATGTTTCCAAGACTTTTGAGCATAGGGTAGCTTGCCATCCATTGAACCTTCTCGATTTCGCTTTTGAACATCCATCGGAACATGTCAATGGACCAGACTGAAAGCGTGAAATCAGGATATCCTCCGCTTTCTTGCACGTTCCACGCCCATGACCCTATGGGCCATTGTTGAGCAATGCTTGTTGCGGGTATGAATTCACGGAAGTGAAAGGCAACCGTGTTGCCGATTAAGCCTGATTCAATCATTTCCTTTGTTCGAGTGTATATTGGTGCGAATCTAAACTGAAGCACAGGCATCAGCAATACTCTAGCTTTTTCAGCGGCTTTCTGAAGCTCTCGGACTTTCTCAATTGTTGGGGCGAGGGGCATCTCACAAAGCACGTGTTTGCTTTTTTTGATGGCTTTCATGGCTAATTCATAATGCATCGGAGTTGGAACGGCCAAAACCACCGCTTGAATGCGGGGATTTTCCAAGAGTTTTTCGTAATCCAGATAATATTTGACGCCATACTGCTCCGCAAGAGGCTTCACATGCTTCTCCGTCATGGCACCAAGAGCAATGAGTTCTGAGCCTTCGATTTTCTTGAAGCTGGGGACATGCGCTTGTCCACCTACAAATCCCACTCCAACTACAGCGACTCCAACCTTGTCCGGCAAAAACTCTACCTCTTTCTGTCTTCCAAATCTCTGATGCTTGATATAAAACACTTTTCAATTCACGACGACTGCGGTCGCACAGATTAATCACGCTTAGAATTAATATCATAGTGTAACTTATTGTCGAAATGCGCGTCGACAAGCGCTAGTCTGGAAGAAAGTGGAAATGGATGCCGAAGAAACGCGAGGAATCTGCAATCCCAAAAACACTGAATAATTCAGTGCCTGCGGAGGAAAACGAGAAGAAGAAACTGCGTGAAGAGATTCTTACGCTTTTGGGAACGAGGGAGTTCTTCGCCGAAGGAAGCATCACGATTGATCGAAGGATTTGTCACGGCATCGAATGTAGACTATGCATCAAAGCCTGTCCCACAAACGCCATATTCTGGAAATCCGGCGAAATCGGATTGACGGAGGAACTCTGTATATACTGCGGGGCATGCGTGCTGAATTGTATCGTCAATGACTGCATAACAGTAACGAGGAAAAGACAGACAGGCGAAATTGAAACTTTCAGCAAACCGAAGGATTTGATAGCAGAGCAGGTCAACATCAATACCAGAAAACGTCTCCGAAAAATCAGAGAAGTTTTCTCAGAATCTGAAGATCACCACAAGACTTCTCGGAAAAAATAGTGAGGAGCGGGTGTTCAGCTTTTCTTTTGTTGATTTGATTCTTCAGTTGTCAGTTTCCACTTTTCCTTCCTGCTTCAAAGAAAGATGGAGGGTATTCTCTGAGTTTTTCGGCCATCTGTCTTAAGCGTTTGTCTACTAAGAAGTTGACGGTTCCTTCTTTGAATGTTCCGTCTTTTTGCCTCTCTCCCGCTTCGACGCCCGTGAGAACTTCTATTCCTTCGTCTATTGTTTTCACCGAAAATATATGGAATTTTCCTGCTTTAACTGCATCCACTACTTCCTCTTTCAGCATCAAGTTTTGCACGTTGCTTTGCGGAATCATCACTCCCTGCTGACCTGTGAAACCCTTGGCTTTGCAGACTTCGAAGAAACCTTCGATTTTTTCGTTCACTCCACCAATGGCTTGAACTTCGCCCTTCTGATTCACGGAGCCTGTTACAGCAAGGTTCTGTTCTATCGGCAGCTGGGAAAGTGCGGAAAGAATCGTATAGAGTTCGCTGCTGGAAGCGCTGTCGCCTTCCACACCTTCGTAGTTCTGCTCGAAAACGAGGCGGGCTGAAAGACTGAGAGGTTTATCATTCGCGAACTTATCATTGAGGTAGCCGCTCAAAATCAATACACCCTTAGTGTGGATGGGTCCTCCCATGTTAGCTTCACGTTCAATGTCCATGACTCCTTCCCGGCCGAGCCCAATGCTTGCCGTTACTCGAGATGGAGTGCCAAATTCGAAATCCCCCAGGCCTATCACGGAGAGACCGTTGACCTGTCCCACCTTCTCGGATTCAGTGGCGATCAATAGCACACCCCGTGTTATCATTTCTTGAAGTTTTTCTTGGATGAGTTTTGAACGGTAGACTTTCTCTTCGATGGCTTTCTTTACATGGGTCCCCGTGACTAACTTGGCGTTCTCTTCGGTTGCGTAAAAGTTTGCTTCTCGAATGACATCGGCGACTTCTGCGAACCTTGTGGAGAGCTTCTCTTGGTCCTCAGCCAATCTTGAGCTGTGCTCAATGAGTTTAGCCAAACCCGAGCTGTCTAAGTGTTTCAGGTTTTCTTTTTGGCACAAAGTGCAGACGAAAGAAGCGTATTGTTGCACATTTTTTTCTGTTCGGTCCATGGTTGTGTCAAAATCTGCTTTCACTTTGAAGAGTTGGCTAAACTCCATGTCAAGTACGTATAATTGTTCGTAGAGGTACGGGTCTCCGATGAGTATTACTTTGATTTCAAGGGGAATTGGTTGGGGCTTCAAACTTTTCGTCGTGATGAAGCCCAATCTTTCTTCAGCTTCTTCTATGATGATACTGCCGTTCTTGAGGGCCCTTTTCAGTCCGTCGTAGGAGAGGGAGTTCATGAGCAGTTCTTCGACAGGGATGATTAAGTATCCGCCGTTGGCTTTGTGCAATGATCCTGCGCGTATCATTGTGAAGTCTGTTATCAACATGCCGAATTGGGCTTCTTTTTCGATTTTGCCAATGATGTTCTGGTATGTGGGGTTAAGCTCCATGACGACAGGTGCGCCTTTGGCTTCAGAGTTATCGACTATCAAGTTTACCTCGTACTTCTTGAAAGGGGCTTCTCGCATCCAGCGAGTGGGAAAAGGCGTTTGCTGGGATTCTTCAGGCTCCTCTTTCATGAATTGGGACAGGTTGCTCAGAATGTCTTCTTGTACTTCATCTATGTACGTGATGATTTCTGGGAAATCCTTGTTTTCCTCCTTCATTTCAGTTACTTGATGTCCTATCGCGAAAAGGGCAACGTCACGGTTGAGTTTCCTAATAACCTCATCGGCTTTTCCCTCCATTTCCCTCAGTTGTCTCATGGCGCTCGTGAACTGCTCAGTGAGTTGTTCTCTTTTCTTCTCTATTGCCTCACGAGTTTTCTCATCAAGTGCCATGAACTCTGCATCGTTGACGGGTTTTCCTTTTATTACTGGAATCATAAGCCAGCCTACAGGTGATGCTTGAAGAATGAAACCCTGCTCCTGAGCGCGTTTAGTCAACTGGCCCACGAGTTTCTGTCTCTCTTCCTCAACAACTCTGATTGCTGAGGCCCTTCTGGTGCCGTAGTCCTCGCTTTCAAAAGATTTCGGCAGAGTCCTCAAGGTTTCTCTGATGAAAGTAGCCATATCTTCCTTGAAGTGTCCACCCTTTCCCGCGGGCAGTTTCAGAACTTTCGGCTCGTATTGATTGCGGAAGTTGTTCACGTAACACCAGTCTGATGGAGCAGGCTTCGTTCGTGCCGTGTCCTCCAAGAAGCCTCTGACAGTTGTTGTCCTGCCTGTTCCAGGATAGCCGGCGACGTATACGTTGAAGCCTTTTTCCTTGATTTCGACCCCAAATCTAAGAGCTCTGACTGCTCTTTCTTGGCCTATGATTTCCTGGAGCGGCTTCATACCCTCTGTACTTTCACAAGTTATGAGATTTGAGGTACATTCTTTTCTTATCATGTCCGCAGACAGTTCATTTGTCACGTAATCATCCCCTAACGCTCCAAAAACTTGTTTCTCGTTCGTAGAGATAAAAGAACCTTTCTATTAGCTGTTGCCCCTATATTGAGAAATAGTTTGTATGTCCAATGTTACGTGACGCTTAACATGAAATCGATTAACTTGGATAGCTAGTGTCCTGATTTCAATTGCCATTGTTCTTGGAGAAATTTCGGGATGTCTGAGGAATCTTTGGGTCCGATTACCACTTGCCAGCCGCTGAGTTTTTCTATTTCGCTGCTGAGGCGTGCGGATTTCCCTGGAATTATGAGTTTTCTATGTTTGACTCTGTTTTCAATTCCTGATGTCTTTATGGCTTTGGCGATTGCTTCAGCCGTCAATTTTCTCCCTGCAACTGCACTGTCAACAGCGATTCCTTCCGAGTCTACTACGATGAGATAAGCGTTTATTTTTGCTGATTCGATGTCTGAAGCGACGGTGAAGTAGGTCAGTGCGAAGTTGGTTGTGAACATCACTGGCGAGTTCTCTTCTGGCGTGCCGAACAATTTCAATCCTGGCTCGACGGCTACTGGCTTTCGAGGGTCGGTGTAAATGTTCTGGCGGAGAACGACGTTTGGGAGGAGCGACCAGCCATCCACGCTGTGTATGATGAGTATGTCTGCGTAGCGGATGATGAGCATTGCGGCCAGATAGGCTTCTTGCCACTTCACAATTTCATCAACTGCACCTCGCCTTTCCATCCATGCAGTCATAGGCACACCAATGAGTGGGAAGCAGCAGGTTTCGTATCCTTCAAACGCTGCCCTCCTTATCATCGTAAAGCTGTTGAGAGTGTCGGCCAAGCCGTCACTGCCAGATGTACCTGGATCTAACACGAGATCTCCTACGCCGTATTCGAGAAGTGTTTCGCTCAGGGACACAAGCGTGTCTAGATCGTCTGGCGAAAAGACGACGAGAGGACAATCGTACATTAATGCGAGTTCGGCCATTTCTTTCCAATTGTTCTTGGTCGCGGCATAGAGAAGCGGTCTGGATTTCGGGACAGCCATTAGCCCTGCTTCCAGAACGTTCGGGTCCAAGGAACACAGGATTAGAGGCAAATTGGTGTTTTCGGCAATTTTCTTGACGGTGATCGAATATTTTTCAGGATCTCTTGAAGTTGAGCGGACGGCAATCATGTTTAGTGTTAATGTTTGCCCTATGTGTTCGAAGGTGAAGCTTGAGGCTCTTTTCACCCTGCTGAAGAGAGTCTCATCAGGCATTTCGTCAGTAACATCGATGGCGATTGCAGTTGGGTTAGAATAGGTTAGTTCGTGTCTGTACATGACGATTTTTCCACCGATTTTTACTGCCTTGCTGCCGACACCGACGATAACTTCTCTTATGGTTGGTTTAAGTAAATCCGTTAGTTGTTTGTAGTTTTCTTCTGACACCTTTTCTAGAATGGGTTTGCATTCTTCCAGGGTTGCTTCGCGGTTAACTAGTTTCGTTGCAAACGCTAAGCAGTTCTGTTCTCCGCATTCTTTGCAGTTCGTTTTTGGAAGAAGCTTGTAAACGTCCAGAGGGTTCAACTTTCCAACTGCGACTTTTTTCTTGTTTATTATTTTGCTCACGTAAAGTCGCCTTGTCTAGATTTTTTCTGAGACCCATTCTGCCAGTTTGCCCGCGTCGTGTAAGCCGTCTTTGGCAAGTTGGTGGGTGACGTCTTTGAGAGTTTTTACGGCGGCTGGATGCATCATCATGAACAGGTCGGCTCCTGCAAGCAGAAGAGTTAAAGCAGTTGTTAATTCCCACAGTGGGCCTCTGAGCTCACGTGGTTCCCATTCATCTGCCATCCTCATCCATGCTTCCCTCGCTGCCCAAGCGTTAGTCGTCCCTGAACAGATGGGATGGTTCAGTTCAGGATCACCCATTAACGCGCCGAGTCTTGCCCTTTCCATGTTGGTGAATGCATATTCCAGCCCGTATCCAAGAGCCGCAGTCGTCAAGTCCATAACTATGTCTTCTTTTGGCATGAACTCGTAGAGTCTGCGGTTGAGCTCTCTGGCTGAGTTTAAATCCATCGGAGTGAAGGACAGAGCAACGTGCCCGTTTTTCTTGATGAACCTCGCGCAACGTTCAACATCCATGTCCTTTGTTACTGAGCTTATGAGAAATCTTTCGCCGGAGAATGTTTCTGCGATTTCCTCGAAGACGTCCGTATCCTTGACGGGGTCTCCGCATCCACCAATGATTAGGGGTACATCCACGGCCTGAACTACTTGCTCAACAGTTTTGACCGCCTCCTTCACCGAAGTGTTTTTTTTGAGGGGATCAATGCTGACTAAATGAATTGTCAGAAGGTCAGCTCCGAACCTTTCGACAGCTAGCTTCGCCCAGGCAGCAGGATCTCCCATGACTTCTCGCACATGCATCTTGACAGCTTTGGGGAGAGGAATTTCCATGTCGAAAACGTCCA
>Ga0209039_10000487_pt1 | contig 38547 bp, 29 predicted proteins | sample BogFormECP12_OM1_FD_188238 | JGI IMG/M metagenome (GOLD analysis project Ga0209039, IMG submission 188238) | Bog forest soil microbial communities from Calvert Island, British Columbia, Canada - ECP12_OM1 (SPAdes) (version 2) | ecosystem: Environmental > Aquatic > Freshwater > Wetlands > Bog ...
ATCTCTCGCGATTGGTGGTTGCGCCTGCGAGCTGAATTTTTCAACCTATGGAACCATCCGAACTTTGCCAACCCGTCCACGACCTTCGGTTCTGGCTTCCAGTTGACCAGCACGCCGGATTCGTTTAATCCTTACTTCGGCAACGGCAGCCCTCGCAACGTCCAGCTCGTCGCCGAGCTGGAGTTTTGAGCCGGTAAGAAACAGTTCTGAGGAGAACTTGGCATCGTAAAGGATCGCAGAACTCACTGGTATCGAAGAAGCTAGCCATGAACGTGTTTGGGGCATTCGTATTTCTTGCAGGTTGCCTGCTGGGAGCGCAGCACAGCTCTGCGCAAGCCACATCTACTTCTCCGCTGACCGCGGTGAATAATGTTGACCTCCGCCGCTGCGCCGGCAAGTGGTACGAGATTGCAAACACCCTGATGTTTATCTGGTAAGCGTTCGACCAACACACCTGCTCGAGGAGAAGGGTCTGCCCGACAACTTCCCGCATGGTCGATGACACAGAAGTTGCAGCTCCCGCCAGAGGATCCAAAATTTCAAGAGATAACAATCAACCTCGACGCAGACGAGGTGTTATCAGGTGCAAAATCCAGGGTCGTCGCTGGTTTAGATTATGCAATGTCCAAGAGACTCGCTTGCACCTCGGACCGAGCTGGAGGAGAATGTCGCTGTCCTCCAATTCGACAGTCCGCTCGCTTTTCCAGTTCCAAGAGAAAGGAACATCCGCCCATGAAGCTCTCATTCCGCTTGTTCGTGTGTGTTCTTCTGCTCGCCTCCGTGGCCGCCGCACAGGGAAGCAAAGCGAGTAGTCCACCGCCGCTCATTGATCGTGATGTAATTTTCGGCAACCCGGAAATCGCCGCCGCGCAGCTTTCTCCCGATGGCAAGTACATCGCCTTTCTGAAACCCTGGAAAGACACTCGCAATGTTTATGTGAAGGCAGTGGATGAACCGTTCAGCGCCGCGCGCCTGCTCACCACGGAGACCAAACGGCCGGTCGCCGGATATTTCTGGACGCGAGACAGCAAGTACATCCTTTATGCGAAGGATAACGACGGAGATGAGAACTTCAATGTTTATGCGGTCGATCCTTCCACGAAACCCGCGGCAGGAGCGGACGCACCGCCCTCGCGTGATCTGACCGGACTGAAAGGTGTGCGCGTAGAGATATTCGAGGTGCCGAAGAGCGACCCGGATGTCGTCTACATCGGTCTCAATGACCGAGATAAGGCTTGGCATGACCTCTATCGGCTGAAGATTTCCACGGGAGAGAAGACGCTGATCCGCAAAAACACCGAGCGCATTACCGGCTGGGTGTTCGACCTAAAGGGACACCTGCGCATGGCGACCCGCAGCGCGGAAAACGGCGACACGGAGATCCTCCGCGTTGATGCGGATGGATTCACCAAGGTATATTCCTGCTCCGTGTTTGAGACATGCGACCCGTTGCAGTTTCAGCCGGGCGACCAGCGTCTCTACATGCAAACCAACAAGGGCACCGATTTGACCTCGCTGGTCCTGTTCGATCCGCAGACGAGCAAAACCGAGATGGTGGAATCGGATCCGCTGGGCAAGGTCGACTTTGGAGGCGCCCTTTTTTCGGAATCTACGGACGAACTGGTGGAAACCTGGTACATCGCTGCCCGCGTAAAGACTTACTACAAAAACAAGGCGTTCGGCGATGACGTCCATTGGATCGAGCGCAAGTTCCCGGACCACGAAATCATGGTAGTTTCGCGCACGAAAGACGAGCAAGTCTGGCTAGTTACGTCAGTAAGCGACACAGAGCCCGGCGAGACCATGCTCTTCGACCGCAAGAAACATGTTCTGATGCCGCAATACAAAGTCTGGGAGAAACTCCCGCGTGCGGACCTGGCCCAGATAGAGCCCGTCACCTACAAATCTTCCGACGGTTTGGAGATTCCGGCCTACCTCACGCTTCCGAAGGGAGTCCCGGCAAAGAATCTCCCCACTCTGATCCTTCCTCACGGCGGTCCCTGGGGACGGGATACGTGGGGGTACCACCCGTTGGTGCAGTTCTTTGCCAATCGAGGCTATGCCGTGCTCCAGCCCAACTTCCGTGGCTCGACGGGATACGGCAGAAAGTTTCTGGACGCCGGCAACTTGGAGTGGGGCCGCAAAATGCAGGACGATTTGACCTGGGGCGCAAAGTATGTGGTGGCAGAGGGTATCGCCGATCCGAAACGAGTTGGCATTATCGGTGGCTCGTATGGCGGCTACGCGACCTTGGCGGGCGTTGCTTTCACTCCTGATCTATATGCCGCGGCGGTCGACATCGTGGGACCGTCGAATCTGATCACGCTGCTGGATTCGATTCCGCCTTATTGGGAGTCCGTTCGTACGATGTTCTACAAACGCATGGGCGACCCGAGCACGCCGGAAGGCAAAAAGCTGCTGATGGAAGAGTCGCCTTTGAATTCCGCCGACAAGATCAAGACGCCGCTGCTTGTGGCCCAGGGCGCCAATGATCCGCGAGTGAACCGGCGTGAGGCGGAACAGATCGTGATTGCGTTACGCGACCGCGGTTTCCCGGTGGAGTACATCCTCGCACCGGACGAAGGGCACGGTTTTGCTCGACCGATCAACAATCTGGCGCTGTTCATGGCGTCGGAAAAATTCTTTGCACAGCACTTGGGAGGAAAGTATCAAGAAGGCGGCACGGCCGAGGAGGTTGCGCGCCTGAAGGAAATCACGGTGGACCCCAAGACGGTCGTGCTTGCGAAGAAGATCGATACCGGAAGCATCGGCGCTCCCAAGCCGGCCATGGATCTGCAAGCGGGTACGTACAACTACCAGGTGAAGCTTGAGGCAGGGGGCCAGCAGATGAACCTGAAGCTTTCCACTACCATCCAGGACAGCGCTGGCTCCTGGACCGCAGTCGATCAGATGGACACGCCACAAGGCGCCGCAACCGACACAGCGACCATCGAGAAGGGGAGCCTGCTCCTGCTGAAGAGAAGCGTCAAGCAAGGCCCGGTCACCATCGATCTGGATTTTGCCGGAAACAAGGCTGCCGGCAAGATGAGCATGAACGGACAAGATCGGCCGATAGCGGTCGATCTTGGCGGCCCGCTGTTCGGGGATGCTGCTGGTGCGGACCAGGTCATCGCCTGCCTGCCTCTCGCGGAGGGTTACAGCACAACCTTCCGCAACTTCGATGTCCAGACTCAAAAGGTGAAATTGCTACAACTCTCCGTCGCCGGAAAGGAAGAGGTTCAAGTGCCTGCCGGCAAGTTCAATGCGTTTCGCGTCGAGATCTCCTCCGCGGACGGAGGCGCCGATAAGACGACACTCTGGATTGTCGCGGAAACGCACAAAGTAGTGAAGGCCACCGCGGTCCTGGCTTCTATGGGCGGAGCTGTGATGACTCAGGAACTGGTGCAATAGACGATTGCGGAGCGCGGGAACGAACCGAATCGCAACGCCTGAAGTTCTGGCGTAGAGCAGTTGAAGTTGTACGCGTGCCTTGGAGTCCTCACTCCGTAGATCACGGGCAATCCAGGAGTAACGACTGTTAACAGGCGATGGCGCTCAGAACCCCTCCGCCGGGGTCAGTGAGTGTAAACCGTTAGCACGCATTGATCCAGTACCCGGTCGGCTAAACTTATCAACGGACATCGCCCGTAAAGCAAGACCACACTCATGCCCCGCAAACGAACCCTAATCCCGTCTCCGCTCGCCTGGACTGACCGCGCCGCACCCGTACCTTCGCCGCCGCTGCCGGTCCTCGCTGAGCGCGGGGGCACACAACTCCGCACCCCGCTGCCCGTCGCCATCGTGGACACACGCGAGCAGAATCCCCTCTCCTTCCGCCGCTTCAAAGGATGGTTCGCCCGCATCGAGCATCGCGCCCTGCGCCTGGGCGACTATTCCGTCAAGGGCATGGAGGATTGCTGCGTGGTCGAGCGCAAAGACCTCGCCGATCTGATTCAGTCGTTCACGCAAAACCGTAAGGTTTTCGTCGAGCGCCTGCGCCGGATGAGCGCCCTTCCTCACAGCTTGCTGGTGATCACCGCGCCCCTCAGCCAGATCAAGTCCGAATATCCCTATCGCAGCGCCGATCCCAACCGCATCACGCAATCTCTGATCGCCGTACTCGCGGGACTGCGCCTGCCTTTCATTTGCACTGAGACGCACGAACTGGGCGAGGAGATCGTCGCGTCTTTTCTCTACCAGACGTTCTTGTATGATTGGCTGGAACAAAACGGCCACGGCCGTTTTCTGGCCGATGACGATTTATGAAAGCGAAAGGAAAGAGCCCTGGAGCCCCGGACGCCCTCGTCCGGGGACGCGACTCGAACGCTTCCGGGACAGATCGTGCTACTCCCTGGGCGGACGAGGGCGTCCGCCCCTCCACAAGAAAATGACTGACCAATTCGAACTCGCCGAATCCGCCGCGCAATTTGTGCTCGCCCGCACTACTCTGCGTCCAAAGATCGCCCTCGTGCTCGGTTCCGGCCTTGGCGGTTTTGCCGATTCCCTCACCGATGCCACGCGCGTTCCCTACGCGGACATTCCCTCGTTCCCGCAATCCACCGCCATCGGGCATGCCGGCCGGATGGTCATCGGCAAAGCCGGCACCGTCGCCGTCGCCGCCATGCAGGGCCGCGTGCATCTCTATGAAGGATATTCCGCGCAGGAAGTCACCTTTCCCATCCGCGTCTTCGGGCGCATGGGAATTCGTGCCGTCATTCTCACCAACGCCGCCGGCGGCATCAATCTCGGCTACTCGCAGGGCGCGCTGGTCCTGATCCGCGACCACCTCAACCTGCAGGGGACCAATCCACTCGCCGGCCCGAATGAGGACCGCTTCGGTGTTCGCTTCCCCGACATGACGCAGGCCTATTCGCGCCGGTACCGCGAGATGGCTCGCGAAGAAGCGCTCAAGCTCGGGCTCACTCTGCACGAGGGCGTTTACGCCGGGCTGCTCGGGCCCAGCTACGAGACTCCCGCGGAAATCGAATACCTTCGCCGCATCGGCGCTGACCTGGTAGGAATGTCAACGGTGGCCGAGGTCATCGCCGCACGCCACATGGAGATCAACGTCCTCGCCATTTCGTGCGTAACCAATATGGCCGCGGGTATCCTCGACCAGCCCCTGTCCCACGCCGAAGTCATGGAGACCGGCGAACGCGTGAAGACCACGTTCGAGGCGCTGCTGCGCGCCCTCTTGCCGCGCGTGATGGCAGATCTCACCAGCTAACGGCGCACCCTTTCGCGGCCAGAAAAAAGCGCGGGCAAAGCCTGCCCTGAGCTTGCCGAAGGGAGTGCCCGCGTCACACAGATGTTGTTTCCTAGAACAAAAACTTTACTCCCAACTGAATCACGCGCGGTCCGCCGCCGCCCAGGCCAGGATTGGTCTGCGCCACGTCGGGCGTCTGGTTGATCTGCCCGTCGTAACACCCCTGCGCCGGGCTGCATTGCAGGTTGCCGGACGAATCGTATCCGGGAGTGATGTTGCGATTGGGGAGGGCGAAGTTTGGGTGATTCAGAAGATTGAAGAACTCCACCCGGAATTGCACGTTCAGGCGCTCAGCGAGTTGCGTGTTCTTGGTGAGCGAGAAATCCCAATTGCGATAGCCAGGACCGAAGATGGAGTCGCGGCCGAGATCGCCAAAGGTTCCGTCAGCGGGCTGGCTGAACGCCAGCGGATTGAGATAGCCCGTCAGCGGACTCCAGTTGGACAGGATCGGATTCACCCCCGGCACCACATTCGGGCGCTGGTTGTAGTAATAGCGTCCGCTGTTGTCGTAGGAATTGGCGATAGGGATGGGACGGCCACTCTGAATGCTGACAATCGTGTTTAGCTGCCAACCCGCGCCCAATCCCTTCAGCGACTGCCACCTCGGCAGCTCATAGTTGAGTGCCGCGGTGAAACGGTGCCGCGTGTCGAATATGGATGGCCCATGCTGGGCCGCGAGGTTGCTGGGATCCTGCGGAAGCGCCACCCCGGGAACGAACTCGATCCCATCGGAGGCATAGTCCAGCGACTTCGACCAGACATATCCGGCGAACCCCGAGAACCGGTGAGCGCTTTGAATTCGCGTGCTGGCTTGCAGCGAGTGGTAATTAGAAGAACTGGCGGGCATGAGCGCGTCGATGGCATAGAAGTTGGGGTTTGGGCGATTGCCGTTGCCGTCCGGCTCGTTCCAGTCGGTAAGGCGCACCAGTCTGGTTCCTTTGCTGCCGACGTAGCCCACCTCCATCGAAGCGCTTGCCCCTAGTTTCTGCTGCACGTTCAGATTCCAGTTCTGCGAATACGGAGACCGGAAATTCTGCGGCGTCACAAACACCGAATACGGCCCGCTGGTCGCAACGCTCATGATCGGAGGCGGCTGCGGCGGACCCGGATTCGTGCCGTTGAAGGCGGTTGCATCGAAATACATCGGCAGCACTGCCTTGTCCGCCTTCCCCGGGGGTGCAATCGGGTTCGTCGCCACTCCCGCTGAGTTCGTGTAGTTCGCGACGAGAATATCCTGCGGCACATAGTCGTAGTACATTCCGTAGCCGGCGTGGATCACCGTGTCTTTCAGGGCGTTCCAAGCGATGCCGACTCGCGGTCCGAAATCGTGGAGATCGCGCTTGTACAGCCCGTTCAAGCCATCCGTGCCGACCATGGCTAGATTCCCATCCTGGCCCAGGTTGGAAAGCAAACCATCCTTCTCGCTGAGCGGGCCGAAGTACTCCCACCGCAGCCCCAGGTTCAAAGTTAAGTTGGAGGCAACCCGATAGTCGTCTTGCGCGAAGAAGCTGAATCCGTTGTTGTACGTGGTGCGCTGCGTGTTGCCTGTGTCAACCGAGGCAAACGAGCAGCACGGATTATTGGGATTATCGGCCGCACCACCCATCAGGAAATCGGCAAGCGAGTCCACCACCGGATCGTATCCCGGCTGCCCGCAGGCAATTGCACCCTGAGTCAGGCATACTCCCGACGTGAACTGGAAGATTCCCCGCTCCAGATTGTCGTTGAAGTTGCTGATGCTGGCCCGGCGAAACTCGCCTCCGAACTTGAACGTGTGCTTTCCTCGCAGCCAGCTGAAGTTGTCGAGAATCTGGTAGGTGCCGCTGGTTCGGCCGCGAGGCACGCTGTAGCCGGTGGCGCCGAGGTTTTCGATGTTGGTGAAATCAAATTCCGGCAGGCCAAGTTTGCCCGTGCCGAAGTTCAGCCCAATCGAGGTCGGATCGAGGTTGGCATCGAGTGAACTGAACGATGTGCGGTAGCGGCTGTATCCGAACCGCACCTCGTTGATTTTGCTCGAGCTCAGCGTTGATAGAAAGCTGAGCGAGACCACCTGCACTCGCGTCGGCGAAGTCAGCGCAAATTGCGGCAACCGCGAGCCTGCTCCATAACCACCCACCGACCCAAACGGGAATACCTGGTAGTTACGTGCAAAGGCGTAGCGGCCTGTCAACAACTCTGTGCCAGTGAAGTTGTGATCCAGCTTCGCGATCAGGTTGTCGCCATTGTTTGTGTCGCGCACCGCATCCGGAATCTGCCCGGTGCTGCTTACTGGGTAGAAGGCGAGCACGCTGAGCAGCGCCGGATTGATCTTGGTGAGGTACGGCTGGTTGGTAGCGGGATTGGTCGCCGCCAGCGCAGCCGCCTCCGCCGCTTGAATCTGGCCTTGGGTGGGCACCTGCAATAGAAAATCGCTTCCCACCCGCTCCCGCTGGCCTTCGTAAGCCCCATAGAAGAAAGTCCTGTCCTTCACCAGCGGTCCGCCCAGGGAAGCTCCGAAGTTGTTATTTTGAAATACCGATTTCTTAGGCTGCGTGTTGAAGTAATTGCGGGCGTCGAGGCCGCTGTTGCGAAAGAATTCAAAGCCCGAACCGTGCAAATGGTTGGTGCCCGACTTGGTGACAATGTTCACCACTGATCCGCTGTTGCGCCCGTATTCCGCACCAAACCCCGATTGCAGGTTGAACTCCTGAATGGCATCAATCGGCAGCAGCGAAGCCGGAGCCCCCCCGATCCCCACCTGATTCAGCGCAGAGTTGTTGAAGAAAGGATCGTTGTTGTCGGTGCCGTCCAGCGTGTAATTATTCGACCGGTCGCGATTCCCGTCGATATTGAATTGGCCAAAGCTGGCCTGCGATCCCGCCACGCCCGAAGGATCCACGGTCGCGCCGGGTGTGAGAGCCACCAGTTTCCCGAAGTCGCGCCCGTTCAGCGGGAGCTCCGACACCAGCCGCTGGTCCACTACCTCGCCCAGCACATCCCGCGTCGCTTCCACCAGCGGCGCCTCTTCATTGACCGTGATGATCTGCTTCTGCTGTTCCACCTTGAGCAGTCCAAAGTCGGCCGTCGTGTCCAACCCGACGTTGACCACCACGTTCTGTGCGACCTGGGCAAACCCGGCCGCGTTGACGGTCACTGTGTATGCCCCGGCCGGCAATTCGGCGAGCACAAACGTTCCCTCGCCCGTCGTGGTCGTGTCGCGGGTCAGTCCCGTATCCACGTTCTTCGACGTAACTCTGGCGCCGGCGACCAGGCTCCCGCTCGGATCGGTGACCTTGCCCCGGATCGAGCCACGGAAACTTTGCGCCAGCAATAGACTGGGAATCAGCACGAAGGCGCTGCATACCAACATCGCGTGCGCCACTGCCTTGCGGAATGAGTACGACCTTGTTCGCTTCATAAATTTAGAACCTGCCTCTCCAACAATTCACAGTGATGATTCGGTAATAGCCGCAATTCTCACTTCCCCGCTCTTGGGATGAAGAGCGCAACCGGCGGCTTGATTCCGTAGGTCGCGGCGAAACTGCTCTGATTCACCGCCAATCCCAGACGTCCGCGCGAGTCAATGTAGAGCAGCGGCTGGTTCAGCGGAACGTCGCTGAAAGTCTTCACGAACTTCAATTTCATTTCTTTGCCGCCAACCGTGACCGGGACCTCCTCGCCACGCTGGTAACCAAGCTTCAGAAACTCGTCCGCGTCCACATTGGTAATCAGGTTGCCGAACGGCCCATCGGTCGCGATCACCGTGGCACGCAGGCCGCGCTCGTCCACCCGCGCCACTTTCCAGTCGAGCCGGGCGAGATCTTTCACCGCCATTTCCGGACCGACTTTGGTCCAGTCGTCGCCCCGCGCCAGGTGCGCGCCCACCGGCGAAAAAATGTCGCGCCCATGAAACGTGGACGACAGTTTGCTTCCGATCATCCATTCGGGATTGGTAATTTCATGCACCGCCTCGATGCCGTCGCGCTGCTCCACCAGCGTGAGCAGGCCGTTATCCGGCAGCACAAAGTATTGCCCGCGCTTCGACAGGACTACGATGGCTTTGCGCGTACTGCCGACGGTCGGGTCCACCACGACCACAAAGACCGTTCCTGCCCCATAGTACGGCGTCGCCCCGTACAGGAAGCGCGCTCCGTCTAAAATCGAGAATGGCGTCACCTGGTGCGTCAGATCCACGATGCGCACGTCCGGCGCGATCGAGTACATCACTCCGCGGCAAATGGCAACCGAATCATCGAGCACTCCGAAATCGGTCATGAACACGATCGTCGGAGGAGATTTCCTGGCCGGCTCGTCCCCCGCGAGCATCTGCGCCGAGAGGCCCGCCAGCAGCAGAAGAAGAGCAACCAACGCCACAACGGCCGTCCACTGCGGCCTGCGCCCATCGTGCCGTCGCAGAAAAGTCGCGCAGCCCTGTTCTCGCAATCTCTCCTCCTTTTGTAAGCCTAGTAGGGTACTAGTGTTTCCTCGGTCGCGTCCAGCGGAGATGCCTGCAAAATCGCGCGAATCTTCGAGTGTGCTGGTAATTCTAAACAAAAACCGGAAAGAACTGGAAGCGAGCGCCGCCGTGCTGGCGCTCCACAGGCGCCTCGCAGTCTATAATGCTTCTGCAATTCCGTTCCTGGAGGCTCTCATGTCGCAGGTGATCCCTGAGAAGTACCGCGATCTGTTTCAGAAGCGCGCCTTCGCCAGCCTGGGCACGCTCATGCCCGATGGCCGTCCGCAGGTTACTCCCGTGTGGTGCGATTTTGACGGCGAGCACGTCATCTTCAATTCCGCCCGCGGACGTCAGAAAGACAAGAATGTGCGCCGCGACCCGCGCGTGTCGCTGGCTATTATTGACCCGGAGAATCCGTATCGCTACCTCGAAATCCGCGGCCGCGTGGTCGAGATCACCGAAGACGGCGCCGCCGACCACATCAACAAGATGGCCAAGAAATACCTCGGCGTAGATAAGTATCCCTACGGCCAGCCCGGCGAAGTCCGCGTGCTCTACAAGATCAAACCCGAGCACACCACGGTGATGGGGTAGGGAACCAAGGTTTCAAGGTTTCAAGGTTTCAAAGTTTCAAAGTTTCAAAGTTGCAACCTGTAAGAACTCCCTGGGTTCTTCCTTGAAACGTTGAAACCTTGAAACTTTGAAACCTTGCTACAACCTCTGCTTCCTCGGCTTCGGCAACGTCAACCGGACGTTAGTCCGACTGCTGGAAGACCGCGCACAGGAACTGCGCGACCGATACGGCATTACCTTCCGCATCACGGGCATCGCCTCCCGCCGCCTGGGATGGATTGCGGACGCGAACGGAATTGACGCCACCACCGCTCTCGCCCAGTGCTCCGAGCGGGAAGGGCACGGCTTCAGCCGTGCCGATGATCCCCACAAAGAGAAAGGGCTTCAGCCCCTGAGGACCACGGCCCTTGACGTAAAATCCTGGCTTGCCGCCGCTCGCGTCGACGTTCTCTTCGAAGCTACATCCCTCAACGTGAAAGACGGTCAGCCTGCCGTGGACTACATCCGCGCCGCCCTCGACCACGGAGCCCACGCCATCACCGCCAACAAGGGTCCTATCGTTCACGCTTACCGCGAACTCCGCGATCTGGCCGCCGCGCGCGGCAAGCGCTTCCTGTTCGAATCCACGGTGATGGACGGCGTCCCCATCTTTTCTCTGTTCGACCAACTTCCCGCCATTCATCTGCACGGATTTCACGGAATTCTCAATTCGACGACCAACGTCATTCTCGGCGAGATGGAACAAGGCCTCAGCTTCGATGAAGCCTTGAAGAAAGCGCAGTCGCTCGGCGTCGCCGAAACCGACGCCACTCACGACATTGACGGCTGGGACGCCGCCGTCAAAACCGCCGCGCTGATCACCGTTCTCATGGACATCCCCGTGCGCCTCGACCAGATCGAGCGCGAAGGCATCCGCGAGCTGACGACGCAAGCCGTCAGAAATGCCCGCCGCGACGGTTGGCCCTACAAACTCGTCTGCCGCGCGCAGCGCGTGGGCGATGGCGTGAAGGCGAGCGTCGCCCCGGAAAAAGTGCTGGCCAGTTCGCCGATGGGGAAAATTTCCGGCACGTCCTCCTACATTTACTTCGAAACCGACATCTTCCCCGGCCTCGCCATCACCGAAGAAAACCCCGGCCTGTACGCGACTGCCTTCGGCCTGCTGGCCGATTTTATGCGGGCGGTTTCTTGATTCGATACGGCGCCGACCCATCGCGTGCCTTGCGTCCGAAGGACGCCTGACAATAGCCCGGCGCTTTCAGCGCCGGGGAAGACAGGCAAGAGGGGAACCGCATCCCGTAGGGATGCCTGAATTCCCCAATGAATGATTCGGAAACGCAGCCGCCTGGTCGGGCAGTTCCGGAGATTTCAGCCGTCCCTACGGGACGGAATTGCAGAATACCCAGCCTACCCGGCGTTGAAACGCCGGGCTACTGTCAGGCGTCCTTCGGACGCGCTTCTTTACCAAGGGCGTGCAGCACCAGGATCGCGGTGATCGACGCGTGGTAGAAATAGATTTATGCCCACACCTGAAACCGCCATCGCCTCCGCCCTCGACCTCACCTACGTCCGCTCCCAGTTCCCCGCGCTCGCCCAAACCGTCAACGGTCATCCCGCCGTCTTCCTCGACGGCCCCGGCGGAACGCAAGTCCCGCAGCGCGTGATCGACGCCATCTCCGGCTACCTGCTCCGCGACAACGCCAACACCGGCGGAGCCTACGCGACCAGCCGTCGCACCGACGCCATGATCGCCTCCGCCCGCGCGGCCACGGCCGATTTCCTCCACTGCGGCGCCGACGAGGTCATCTTCGGACCGAACATGACGAGCCTGACGTACGCCATGAGCCGTGCCATCGGCCGGGATCTGAAGCCCGGCGACGAAATCCTGGTCACCCGCCTCGACCACGACGCCAACGTTTCCCCCTGGCTGCAAATGGCCGAAGACCACGGCCTTACAGTCCGCTGGGCCGAAATCCACGACGAAGACTGCACGCTCGACATGGCCGACCTCGCTTCGAAGATCAATGCGAAGACGAAGCTGGTCGCCGTCGGCTACGCCTCCAACGCCGTCGGCACCATCAACCCGGTCAAGGAAATCGTTCGCCTCGCCCACGCCGCCGGAGCCGTCGCCTACATTGACGCCGTGCACTACGCGCCCCACGGCCTGATCGACGTGGCCGCACTCGATTGCGATTTTCTCGTGTGCTCGACCTACAAGTTCTTCGGCTCGCACATGGGCGTGCTCTTCGGCAAGCGCGAGCACCTGAAGCGCCTGCGTCCCTACAAAGTTCGCCCCAACACGAACGCCATTCCAAATTGCTGGGAGTGGGGCACGCTCAATCACGAATGCATCGCCGGGATCGCCGCCTGCGTGGAATACATCGCCGACCTCGGCCGCCGCGCGCTCTCCGAGAAGGGGGTGCCCCACCCAACGCGGGTTTCGTTGGGTGGGAATAACGAAACTCAACTCTCATCGCGCCGCGCCGCCATCGAAGCCGCCTACGCGGCCATCCACGAGCACGAACGCGGTTTGCTCGAACGTCTCATGGCCGGCCTGCGCGAAATTCCCGGTCTCAAGATCTACGGCATCACCGATCCCGCGCGTTTCAACCAACGCTGCGGCACGCTCGCCATCCGCATCGAGAATCACGCCCCTCTCGAACTCGCCACCAAGCTCGGCGAGCGCGGCTTCTTTACCTGGGACGGCAACTATTACGCGCTGAACCTCACCGAGCACCTGGACGTGGAGAAATCCGGCGGCTTCCTGCGTATCGGCCTGGTGCACTACAACACGATGGAAGAAGTCGCCCGCCTGCTGGCCGCGTTGCGCGAGATTGTCGGAGTATAAAGCCTCTCAACGCAGAGGACGCCGAGGACGCAGAGAAATCCGGGGGCGCTTTCCACTACCAACGCCGTCTTTTCGCGCCAACAACCGGCGGGTTTGGGCAATCCACCACCGGCTCGCTGCCGCGCGACAAACTCGTCCCTACTGCTGCGGCTGCGGATTCGGCGCCGGAGCCGGGGCTGCGCCCGCCGCCGGGACCGCCGACTCGGAAACTACCAGCATCTCGTACTCCTTGCCGTTCACTTTGAACTTCATCCTGTCTTTGTTGAGCGTCAGTTCCACCGGCGCATTCACCGGCAGCAGCGCTTTGTGCTCTTCCTTCTTCTGCCGCACGTGATACTCAGTTGTGTCGGTGCGAATCACGTACTCCTGGCACATCAACTCGACCGTCTGCTTGTGGCCCTTCTGTTCAGAGCCGCAGGAAACTGAATTCTCCGATACGATCGTTCCCTGCATCACGTCTTTGGCCGCCGCCGCGCTCGTGCCCAGAGCCGCCACCGCCAGCATCAACCACATCTTCCTCATAGTCATCTCCTGATCATTGTCCCTAATGCGTCATTCGGCCACGGATCGCCGAGTCCGGCCGCGGCTGAAGATTGCTGCCCTTTTGTCCCATACACTTCAGCCCGGGACGAGTCCCGGGCTGGTATTTGCAACCGAATTCGCCAAACATCCGCCAACTCAGAGGCGGAAGCATGGGCTGCTCGTTCCCCGCCGTGCTACGGCCAGCGCTTGGCGGTGTCTTCCCAACCGGCCGCGCGCACCGGCTGCGGCGCCGGCATCGTCGGCGTCGTTGGCAGCGGAATCCTCGCCGTGGGCTGCGGTCCATTGACGGCGGTGGCCAACGCGGGCTTAGCCATGTCCATCATCGTCTCTTTTTCCTCGGAGAGCAGCGGAGCCACCAGTCGCAGGGCCTCCACTTCCTTCTCCAGGCGGGTTAATTCCATCTCTTTTTGGCGCAATACTTCATAGACATTCTTCATCGTGGCACCTGGGCGATAGTCGTTCGAGCGCAATCCTCCTTCGAACTTTAGCAGAGTTGCCCCTGTTGTCAAGGGATTCGGGGCAGCGGGTAGTGCCTTCAATGGCGCGGGAATTTGAGCCCGATCAGCGCATCCAGACGATGGCGGCGACGACCGCCGCCACCACCAGAAGGGCCAGGAAAACATACTTGTTCGCCGCAAACCAGGATTGGGAGGATTCCAGCCCGCCGCTGAACACGACCTCCGGCTGTGAAGTCTGCGACGGTTCTTCTGCCTTCTCCGGCGACGCGTCCGAAGCCGCAGGAGTCAGGACCAGTTCTGGCGAAAGGGGTAACGGAAGGGATGGCGCCAGGGGGTGTGCCAAGGAATGGTCCGCAACCTTTTTGGAGTCATCCACTTGCACGGAAGTCGCTTTTTGCGATTCCGCGGGAGTGGGGTCAGCGGTCGGCCGGCGAAGCGGGGCCGCAACAGCAGCGGTACCCGCAGCGGACTGAGCGGCCGCGAAGGCACGCTGCGCAGGTCCGGAAGCCGGAGCTTTTCCCGAGAATTGCTTAGCCATGTCCGGCTGCGGCATTCTCAGCTGCCCCCGCCACTTCTTTTCTTCACACTCCACGCACAGGACTCGCCCGGCGGAAATCGGGAAGCCGCAGGCTTCGCACTTGCGCAGATTTCTCAATACCGGCGGAACGTGCCTCTGATCGGGCTCGGCCGGCTTCTGGGCCTCGGCGCCCGTGTTTGGCTCCCCCGCAGTCTGATGCAATGACCAGAACAGTGGCCGCTTGGGAGGCGCAGGCTTCGCGGGCGCAGGCGAATCGTGCAGGGGTGGAACGGGGGGTGGCGTCACCGCCGCCGGGGTCATCGTGGCTGGCAAGGCCGTGGCCGCCACTTCCGCAGCCGGCCGTTCTGGTGTCGGCAGTTCCGTGGCTGCCCGTTCCGTGGCCGGCAGTTCCGGCGCAGCCTCGGTCTCCACTTCGAGGACCGGTTCCAGTTCCAAGACCTGTTCCAGCGGGACCGGTTGCGGCGCCGTTGCGAAATCCGGTTCAGTAACCTCCAGAATCTCGTCAGACGCACTCTCCGCCGTGGGTTCCGCCGTTTTCAGCCGCTCCGGAAGCCCTTCGGCGGCTTGCGCCAGCCTGACGGCCGTTTCCACCATCTCGCTCAGCCGCTCGAGAGCCGTGAGATCGCGTTCCCCGAAAGCATTCACCTTGCCCGAAAAAAGCTCGAAGACGCCCAGCACCTCGTCGTCCTGCACCACCGGCATGACCACCACCGAAGCGATTCCCATCTCGTGGCAGACTTCGCGATTCACGCGCGCATCGCGCTCGGCATCGTCACAGCGCAAAAGCTGGCGCGTGCGCACGCTCTCGCCGGAAAGTCCAAACTGGGTGGAAAGCAGAGCGCCGAGCCCGGGCGCGTTCGAACCGCTGCTGGCGCGGCACAGCATGTCATTCTTGCCGCTTCTCTTTAGGGCAATCGCCGCTCCCTGGGCGCCGGTGATGTATTGCGCTCGGTCGGCCAGCAACTGCAGGGCGGCATCCAGATCGCGTTGCGCCATCTCCGCCAGAGAATGGCCGCCATCCTCGCCGGGAAAGCGCACGGACGACGCAGACGCAAAAGCGGCCCGGGCTGCGCCAGTGGCAGCGGCGAGCGCCGCCGAAACGTTGGCTTGCGAGGTCCGGGTTTCGCTGCCCTGCTGCACTGCCTCCTCCGCATGCGGCTCGACCTTCGCTTCGGCAGCAGGCCCAGGGCCGGCTTTCGGCGGAGCCTGATCGAGAGTCGCGTTCGGTTCCATGGCGCGCGTACGAGCGATCCTATGCCAGTTATCTTGGAGTCGGGCCGCCGAGGGCGCAATCCGGCCGCCGCCAACTCATTTCAACTGTAAGGATGCAGTAATCTGAGTCTCGCCCGGAGCGTGCGGCCTGTCAAGAAATTCCCCACGCAGAAGTGCTACGACAAAAGTGCAAGGACGAGCGGTCAGCACTCAGCATTCAGCACTCATGGACCGGGGGTCCAAATGAAAATCACAGCTTGAATAGGCTGCTGAAAAACTCAATGCCGCCCTGATTTTGGGTGGCGCAGGCCTTCCAGGCCTGCGATCAAGCTGGCAGAAGGAGTGGGCTTTAGCCCCAGAGGTACCTCGGCGGCTGAAGCCGCTATTGAAAACAGGTCCCTTATCGCAGCGCTGAAGTGTGTGCGTGAGAACTCGAACTTGGGTGAGATGGTGGAGCAAGCGCGGCGCGTCGAAGGGAGCGGGATGTGATAGCCCGGCACGGGACTGCCGGGTAGAAGTGGGACAAGGGAGCGAGTCCCGGAGGGACGGCACCAGTTCTCACGCACACACTGAAGCGCTGCGCTACCCCAATTCCGGGTTTTTCCGCACGTGTGGGGTCTCGAGGAAATCGGCCGAAGGGCTGAGTGCTGACGGCTGACGGCTGAGTGCTTAGTTCGCCCGCCGCCGCAGCGCGGCCTGCGCCAGGCGATTCGCCTCGGCATTATCCTTGCGGGGAACGTGCGAGATGGAGAAATTCAGCGAGCGGGCCAGCTTGCGGCAGGTCCAATGCAGCGAATAAAGACGCGGGCTGCGGCAGGTATACTCGCCCGTCATCTGCCGCACCACGACTTGCGAATCTGAGAACACGTGCAGTTTCCGCGCATTCAGAGCCAGGGCGTACTGCAGCGCTTCCATCAGCGCGGCGTATTCCGCAACGTTGTTGTCTTGATTGCCAATCCACTTGGCGATGCGGATGGGGCCTCGTTCGCCGCCGTTGATCACCACCCCAATGCCCGACGGCCCAGGATTTCCCAGGCTACCGCCGTCCACGTAGGCTATGAGTTCCGCCATCAGTTCGGCTTTTTGTGCCGCTATCTGCAAGATGCGCCGAACTCGCTTCTGCGTCAAGACGATTATTTGGTTCCCTTTCATGGGTTTTAGTTGCCTTTTCTTCTCTGTGCAACATCTGTGCAAAAAACGGTGCAATTCGAATACCCTGTGGATAAGTCTCCGCTGGACAACCATTTGCATTCCCCGTTATGCACAGGTTTCGAAAAGGCGATTGCACCGAAAGTTTGCGTTGACTTTTATGAACGTTCTGTTAAGGTTGCTCCCGTCGACGGTCGAAAGGGTTGGCACAATAAAACGAGCCAGTCCAAAGTAGACTGAGTGATCGGTTGGGCGGGGCAACCCGTCAGACTGCCGGACCCGAAAAATCCGACGTGCTCTGCGAGGACACGTTGGGGTCTGGAACCGCGAAAGCGGTGATTGCATCAGGGGCTGTGACGGTGCATGCTTCCACGCTGTTAACTCCCTCGCAGGAGTCGGCGGCTAGAGCATAACCAATGTCACGGCCCTTTTAATTTTTCCCCCACCTTTTTCACCGCTTCTCCTCTCCCGGCGTTTGAACTGACTTCCATCCCATTCGGCAGCCGCCACACCGAACGCGCCGACAACCAGAGAATTCTCCGTTCCTGTTCATTCCAGCGAACAGGATTTCGCCGTCTCCCCGCTAGTCAGAATATCTGTCCTAGAAAATCGTTTTATTAATCTGTCTTGTGGGATAATTTCACCCCGTAAGCAACTCCGCGCCGGCGCATGCGCTGTCACGGAGACACTACCGATCTTCTAAAGGCGGAAAAATCTCATGGCCAAGAATTCCCTGACTCGTCGTCAATTCATCCACATCGGTACCGGAGCTCTCGCCGCCACCAGCGTAGCGAAAGTCGTCCTGCAACCTCACCTGCTGTCGGCCGCGGCGCGTCCGGTGGCGCCCAGCGACACAGTGCGCTTTGCCTCCATCGGAACCGGCGTTCGCGGATGCGAACTCCTCGAAGCCACTACTCACGTGCCCGGCGTCCAGTGCGTTGGCGTCTGCGATCTTTACGACAGCCGCCACACTGCCGCGCGCGAGGCCGTCGGCAACCCCGGCGTCGCCGCCACCCGCGAATATCGCACCATTCTCGATCGCAAGGATATTGACGCTATCATCCTCGCCGTCACCGACCACCAGCACCGGCACATCTTCGAGGATGCCTGCGCCGCCGGCAAAGACGTTTATTGCGAGAAGCCCATGTCCCACACCGTGGAGGACGGGTTCGCCATGGTGGACGCCGCGCAAAAGAACAAACGCATCGTGCAGATCGGCAGCCAGCGCGTCAGTTCCATCCTCTATGCCAAGGCCAAAGAGATTTACGACTCGGGCAAGCTCGGCGAAGTGTTCTCCATCAACGCTTACTGGGACCGCAATACTCCCAGCGGCGCCTGGGTTTACCCCATTCCTCCCGACGCCAGCGAAAAGACCATTGACTGGAACACCTTCCTGGGCACAGCTCCCAAGCGCCCCTTCGATCCAGTCCGCTTCTTCCGCTGGCGCTGTTTCACCGATTACGGCGAGGGCCTGGCAGGAGATTTGTTCGTTCACCTGATCTCCGGCATCCACTACATCTCGGGCACGACTACCATCGCCCAGCGGGCGCAGTCCTCCGGCGGTCTGTTCCATTTCAAGGAGGACGGCCGCGAGTTCCCCGACCTGATCGAAACGATGTACGACTATCCCGACTTCCGCCTCACCGTACGCTGCAACCTCAACAATGCCGGCGGAGAATTCTTCGCTTTCTATGGCACCGCGGGCACGCTCGTCATCAAGGACTCGACTCTGACCTACAAACCCGAGAACACGCGTCCGGAGCCGGAAGGTTACTCGACCTTCGGCTGGCCCAAGGAGCTGCGCGAGCAGTATCTGAAGGAGTGGGACCAGCAACATCCGGCAACCGCGGCCCTGGCGGCGAAAGTGGAAGACGAAGGCGAGTCTTACACCACGCCTCCCGGGTACGAGGACACTGTTGACCACCAGGCCAACTTCTTCAACGCGGTCCGCACCCGCAAGCCGGTCACCGAGAATGAGATGTTTGGCAACAGCGCCGCCATCGGCTGCCACCTGTCAAACTTCTCCTATTTCAACCGCACGGCCGCCATCTGGGACCCGAACGCCAGGAAGATCGTGAAGGGATAGGTAAAGGCCCGGGTGCCCCGTCCTTGTCCCGCCGTTGTGTGGCGGGACAGGGCGGGGATTCTGATCTTCGGCCGCCGAAACATCCCCCTGCAAAGGTAGATGGCAGTGTCCTACTTGCCTCTTTACCACAGCGTCACAGAGTCACGGAGAAACCTCGAACCTGTGAAAACCAGAAGCGGAAGGGTCTGCCAAGCAGTTGGGTTACTCTGTGTCTCTGTGACTCTGTGGTGAGAAACTAAATTAGGACACCACCCCTGCGAAGTTCCGATTGACGCCCACTGTACTACGTGTTATAGTACACGTCGTGATCCCCTTCCGCGTAGACTTTCGGCCCGGCATCTCCATTTACGAGCAGATCGTCTACGCCGCCAAGAAAGCCATCATCTCGGGCCAGATCCGGACCGGTGATCCCTTCCCGTCCGTGCGCGCTCTCAGCAAGGAACTGAAGGTCAATCCCAATACTGCTCACAAGGTGATCACGGCCCTGGTGGCATCGGGGCTGCTAGACACCCGACCGGGAATTGGTACAGTCGTGGCTGCGCTGCCCGAGGCCAGAAATTCAGAGCGTACCCAGTTGCTCGGCTACGAAATCGAACAACTCGTCGTCGAAGCCAAAAAGCTTGCTATCGAAATGGAGGATGTCCTCGCCTCCGTCGCCGCCCACTGGAAGCGGCTGAGCGGACCGGCCGGTTCCAAACCAGACGCGGACCGGGGAGGACGCGCCAAAAAATGACCAGCGCCATTCAAACCGAGAATCTCGTCAAGAAATTCCGCCGCGTGGACGCCCTGCAAGGTCTCACTCTGAACGTCCCGCCAAATTCTCAGCAACCCCGAGGAGACAGGCCACACCCGGATCGAATTGCAGCTCGACAATGTGTCCCTATCCGACTATCAGCGCAGTCTCAGGCCGTCGAAATCTGAATTGCCCGAAGGGGTGGGGAATTTTCACGACAACTGATCACTGACCACTGATCACTAGCCCTGGCCCCTGCCGGGTGCCCATCCTTGTCTCCGCGTTCTTTGCGGAGACAAGGGTGGGGATTTTGACTTTCTGACCCCTGGCCCCTGACCCCTGACCCCTAACTACTACTTCTTCCCCGGCAAATACTTCTTCTCAATCGAAGCCACCACCACATAGTTCGGATCCACCATCTCGTTGAGATGGATCTTCGCCACTTTCGACAGCAATTCGTAGGCGTCAAGTTCCGACAGGCCGTAGTCCTTGTGAATCCAGTGCACAAGTTCGGTGAAGGCAATGCGCAACGCGTCGTCCAGCGGACGATATGCGCCCACGGTCATGATCGCGTCGTCATTCTCAAACTGCGGCCAGCTGATGGTGCGTCCCTTGATCACGCTCAACTGCACCCGAGCTTTCAGTGGCACTTCGATGGCCGTGCCCGCAATCTCGCCGTCGCCCATGGCGGCGTGGCCGTCGCCCAGATAGAGCAGCCCGCCCTTCACGTTCACGGGAAAATACACGGTGTTGCCCACGCTGGCTTCGGGCGAGTCCATGTTCCCGCCGAATTCCGCGGGCACCACCGAACTGCGCGCCTCGCCCTCGGCGGGAGCGACTCCGATGCATCCGAAGAACGGGTGCATGGGAATCTTCACGGAAAAATCCGAATCGAGCGCCTTGAACGTCGCCGTGTTCGCCGCATGATCAATGGGATAGAACCACACCCGCTCCGGCAGCGGCGCATGCAGCATCGGCGTGTAGTTAGTTTCGTTGATCGCGCCGAATCCTGGGGCGAACGCGCCCACGCCGGTATCTCCATCCACCTGCAAGTCGAGAATCTTCACCGCCAGCGTGTCGCCCGGCTCGGCTCCTTCCACATAAAACGGCCCGGCCAGCGGATTGTCACCCTTGGCCATGCTGAGCGTGTCGCCCGGCTTCTTGAGCCCGTTGCCGAAACAGTCGAGCGTGTTGGTGTCTAGGATGTCGCCCGACTTCAGCCGCGCCACCGGCTCCGCCGTCGCAAACAGATATTTCACGTTGGCGATGGTCGTGGTGTAGTGAACGATGTCAGGGTGAGCGACGTTTTGCGCGAACGCGGGCAAACTTGCCGCGATAACCAGCAGAACTGCCGAGATACGAGCGATCACTAGAACCCTCCGCAAGCCGATTCCCATTCCGCTCGTGATTGTAATCGCTAACATCAACTTCGCGGCGGGATGGGGCCCCGCGCTCTTGTTTGGTCTACCTTAAAGATCGACTGCCCGCGTAGAATATCTGCATCGGGGACCTGGTCCGAATATGCGCAGGCAATCTGATTTCGGTTTCGCTGAACAAGATTTCTGGGAGAATGAGGTAAGTAACACACAATTCTAGACAGGAGATTTTCGTATGAAGCGTGGCGCTGTCGTTTCACTCTTGCTGTTTATCCTGGCCCTGCCGGCTGCACTGCCGGCAAAAGAGAAGGGCAAGCCGGTGGACATGAAAAACGTAAAGACCGTTTTCATCGGTTGGGTTGACGTGAACCCCGAGGATTACCACTTGCAGGGCTATAAGACGAAGGAAGACTGGATCAACGTGATCAAGGAAGCGAATCTCGCCTTCCAGAAGAAGTGTCAGGCGCTGAAAGGCCTGTCCGGCCGGACCGTGACCGCAGCCAAAGACCGCAGCGACGCTGACCCCGCCGCAAGCGACCTCTACGTCAAGTTCTCAGATGTGAACTTCGACCACAAATACCGCCTTCACATCGCGGTGCACTTCCTCGACCCAAAAACCAACAACGAACTGGGATTGATTCCCCTCGAGAGTCACGGAGCCCACTTCTGCACTCTCTCCACTTGCCTGGATAAGGAACTGGACGAAGTCAGCAACGAGATGGGAAAGCAACTCGCCAGCGGAGCCTCGCAGTAGGCTCCGCTGTCTTCTTATTTGCTCGGGAACAATGGTTCCACCTTGACAGAGCTGCCCCTGGGAATGAACCGCCTACGTAGAGGCTCCCTGCTTCCGGCGATAGAACCTTCGAAACTTCGCCCGGTTGCCGCACTTGGTCATGTCGCACCAGCGGCGGCGATGATTCTTGCTCGTATCCAGAAAAAACCACTGGCAGGTATTGGAGGCGCACGCCCGCACAAATTGCAGATCCTCCGACATCAGCAGTTCTGCAGCCGAGCGCGCGATCGGCCACAATGGAGCATCAAAGCCGATGGGCAAGGCATCGAAGCGCCATTCGAAGCGAGGCTTCATTCCGCCAGGCTGCACCGGCATGAGCTGCGCGTACTGCGCCGCCGCCTGCAAGTACCCGTTCAGTGTGGTCAGCGCCGCCGCCGGCACGGGCTTCCTGTTCAGGATCGCCGCGAACACCGCGTAGATGGCTTCGCGCAACTGGATCGCCGAGCGGAGCGCCTGCTGCGCTGCTTCCGGTGAGGTATAACTGCCCTGGAACAAACGGTCCACTTGTCCCGGAGTGAGAATGCCCGTGTCCTCGCCGAAGCGCGCCAGGTCAATGTAGCTCTTCAGCAGTTCTTTCGGTTCGCTGCTGAAGCGATCGTCCAGCGTGTTGACGAAGTCGAGACACAACGCTCCCGCGATCAATTCAAAGCGCGGCGGTCGCCGGCGGACGATTTTCTCAACTTCCTTCTTTTCGACTTCTCTGGTGTCGGTCAGAGGCCCCTTCCTTTCCCATTCATTATCTAACCATCCATTATCTAACCACCAAAATACACTTGACAAGTTAGATGTCAATGCCCTAGATTATACCTAACCTTTAAAGTATGTTTTGGAGGTTAGTATATGTTCCGCCATGAACCCGCTCAGATTCTGGCCCTGATTCGCAACGGCAGGGACGCGAAGGAAAACGCGAACGAAAAAATGATAAACATAGGAGGCAGGCCCGTGATCGTGCCCAACACCCGCCAACCCGCCGCCGGTCACGACCGAGCTTATGCCGTCAAGCTGGCGCTGGCCTTCGCCGCGATCTATATCATCTGGGGCTCGACCTACCTCGCTATTCGCTACGCGGTGGAAACCATTCCGCCGCTGGTCACGGCAGGCATCAGGCACTCTGTCGCTGGTGGGATTCTGCTGGCGTGGGCGTGGGCGCGCGGGTTTCGTCCCACGCGCGAGCACTGGATTTCTGGATTCGTTTTAGGAGCGTTGTTCTTTCTGATTGGCCACGGGTCGCTGCACTGGGCGGAGCAATACGTGGGGTCAGGGCTGGCCGCGTTGCTGATCGCGACCGAACCCATGTTCATTCTGGTGCTGGCGTGGACCATGGGCCAACAGCGAATCAGCCGGATCAGCGCGCTGGGCCTGGGTTTGGGCGTGGTGGGCGTGGCCATGCTGACCGGGGCAGAGCTGACAACCAAAGGTTCGAGTCTGGCCGGATTGCTGGCTGTGCTCGTAGGCTCCCTGGCGTGGTCGGCGGGCGTCGTCATCGCTCCCAAGCTAAAGCTGCCCACGGACGCGCTGGGACGCACCGCGCTCCCGACAATCTGCGGCGCTGCCATGTTGCTGATTGCCGCGTTGCTGACGGGTGAGTTCCGGGCCACGCAGTGGGCGAGCATTTCGTTCAAGTCAGCGCTCGGCCTGGCGTATCTCATCATCTTTGGATCGGTGGTGGCGTTCACGGCATATATGTGGCTGCTGCAGCGGTGTCCGCCAGCGCTGGTAGCGACCCACACTTATGCGAACCCCGTGGTCGCTGTGCTGCTGGGATGGCTGCTGGCGTCCGAGCCGCTGACGATGCGGGTCGTGGTCTCGTCGGTGGCGATCCTGGGAGCGATTGTGCTGATTCGCCGCGGTGAGCGGGCCGCGACAGCGATTGGCGCAGAGACAACAACTCTGCCCGCGGAGGTCGAACTGCAACCAGCAATCAGGAGGGTGTCATGATCAGCCGTTTGTGGCATGGATGGACTACACGTGAGAATGCGGACGCATATGAGCGCTTGTTGCGCGCAGAGGTATTGCCGGGCATTCACCGCGTGCGCGGATTCAAGGGAGCGGAGTTGCTGCGGCGCGACGCGAACCGTGAAGTAGAGTTTGTGACGATTACGCTGTTCGATTCGGTCGAAGCGGTGAGGGAGTTCGCGGGAGAAAATTACGAAGTTGCGGTCGTGCCGCCGGACGCGCGAAAGTTGCTCGCGCGCTTCGACGCGCGATCGGCGCACTACGAGACGGTTTTCAGGCTAGATTAGGAGTCTGTGTCATAGCTTTTCTTTCGCCCCCTCCGGGGCTTACCCATTTCCCACTCTGCACCCACGGCTTGCGCCGTGGGCTGCATTCTTTCGCCGCTGCGCGGCTTGGAGCGGGCCCCTGTCGTCCGCTTTTTCGGATGCGACCCAGCTATGACACCGACTCCTACGAGACTCGTTACATTTCTTCTGGCCGACCCAGGACTTCCAGCCCCTCGGCTGTGCTCAGGGCAGGCTCTGGGTTATCATATGCCGCCTCCTCCGGGGGCCAGGGAACTGGGGCACACCGCGGAGCGTAATGTTACAGAGGGAAAGACTGCATGGACACTGAACAAAACTTATCAGGGGGTGGTCTCGCCCCCGCGGGCAGCGAGTCGCGGGCTGACACCGCGGTGCTGCTGGGAATTGCGGGAGCGGTGGCGCTGGTCCATGTGCTGACGGACAATCGTTACGGCTTTCATCGCGATGAACTGCAGACGTTGAGCGATGCGCTGCACCTGGATTGGGGATTCGTGGCGTATCCGCCGTTCACGCCGTTTGTGGAACGCATCAGTCTGGGGCTGTTTGGGATCTCGCTGGTCGGACTGCGGCTGTTCTCGGTGATTGCGCAAGCGCTGGTTATTGTCGTGGCGGGGCTGATGGCGCGGGAATTGGGCGGCGGGCGGTTGGCACAGGCGACGGCGGCACTGGCGACCGCGCTCGCTCCGCTCGCGCTATTCGAGGGAACGGAATTCCAATACACGACCTTCGATTATCTGTGGTGGGTGCTGATCGCGTATTTCGTGATTCGCCTGCTGAAGACGGAAGATCCGCGATGGTGCATGGCGATCGGGGCGACCGTAGGCGTGGGCCTGATGACCAAGTACACGATGTGTTTCTATGTTGCAGGGATGCTGGGTGGGTTGGCGCTGACGAAGGCACGGCGATTTTTTGCTAGCGGGTGGTTCTGGGGCGGAATTGCGCTTGCGTTCGTGATTTGTCTGCCGAACCTGGTGTGGCAAGTGCGGCATGATTTCATCTCGTATCACTTTCTCCATTACATTCACGTGCGGGATGTGGGCGAGGGACGGGCGGAGGGATTTCTGTACCAGCAATTCCGGATCTGCACGAACGTGTTTGCTTTGCCGTTGTGGATCGGCGGGCTGATCTGCTTTTTCCGCGACCGGCGATATCGAATGCTGGGTTGGATGTACGTGATCCCGCTGGTGCTGTTCGCGGTTTCGAAGGCGCGGTTCTACTACATGGGAGCGGCTTACCCGATGCTTCTGGCGATGGGCGCAGTGGCGGGGGAGCGATGGGTCGCGACGTTGTCGCGAGGATGGCGGCGGACGGTGGAAGGAGCGTTTTTCACCGGGCTGGCAGCTTATGGCCTGCTGTTCGGCGCGATGATCATTCCGTTTGCGTCCAGCGGGCCGCTCCGGGAATTTGCGCTCAAGAACAACGGCGACATGCGGGAGCAGATTGGCTGGGATGATCTGGTCAGGGCAGTGGCGGGGATTCGGGATTCGCTGCCCGCTGAGCAGAGAGAGGGTGCACGCGTGCTGGTGGGAAATTACGGCGAAGCGGGCGCGATCGAGATTCTGGGGCAGGCGTATCATCTGCCGCCGCCGATCAGCTTGACCAACTCAGCGTGGTTGCGCGGATATCCCACGCCGCCGCCGGCGACGCTGATTGTCGTGGGGTGGTCACGCAAGCAGGTGGAGGAGACGTTCACTTCATGCCGACTCGCTGGACATAACGGCAATCCGTATGGAGTGAAGAATGAGGAGAGCGAGGACCATCCGGATATTTTTGTATGCGGTGGACCGCGTGAGCCTTGGCCTGAGTTCTGGAAGGATAACCAGAGGTTTGGGTGAGCTCAGTTCGTCCGGGTATGGAAAATCAAAATCCCCACCCTCTCGCAAAAAACGCGAGAAGGGTGGGGCACCCGCTTTCAGTCCACCTTCAGTTTGACCGCCGCAAGACGTAGATCGCCCAGGGTGCGATGCGGGTTTCGCTGATCCAGGGATAGGGCTCGTCGCCTTTCGCCAGGGGCCTGCGCACTTCCACAATTTGCAGGCCTGCAGCGCGATAGGTTTCAAGGTAAGACTCGTGAGGCCAGAGAATATCCACGGCGGGCGAGCGGTCCTCGAAATCTGTGGTGATAATTTTCACCGGGTCGCCGGGCCCGGCGTGGATGTTTTCCGGAAAACCCCTGGTCGAAAACGAGGCCCACTGGTTGAGATAAATCTCCGGGGTGGAGACGATGTTGACGAGGATTCCATCGGCCTCGAGGAGTTCACGCAGGCCGCAAAATAGATGGACCTTCGTTTCCGCGCCGGGGATGTTGTCGAAGGTGAATGCCGACTGGATAAGGGCAAAGCCTCGGCGCGGCAGGGCGCTCATGTCGTCACCAGGAATGAGGCGGTAATCGCCCTGCGGATCGAGAGCGCGCGCCTTCGCCACCATCTCCCCGGAAATGTCGACGCCCACCACCTCAAAACCAAGACCAGTCAGGAACCGGCTGGAGCGGCCGGTGCCGCAACCGAAATCAAGGGCCGTAGTTCCCTTTACGCGGGCACGAAGAATCTCAGGCAGGTCGCGGAAGGCGAGATGGTAGGTGTTGGCGAATTCGAGTTTGGAATAGGCTTCGGCGCGGGTGGTGCTTTCGTAACAGTTGATAAAGTCAGTCAAAGACAAAGTTCTCGATGCTGCGCTGTCCGCGGACAGGAGTGTGCGCGCCACACAGTCTACTGGTGCTGGTCGCGGCGGCGGAGGTAGTCAATAAACATTTGTTCGACAGGCTTGTCATAGGCCATGAGCACGTGGCGGACGGTGTGGCCGCTGACGAAGTGACAGACTTCCTCGGCGAGATTCTTGGCGTGGTCGCCGGCGCGCTCCAGCGACTGGGTCATGAAGATAACCTGCAGGCTGGCCTGGCGGTGAACGTTTTCCGGGTTCTCGATGTGACGCAGGAAAATGAGGTTGCGCAGGCGATCCATTTCGGCGTCGGCGCGGAGAACCTCGATAGCCTTGCTGACGTCGCGGCCGGAAAAAGCGTCGCCGCAATCGGTCAGCATCTTCTCGAGAATGGTGGCCATGTGGGTGAGGTCGCGGGTGTCCTCAGAATCGATGCGTCCGCCGACGGCCTGGGCGCTGTTGGCAAAGCTGAGCAGCAGGTCGCCGATGCGCTCCAGACCGATCATGAATTTCATGCAGGCGAGGAGTTCGCGGGCTTCGGCAGGGCCGACTTCCGTGATGGCGGTGGTGACGCCACTGTCAATTTCCATGTCGAGCGTGTCGAGGTCGCGCTCGCGCTGGCGCAGGGAGCCGAGCAAGCTGTTGGAGCCGGTGGCGATGCCCTCGGCAGCGGCGGCCGCCGCTTCCTTGGCCAAGTGACAGGCTTCCACGGTGCGGCGCACGATGTAGTGATGCGCCGGCTCCGGTTCGTTCTTTATCGCGGTATTCATGAGGGTATCCGCCGGGCGAGAACGGGGGCGACGGTGGGGTCGTGCGGGGTCGTCGTCACGAGTCTGCCGTTTCTGGGATGGGATAGCCAACGGCTAAGCATAGGTGTTGTTGTGGACATCGTGGTTAATAACCTGTGAATATTCGGTTGTTTTTCGATGCCCGCTGGGGCGAAGCACATTGTCAAACACTATTGTCGGACAAGATAAAACAAAAGCAAAGAGAATTTGGGGAGCAGAACCCCACCCCCTCGACAAGCTCGGGGCAGGCTCTAGCCGCAAAGAACGCGGCTAGGATGGGGCACCCGCTGTCTCTTTGTGTTCACGCAGTTGGGAGGGTGAAAAGGAAGGTGCTGCCGTGGTTGAGTTCGCTTTCGGCGCGGATGGATCCGCCGTGGGCGAGCATGATGTGTTTGGCGATGGCCAGACCCAGTCCGGTGCCGCCGGACTCGCGGGAGCGGGCTTTATCGACGCGATAGAAACGTTCGAACAGGCGCGGCAGATGTTCGGAGGAGATGCCAGCGCCGAAATCCTGCACGTAGAATTCGATGCCGCGCTTGGCCGTCCGCGCGCCGAGGACGATGCGGCCACCGGAACGTCCATACTTCATGGCGTTGTCAATGAGGTTGGAGAAAACCTGGTGGATGGCTTCGCGATCGGCCAGCACCAGGGGCAGGGATTCGAGCGAGGCGACGCCGCCTTGAGGGTTCTTGTCCTGTCCGTTCTTGTCCTGTCCTTCGATGATCTGCAACTCTACGCCCTGGCCCCGGGCGATCTCGCGGAAGTTTTCTTCAGCATCGCGCAGAAGTTCGATGGGCGGCGCGGCTTCGGTTTCGAAGCGGGTCTCGCCGGATTCGACGCGGGCCAGAGTGAGAAGGTCTTCGGTGAGGCGCGACATGCGCGCGGCGTTTTTGCGGATGATCTCGAGGAACTCGCGGCTGTGAGCTCCGTTGTCGGGCGTGCTGTCGAGCAAAGTCTCGGAGTATCCCTGAATCGAAGTCAGCGGCGTGCGCAGCTCGTGGGAGACGTTGGCAATGAAATCGCGGCGGGTCTTCTCGACGCGCTCGGTTTCGGTCAGGTCGCGAAGCACGGCGACAGCGCCGCCATCGGGCAGAGGCGCGGCGGTAACGTCGAAGGCGCGGCCGGGAACGATGGAAGTGGCGCGCGCGGTCTTTACCTGTTTGCTCGCGGTCGCGGTCTTGACGGTGGCCAGGAAATCGGGATCGCGGACGGTTTCGACGACGGGCGCATTCAGGCGAGTGCGCTGCGGCACGAGGCGGTCCATGGGCTGGTTGGCCCACTGCACCAAGCCATCGGCGCTGACGGCGATGACGGCGTCCTGCATGCTGTTGAGCAGGGTCTCGAGCTGGCGCTGGCTGGAGCGCACGGCGGCAAAACTGCGCTCGATTTGGCCCGCGGTTCTGTCAATGGCGGCAGCCACACAGCCAATTTCGTCGAGCGAGGAATCGTCCACGCGGGCGCGCAGGTCACCGCGCTCGATGCGGGCGGCGACGTCCACAATGCGCTCCAGCCGGCGCGCGGTGAGGATCGAAGCCATGGCGGCAAACAGCAAGGCGATGAGCAGCGCCAGCGCCGAACCCCACAGCAGGCGACGGCGCACTTGCGCCTGTACCGCTTCGATATCGGAAAGAGGGTAGGCGAGGCGTACGGCGCCCCCGGATATGGGAGCGGCCACGTAGAGAAACGGAATGCCGAGGGTAGCGCTGCGGCGTTGGTTGCTTCCGGTCTTGCCGGCAAGAGCGGCGACGAACTCAGGACGGGTGGCGTGGTTCTCCATTTTGGCGGGATCGGATTCAGAGTCGGCTAGCACTCTGCCGGAGGCGTCAATAATGGTGACGCGAGCGCCCGCGGCCTGCGATTCCTCTGCTGCGATCTCGGGAAGAGACTGGCCGCGAGCAGTTTCGACGCGGCGAGCAAGCAGGAGAGTCTTTTGGGTAAGGCTGCGTTCGATCTCGGTGCGCAGAGAGGCTTCCCAGGCGCTGCCCAGCATGAGGTCGAGAGTCACAGCAGTGGCGGCGATCGCGATCAGGAAAGCGGCCAGCAGCTTGAAGAAAATGCGATTCTTCACTTTCGCCTCATTTGGGGACCTCGAAACGGTAACCGGCGCCGCGGACCGTTTTGAGGTAGCGCGGGTTCTCGGGGTCAGGCTCGATTTTTTCCCGGATACGGCGGACGTAGACATCAACGGAACGGGGAGTCACATAAGAAGTGTCGCGCCAGACGGAGTCGAGCAGATGGTCGCGCGTGAAGACACGTCCGCGATGGCGGGCAAAGTAATCGAGCAGGCGGAACTCCGTGGCGGTGGTGGGAACCAGCTGGCCGCGGACCATGAGGGTCATCGCCGAGGGATCAATCTCAATCTCACCGACCTTCAAGGGACTGGGCGGGAGGGGCCGCTCGAAGCGGCGCAGCACGGCCTTGACGCGGGCCACGAGCTCGCGCGGGCTGAAGGGCTTGGCGATGTAGTCGTCGGCGCCGAGCTCGAGTCCGAGAACGCGGTCGGCTTCACTGCTCTTGGCGGTCAGAAAAATGACGGGCACGGAGGCGAGGCCGGCAGTCTGGCGAACCGTACGGCAGATTTCGAGGCCGTCTTTGCCCGGAACCATGATGTCGAGCACGAACAGCGCGGGACGCTGGCGTTCGGCGTCGGCCAGAACATTGACTCCGGTGGGATAAACGCGCACATTGAAGCCTTCGTGTTCGAGATGATGGCGAACGAGGCGGGAAATATCGGGATCGTCTTCCACAACAAAGATGCTGGGTTTCACAGGATCATTGTAAACGGAAAGCAGTTGCCAGGAACGAGTTGCGAGTTTTCGGGTCGCGGTTCGGACTCGATATTCATCGAATTGTAACAATCAGGTTGGCGGCGCGGTCGAGGTGGAAGCGTTTGCCGGGCGGGATGAGGGTGGTGGCGCTGTATTCGGTGATGATGGCGGGGCCGGAGTACTTTCTACCGAGGTAAAGATCGTCGCGGGAATAGACCTTCGTAAGAAGCTTCTTGTCGTCAAAGAGGACTGAGCTTCGTGGCGAGGAAATCCCGCCGAGCTTTGCTCGGCCTGGACGGGCAAGAGTGCCCGTCCCCACACTCGTCGTCCCCACACGGGCATTGGTGACTCCCGACTGCGGGGATTTCAACGTGGCGCGGAGGCGGAGCGTGACGATTTCGATTTCGCGGCCCAGGTGCGTGTAGCCGTAGCGGCGCTGGTGCTCCCGCAGGAAGTCGCGCAGCAGATTTTTTGTGAACGGGATGTTGAGTTCGTATCCCTGGCCGCGGTAGCGGAGGTCGGCGCTGCGGCGGTAGTGTGGGCTTCCCTGCCAGGCTTCTTCGCGGAAGTCTTTGGCTGCGGCGCTTTCCAGAGCTGCGAATTCGCGATTCAGTTGTGCTAAAGGGGCATCGCCGGAAACCCGCTGCAGGATGGTTCGGGAATAATCCTTTACGACGTCGCTGGCGAGAATGCCGAGCGCGGACAGCGCGCCGGGGAGCGCGGGGACGATCACGCGCGGAATGCTGAGGGCTTCGGCGAGAGCGCAGGCGTGCAGGCCTCCGGCGCCGCCGAAGGCGACGAGGGCGAAATGGCGAGGGTCGCGTCCGCGCTCGATGGAGACGACACGGATGGCTTTCTCCATGGTGGAGTTGACGACGCGGATGACGCCGGCAGCGAATTGGTCGAGCGTGAGCCGGCTTTCCCGTTGCTTCAGCCACTCTTTGGTGACGCGGCGGGTGCGTTCGAGATCCAGAGTAAAGTCGCCGCCGAGAAAGCGCTCGGGCTGCAGGCGTCCGAGGAGGAGATTGGCGTCAGTGACGGTGGGCTGGGTGCCGCGCCCGTAACAGATGGGACCGGGATCGGCTGCGGCGGATTCGGGGCCGACACGCAGAACGCCGGCAGCGTCAAAGCGGGCGAGGGAGCCTCCGCCGGCGCCGACGGTGTGGATGTCGAGCATGGGGACGCTGAGGGGGAATCCAGCAACATGGGCGTCGGTCGCGGTGGTGACGGCGCCTTCGACAAGAGAGACGTCGGTGGAAGTGCCTCCCATGTCGAAGGCGATGATGCGGTCGAAACCGCTGGCGCGGGCGCTGGCGGCGGCGCCGACGACGCCTCCGGCGGGGCCGGAGAGGACGGTGCGGACCGGTTCGCGGGCGGCGGCGGAGAGCGCGGTGATGCCGCCGGAAGATTGCATGACGAAGATGCGGGGCTCACGTCCCTCAGGGGCTAAAGCCCCGTTTTTTTTCTGGGTTCTTTTCGCAGCGCTGAAGCGCTGCGCCACCCCAAGGCTCCGTGGCGAGCCAGGGCTCTCCGCTGCCTCAAGGCTTTGCGGCACGCCGCGGCGCTGCGCCACACCAGACGTCTCCACTCCACGACGCGTGGGCGAGTCGCCCGCGCCCACACGGATATCTCTGCGGGAACGATCTTCCAGATTCTCCAGATAGCTCTGCATGACTGGCTGCAGGTACGCGTTGATTACCACCGTGGAGGTGCGCTCGTACTCGCGGAATTCGGGGAGGATCTGGTGCGAGATGGAGAGGGGGACGGCGAGGGTTTTGAGCGCTTCAGCGACTGCTAATTCATTGTTGGGATTTGCAAATGAGAAAAGTAGTGAGATGGCAACGGATTGCGGTTTGGCGGCGGCGAGCTGAACGGCGAGAAAGTGCAATCCCTGCGGCGTGGGTTCGGTGAGGATTTTACCGTCGCTGGCGGTGCGCTCGTTCACGCCGAAACGGAGATCTCTGGGGACGAGCGGCTCGATGCGGTCGAAGAAAAAGTCGTAGAGCTTGGGGCGGGCCTGGCGTCCAATTTCGAGGGCATCTTCGAATCCGGCAGTGGTGACGAGCGCCGTGCGCGCGCCTTTGCGCTCAAGGAGTGTGTTGGTTCCGACAGTGGTGCCGTGGAGGAGGATGAACTCACCGAAGTGGGCGGTCTTTCCTTCGATGATCCGGCGGAGGGCTTCGACGATGGCTTGCGACGGATCGGCGGGAGTCGAAAAGACTTTCAGCATGCGGAGGCGGTGGGTCGCGGGATCGATCCAGACGCAGTCGGTGAAGGTTCCGCCGGTGTCAATGGCGATGCGGAGAGGTTGAGGGCGGCGGGGCATGGTAACTGGAAATTTAGGGTATCATTCCGCGTCTTGCTCGGGCGTGATATGGAGTGAAGTCAAAGTCCCCACCCTAACGTCGCAAAGAGCGCGACGTTAGGATGGGGCACCCAGCCGAGCTTCGCTCGGCATGGCCGGGTCAAAGACCCGGCCCCACACAAGTTGCTCTCACTTCGTTGTGAAAGCCAGGGTCAGCAGCGTTTTCTGTTCGACCTCGTGGGCTTTGGCGCTGCCGGTGGCGGGGCTGGGGCTGGAAGAACGCTTCACTGACAACACGGGCCGGTCGCCGGCAATGCGGCGCAACCGAGTCAGCATGTTGAAGAGAGCGCCCATGTTGGCGGGCTCTTCCTGCACCCAGACGACGTCGGCGTTTTTTCCGTGGCGGTCGAATTCGGCGACGACTTCCTGCTCGGGGAATGGATAGAGCTGCTCCAGAAAGACGATCGCGGTGCTCGTGTCTTTTCTCTTCTTACGCTCGGCCTGGAGTTCGTGACCGATTTTCCCGGTGCAGAGCAGGATGCGGTCGGCTTCGCCGACTAAGGTATCGGGGATGACGTTCAGGAAATTCTTGTGGGTGAAATCGTCGATGGGCGAACTCGCGTCGGGATGGCGCAGCATGCTCTTGGGTGTGAAGACAACCAGCGGCTTGCGCCAGTGGCGCAGGGCCTGGCGGCGCAGAAGATGAAAATACTGCGCGGCGTTCGAGGGCTGCGCGATCTGGATGTTGTGCTTGGCGGCGAGCTGGATGAAGCGCTCGATGCGGGCGCTGGAATGTTCCGGTCCTTGGCCTTCGTAGCCGTGAGGGAGAAGCAGGACCAAGCCGGAGAGAAGGTTCCACTTGGCTTCACCGGCGCTGATGAACTGGTCAATGATGGCTTGCGCAACGTTGACGAAGTCGCCGAACTGGGCTTCCCAGAGAACGAGAGATTCGGGATAGTCGCGGCTGTAGCCGTATTCGAAGCCGAGGACTCCGGCTTCGGAGAGGGTTGAGTTGTAGATCTCGCAGCGAGCCTGACCGGGCGCAATGTTTTCGAGCGGGACGAATTCGTTTTCGTTCTCGGTGTCGATGAGAACAGAGTGACGCTGGTTGAACGTGCCGCGGCGGGAGTCCTGTCCGGACATGCGAACATGCGTGCCCGCTTTGACGAGGCTGGCGAAGGCGAGGGCTTCGGCCATGCCGTAATCGACGGGGCGTCTGCCCGCGCCCATTTCGGCGCGCTGCTCGAGGAGTTTCTTCACCTTGGGATGAATGTGAAAGCCGTCGGGGTAAGTAGTCAGGCGGGTTGTGAGCTCGGACAATTCGTCGGGCGAGAGTCCGGTTTCGACCTCGAAGTCCGGGTTGTACAGGCCACCGAAATACTTGTCCCAATATTTAGGAAGTTCGCGCAGCGTGGGCTTTTGCTTAATGCTGCCGGCTTTTTTCTGCGCGGCTTCGAATTCCGCCTTGATGGCAGCGGCCTTGGCTTGCGCGTGGGTTGCGCCGATATCGTCGGCGTAGATTTCCCAAAGCGGCGGATGCTCTTTGATCCTTTTGTAAAGGAGCGGCTGAGTGATGGTGGGATCGTCCACTTCGCTGTGGCCGTGGCGGCGGTAGCCGATGAGATCAATGACAACGTCGGTCGAGAACTTGTAGCGGTACTCCGTGGCCATGCGCGCGACGCGGACGACGGCATCTACGTCTTCACCATTGACGTGGAAGATGGGAATGGACTGGCGGCGGGCGATGCAGGCCGCGAAACGCGTGGAGTGTTCTTCCGTGTAGTTGGTGGTGAATCCGAGGAGATTGTTGACGACGACGTGAATGGTGCCGCCGACGGTGTATCCGGGAAGGTCGGCGTAGTTCATGGTTTCGGCGAGGATGCCTTGTCCGGCGAACGCGGCGTCGCCGTGCACCAGGAGCGGGAGATATTCTTCGCGTCCACCTTCTCCGGTGCGGTCCTGTTTGGCGCGGGTGCGGCCGACGGTGACCGGATCGACGGCTTCGAGGTGGCTGGGATTCGAGACGAGATGGATGTGAACCTTGCCGCCGCTGCGCGTGATGTATTCGCCGGTCGCGCCCATGTGATATTTCACGTCGCCGGAGCCGAGAACACTGCGTGGATCCACGTCTTCGAAGCCGGCGAAGATTTCTTCGGGAGCGCGCCGGGCGACGTGGGCGATGACGTTGAGGCGTCCGCGATGGCTCATGCCCATGACAAGTTCGATGGCGCCGAGGCGGGCACCGGTATCGAGAACTTCGTCCACCAGGGGAATGAGGGCGGTGACGCCTTCGAGCGAGAAGCGCTTGCTGCCGAGATAGCGCTGCTGCATCACCTGCTCGAAGATGTCGGCGCGGATCAGGAGATCGAGGATGCGCTGCTGGGCTTCTTCTGTAACCTCGTATGCCCCCGACTCCATGCGGTCGTAGACCCAGCGGCGGCGAACGGGAGAGTAGATGTGGTTGATCTCCACGCCTATCGTGCTGGAGTAGATGGCACGGGCTTCCTTCGCGTATTCACCTTCGCGTTCGAGTTCAGGAGTGTAGCGGGGACGGAGGAAACCGAGAGGATCGAGGTCGCCTTCGAGGTATCCCCATTGGCGGTAGGCGCCGAAGACACGTTCGCGTTCGGGATTGGAACCGTTGGAGGTGTCGACGGCGGCAGCGCTGGAGCCGCCATTGGAAGTCTCTGTTTTCGAGGTCATGATTTCGGGGTCATATCAGTGAATGCAGGTACTAGGATAAAGGATCAGAGGACGACAGCGCAGGATTCGCGAGCAAAAAGGCAAGAGCATAACCACAGAGGCACGGAGGAACACTGAGGAGAGCCCTCATGAAACGGCACAATGTAGACTTCGGTGGATAGGACTGACGTGGACGGGTAACACTATGACGACACCGCACGTGCCAACGTTACTGGGGATTCCTTTTGACGGGCAGTCTTCTTACCTGCGCGGAGCGGGTGAGGCACCGGCGAAGATTCGCGACGCACTGCGCTGCGAGGCTTCAAACCAGTGGACTGAGTTAGGCGTGGACCTGGGCAAAGCTGGCGCCTATGAGGACGCGGGGGACCTAGCATTTCCTGAGCAAGACGCTTTCGCGGCAATCGAGGCCGGAATGTCGGCGCTGATTGAGCAAGGCAAGCGGCCGGTCTCGCTGGGTGGAGATCATTCCATCACCTATCCCATCGTGAAGGCATTCGCGTGGCGATACCCGGAGCTGACGATTTTTCATTTTGACGCGCACCCGGATTTGTATGACGAGTTCGAGGGGAACCGGGTCTCCCATGCGTGTCCGTTTGCGCGGATTATGGAGGCAGGTTTAGCCAAGCGGTTGGTACAGGTCGGGATTCGCACTGCCAACCGCCATCAGCGGGAGCAGGCAGAGAAGTTCGGAGTGGAACTGGTCGAGATGCGGTCACTGCCGGCGTATGACAGGTTGAAGGCGGCGGGGCCGGTGTACGTCTCGTTCGACATGGATGTGCTCGATCCGGCATTTGCGCCGGGAGTCTCGCATCGCGAGCCGGGAGGGTTGTCGGTGCGGGAGGCGATCGCTCATCTGCATGCGATTGAGGGAGAGATTGTCGGGGCCGATGTGGTCGAGTACAACCCGGTGCGGGATGTTGCGGGAGTCACTGCAATGGTGGCGGCGAAGATTCTTAAGGAGATTCTGGGCAAGGTGCTGGCTGGGTAGAAAGCAGATTTCCCGATTGCCATCGCATTCGCTCCGGCTGTGCCTGGAATGATGACCAGCGTCTGAGCGTGATGGCAGGCTCTGCGCCGTCGCGCTTCGCCCGGACGGACGGCCGAGGACGGCCGTCCCCACAAGAGTATTCTCAAGAACCTAGCTCGACCGAGCGACGAGAGCCTTTACATCTGCGAGCGACAGGCGTAGATTCTTCCGTCCATCAAGTTCGGACCGAAAGTATCAGGCTGACCCCCGCCCGGCGTTACAGTAGTAGAAGCAAAGGGCGGCTATCCCTGCTCATGATAAACAAACGAGGAGAATACACGGCGAAAAGCGCGCTGGTTGTAGGACTGGCGGGAGCCGCAATGATGCTGGCCTGCTCCGGGCATGCGCCGCCGAATCCGCAAGCGAGCGGCCCACCGGCCATGCCGGTAAAGGTTGTGGAGGCGCGGGCCGTGCCGGTCAGCGATGCCACGGAGTACGTGGCTACGCTGAAGTCGCGCGATTCGGCCGTGATCATGCCGCAGGTTGAGGGGCAGATCACGCAGATTTTCGTGCATTCCGGCGACCGGGTGCAGGCGGACAGCGCGTTGATGGAAATCGATCCATTGAAGCAGCAGGCGACGGTCAAGAGCCTGGAGAGCGCGCGGGCGGCGCAGCAAGCGGCTCTGAGCTGGGCGAAGCAACAGTATGACCGGGCGCAGGGACTCTTTGCGGCAGGGGTGGTGAGCAAACAGGACCTGGACCAGGCGAAAGCGGCGCTGGATGCTTCGCAAGCACAGATGGATGCGCTGGATGCACAAGTCCGCGAGCAGCAGGTGCAACTTCATTATTACAAGGTGGTGGCGCCGCGCGGCGGAATCGTGGGTGACATCCCGGTTCGCGTGGGCGACCGGGTGACGACGGCGACGCAACTGACGACGGTGGATCAGCCGGGCAGCCTGGAAGCCTATGTGTACGTACCGATCGAACACTCGGCGCAGCTCAAGATGAATCTGCCGGTGCAGATACTCGACAGCGACGGCAAGGTGTTGGCGGACACGCGCGTCAGCTTTGTTTCTCCACAAGTGGACAACACCACGCAGACGGTGCTGGTGAAGGCGCGCATCGCGAATGGCAACGACGCGCTGCGGCAATTGCAGTTTGTGCGGGCGCGGGTCGTGTTTGGAACGCACCAGAATCCGGAGGTGCCGATCCTCGCCGTGTCGCGGCTGGCGGGGCAGTACTTCGCGTTTGTGGCGGAACCGCAGGGCGGCGGCTCATTCGTCGCCCGGCAGAAGCCGCTGAAGATCGGGCAGACCGTGGGCAACGATTACGAAGTGCAGGACGGCATCAAGCCCGGCGACAAGGTGATTGTTTCCGGAACGCAGTTTCTGCTGGATGGAGCACCGGTGATTCCGCAGAGTTGAGCAGTTAGCAATTGGCAATTGGCAGTTAGCTGGTCTGGGTTTACGCAGACGAAGGCTAACTGCTAAATGCTAACTGCTAATTGCTGATTCTTCATGTTCGTTGATTTCTTTATCCGGCGCCCGGTGTTCGCCACCGTTTGCGCCCTGATGATCATTCTGGCGGGCGCGGCCGTCCTGCCCACGCTGCCGGTGGCACAGTTTCCGAATCTGGCGCCGCCGCAGGTCGGCGTCTCCAGCGTTTACATCGGAGCGAGCGCACAGACCGTGGAAAGCGCGGTCACCATTCCGCTGGAACAGCAAATCAACGGCGCTGAGGGAATGAAGTACATGACCTCGACCAGCGGGAATGACGGGTCGAGCAGCATTGTGGTCACCTTCGATCTGACGCGCAACCCGGACCTGGCGACAGTTGATATTCAAAACCGCGTGAACACGGCGCAGGGGCGGTTGCCAGGAGCGGTAAAAGCGGTAGGGATAACGACTCAGAAGACTTCTCAAAACTTCGTCTTTGGCGCGGCGGTCATCTCCGACAACAACAAATACTCCACGCTGTTCATGAGCAATTATCTGGACGTATACGTCCGGGACGCGCTGAAACGCATTCCGGGAGTCGCCGATGTGTTGACGTTCGGCGGAGGCAGATACTCGATGCGGCTGTGGCTGGAC
>Ga0209039_10000488_pt1 | contig 38531 bp, 50 predicted proteins | sample BogFormECP12_OM1_FD_188238 | JGI IMG/M metagenome (GOLD analysis project Ga0209039, IMG submission 188238) | Bog forest soil microbial communities from Calvert Island, British Columbia, Canada - ECP12_OM1 (SPAdes) (version 2) | ecosystem: Environmental > Aquatic > Freshwater > Wetlands > Bog ...
GTGGCCGGTCCCATTCCGCTGCCGACGTCGCGGAGTATCACGACGGTATTGCGCTCCCCGCACGTGGACAAGAAGTCGCGGGAGCAGTTTGAAATCCGGACGCACAAACGGCTGTTGGACATACTGGAGCCGACGCAGCAGACGGTGGACGCGCTGATGAAGCTCGACCTGCCGGCGGGCGTGGATGTGGAGATCAAGGCGTTCGGGAAATGATGGCTGGGACGTGTCCGGCGCTGTAGGGGCCGGGCATGCCCGGCCCCTACGAAGGTGAACTATGAGTCCAGGAATCCTTGGCAAGAAGATTGGAATGTCGCAGGTGTTCCGGGAAGACGGCCAAGCCGTCCCGGTGACGCTGCTGAAGGCCGGTCCGTGCATGGTGGTGCAGCGCAAGACGCCTACCGCCGATGGCTACGACGCGGTGCAGCTCGGGCTGGTGGAGTTCATCAAGCCGCAGCGCATCAACAAGCCCGCCACCGGCCACTTGAAGAAGGCGGGGGCGGAGGGCGCGAAGTTCATGCGCGAATTCCATCTCGGTCCCGGCGACGACGATTTCAAGGCCGGCGACCAGGTGCTGGTGGATCAGTTCAAGCCCAAGGACAAGGTGGACGTGATCGGCATCAGTAAGGGCCGGGGGTTCGCCGGGGTGGTGAAGCGCCACCATTTTCGCGGCGGCGAAGGTTCGCACGGCTCCATGTTCCACCGCGCGCCGGGATCGATCGGCGCCTCGAGCTACCCGTCGCGGGTGCTGCCCGGGATGCGCATGGGGGGCCACATGGGCCACGAGCGCGTGACCGTGCGGAACCTGGAGATTATCGACGTGGATACCGAGGACAACATGCTGGTGGTGAAGGGCGCGGTGCCCGGTCCCAACGGCGGGTACGTGGTAGTCCGGAGGGCCAAGAGGTAACTGCCATGCCGGTTGTCGATGTAGTGGATCTAAACAATGAGAAGGTCGGCGAGGTGGCGCTGGCCGACGCGGTTTTCGGCGCCGAGGTGAATGAAGCGCTGCTGTACGAAGCGGTGAACCAATACACCGCCGGGCTGCGCGCCGGAACGCACAAGACCAAGGTGCGCAGCGAGGTAGCCGGAAGCGGCAAGAAGCTGTGGAAACAGAAGGGCACGGGCCGCGCGCGCATAGGCTCGGTGCGGTCGCCCATCTGGCGGCACGGCGGCATTGTGCACGGGCCGCAGCCGCGCGATTACAGCTACAAGATGCCGCGTAAGATGCTGCTGGGCGCGCTGCGCTCGGCGCTTTCGGCGAAGCTGCGGGACGGCGAGCTGAAGGTGGTGCAGGCCTTCACGTTTGCCGACCACAAGACCAGGAACGCGATGGGCGCCATGGCCAGGCTGGAAGCCGGCCGCAAGGTGCTGGTGGTGGATAACGGTGAGAACCGCAACCTGGCGCTGGGCGTGCGCAATCTGAAGGGCGTCACGCTGGTGGCCACCAAGGAAGTGAATGTCTACCTGCTGCTGGAACATCAGAGGGTGCTGCTGTCGGAAGCCGCGGCCCGGAAGATCTCGGAGGCACTCGCGAAATGAAACTCTACGACGTGATCCGCCGCCCGCTGGTGACCGAGAAGGGCGTGGAGAGGAAAGATAACGAGCGCACGCTGTGCTTCGAAGTGGCGCTGGATGCCAACAAGACGCAGGTCAAGACCGCCGTCGAGAAGCTGTTCAAAGTGAAGGTCACGGAAGTGCGGACGGCCACGTTCGACGGGAAGTTGCGGCGCCGGGGACGGTTCGCGGGCTACCGCTCGACGTGGAAGAAGGCCTACGTGAAGTTGAAGAAGGGCGAGAAGACGCCCGATTTCGCGGAGATCTGATCGGGGGCCGGGGGCCGGGGGCCGGGGGCCAGGGGCCAGGGAGAGAGAGATTGAGTTATGCCGATTAAGACATACAGACCGGTGACCGCGACGCGGCGCTTCCAGACGGTGGTGTCGCGGGAAGACATCACCAAGGACCGTCCGGAGAAGTCGCTGGTAGAGCCCAAGAAGCGGACCGGCGGGCGCAACAGCACCGGCCGGGTGACCTCGCGGTTCATCGGCGGGGGCGCCAAGCAGGCCTACCGGGTGGTGGATTTCAAGCGCGACAAGGTGGCCATACCGGCGGTGGTGGCGTCCGTCGAATACGATCCCAACCGTTCTTCCCGCATCGCCCTGCTGAACTACGCGGATGGCGAGAAGCGGTACATCCTGCAGCCCGACGGGCTGAAGGTGGGGCAGAAGGTGATGTCGGGCCCGGAGGCCGACATCCTGTTGGGCAACGCCCTGCCGTTGAAGAACATACCCGCCGGCACCATCGTCCACAACATCGAGTTGAGGCCCGGGAAGGGCGGGCAGATGGCGCGGTCGGCCGGCTCGCAGGCGCAGTTGGTTTCCAAGGAAGGCGGCATTGCGCTGCTGAAGCTGCCCTCGGGCGAAACGCGGCGGGTGCAACTGGACTGCATGGCGACCATCGGGCAGGTGGGCAATGTGGATCACGAAAACGTTTCGCTGGGCAAGGCGGGGCGCAAGCGCTGGCTGGGTAAGACGCCGCACAACCGAGGCGTTAGCATGAACCCGGTGGATCACCCGCACGGCGGCGGCGAGGGCAAGACCTCGGGCGGCCGTCACCCGGTGACGCCCTGGGGCCAGCCCACGCGCGGATTCAAGACGCGCAACAACAAGCGCACGGACAAGTGGATCGTCACGCACAAGAGCAAGAAGAGGTAAGGAAATGGGCAGATCCGTCAAGAAGGGACCGTTTACCGACACCCACCTGGAAGCCAAGATCGCGGTAATGGTCGCGACCGGGGAGAAGAAGGTGATCCGCACGTGGTCGCGGCGCTCCACCATACTTCCGGAGTTCGTGGGACAGACCGTGGCGGTGCATAACGGCAAGAAGTTCATCCCGGTGTACATCACCGAGAACATGGTGGGGCACAAGATGGGCGAGTTTTCGCCCACGCGGACGTTCCGGGGCCATTCGGTGAAGGCGGCCACCGAGAAGACCGCCAAGCCGGCGGCATAGCGAGGGAAGCATGGCAGGCGAAAACAAAGTCAAGGCGGAGGCCCGATACATCCGGATCTCGCCGCAGAAGGCGCGGCTGGTGGTGGACCTGATCCGCGGCCGGCAGGCGGACGCGGCGCGGACGGTGTTGCGGACCACCAACAAGCGGATTGCGCCGACGGTGCTGAAGGTGCTGGAATCGGCCATCGCCAATGCGACCAACCGGTTCGAGGACCTGGATGTGGACCGCCTGTACGTGACCGAGGCCTACGTCAATGAAGGCCCGCGCAGTAAGCGCATCCGACCGGCGCCGATGGGGCGCGCCTACCGGTACCAGCGCCGGCAGGCGCATATCGTCATCAAGGTGGCGGAGAAAGAAGCATAGATGGGACAGAAAGTTCATCCGTACGGATTCCGGCTGGGCTTCAACAAGCCGTGGCGGTCGCGGTGGTTCGCCAAGCACGGCTATGCCAAGCTGCTGCAGGAAGACCTGGAGCTGAGGGCGAATTTGACCGAGCGGCTGAAATCGGCGGGCGTCAGCTCGATCGAAGTGGACCGGCCGGGCAACAAGCTGCGGGTCACCATCCGGACCTCGCGGCCGGGCATCATCATCGGCCGCAAGGGCGCGGAGATCGAGAAGCTCAAGCAGGACATGGCCAAAAAGACCAAGCGCGAGGTCTTCATCGACATACAGGAAGTGCACAAGCCGGAACTGGACGCGCAACTGGTGTCGGAATCCATCGGCTTGCAACTGGAGAAGCGCGTAGCCTTCCGGCGCGCCATGCGCAAGGCGGTGGATTCGGCGCTGCGCTTTGGATGCAAGGGCATCAAGGTGCGGGTTTCGGGCCGACTGAACGGGGCCGAGATCGCGCGCAGCGAATGGTACCTGCAAGGGCAGCTTCCGCTGCACACGTTGCGCGCCGATATCGATTATGGCATGGCCGAGGCGCACACGACGTACGGCGTGATCGGCATCAAGACGTGGATCTACAAGGGCGAGATTCTGGACCTGACGAAGCGGCGCGGGTTGCTTCCGGAGCCCGAGCCGCGCCGCGACATGCGCGATCGCCGGGAGCGCGGCGACCGTCCGCGCCGCGACTACCACGGGCCAGCGCCGACGCAGGGCCCGCCGGCCACGGCCGCGGCCACCGAGGTTAGCGGCCCGGCCATGCAGACTCCGCCGGCGGACCTGCCGCGTCCCGCGGTGCGTCCGGCCACGCCCATCCTGCCGCCGCTGATGTCGCCGCAGCAGCCGGCGTGGAAGCAGGAGGCCCGGGAGGTACCGGCGCCGGAACCGCCGCCGGAAATCCATCCGCCAGCGCAGGCGCAACCCGAGGAGAAGCCGGCCGCCAGCGACCAGCCGGAACCTAGCGGGGAGAACCAGTAAGGATTGAGAGAAAACCGCCATGATGATGCCAAAGAAGGTCAAGTATAGAAAGCAACAGCGCGGGCGCATGGCCGGCAAGGCGTGGCGCGGGTCCACGATCTCCTTCGGCGATTTCGGTCTCAAGGCGATGGAGTGCGCGTGGATCACGGACCGGGAGATTGAAGCCGCGCGCGTGGCCATGACGCGCTCCATCAAGCGCGGCGGGAAGGTGTGGATCCGGCTGTTCCCGGACAAGCCGATCACCAAGAAGCCCGCCGAAACGCGCATGGGCAAGGGCAAGGGCGCTCCGGAGCAGTGGGTGGCGGTGATCCGCCCCGGAAAGATTCTGTTCGAGATGGAAGGCGTGGACCGGACGACGGCGCACGCCGCCATGCGGCTGGCGGCCCACAAGCTGTCGATCAAGACCAAGTTTGTCAGCCGGGACGACGCGGAGTAAGGGATATGAAGGCAGACAAAGTTCGCGACCTGGACACCAACGAGCTGACGCGCCAGTTGGGTGAAATAGACGAGCAGATATTCCGTCTACAGTTTCAGATGTCCATGGGGCAGATGGACGGATTAAAGAAGGTCCGCGCCATAAAGAAGGACCGCGCCCGCATCCACACGGTTCTGCGGGAGAGGGCGCTAGCGCCCGCCGCGGAGGAGAAAAAGTAACATGGCCGAAGAGCAATTCAAGCAGGGAATCAAGAACGAGAAAGTCGGCCAGGTGGTTTCCACCAAGATGCAAAAGACGATCGTGGTGGAGGTGAGCCGCCGCGTGCCGCACGCGCTGTACAAGCGCATCATCGGCAAGCGGAAGAAGTTCTACGCGCACGACGAGGAAGGCTCGGCCCAGACGGGCGACGTGGTGCGCATCGTGGAGTGCCGGCCGTTGAGCAAGCTGAAGCGGTGGAAGCTGGCGGAAGTGATCCGGCGGGCGGCGCAGGTAGGCGTGCAGCCGGTGGATCTGGACGTGAAGATCTGACGGGGGCCAGGGGCCGGGGGCCGGTTGTGGGGCTTGGGTCCGATCCCGGGCGGTAGTGAAGAGGTTGGAAGTTTTTTTGGGGCTACTAGGGTTGGAAGCCGGCGCTGGGGGTTTTCCCCGGCCCCCGGCCCCCGGCCCCCGGCCCCAGGAGCGTAGCGACTTATGATTGGAATGCGAACGATTCTCGAGGTGGCCGATAATTCCGGCGCGCGCAGGCTGGCCTGCATTCTGCCGCGTGGCGGCGACCTCGGCCTGCGCGCGGGTCTGGGCGACGTGGTCACCGCCAGCGTGAAAGAGGCCGCTCCCGATTCGGCGATCAAGAAGGGAAAGGTGGTTCGCTGCGTGATCGTGCGCATGCGCAAGGAGACCCGGCGCAAGGACGGCACCTACATCCGCTTCGATTCGAACGCCGCGGTTTTGATCAATGAGACCAACGAGCCGGTGGGCACCCGCGTGTTCGGTCCCGTGGCCAGGGAACTGAGGGACAAGAAGTTCATGAAGATCGTGTCGCTGGCCCCCGAGGTAATCTGATGGCAATCGCAAAGAGAAAGCCGGCCGAGCCGGTCCGCATCGATATCAAGAGGGAAGACACCGTCAAGGTGATCTCCGGGCGCGACAAGGGCAAGACCGGCCGCGTCCTGGGGGTGGACCGCCAGACGGGCAAGATACTGGTGGAGCACGTGATGATGGTCAAGCGGCACACGCGCCCCAACCCCGGCAAGCAGATCAAGGGCGGCATCGCGGAGCGCGAGAGCCCCATTCCGGCTTCCAACGTCCTGGTGGTGTGTCCGGGCTGCAACAAGGCCGTGCGCATCGCGCACCACATCGACCATGTGGCCGGGGGAAAGACGCGCCGCACGCGAGTCTGCCGCAAATGCGGGCAGATGATCGGCAGCAAGTGAGGAATCGATGGCAGCACGTTTGAGAGAGCACTATTTGAAAAAAGCGGTCCCGGCGCTGACCCAGGAATTCGGGTACAAGAACGTCATGGCGGTGCCCAGGATCGACAAGATCTCGATCAACATCGGGCTGGGCGAAGCCACACAGAACGCCAAGCTGATGGACGGAGCGGTGAACGAGCTGGCGCAAATCGCCGGCCAGAAACCGGTGATCACCAAGGCGACCAAGTCGATTGCGGCGTTCAAGCTGAGGGAAGGTATGTCGATCGGGTGCATGGTGACGCTGAGGGGCGACCGCATGTACGAGTTTTTCGACCGGCTGGTGAACGTGGCGCTGCCCCGCGTGCGCGATTTCCGCGGCGTCTCCACCAAGAGCTTCGATGGCAGGGGCAACTACACGCTGGGGATCAAGGACCAGTTGATCTTCCCGGAAATCGACTACTCCAAGGTGGACAAGACCAAGGGGATGAACATTTCCATCACCACCACGGCGCGCACCGACGCGGAAGGCGTGGCGCTGCTGCGCCACATGGGGATGCCGTTCCGGCAATAGAGGAGAGACCGAAAGAACATGGCCACTACCGCCAAGATTGCGAAAGACATAAAGCTGGAAGTTATCCGCCGGGCATCCCAATTGGCCAAGGCCCAGAACAAGCCTGGAATTGCCAAGCTGCCGACCCGGCACCGCAACCGCTGCTGGCGCTGCGGGCGCCCGCGCGCCTTTCTGCGCAAATTCGGCGTCTGCCGCCTGTGTTTCCGCCAGCTCGCGTTGAACGGCGAGATTCCAGGCGTGATCAAGGCGAGCTGGTAAAAGACATGGGGCCGGGGATCGGGGGCCGGAGGTCGGGGAAAGGTCGCGCTTCGCGCGACGGTTCTTTCCCTGGCCCCTGGCCCCTGGCCCCCGGCCCCCAAGGAGACTTATGACGAGCGATCCCATTGCCGACATGCTGACTCGCGTGCGCAACGCGATCCAGGCGCGCCACCCGAAGGTGGACGTGCCGGCCTCCAGGCTGAAAGCGGAAATCGCGCGCATTCTGAAGGAAGAGGGCTACATTGCCAACTTCAAGGTGGCGGAGGAAGGCGCGAAGAAGACCATCAAGATCTACCTGAAATACGGCGCCAACAACTCGCCGGTGATTTCCGAGATCCACCGCGTCTCGCGGCCGGGCTGCCGGGTGTACGTGGGACAGACGGAGATCCCGCGGGTGCTGGGCGGCATGGGAATCAACATCCTGACCACCCCGCGCGGCGTCATGACCGGCCGGGACGCCCACAAGGAGCACCTCGGCGGGGAGATCCTCTGCCGCGTGTGGTAGCGAGGTACTGAGATTATGTCGAGAATTGGTAAGAAGCCGATCCCGCTGCCGAGCGGCGTGAAAGTCGAGATCGGCGGGCAATTGGAAGTGACGGGTCCCAAGGGCAAGCTGACGGTGCCGATTCCGAAAGGGATCAGCATCGAGCAGAGCAAGGGGATCCTGGAGGTAAAGCGCGCCTCCGACGAGCACGCGGCGCTGCACGGGCTGACGCGCGCGCTGGCGGCCAACGCGGTGCAGGGCGTATCCACGGGGTTCATCAGGGAACTGGACATCCACGGTGTCGGGTATCGCGCGGACATCAAGGGAAAGGTGGCGACGTTCACCCTGGGCTACTCGCACCCCATCGAGGTTCTGTTGCCGGCGGGCGTGGATCTGAAGGTGGACCCGCCGAAATCGAGCGGCCAGCCTTTCCATTTGACGCTGAGCGGCTACGACCGGCAGATGCTGGGGCAGGTGGCGGCGAACATCCGCGCGCTGCGCAAGCCGGATCCTTACAAGAACAAGGGCGTCCGTTACACCGGCGAAGCGCTGCGCAAGAAGGTCGGAAAGACCGCGGCGGGGGCCAAATGATTCATCAGATCGAGAAGAAAGAGATCCGCAAGACGATCCACGAGCGCATCCGGCGCAAGCTGCGGGGAAGCGCCGCGAGGCCGCGGCTGGCGGTGTTCCGCAGCGTGGCGCACATCTACGCGCAGGTCATCGACGATGCCGAGGGCAAGACGCTGGTGTCGGCGTCTTCGGTGGACAAGGGCGGGAAGACAACCAAGGGCGGCAACGTGGCGGCGGCCAAGGCCATCGGCAAACTGGTGGCCGAACGGGCCAAGGAAAAGGGTATTACCAAAGTGGTTTTCGACCGCGGCGGCTATCAATATCACGGGCGGGTAAAGGCGCTCGCCGACGCGGCGCGCGCGGCGGGACTGGAGTTCTGATTCATGGCAATCTCAGCAAAACGCATCGATCCGGCCTCGCTCAACCTCAAAGAGCAGGTGGTTTCCATCAACCGCGTCACGAAGGTGGTGAAGGGCGGCAAGAACCTGAGCTTTTCGGCGCTGGTGGTGATCGGGGATCCCTCGGCGAAAGTGGTGGGGTGGGGCGTGGGCAAGGCCAAGGAAGTGCCTTCCGCGATCCGCAAGGGAATCGAAGCCGGGAAGAAGAACCTGCGCAAGATCCACGTGCTCGAGACCACCATTCCGCACCAGGTGCTCGGCAAATATGCCAGCTCGCTGGTGCTGCTGAAGCCGGCGGCGGAAGGCACGGGAGTGATCGCCGGCGGCGCGGTGCGCGCGGTCATCACGGCCTGCGGCATCCCCAACGTGCTGACCAAGTCGATTGGGCGGCGCAACCCGCACAACGTGGTGAAGGCCACCATCGTGGCGCTGGAATCGCTGCGCGACAGGAACGCCGTGGCCGAAATGCGCGGCCTGGCGGTGGAGAAGCTCTAATGGAAGGCAAGATCCGAATCAAACTGGTGCACAGCCCCATCTGCACGCCGGAAAAGCACAAAAGGATCGTGAAGGGCCTGGGCTTGCGGAAAGTCAACCAGGTGGTGGAGCGGCCGGATACGCCCGGCTTCCGCGGCATGGTGAAGAAGATACCGCACTTACTGGAAGTAGTGGAATGATGCAGGGGCCGGGGGTCGGGGGCCGGGGGCCAGGGGCCAGCCGGGTGTGAGGCCTGGTTCCGATCACGGTCGGTAGTGAAAAGGGTTGAAGGAGTTTTGGGACTGCGTGGTTGGCGGAAGGGTTCGGGTTTTCCCCGGCCCCTGGCCCCTGGCCCTCGGCCCCCAGGAGATAGACGATGAACCTCAGTAATCTACGGCCGCCCGCCGGACAGAAAAAGGCGCGCAAGCGCATCGGCCGCGGCATGGGCTCGGGACATGGCAAGACGGCCACGCGCGGCTCGAAGGGACAGCGCGCCGGCACGGGGTTCGGCCAGAAGCGCGGTTTCGAGGGCGGCCAGATGCCGCTGCACCGCCGGCTGCCCAAGCGCGGATTCACGAATATTTTCAAGAAGCACTATGCGATTGTCAACCTGGGACGGCTGGAGAAACTGGACGGCGATGCGTTCAACGCCGACCGCCTGTTCGAGCTGGGCGTCATCAAGAAGCTGGGGGACGGCCTCAAAATTCTGGGCAGCGGGGCGTTGACGCGCAAGATTACGGTGGAGGCCCACCATTTTTCCAAGTCGGCGGTGGAGAAAATCGAGAAGGCCGGCGGAGCGGCCAAGGCGATCGGCGCGGCCAGCGAGTGAGCGCCGGGAATCGAAGGGTACGATGACCAAGTTCCTAGAAGCGTTCGCGAACATATTTCGCGTACCAGACCTTCGCAAGCGGCTCCTGTTCACGCTGGGGCTGCTGGCGGTGTATCGCCTGGGCGGTCACATTCCGACGCCGGGCATCAACATCACGCGATGGGAGGAGTTCTTCAGCTCCGCGGCGGGCTCGATCTTCGGTTTTTTCGACTTATTCGCGGGCGGCAATATCCGCCGCCTCACGATCTTCGCGCTGGGCATTATGCCGTACATCACGGCGTCGATCATTCTGCAGTTGCTGACGGTGGTGGTGCCGACTCTCGAAAAGCTCTCCAAGGAAGGCGAGTTGGGCCGGCGCAAGATCACGCAGTGGACGCGCTACCTGACGATCATCCTTTCCGTGCTGCAATCGTTCGGCATCGCGCAGGGCCTGCAGTCGATGCAGCAAGGGATTGTCATCAGCCCGGGCATCGGCTTCGTGGCGCTGACGGTCATGTCGCTGACCACGGGAACGGCGTTCATCATGTGGCTGGGCGAGCAGATCAGCGAGCGCGGCGTGGGCAACGGCATGTCGCTCATCATCTTCACCGGCATTGTGGTGGGGCTGCCGCGGGCCATTCAGAACCTGTATGTCAACACCTTCGTGACGCACGAATGGAGCGCGCTGCAGTTGATCGTGGTGCTGGTCATGATGACGGCGGTGGTGGCGTTCATCGTACTGGTGGAGCGCGGCGAGCGGCGCATCCCGGTGCAGTACGCCAAGCGCGTGGTGGGGCGGCGGGTGATGGGCGGGCAGTCCACGCACATGCCGCTCAAGGTGAACGCGGGCGGGGTGATCCCGGTGATCTTCGCCTCCTCGATCCTGGCCTTCCCGGCGACCGTGGCGGCGCTGCCCTGGGTGAAGAGCATCGGCTGGCTATCGGCCACGCTGAAGAGCATCCAGCACGGCGAGCCGCTGTATTACGTGCTTTTCGTGGCGGGCATCATATTCTTCTGTTTCTTTTACGTATCGATCATTTTTAATCCCAACGAAGCGGCCGACAACATGCGCAAGTACGGCGGCTTCATCCCGGGCATACGTCCGGGGCGCAACACGGCCGACTACATGAACACCATCCTGACCAAGATCACGGTGGTGGGCGGCGTGTACCTTTCGATCCTGTGCCTGATTCCGGACATCATGATTTCGGGCATCAAGCTGAATCACCTGCCGCTGCTGGGCAACTGGATCGACCGCGTGTGCCCGCGGTTCCTGCTGGAAGGTCTGAACGTGCAATTCTATTTCGGCGGCACTTCGCTGCTGATTGTGGTGGGCGTCGCCATGGATACGGTGAACCAGATCGAGGCGCAGCTCATCATGCGGCATTATGAAGGATTCACTCCGAGATCGGGCCGAATTCGCGGCCGGCGGAGCACTTTTTGAGTCGGAATTGGTGATTTACCTGACGGTTGATTACAATAGTAGTAACGCACGTTTGACCGGACGCCGTCAGTGTCTGTGCGATGCGGGTGCAGGCCGATGATCGTCCGTAAGACCGCCGCCGAGTTGGAGAAGATGCGGCGCAGCGGACTGCTGGTGTGGCAGATTCTGCAGAAGTTGCGGGAACTGGCCGTGGAAGGCGCCAGCACCTGGGACCTGGAGGCGGAAGCCGTCCGGATGATCGACGACGCCGGCGCGAAGCCCGCCTTTAAGGGTTATTATGTGCCGGCGGCGGGCGAGACATACAAGTTTGTGCTGTGCACTTCGGTGAACGAGGAGATCGTCCACGGGATGCCGAATTCGAAACGGCTCCTGAAGAAAGGCGACATTGTTTCGATCGACACCGGGGTGAAGTTGGACGGGTACTATGGCGATTCGGCCATCACCGTCCCGATCGGCGAAGTAAGCGAGAAGACCAGGAAGCTGTTGCAGGTGACGCAGGAATCTCTGGAGCTGGCCATCGATCGGGTACGGGCGGGCAACCGGCTGTTTGACGTGTGCGGCACGGTGGAGCAGCACGTCAAGGCAAACGGGTTTTCGATTGTGAAGGAGTATGTGGGCCATGGCATCGGCACGCAGCTCCACGAGGAGCCGCAGGTTCCGAATTACGTGGACCGCAAGAACGAGAACCCGCGGCTGAAGGAAGGCATGGTATTGGCCGTGGAGCCCATGGTCAACGCGGGGCGGCCGGAATCGGTGGTTCTGAAGGACCGGTGGACCGCGGTAACGAGAGACGGCTCCTATTCGGCGCACTTCGAGCACTGCATCGCGGTGACGGAGAACGGGCCGTGGGTGCTGACGAGGCCGTAGTGGGGGCCGGGGGCCAGGGGCCGGGGGCCGGGGTGGTCGAGGGCATGGTGGTGGAAGAGCGGCCGAGTGCCGTGTACGTGGTGGTGTTGAAGAATCAGCAAAGGGTTTTGGCCCACGTGGTGGGCGCTGTGAAACGGAATTTTGTAAGGCTGGTACCGGGTGATCGGGTCGAGGTGGAGTTAAGTCCCCATGATCCGACGCGTGGCAGGATCACGCGAAAGCTGCCCGGGGAGTAGGGTCGCCAGGGTTTTCCCTGGCCCCTGGCCCCTGGCCCCTTGTCGGGCCCCCGGCCCCCGGCCCAGAGGCTTTTATGAAAGTGCGAGCGTCGGTAAAAAAGATTTGCGATAAATGCAAGGTGATCCATCGCGAGGGCGTGGTGCGGGTCATCTGCGTGAACCCCAAGCATAAACAGAGGCAGGGGTAAGGAGAGAGCTATGGCGCGTATTGCCGGTGTGGATCTGCCGCCCGCGAAGAGGGCCGAGATCGGGCTGACTTATATATACGGTGTGGGCCGTACCCGTTCCCGCTCGCTCCTGTACCGGGCGGGCATCGAATTCGACAAGAAGGTAAGAGACCTGACCGAGGACGAGGTCAACCGCGTCCGCCAGATTCTGGAAGAGGAAGGCGCCGTGGAAGGCGACCTCCGCAAGGAAGTCTCGATGAACATCAAGCGTCACATCGAGATGGGCTCGTACCGGGGACAGCGGCACCGCCGCGGGCTGCCGGTGCGGGGCCAACGGACGCATACCAACGCCCGCACGCGCAAAGGACCGCGCCGCGGAACGGTTGCCAACCGCAAGAAGGCGACCTCGAAGACATAGGAAGCTTTCAGCGTTCAGCTTTCAGCGATCAGCTAAACCAGGCTGGCGCCGAGAGCGGAAAGCTGATAGCTGAGGGCTGAGAGCTAGAGATGGCGAAAGCACCAGTAAAAACAGGCAAGAAGAAGAGCTTCAAGAAAAAGGAAAAGCGCGTCGTCCATACGGGCATCGTGCATATCCAGGCTACCTTCAACAACACCATCGTGACCATCGCGGACCTGGAGGGGAATACCATCTCCTGGTCGAGCGCGGGTTCGCTGGGCTTCCGTGGGTCGCGGAAGGGGACGCCGTTCGCCGCGCAGCAGGCGGCGCTGACGGCGGCCAACAAGGCTGGCGAGAGCGGATTGCGGACGGTGGAGGTGCGGGTGAGCGGTCCGGGATCGGGGCGGGAATCGGCGGTGCGCGCGCTTTCGACGGCGGGCATCGAGGTTCGCACGATCAAGGATGTGACGCCCATGCCGCACAACGGCTGCCGTCCTCCGAAGAAGCGCAGAGTATAGGAATGAGTAAGCGGGAAGAAGGCCCGGGCGCCCTCTGGGCGGGCCGTAAACCGCACCTGAAAGAAAGGTAAGGAGAGCAACTTGGCAAGATACATCGGCCCGGTTTGCCGGCAATGCCGGCGCGAGGGCATGAAGCTTTTTCTCAAAGGGGAGCGCTGCCACAGCGAAAAGTGCGCTATCGAGAAGCGCAATTTCATCCCCGGACAGCACGGCAAGGAGCGGGCGAAGAAGATCGTCGGCTACGGTCTGCAACTCCGCGAGAAGCAGAAGGTGCGGCGCGTGTACGGCGTGCTGGAAGCGCAGTTCCGCAGCACTTTCGAAAAGGCCGCGCTGGCCAAGGGGATCACCGGCGAGAACCTGATGTCGGCTTTGGAGCGCCGCTTGGATAGCGTCATCTACCGCATGGGATTCGGCACCAGCCGCGCCCAGGCCCGCCAGATCGTGCGCCACGGCCATATCGATGTCAACGGTCGCAAGTGCGATATTCCATCGGCCCAGGTGAAGGTGGGCGACGTGGTGTCGGTTCGCGAAACCAGCAAGAACAATTCGTCCATTCTGGCCGCGCGCGACGCCACGGCGCATGCGCCGGCGCCAAACTGGATTGATGTGGATCGGGAAAGTTTGAAGGGTCGCATCCAGAGCTTGCCCAAGCGCGAGGACCTGGTGCAGATCCAATTGAACGAGCAGCTCATCGTCGAGTTGTACTCGAAGTAGAGAGGATTCTATGTTCAAGGGCTTCCAGAAACCCAAACGATTGGTCGCCAATACCGAGAGCCTAACGGACCGGTATGGCATGTTTACGGCGCAGCCTTTCCAGCGCGGGTTCGGCACCACCATCGGCAACAGCCTGCGCCGCGTGTTGCTGAGCTCGATTGAAGGCGCCGCCATCACGGCCGTCCACATCGAAGGCGTGGAGCACGAATTCAGCCCGATACCGGGCGTGGTGGAGGACGCCACCGACATCATCCTGAACCTGAAACAGATTCCGTTCAAGATCATGGGCGAGGGGGTCAAGACGGTGCGCCTCGACGTGGAAAGCCCCGGCGACGTGCGCAGCGCCCAGATCGAGACCGACGCCGACGTCGAAGTGCTGGACCGCGATGTGCACATCGCCACCGTCAGCGAGGGCGGCAAGCTGCACATCGAGATGCGGCTGAAAGGCGGCCGCGGCTACGTGAGCGCGGACAAGAACTTCGACGACGACCTGGCGCTGGGCTACATCCCCATCGATTCGGTGCACTCGCCGGTGCGCAAGGTGAACTTTCAGGTGGAGGCCGCGCGCCTGGGCCAGATGACGGACTACGACAAGCTGACATTGGAAGTGTGGACCAACGGCGCGGTATCGCCGCAGGACGCCATCGGCTACGCCGCGAAGCTGCTGAAAGATCACATGTCGATCTTCATCAACTTCGAGGAAGTGCCGGAGCAGGCCGAAGAGATATCGGAGCGCGGCCTGGACAAGATGAGCGAAATCCTGAACCGCTCGGTGGAAGAGCTGGAGTTGAGCGTTCGCTCGTACAACTGCCTCAAGAACGCGAATATCCAGACCATCGGCGAGCTGGTGCAGAAGACCGAAGCCGAGATGCTGCGCACCAAGAATTTCGGCCGCAAGTCGCTCAACGAAATCAAGGAGATTCTGGCGAACATGAGCCTCTCCCTGGGAATGCGCATCGATCCGCATGGCCGCCTGGTGGCTCCGCCGCCGCAGTCCAATGCGGGAATGGATATCCCTATCGAGGAGGAGGGCCCGCCGGAGCAGGCCGGGGAATAGCTCATGAGACACAAGGTTGCAGGATTCAAACTCAAACGGGACGCAGGCGCCCGCAAATCGCTGCTGCGCAATCTCGTCACCAGCGTAATTCTGCAGGAACGCATCATCACCACGGTCCCCAAGGCCAAGGCCGCGCGCCCGCTGGTGGAGAAGATGATCACGCTGGCGAAGCGGGACTCGCTGCATACGCGCCGGCAAGCTGCGATGGTGCTGTGCACGCCGGCCTCGGTGAAGAAGTTGTTCGATACTTTGGGGACCCGTTTCGGCCAGCGTCCCGGGGGCTACACCCGCATCACGCGTCTGGGCCCGCGCAAGGGCGACGGCGCGGAGCAGGCCATGATCGAGCTGGTGGGTTCCGAGTTGGTCAAGCGTGCCGCCGACCGCGCCAAGCGCCGCGAGGAGCGGCTCAAGGCCCGGCAGGAAGGCCGCGAGCCGGAAGAAGAAAAAGAGGAGTAGGGGCCGGGCATGCGGCACGGCGTGGGTCTGGGGCCCAGCCAGCCGGTGACCGCGTACCCAGCCGCCTCGACACCATACCCCACCACGCTGGGCGGCACGCAGGTGCTGTTCGATGGCGTGGCGGCGCCCATGCTTTATGCCACCGCCAACCAGATCAACGCCGTGGTGAGGGGGCGCGAGATCGCCGGGTTGACAGACGGAAGCGTCTGTCCCACCTTGTGGGGCAGGCGCTTTCGCCTGCCAACCGATTTCTCACACCTCGAACTGAATGCCCTGCGCCAGCGGCAATTCGCTCGACCAGTTGATGGTGTTGGTCTGACGGCGCATGTATGCCTTCCACGCGTCGCTTCCCGATTCGCGGCCGCCGCCGGTGTCTTTTTCGCCGCCGAAGGCGCCGCCGATTTCCGCGCCGCTGGTGCCGATGTTGATGTTGGCGATTCCACAGTCGCTGCCGCGGTGGCTCAGGAACGTCTCCGCCGATATCAGGTTGGTCGTGAACATGGCCGAGGAGAGTCCCTGAGGAACGTCGTTGTGCCATTGGATGGCCTGGTCGAGATGGTCGAACTCGATCAGGTGAAGGATCGGCGCGAAGATTTCCTCTTTCAATATCGGCATCTCGGGGCGCGCGCGGACCAACGTGGGCTGGACGTAGCATCCGGTCAGGCGCTCGCCACCGAATAGGATTTCGCCGCCCTGCTGGCGAATGCGCTCGAGGCCATCCATCATGTCGTCCACGGCGCGGCGGTTGACCAGGGGGCCCATAAGGGTTTCCGGTTGGAGCGGATCGCCGATCTTGATTTGCCGGTAGGCGGCGATCAGCGCCTCGGCGATCCTGGGCGCGATGCCGCGCTGGAGGAACAGGCGGCGCGTGGTGGTGCAGCGCTGGCCGGCGGTGCCCACGGCTCCGAACAGGACGGCGCGCAGGACGAGGTCGGGGTTGGCGTCGTCCATCACGATGATGCCGTTGTTGCCGCCCAGCTCGAGGATGGCGCGGCCCAGCCGGCGCGCCACCACTTCGGAAACGCGCCGGCCTACTTCCGTCGATCCGGTGAAACTCACCAGCGGAATGCGGCGGTCGTGGACCAGGGCTTCGCCGATATCGCCGCTGGACCCGATCACCAGGTTGAACACGCCTTTCAAGCCGTGCCGGAGGAGCACGCGGTTGCAGATCTTCTGGGTGGCGATGGCGGTGAGCGGGGTTTCCGACGACGGCCGCCACACCACGCAATCGCCGCACACCGCCGCGATGAGAGCGTTCCACGACCACACCGCGACCGGAAAATTGAAGGCGCTGACGATCCCCACGATCCCCAGCGGGTGCCACTGCTCGTACATGCGGTGGCCGGGCCGCTCGCTGTGCATGGTGAGGCCGTAAAGCTGGCGTGAAAGCCCGGCGGCGAAATCGCCGATATCGATCATCTCCTGGACCTCGCCCAATCCCTCGGGCAGGATCTTGCCCATTTCCAGGGTGACGAGCGCTCCCAGGCCGGCTTTGTGCGCGCGCAGTTCGAGCGAGATTTCGCGCACGATATCGCCGCGCTTGGGCGCCGGAACCATGCGCCATTCCAGGAACGTCTGGCTGGCGCGCGCCATGACGGTTTCGTAGTCGGCCAGTCCGGCCATGCTCACTCTGGCGAGAGGTTGGCCGCTGGCGGGGTTGATGGATTCCAGTACGCCGCCCGAGGGAGTGGCGATCCAATCTCCGTGGCAGGCGCCGGAATTCAGCGGCTCGATGTGCAGATTGTCGAGGATTTCAGGAATGGAGGGGCTGGTGGTGGGCACGATCCCATTCTACCGGCAGATCGTCCGGCTGGTCTGGGCAAGCTAAAGCATGCCCCACCAGGTCCACGGCTTGGGTTCGCGGCTGGAAGCGAAAGAGCGGACAAGAGTATGGGCGCCCGGACGACTGGAATTCCATCACGTAGGCCTCGGCTCCAGTCTCGGTTTCGGCGTGGCTGTGGCTGCGAATCCGGCAAGCATACAGAATCGCGCCTGGTTCCAGCGCGACGTCGGAACCGGCGGCCACGTCCCACGCGGCTAATGGACCGATAACTTCCCGTATCACCTAATCCCCGTTAGACCGGAGTGTATCCAATGGCGGCACTCACCCTCGGCTGCATGGCTCCACTCTAGCTCATGGCAGCCGGGTCCAGAATGTATCTTTTGGCTACAATTGGTCCTCGTACTGTTCAAACGCCACGCGCACCAGTTGGCCGCGCGTGCGCACGCCGGTCTTTTGAAACAGGCCCTGCAAAATGGACTTCACGTAGCTTTCGGAGATCTGCAAGCGCCAGGCAATCTCCTTGTTGGAGAGCCCCTCGAGCACGAAGCGCAGGACCTTGCGCTGCCGGTCGTTGAATAGCGGCGGGGTGGCTTGCCCGGCGGGGGCGGCCTCGCCTTCCATGTGGGTGAAGGAACTGTCGAGCCACGCTCCGCCGGAGGCCACGGTGCGGATGGCCTGGCTCAATTCCTTCAGCGGCCGCTGCTTCAAGAAAATGCCGGCCACGCCCTGCCGCAGCAGGCGCCGGGCTTCGGTGTCGCTCACCCAGGCGGTGACCACCAGCACGCGGCCTTCGAACCCGATCTGCCGCGCGGCGGGCAGGAACTGGGAGGCGCGCTCGCTGCCCAGGTCGTGATCCAGCAGCACCAGGTCGAAGGGGCGCTGCGCGAGCAGTTGGAGCGCCTCCCGGATGCTGGCGCAGTGCTCGATTTCGAGGAGCGATTCCAGCGCCAGAACGCGCGAAACGCTCTCGCGGAAGAGAGCATGATCGTCCACCAGAAGCGCGCGAATCGGTGGTTGATTCCGCTCCATCACCCTTCCACCGCGTTCTCCGCTGGCCAGAGTTCCACGGCAAAGCAACTTCCGGCGGTTTCCGGTTCGTAGCGCAGGCCTCCGCCGTGGGCGCGCAGGATGGCGCGCGAAATGTACAGGCCCAGCCCATGGGATTCCGCGCCCGGCTGGAACGGGCGGAACATGCGATCGGGATGCGCCACGCCGGGACCGCTGTCGCGGAACCGGACCACGACCAGGTCTTTTTCGAGCGCCGCCGAGATGCGCATTTCGCGGCGCTCGCAAGTTTCGAGCGCCCGCCGGCTGTTGCGCGCCAGGTTCACAAACACCTGCAACAGGCTATGATGGTCGGCCTGGACCAACGGCAGCCCGCCGCTCACCTCCCAAGCCACCTGTACGCCGGCTTCGCGCAGCGAAGGCTCGATGACGATGCGGGTCTCATCCAGCACGGTGCCGAGGTCCGCGACCCCCGCTTCGCGGTCGGAAGCCACGCGCAAGCCGGAGGAGGCGATCTTCTCCAATCCGCGGATGAGTGTTCCGAGCACCTGGTACTGCTCATTCGCCGCCACTTCGCCAATGGGTTCGAGGGCGGCATGCGCCGCGGCCGCCGCCGAAGCCAGGTTGCGGATCTCGTGCGAGATGGCGCCGATGAGCACGCGCGAGGTGGCCATCATGGAATCCAGCCCGGCGCCTTCGCGGTCGCGCAGGTTTTCGGAGGCGTCCCACACCACCGCGGCCAATCCGGGACCGCCCGCGGTGCGGTAGGTCGAGAGCCAGACGTGCGCCAGGAAGACCTCGCCGTTGCGGCGCTGGCCTTTACACTCGACGTTGGTGCGAATGTTGCCGCCGGAGCGGTGGCTGTGCAACATGCGGCACAGAATGGGAAGATACGGCTCGACGTCCTCGCCCTGCAGCGGCTGCTGCTCGAAGCCCAGCAGTTGCCGCGCGGATTCGTTGGCCAGCAGCACGCGTCCCGCGTGATCGAGCGTGAGAATCGCCAGCGGGCTGGTCTCGATCAACATGCGCACCTGGAGCTCGGTTTCCTGGCGGAACCGGATTTGCTCTTCGCGTTCGGTGAGATGCGCGGAGAGCAGCCTCCGGCGCCGATTCAGCTCCGCGAAGAAGAAGCCGGTCATGGCGAACCCGGCCACCGACACCGAGAGCCTTCCGTAAGAGCCCGGCACCCAGCGGAGAGGATTGAAGGCATGCCATAGCACCGGCCCGACTGTCAATGGGGCTCCCTGTAGAGGGTCGAAAACTTCCCGCAGGTACCCGCACAGCACCGCCATGACGAGGATCTGCGCGCCACTCAGCGCCGCCGCGGAGAGCAGGATGGGAACCAGGTATAAGAAGCCGAACGACGTATCCGGCGAGAGCCAATCCACCCAGGCGATCAGCCCGATGAGCACAATGGCGATAGCGCAAACCGCGAGCCGGTTGGATTCGGCGTACGCCAGCAGTTTATCGAGCCTGGTCATCTCAGCCCGACTGTCGCATACCCGGGCGGCACGGGGCAAGTATCTTTCGGCCTAAAAACACCGGCGGCAAAAAGCGACCGCCGGCGCTACGTGCGCACTTTGCCACTGAAGCTTCGGTAGGTGTAGACGAAGTAGGCGGTGGCGAGTAACATGCCGGGGATGAACCACACCAAGCCGATCTTGAGGCCGTAGAGCGGCGCGGCGGCGTTGGAAACGGTCAGCGACAGCGCGGGATCGGAGTTCGAAGGCAGCACGTAGGGGTACACGCCGAAGGCGGCGCTGGTGAGCATCCCCACGATGAACAGGCAGGAGCAGAGAAACGCTCCGAGTTCCCGAAGGCGGCGGTTCATGAGCCGGACGCCCACGAGGCCCGCCAGCGCCAGCGCCGGAAAAACGTAACCCCAGGGGCGCGCCTGAAAGCTGGCCTGCAAGTGCGGCTGAATGCGGAAGCTCACGAACGTGATCGCGATGACTGCGGCCCCCAGGCCCCACCAAGCGCGGGCGGCGGTGCGGCGCGCGCGAAGTGCCAGATCGCCCTCGGTCTTGAGCGCGATCCACAGCGCTCCGTGAACCACCAGCGTGGCCAGCGCGGCGATGGCGACCAGGACGGTGTACCAATCCAAAATGCCGGCGTCCTTGCCGATGGTGAAATCGGTCCATAGCGGCAGGAAGAAAGTGCCGGCGCGGTCGAGCGGCACGCCCCGCACCACGTTGCCGAGAGCGGCGCCGAAGAAGATGGCCAGCAGCGCGCTGGCGAGCGAGAACACGGCGTCCCACAACGGCTGCCAGACCAGGCTCTGCACGTGCTCGCGGAACTCGATGGCGATACCACGCAGAATCAGCAGCCACAACACCACCATCAACGGCAGGTAAAATCCGCTGAAACTCGAAGCGTAGAGGGCGGGGAAGGCGAAGTAGAGCGTGCCGCCGCCGGCCAGCAGCCAGACTTCGTTGCCATCCCAAACCGGACCGATGGAGCGAAGAACGGCGCGGCGCTCGGCATCCGTGCGCGCCACGAAAAGGTGGACGGCGCCAGCGCCGAGATCGAAGCCGTCCAGGACCACGTACATCGCGATCATGACGGCGACCAGGCAGAACCAGATGGTTTCCATGATAGAGCCTCAGATAGCGGGCGAGAGCGGCTCCAACGGCCGCTCCGGACCCTCTTCGATTTCGCGATAGACCAGGAAGAGAAATAGAATGGCGAGGATGGTGTAGATTCCCATGAAGCCAATCAGCGTGAACAGGGCGTTGCCGGCGGAGATGTGTGGCGAGGAACCATCCAGCGTGCGAATGATTCCGTAAACCAGCCACGGCTGTCGTCCCACTTCGGCCGTGATCCACCCCGCGGTGTTGGCGATGTAGGGGAACGGCAACATCAGCATGAGCAGCCAGAGCACCGGCCGGGAGCGGTAGAGCGCGCCGCGCCAGAGGTTGAGCGCGGCCAGCGCCATCACGGCGATGAAGATGGTGCCGAGCCCCACCATGATGTGATAGCCGTAGTACAGCAGCGGGATGTTGTCGGGCCAGCGATCCGGCGGGAATGCGTCGAGGCCCTTCACCTCCGCCTTCCAGCGCTGATAGGTGAGAAAGCTCAGCGCATTGGGAACGGTGAGGGGGTTGTCGAGGCGCCGCTTATCGAGATCCGGCTGGCCGACGATGACCAGCGGCGCGCCCTGCGCGGTGTGGAACAAGCCCTCCATGGCGGCCAGGGTCGCGGGCTGATGAAAGACGATGTTGTGGACCTGTCCGTCGCCGGTGGGGAAGGCCATCAGGATGGTGGAGACCATGCCCGCAATTACGCCCAGGCGCACGAAGATGCGGCCGGATTCCTCGTGCCGGCGCGTGAGCAAGTAGAACGCGCCCACCGAGGCCATGACGAAGCTGGCGGTGACCACCGATCCGCTCATGTTGTGCAGGTACTGCCAGAGCAGCCATGGATTCAGCAGCAGTCCCCACAAACTGCTGAGCAGAATCTCGCCGTGCGCGCCGATGCGGTAGCCGGTGGGATGCTGCATCCAGGCGTCGGTGGCGACGATGAAGAAGCCGGAGAGCCACGAGCCGGCGAAGACCAGAAAGGCAGAGACCCAGTGGGCCTTGGGCCCGAGGCGCTTCTCTCCGAACAGGAATGCGCCGAGGAAGCTGGATTCGAGGAAGAAGGAGAACACGCCTTCCATGGCGAGGGTCTGTCCGATGACGCCGCCGGCGGCTTTGGAGAAGCGCGCCCAGTTGGTGCCGAACTGAAACTCCATGGGGATGCCGGTGACCACGCCCATGGCGAAATTGATGGCGAATATTTTGGCCCAGAAGCGGGCCGCGCGGTTGTAGCGATCGTCGCCGGTGCGCAGGGCCATGGTCTTGAGCACCAGGATCAACAGCGCCAGCCCCATGGTCAACTGCGGAAAGAGGTAGTGGAAGGTGACGGTGAATGCGAAATGCAGGCGGTGAACGGTGAGGGCGTCCATGAACTGAATATGGTAGCGCGTCGGGACGCGGGTGGGGGGCCTTTCAGGCGACAAGCCAAGAAGGCCGCATCACGGGATTCCCCTGTGCCTTCAGCGTCTGTGTGTATACTACTGCATCACCGTCGCATCGTGCGGCGCGCTAAGATTCATGAGGACAGGGATGGATGGCCGCATTGCTGGAATAGCTCGCTTATGGTTGGTCTGCGGTGTAGCGGTTGCTACCGCCTACGCGAGGCACGGCGAGCCTGTCATCAAGACTGATGGCGGCTTCGTGCAGGGTACACACTCTGTCGATTACCCCACTGTCGTCTTCTTCCTGGGCATCCCCTATGCCGCCCCACCTGTCGGTACGCTGCGCTGGAGACCACCACAGCCGCCAACGCCATGGAACGGCGTGCGAAAAGCGAATGAACTGAGTGCTGCCTGCCCCCAATCGGATGGCATGGTCCAGTTCATGCGGAGGGCCATAGGCCAAGTTGAGGGAGATCCGTCGAGGGTCAAGCCATACAACACGAACGAAGACTGCCTCTATCTGAATGTGATGACGGCGTCAGCCAGAACCGGTGAACGACGGCCAGTGATGGTCTACATTCACGGCGGCAGCGGGATTAGCGGGCGGGGCGACGATGGTGGGGCGGCGCTTGGCGCCGCTGGGGCGGTCGTAGTCACACTGAATTATCGATTAGGTGTACTGGGCTGGCTCGCGCATCCCGCGCTGACGGCCGAGTCCGCTCAGCAGTCATCGGGGAATTATGGCTTACTGGATCAGATCGCTGCTTTGCAGTGGGTTCACCGAAATATCGCTCAGTTCGGTGGGGATCCCGAAAACGTGACAATCTTCGGCCACTCCTCGGGCGGGGAATACGGCGGGTGTCTGATGATTTCGCCGCCGGCGCACGGGCTTTTTCAACGCGCAATCCTACAGAGCAGCGTGCCCTTTAATTTGCACCCTAGGGTTCATCATCCGGGCGGCGATCTGCAGTCGGCAGAGGAAGCGGGACTCAAACTCGTTCACGCCCTGGGAGTGGGGGATGGGCGGGAAGCGTTGAAGCAACTGCGTTCCATTCCGGCCGACAGACTGGTTGCAGAAACGCTCCCCTATGACATTGTTGTGGATGGCTGGTTAATTCCCGACGAGCCGCTCGCGATGTTTGCTCATAGGCAACAGGAAGATATTCCGGTCATGGTCGGCAGCACGGAACGCGAGTACTCAATTTATGCCGTGACGTATCCGGACCGTTCTTCGGAAGCGTTTCATGATTGGGTCGAGCGCCGGTATGCTCCGATTGCCGACGACATCTTGCGTCTATATCCAGCGATATCGCCGGCCGACGCAACGGAATGCTTCATCCGAGCGGGAACCGAATTGATTATGACCGCTCCTGCTCGCTGGCTGGCGGAGGCGACTCTAAAGAAGAAGAGCAAGGCCTACGTCTACAACGTGACTTGGGCAGTTGGCACGAAGGGGGGGCAGGAATTGGGCGCGTTCCACGGGATTGACATCGCCTTGCTGTTCAGGATGCCCGGTGTCCCGTGGGACAAAAGTGCCGAGACGATGGCGCAAATCATGCGCCGCTACTGGATCCGGTTCGCCAGAACGGGAAATCCGAACGGCTCGGGTCTCCCGAACTGGCCGGCTTACGGCTTGCCGGCTGCCTCCTATCTGGAACTGGGAACGCAGACCAAGCGCGCGACCGCTTTGCACGACGATGCGTTCCGGCTCATCAAGCGGCTTTACGCTGCCCGCCTCGCCGCGCTTGCCCCCTGACGATTCACGGAATCCCGACGCGCCGCACGAGGTCCGCGAAGCGGGCGTCGGAACGCAGCGAGTCGTACCACTCGTTTACCTTTAGCAGAGCCAGCAGGCAGTCCCGCTGTGCATAAGAATTCTCAAGGTACTTCATCGCCTCGTCGAATTCGCCCAGCCGCGCATGAATTCTGGCCCGGTAGACTGGGCGCTCGCTGAGCGAGCCGGCTCTGGGCATCCCAGTGATACCCGCACGCAGGGTCCAGCGATGATAGCCGGCCGGCCCGCCCTGGTGTAGGGCGCGGCGCGCAGCTCCGGCGCCGGCCGTTATGACGCCCGCCTTCTCATATTCGGCGATGGCTTCGGCGATTCTGCCTTCAGCTTCGCGGACGCGGCCGAGCACGAAATGAGCGCGAGGAAAAGAGGGGTCCAGATCGAGCGCCTGGGAGGCGTATTCCACGGCCTGCGCATAGTCCCGGATCCAGTAGCAGCCTTCCGCGGCTTCCGCGCGTACGTACAGGTTGAGAGGATCGAGCTCGATGGCCCGGCGCATTTCGCGCAGAGCTCGTGTGCCGTCTAGTGTGGTGGCCGCAAGAGCGGCGCGAAACAAATGTGCCAGCCCAGAATTGCTATCGAGTTCCAGAGCGCATTCGAGTGCTCTTTCGGCCCCCTGCCAGTCCCAGTCGTGGAATAGGAGAATCAAACCGAGAGCGGCATGCGCCTCAGCCAGAGTGTCATCGATCGCCAGCGCCTGCTTCGCTGCCGCCTTTCCCTTGCCAAAAAGTTCGCGGTGGCGTGCGAGAGTCAATTCCCCACCCAGCGGTACAGCGCGAAGCGTGCAGGCGACGGCCAACCCGGAGTGTGCCTCGGCGAACAGCGGATCTTGGCCAATGGCCTGCTCGAAGTAGGCGATGCCCCGGTCGAGATCGGAAGGGGTGAATTTCGCGAGGAAATATCGGGCTCGCAACTCCAACTCATGCGCAGCCGGGTTCACGCGGTGGTGCGATGCGAGGCGCTCCCGCTCTTCCGGTGTGATGAGCGCCCGGATTTCGCCGGCGATGGATGTCGCCAGGTCGGCATGGAGCGCGAAGACATCTTCGAGCTCCCGGTCATAGATTTCGGCCCAGAGGTGCTCGTCGGTCGCGGCCCGAATCAACTGCACGCTGACGCGCACCCGTCCGCCGGCTGCCAGCGCCGTACCCTCCACCACGGCATCCACCCCCAACTCGCGCGCGATCTGCGGCAGGCGCCTCTCGGCATGCTTATAGTGCATTACCGATGTGCGCGAGATTACCTTGAGGGCGCGTATCTTGGCGAGCTGCGAAATCAAGGTTTCAGTCATGCCGTCGGCAAAGTATTCCTGCTGCGGGTCGCCCGAAAGATTGGCGAGGGGCAGGACGGCCAGCGCGCGAATGGGCGCGGGCTGATCCTCCAGGCGCTCGACGATCGGGACGATCTTGTAGCCCCATCCGCGCACAGAGGCAAGATAGCGCGGTTTCTCCGCCACATCGCCGAGGGCCTCCCGCAGAAGCCGCACGCGCTGCCAGAGAGTATCCTCGTTGACGAACTCGTTCGGCCAGACCGTCGCAAGCAAATCCTGGCGTCGAACAGCTTGCGGCGCGCGCCGGACCAGGGCCACCAGCAGATGGAATGTGAGCGGTGACAGGGCGACGGTTTCCTCACCGCGCTTCACAACCCCGGCGGCGAGATCGACCACAAGGTCGCCCACGCGATAGCGCTCCGCAACCGTTGGATCACCGGCCTTCAGCGAGGATTCAGCCATTCTTCAGGCTGGTTTCATGGACCAGCCGATCCGATTATCGCAACCTGTGAATGTGAAGACAAGGATCTCGCAAACAGCGAGAAAAAGGAGATGAAAGTTATGAAGCGGATTGTTTCTGTAGCGATGTTTGTCACCTGCCTGCTGGCGGTTTCGCCGGTAGTCAGAGCGCAGAATTGCGGCAACCTGACCAATTATGATCTTCGCGGCACCTTCACGATGTCCGGCAGCGGCTGGATAGATTTGTCGAAGTTTCTGGCGGGCATCCCGGGGCTGCCGCCCCTGCCGACGGGACTCATCCCAATGTCTTGGGTGGGCACTGAGACCCTCGACGGCGTTGGGGGCGGAGGCGGTTGGGTTTCTTTCAATGGCGGCGGGAACCAGATGAGCGCCTCAATCGTTAACAAGAAGTATTCGATTCAGCCAGACTGTACGATCCAGACGATCTTTTCCTTGAAGGTTAACGAGTTACCACCAAGCGTTCCTCCCATCGGGCCGATCACGCGTCTCATGGTTCCAGTGGTGAAGCGGGAGGGGCCGGAGTGGATGCCTCCGACGCTGGAACTCCACATGATCTGGCAGGGCACCGCCCCTGGCGCTCCGACCGGCCCAGTGGTGGATTCTGGAGTAGCGTATCGCATCTCGATGCAGTAATAGTCCGGCACCCCGGAGGTATTGCTCATGCTGCGCGCCACGCTCTGGTTGCTCGCGGTTCTCATGGCTGCCGCCCTCGCCGCCCTGCTTTTCTTCTGGCTCGGTGGCGAGCGCGGCAGATTCAGGCGGTCGACCCGGGAATTCCTGCGCCAGTCCGGCTTCGGACTGAATGCGCTGCACGGGTACGTTTATCTCCGCTGGATCCGGGTCTATATCGGGACGCTGCTCCGGCTGCCGGATCCCCGGACGTCGCGGCCCGCCGCCCGGGCAGCGGGTTGGCTGGCCCAGCACTACCACGGCAAGGTGCTTACGCACGAGCACGCGCGGGAGATCGTCACGGTGAACCGCGAAATTCCGCTCCAGGATCTGGAGCAGATCGTGCCTTTTCCGGTGGCTCGGAACATCGTGCTACCCCGGTGCGCAGGGCGATGGTCTTGAGCACCAGGATCAGCAGCGCCAGCCCCATGGTCAACTGCGGAAACAGGTAGTGGAAGGTGACGGTGAATGCGAAATGCAGGCAGTGAACGGTGAGAGCGTCCATGAACTGAATATTGGTAGCGCGTCGCGACGCGGGTGGGGGGCCTTTCCGGTTAGAATAGACTTGTGCCGACGCCGTTTCGGGCACTTAGGGAAAACCACATCAAAGGGGGCTGGTTATGGACCATTGTTCACGCAGAAACTTTTTGTATTTGGCCGGCGCCGGCGCGCTCGCCGGTGCGGCATCGCAGGGAAGGCTTCAAGGACAACAGGAGATTCCTCCGCCTGTGCCTGCGCTCCCGATCTACCCGTACGAGGCGCGGTCACCCGTCGCCCTACTCAAGGGTGAGGATCGCCGGAAGAACGTTACTCAGGCCCTGCTCGCCGTGGACAGGGAGATCGGGCCGGCGATCAAACGGAAGAAGTACGTGGCGATCAAGATCAACAACGTCTCCACGACCAACCAACTGGCGGCGACTCACGTAGATGCGTTGCGCGGCATCCTCGACTACCTGGAGCCGAGGATCAAGGGGCCGGTGGTGATTGTGGAATCGAGCGCGGGTGAGACGCTGGAGGGCTTTGAGAACTTCAAGTACGCGCAGGTGATTCCCGAATACAAGCGGCTGCAGATCAGTCTGGTGGACCTCAACCGGGAGAGGAAGTACGAGATCTTCAGCATTGTGGACGGCAACATCCGCCCGATTCCGGTGCGTCTGGCGGCGCGGATGTTCGACCCGGACGCTTACATCATCAGCTCCGCCATGCTGAAAACGCACAATGCCGTGGTGGCCACCATGACCGTCAAGAACATGGTGATCGGATCGCCGCTGCACAGCGTGGCGGGCGAGACCCCGGTATGGCACGACAAGCGGCTGTTCCACGCGCAACCCAGCTTCGGGCCGGCGGCCGGCCGGGGCGCCCCGCCGGCGGGCGGCCGTGGCCGCGGCGGAGGTGGCATGGGCGGCAATTTCCACGCGATGAACTACAGCATGGCGATCACCGCCAAGAAGCTCAGCGCGAACTGGGGGGTCGGGGTGATCGACGGCTTTGAGGGCATGGAAGGCAACGGCCCGTCCGGTGGCACGCCGGTGCCCATGCACATCGCCATCGCATCGCCCGATTACATGGCCGCGGACAGGGTGGCTTTGGAGACCATGGGCATCCCGCCGCACGCCGTCGGCTACCTGCAATACGCGGCACAACTCGGGACCGGCCAATTCGACTTGGCGAAAATCGACATCCGCGGCGAGAGACCCGAATCGGTGAGGCGGGTCTTTAAGTTGCACGACGCGGTCCAGCAGCAGTTGGATTGGCTTCGCGATTTACAGCGGCCGGCGTAGGCCAGCGGTATGCGGATGCGGGCGGCGAGCGCGGCGTGATGCGCGGGGCTCACCCGCTTAGCTCGCCAACGGTTGTTCGAGGCTGCCGCTGAGATACTCGAGGATCTCCCGCTCGCGCCGCTGAACTTCGAGGAGGATTGGTTCAGAGAGCCGCAAGTAGTCTTTCGCCGAATGAACCTTGCGAGCCTCCAGCAGGATTCTCCTCAGGTTGGCTACGCACTGCTGCGCAAGCAGCACTTGGTCGTCGGTTTGGATCACATCAGCTCCAGTTCCATCGAGTCAGACTCGAAACCGCTCGATTAACAACCGTAGCTCGCGGTAGCACTTGTCAAACGACTTCGCGGCCCTCGCCTGGTTGAGGTCGAATACCGCCGCCAGCGCAGGTTGGTCGATGGTCTCGGAGTAGACGTGCCCGTGCATACGCTCGCGAAGCCATCCCTTGGCGCCTCGAATCTCCTCCGGGTCTTGAGGAGGAGCCAAATCGGCGGGCAGCCCTCGCTTTCCGCGAATCGACTCAGCGGCTGCTAGGAACCAACCTTCAAATTCACGTTGGGGAAGGACCACGGACACCGACAGTCCCATCCCTGCCGGCTCCGCGCGAGCCAAGAGAAGTGGGGCCAACTTTGCCGGGCAATCGTCGTCGCTATCGAGAAGAACGAAGACCCCTCCACGCGGGCGTGCCTTAAGCGCTGCCAGCTCGACGGCTCGCTCGAGTTCACCGGCCGTGCGCACCAAGCTGCTCCGCGGCCTCCGGATGGGCGGCTGGACATCCAGGGGTACACTTGGATCGATATCGTATCCAATTCGACGAAACAGGATAGGAGCCGCCTTAGAATCACCGTGGCCTTCCACCACAAGACCGACTTTTATCGGCGTCACAGCCCTGCTCCGTCAAACAGATCCAATTGTTTTGGAGGTTTTAGACCGAAGAGCTTGATATCCGGCCGCAACTGGTCAAGCCGGAGCAGTTCGCCAGGCGTGTATAGTCCCTTGCGAACAGCTTCGCGACTTGCCTCATCGACAGGAGCAATTTGCGTCGTGCCTTTCTCGGCATGGACCGCAAGGAGGAGTTCGGCCTCGATGTCCGCGCTGTCAAGCAGATCGGGGCTGTGCGTCGTGACTATCACCTGCGTGGACTGGCTCGCCTCCCTGAGCGCGTCAAGTAGTGCACCGACCGCCGCGGGGTGCAGGGCAACTTCCGGCTCTTCAATGCCCACCAGAGGTACGCTTGAAGCGGCAGAGTCCTGAGACTGAAACAGGGCGACGAGAATGCCGAGCGCGCGAAGAGTTCCGTCCGACATGTTGCCGGCGAAGAACCGCCACGGATCGCTGGAACCCGCGACTTCTTGCCGGAACTCCAATGTCGCTTTGGGTGGAACGTCCTTCACGTCGACGCCACTGACACCGGGAACGATCGAAGAGAGATACTCCTCAATACGTTTCTTGCGGGCTTCGTCGCGCACGGAGAGTTGTCGCAGCACGCTAGTCAGGTTGCTGCCGTCGCGGACGAGAAGCTCTCCGGAATCCGGCGCCTGGAAATCGCGTATCCTGTCTGGATTCAGGCTGTAGAAACCCATCCTTGAAAGAGCGTCGTAAACCGGCCTGAACTTTGGCACGCCTGAAACGTTTACCAGGTAGAGGCGGTCCTTCAAGGCGGCAGGTGGAGCAATGCCGTTTCGTGTTCCGCCCAGCTCAAATTCCTTGACCTCTCCTGCGATCACCAGGAAACTCGCCCCCTCGGGTCCGAGGATCACGCACTCCTCGGTCTGGACCTCGTAGCCGCCCTGCGGACGCGCACCAATTTTAAAGGCATAATGGCCCACGGCAGAAGGCAACTGGAATTCCAGACGGATTCCAAAGTGGGTAGGGTGCCCACCGCTGCGACGGCGCACTTCGGCGATGCCCCCCCGCTCGCGCAAGGCATTGTCGAGGGAGCTTCGTAGTGAATCGCTGGTGAACCGCAAGGCGTCTAGAAAGTTGCTCTTCCCGGAGCCGTTTGGGCCCACCAGGAAGGTCAACGCACGCAAGTTCACGCCGCTCGCGGCGATACTCTTGTAGTTCTTCAGCACGACACGCGTCAAGAAGGGCGTCACGTCCGTCATTGTAGTCTCGTAACGAGTTGTCAGTCTGGGACCAGGTTGGGATCACCGGCCAACGTCATTCTCGCATGCCGTTCCCGAAAGCGTTTGCTGTAAAAGATACAGCGTAGCAGAGTGCCCGGCGACGAAAGAGGGCCCATGGGGTTGCCCCGTTTCAGACAGCTCCCTCGTAGCGCGGCCCTACGCCACTTCCACCAACCGCACTTCGGGCTCGGCCACGTCGACGCCCAGGCCGGGGGCGGTGGGCACGGTGTAATGGCCGTTGCGGAACGCCACGGGCGAGGTGGAGTATTCGCCGGCGGTCTCCAGCAGGCCCGGTCTGTGGGGGACCATGCGGCAATTGGGGGTGGCGGCGGCGAACTGCAAGGTGGCGAAGAGCAGTGGGCCGAGGGCGGGCGCGAGATGCGGCACAACCTCCATGCCGGCGCGTTCGGCGGCGCGTGCGATGCGCAGCGCTTCGGTCATGCCGCAGCGGCCCAGGTCGGGCTGAACAATGCGCATGGCGCCGGCGCGGAAGAATGGGGCCATCTCAAAATGCGTGCGGTAACTTTCACCGATGGCCAGCGGAGTGCGGATGCGAGCGGCGAGCGCGGCATGATGCGCCGCGTCCTGGGGCGGGAATGGACACTCCAGCCAGAGCGCGCCGCGGCGGTCCAACTCCGAGCCGAACGCGGGGGCGGTTTTCGGATCGAGCCGCCACAGCGCATCCACCGCGATGTTTTCCGCGCCGCAGATGGCGGCCAGCGCGTCGTAGCAATCGAACAGCTCGCGCTGGCTCGCATTGTGGAAGATCTTGAAGCGGCGGCAACCCGCCTCGCGGCAGGCGCGCGCGTGATCGAGCCGCTCGGCGAGCGTGTCGCCCGCCAGGTAGTTGACGTAGCAGGCCAGGCGCGGCTTGGCGGCGCGGCCGGAAATCAAAGCGGCGATGGGGGCGCGATGGATCTTGCCGGCCAGGTCCCAGAGAGCGATATCGACGGCGGCGATGGCGTCGAGCATGAAGCCGCCGGTCTGGCCGCTCACGCGCATCTGGTTGTACATGGCGTCCCAGAGAGTTTCGATCTCCAGGCCGGTTCCGCCGAATTCTTTTCCTTTGAGTGCCGGTTTCAAGATGGAATGAATGATGGCGCCGGCGACTTCGGGGGCGGCGAGAGCCTGCGATTCGCCCCAGCCCGTCAGGCCGGAATCCGTAGTGACGCGCGCCAGCAAGGTATCGAGCCGGTCGGCGCCGCCGCAGTTTCGCGGGACCTTTATGATGAGCGCTTCCAGAGAGACGATTTTCATGTCTGTCCTCTACCCCTAGATTTAAGCACCTCGCGCGGACGAGTGGGAAACGGCAACTTGCGGGTTACCAACCCGCCGCAGATTGACAATCTGCCCCACGAACTGGGCTCGGCGTTACCGGATCAAATGCGCGGCGACGAACGCGCCGGCGTAGGCCAGGACGCCCATGTAGGTGAATTGCAGGATGGGCCATTTCCATCCGCCGGTCTCGCGGCGCACCACGGCGATGGTGGAAATGCACTGCATGGCGAAAGCGAAGAAGACCAGCAGAGCCACGGCGCCGCCGGGCGTGAGATCGTGCTGGAGCGCCTTCTGCAAGCCCTGTTGGTGGGATTCGGGGTCCATGCCGTAGATGGCTCCGAGCGTTCCGATGATGGTCTCGCGCGCGGCCAACGAGGTGATCAAACCGATTCCGATTTTCCAGTTGAAACCAAGCGGCTTGATGACTGGCTCGATCGTGCGGCCCACCGTGCCGGCCAGACTGTCCGCGATGGCCGGGGCCTTGCCGTTGACGGTCGGCAGGTGGGCCATGACCCAGAGGACCACCGTGACCAGGAGGATTACGGTGCCGGCGCGGCGCAGGAAGACCCACGCGCGGTCGAACAGGCGCAGACCGATGGAGCGCAGGGTGGGCCATCGGTAGGAAGGCATCTCGAGCAGAAACGGCGTGTGGCCGCTTTTCAAAATCGACGATTTCAGCACGCGAGCGGTGAGCACGGCGGCGAGGAAACCAAGCACGTAAAGGCCGAGCAGGGCCGCGGCGCGCACGCCCAGAAACGGTCCCAGCACAGGGCGGTTGGGAAGGAAGGCCGCTATGATCAAGGTGTAGACCGGGAGGCGCGCCGAGCAGGTCATGAAGGGCGCGATCAGAATGGTGGCGAAACGGTCGCGCTTGTTTTCGATGGTGCGGGTGGAAAGGATGGCGGGCACGGCGCAAGCGTACGCCGATAGCAGCGGGATGAAGGACTTGCCCTGGAGGCCGACCCGGGCCATGGTGCGGTCGGCGATGAGCGCGGCGCGTGCCAGGTAGCCGGAGTCCTCCAGGATTCCGATAAAGAGAAAAAGGAAAAGGACCTGCGGCAGGAAGACCAGTACCGAGCCCACACCGCTCCACACGCCCTCGACCAGCAGCGAGCGGAAGATGGAATCGGGAAGCGTAGATGCAACCCATTTGCCCGAAACGTCAAACAGCCAGCGCAGGCCATCCATCAGGGGAACGGCCGCGTAAAAAATGGTTTGGAAGACCGCGACCACCACCACCGCAAACACCAGAGGGCCGGCCACGGGATGGAGGAAAACCGAATCGAGGCGGCGCGTCCACTTGGGCGGAACGGGCGGGCGGTAGGATGCACGGCTGCCGACCCGGCCGGCCCACTCGCGGCACTTGGGCACGTCGTGGAGGACGGGCAATTCCATGGGCGCGGGCGCCGGCATGGCGCTGGCCAGGAATTCGAAAACCTCGTCGATGCCTTCGCCCTGCCGCGCGCTGACCAGAGCCACGGGGGCGCCGAGCTGGGCGGAAAGCTGGCGGGTATCCACGTGGCCGCCGCGGTTGCGGAGGTCGTCGGCCATGTTGAGAATGATGAGAGTGGGCACGCCCAGAGCGAGGATGGGGGCGGCCAACATGAGGTGACGGCCAAGATTGGTGGAATCCAGCACCAGCAGGATGGCCTCGGGCCGGGGCGTGTCGGGGCGCTCGCCGGTGAGCACATCGTGGGCCACCTGCTCGTCCTCGGATTGGGGCGAGAGGCTATAGATGCCGGGGAGATCGATGATGCCGACGCCGCGGCCATCGGGGAGTTCGGCGATGCCGGTATGCTGTTCGACGGTGACGCCGGGGAAGTTGGCGACCTTTTGGCGCAGGCCGGTGAGGCGGTTGAACAGGGTGGTTTTTCCGGAGTTCGGCGGGCCGGCCAGGGCAACGATTTTGGGAGACGCCAGCGGGCCTGGAAATTCCACCACGGGCGCGGCGCTACAGCCGTGGCAGGTGCCGCACTCGCTCATGGCACCCCAACCGATGTCTGGCGGGTCTTGACGAGCCGGACCTTGAGCCGCCTGGCGGTTTCACGCCGCAGAGCGATTTCCGAACCGTCCACCTGGAAGACGCGCGGATCGCCGCCGGGAGCGCTATGCCCCGCGGTGATGCGGGCGCCGGGCAGAAAGCCGAGTTCCATGAGACGGCGAGCGTCGTTGCCGGGGAGGTCGATGTGGTCGAGCGTGGCGGCGTCGCCGCGGCGGAGGTCTACCAGGGTCGAGAAGGCTCTCTTCGGCTGGGCGTTGTTGCCACTCAGTTGCATCTTGATTTTAGTATGACGGAGTCCGAAATGAATGTCAAGATTCCCCGCCACTGTTTATTAGGATAGCAAAATGCACGCACAGCACACAGTTCGGCGGGTGCGGACGGCGGACCTCGACCGCATCCTGGAGATCGAACGCGCCAGTTTCGGCGACGAGGCGTACGATCGCAACCTGTTTGCAGAACTCTTCCGCACATGCGGGGAGCTGTTTCTGGTGGTGGAGCGCGAAGGGAAAGTCCGGGGGTACATGGTCACTTGCGTCCGCGGGGAGCGGGCGGAACTGGTCTCGGTAGCGGTGGACCCCGCGGCGCGCGGCCGGGGGGCGGCCTCGGCGCTGATGGAGAGCACGCTGCGAAGGCTGAGGAGGCGGGGCACGGCGCGCATCGGCCTGGTGGTCAAGGCAGCCAACCATGAGGCGCTAGTGTTCTACGATCGGTACGGCTTCGAGAAAGTAAGAAAGGCGCCTCGGTACTACGAAGATGGAGCGGACGGGTGGCGGATGGCGAAGAACTTGTGAAGCGTGGCGCAGTTGAAAGGCGAACCGCTCCTCTGATGCCCCGGCGGGCATGACCGGAGTATTGTCGATGGTATGACCGACAAGGTCGGTTCCGAACAACGATCGCGAGTGATGGCTGCGGTTCGGGGTACCGACACGGCGCCCGAACTCTACGTCCGGCGCCAGTTGTTCACCGCCGGTTTCCGCTTTCGGCTCCATGCGAAAGCGCTCGCCGGTAGGCCCGACATCGTGCTGCCGCGATTCCGCACCGCAGTCTTCGTGCATGGGTGCTTCTGGCACGGGCATTCCTGCGTGCGTGGAAAACGGCCCACCTCGAACGTCGAGTTCTGGCGGGCAAAGATAGACGGATCGGACGGCCAGGCGGGAAAAGCCCAGCGAGCATGCGGTTGCGCTGAAGGTGGCGCTGGGGTAGGCTACGAAGTCATCGGACGCAGTCCGGTTTGACTTCCGTTTTCCGGTCCTTTAGGATGGAGTTGTAGTCTTGGTGAAGGCCTGCCCGTTTGGCAGAGATTGGTTTCCCTCGCCGGAAAATAGCCGAGACGTTCGAATCGACCCCTTGGACCTCAAGGGGTTTTTTCTTGTGTGCGCCTGATGTAGCCCGTGTCCAGCGCACGCCTCAGCAGGCTTTCTTCCTGCTGCCTTCCGAGTGTCGCCGCCCTGATGCAACCCGCCCACATGTCGGCCAGGCGGATCGCGGGATCGCTTTCGTCGCGCCGGCCCTTGACCATTTCGAGTGAGACGCCGCGGAGGCGCAGCGCATTGGTGAGTTCGGCGGCCTTCTTCCGGTCGGTGCCGTCCACGAAGACCCTTGCGGTGTAGGAAGGCCCGGACTTCAGCGCGATGGCGCGTTCCAGAACTTCGATGAACGGGAAGAAATACGGCAGGGGCTTGGGGTACGAGCCGAAGAAGACGTCCTCCAGGCCGATGTCCCGTTCGAGCGCGAGTTCGAGGTAGCGCAGTCGCCGCTCCGGGCGGGACTTGTGCCATTTCCGGTTGCCGGTCCCCGCCACACGCTCGATTTCCGTGAGGGCTTCGCGGAAGCGCTCCTGGTCGTCGGCGCTCACGACGGCCACCACCACAAAGGTGCGCGACGCGTCGTCCTGTCCGGCATTCCGCTAAGCGAGCAGGCCGTCGCTGGCGGCAAAGTGAGCGTCTTGCCAGGCCAGCGGGTTAGGGCATCTTACTTCGAGGCCACAAGGATAGCCCACAGCAGAGCGGCAACGAAGGGCAGCAAGACGAAGATTATCCATAGATGCTTCACGATCCGGCTGGCGATGTGTATGGCGTCTGCCGATACTTCCGTGCGGGGATTGAATGGATTGTCCTCTGGCTCCTTCCGCAGTTCAGACCGCCGTTGTTGCTCTGCGGCTACGGTAGTCTGACGTTCGAGTTCATATTCTTCCCGATTCCCGCGCCGTTCAGCTAGTGCCTTGGCGCACTCTTCCATTTCGATACAGCTTGGATCAAGCGCCCATTTCTCGAGTTCCTCGTCGGACGCCACGCGTTGCCATGCTGTCTTAATGTGGTATCGCTTCGCTTCGTTTGTCATCAGGTACCTCAGCCCTTCTTGATCGCCTCCAAAATGCGCGCGGGGGTCATGGGGAGTTGCAACACGCGCGCGCCTACGGCGTCGTAAATGGCGTTGGCGATCACCGCGCCCATGGTGGTGATGGGGGGTTCGCCGCATCCCTGCGCGGCGAGGCCGGGGTTATCGATGATGATGGTCTCGATTCTGGGCAGCCATGAGAAACGCGGGAGCTGGTAAGTGTCGAAGTTGCGGTCGAGCACCTCGCCATCCTTGAATCGCACTTCCTCGGTGAGGCAATAGCCGAGGCCCATGGTGATGCAGCCTTCCATCTGCTGGCGCAGGCCATCGGGGTTGACGATGACGCCGGCGTCGAGCGCGGTGACCACCCGTCTGACCTGCACTTTGCCGGTGGTTTTGCCGACGGAAAGCTCAGCCATGGTGGCTACGTAAACGTTGGAATAAATGCCGCAGGCGACGCCGATGCCGCGTCCGCTGGGGGTCTTGGCGGCGGGCTTCCAGGCGAACTGCTTGGCCACCGCTTCGAGGGCGCGGCGCATGCGCGGGTCGTTGAGATGGTTGAGGCGGAACTGGAGCGGGTCCACGCCGGCCTTGGCGGCCAGAGCGTCGATGTGCGATTCGCGGGCAAAGGTGTTGGTGTTGGCCGAGGGCGCGCGCCAGGGGCCGATAGCGAAGGGGTGCATGCCCGCGGGGTTGCCGCCCTGCCAGCCGCCGGCGGATTCGGTGTGATGGTTGGGGATGTCGTAGAAGGGCGCCGCCTCGCGTTCTCCGGCGGCGTAGACCTTGGCGTCCCAGAAAGCGATTTTTCCGGCGGCGGTGATGCCGGAGCGGATCTTCACCACGGCGGCCGGGCGGAAGGTATCGAAGAAGAATTCCTCGGCGCGGTCCCAGACGAGTTGGACGGGTTTGCCGGCGGCCTTCGCCAGGCGCGCGGCCTCCACGGCCTGCGGCGCTCCGCTCTTTCCGCCGAAGCCACCGCCCACATATGGCGTGATGATGTGCACGTTTTCCGGCGTCATGCCGAGAGCCTGCGCCACCGCGGACTTCACGGAGAAGGGCGCCTGGGTGCTGGCCCACACGGTGGCCTTGCCGTTCTCGATGCTGGCGACGGCGGTGTGGGTTTCCATGGACGCGTGCGCCACGTAGCTGTTGAGATAGGTCTCCTCGACAACGGTTTTGGAGAGCCGCTCGCCGCCTTCGACGTTGCCGCCATTGCCTACCACCTGGGGTTTCGGGGCGGTTTCGAGCAGGTGGTCGAAGATGGTTTTATCGTCGAGGCCGGTGTGCGGGCGGTCGAATTGCGCCTTGATGAGGCCCAGCGCCTGCTCGGCCATGTCGGGGCGCTCGTGGAGCACGGCAACCAGGTCGCCGTCATGCACCACGCGAACGCCGGGCATTTTTTCGGCGGCGCTGGTGTCCACGGTTTTCAGGGTTGCGCCGTGCGCCGGGGGACGAAGAATGCGCGCGTGGAGCATTCCGGGAAGCACGATATCGCCGGCGTATTTGGCCTTGCCGGTGACCTTTTCGAGGGCATCCTTGCGGCGCGGCGATTTGCCGATCACGGCGAACGCCGACACGGGCTTTACGGGCACGTTCTGCAGATGCCGTTCGATGCGCTTGCCCTGAACGAGCTGCGCGTAGGTGACACGCTTGTCCGGCGCCAGGGGGTCGGTGATGACGCCGGCCTTCGCTTGGAGGCGCTCGGCGGGGGCCTTGAACTGCTCGGCGGCCATTTGGATGAGGACCGCGCGGGCCTCGGCTCCGGCCGCGCGCACGACGGGGCCTAACATGCGGATGCACATGGAACCGAAAGTGCCCATGTCGTAGGGGCACTGGTCGGTGTCGCCCATGATCATGTCCACGGAGTCGAAGGGGACCTCCAACTCTTCGGCGAGGAGTTGCGCCAGCGCGGTCATGGAACCCTGGCCGAGTTCGACCTTGCCGACGAGACAGGTGACGCGGCCATCGGCGCCGATGCGCAGGTAGGCGTTGAAGTCGGTGGGACCGGCCTGGCGGCCGGGGAGCCGGGCCGGCTCCTGGAAGGCGTCCAGGTCAGCCTTGAAGAACACGAATAGGCCCGAGCCGGCGACGGCGAAAAAATCGCGGCGTCTCACAGGGCACCTCCTTTGGCCGCACCAGAGGCGGCTTCCTGGATGGCCTCGACGATGCGCACGTGCGCGCCGCAGCGGCAGAGGCTATCCTCCATGTGCGTGAGGATCTGGGCGCGCGTGGGCTTGGGCGTTTTGAGCAGCAGCGCGTAGGCGTTGAGGAGCATCCCCGACGTGCAGTAGCCGCACTGGAACGCGTGATGCTTGAGGAAGGCTTCCTGGATGGGGTGAAGCTTGTCCCCGGTGGCCAGGCCCTCGACGGTGACGACGTGTTTGCCGGCAACGTCCTTGAGGGGGACGGAGCAGGACCTG
>Ga0209039_10000489_pt1 | contig 38509 bp, 28 predicted proteins | sample BogFormECP12_OM1_FD_188238 | JGI IMG/M metagenome (GOLD analysis project Ga0209039, IMG submission 188238) | Bog forest soil microbial communities from Calvert Island, British Columbia, Canada - ECP12_OM1 (SPAdes) (version 2) | ecosystem: Environmental > Aquatic > Freshwater > Wetlands > Bog ...
GTTTGACCGCCAGGTCCCCGACCGTGCCAGCGAGTTGCGCCACGGTCTCGGTTAGCCTGGCCTGATTGGAGACGGTCTGGCCGACGATGGTGTGAAGCTGGTAAAGGTCCCCCTCCATTCTCACCAGCGCGTCCTGCATCTGTTCAGGCGTCAGCAACATTGGGATTTCCAATCCCATGATAGTGTGAGTACTAGCGAGTGTCAACGGCGCCGCGGCGCCGCGTCCCGGAGGGTATGGTCTTGGCATGAGCGAGCAGGCACGAACGTCCGATGCCTTGCAATCGTCAATCGACAGTCGTCAACTCTTCCCTACAGCGGCCGCATCCGGCGTCACTCGCGAGGGTTATAATGGGGTCTGCGGCCATCCCATGCTGGCGGGAGAAGTGACCTATGTCTTTTGCTCGGAGCCATCGTCGTAGCTGGCGCCACCCTGGGCGCATTTGGGTAAGCGGCGTGCTCTGCGCGGTCGCGATGTGTCCATTCATGCTGCGTGGTCAGGCGACGGGCTCGCCGGCATATTCCAAACTCACCACCCTGCTGGCGAACCTGGCGCGCGCCGTCCCGCAGGAACTCGGTCCCGTCACCGGCCCGCTGGGGCAGGTGACGCCGACGGCGCCCATGGAATCAGCCAAGCCCCTCGACAGGGAGGCCCTGCCCAAGCCGGTGCGCGACGCCATGCATGGCCGCCTGCTGCGCATTAACTCGCGCGACGAAGTGCAGGTCTACATCCTCATGCCGGTGACGGACGCGAACCTCAGCGGGCTCAGATCGAGCGGCGTCACCATTGAGATCACCGACGCGGCGCACCGGCGCGTGCAGGCGCGCATTCCCGTTTCGCGCCTTCAAGCCGTGGCGGAATTGCCTTTCGTCAACTTTGTGCGACTGCCCAGCTACGGCGTCCACCTGACGGGATCGGTCGATACGGAAGGCGACGCCATCCTGTCGGCCAGTCAGGCACGGCAACAACTGGGTGTGGACGGCACCGGCGTGCGCGTCGGGGTGATTTCCGACGGCCTCAAGGGAGTTTTTGGCCCCTGCCCCTCGCCCGGCGTGTCGTGTACAGTTCAGGGTGCCCCCGGCGGACCCATTTCCACCGGTGATCTGCCCAGCGCCACGGGCACGCGAAACTCGTCCGGGACACTGATTTCGTCCAGCGGTGGTATCACCGGAACACCGTTCCCGTCGGGCGGCGACCTGGAAGGGCTTCCACCGGCTAGCCCGCCGTGCGGCTTTGCGGGCGCGGGCGCCGAGGGGACCGCGCTGCTCGAAATCGTCCACGATATCGCCCCCAACGCGCGGTTGTCGTTCGCCAATTTCAGTAGCAGCATGGACTTCCAGAATGCGGTTAACTTTCTAGCCTCGTCGAACGACGTTGTGGTGGACGACATCGCGTTCCTTGGTGAGCCCGACGATGGCACGAGTTCGGTTTCCACCAGCAGCGCCGCTGCGCTGAACAGCCTGTCGAACCCCATCCGCGGGTACTTCACCTCCGCCGGCAACTTCGCTATCGGTCACTACTACGGCCTTTACAACGACTCCGGCGTCAACGGCAGCACCATTACCGGCATCAATAACTCCGGCGACTTGCATTTGTTCCAGCAGGCCGACGACACGTCCGTTCAGCCGCCGCTGGTGACCACCGACGTGCTGGGGCTCGGCCCCGAGCCCCACAACGTGATCCGACTCCCGTCCGCCGCCGAAGCGGTGATCTTTCTCACTTGGGACGATACCTTCGGAGCCTCGGCCAACAATTACGATCTTTACCTGGTGCAGCAGAGCACCGGCAAGGTGGTGGCTAGCAGCACGGATGCCCAGAATGGCAGCCAGGACCCGGTGGAGGCCATCGATTACACAAACAACACCGGAGCCCAGGACTTTTTCCATATTGTTGTGCAAAACGTTGGAAATCGGGCGCAGGCGAAGCATCTCAACATCTTTACCTTCCAGCCGGGGTGTGCCACCACCGGCCCCAGCCCGCTAGCGCCGCCGGGACACGAGCGGCACAACTTCAACACGGCCACACGCAGCCTCGCCGCACAGAGTGACGCCGGCGGATCGCCGGTGAGCGTGACTTCCGTGGGCGCCATCTGTTCTGCCAGCACGATGGCAGCGACGACTCGCCCCACCGACGCGTCGTGCGCCGACACCACCAACTCCACCATCGAGTATTTCAGCAGCCAGGGGCCGACCATCGACGGGCGTCTAAAGCCCGAGATTTCCGGCATTGACGGGGTCTCCATCACCGCGGCGGGGCAATTCGAGAACCCCTTCTTTGGGACGTCCGCTGCCGCGCCGCACCTGGCAGGCATCGCCGCCCTGCTCCTGCAGGCCGCGCCCTGCCTGCTGAATGGCGCGAGCGGCGCGGTGAACAACGCCAATGCCCGCGGCGACCTGCGCAGCTTGATTTTGAACAACGCGTCGCCGCTTCAGGATTCGAGCGGCACCATTCCCAACCAGACGTTTGGTTACGGCCGGGCTGATGCCTTGGCCTCGGCCGAGCAGACCCTCCCTGTCTATGGCGGACCTCCCACACTCACGATAAGCGGCAACACGCCCACCGGCGCGAGCCTGACGGCAGCGCAACTCGGCTTCGGCGATCCCGACATGTGCCCGCTGACGACGCTGAACTGGAGCGGAGGCTGCGGCACGGGACCCGGCTCCGCCATGAGCTGTCCGTTTGGCCAGAACAACGTCAGCGTGATGGCCAGCAACAACGGCGTCTCATTCTCGCCGGCGGCCAACGTTCAGATTGTGGTGACCAACTTTTCGATGGGGGTCGCGCCGGGCTCCGGGACGGTGAAGGCCGGCGAAGCCGCTACCTACACGGTTACCGTTACCCCGCAGGGTGGGGCGTTCAGCAACGCGATCACGCTCGCCTGCACCAGTTCCACCTTGCCCGCGAGCACAAGCTGCTCCTTCAACCCCGCCGTGGTTACACCAGGATCATCGGTGGCCCAGTCGATGCTGACCATTTCGACGACGGGGACCGCCGCCGCGTCGCGCGCGGACACCACGCCCTGGCAGCACCTGTGGCGACGGTCGCCGTTTGTCAGCCGCGCACGCGCGATCCCCGTGGCATTGTGGTTGGGCGTGGCGATATTGACCCTGCTGGGCTGGCCAGTAGTGAGATGGGGAGCGAGACCGGCCCGACTGGCTTCGAGAGGCTGGCTTGCCGCCTTGGGTGCGGCGTCGATGGCGCTGGCGCTGGTCGCCCTTCAGTTATCGTGTGGCGGCGGTAGCAGCGGTAGCCCGCCGCCACCGGCCCCGTCGGCGAGCCTGAGCGTAAGCAGCCTAAGCTTCAGTACCCAGACCGTCGGGGCCACCAGCGCGTCGCAGGCCGTGACCTTGTCGAATACCGGTAACGCCGCCCTCACCATCACCGGCATCGCCGCGAGTGGCGATTTTGCCGAATCCAACAACTGCGGCGCTTCGGTGGCTGCCGCCGCCAATTGCACCATCAATGTCACTTTCACGCCCACGCAAGGCGGCTCGCGCAGCGGGACGCTCAGCATTAGCGACAATGCTGGTACCAGCCCGCAGAGCGTCGGCCTCACCGGCACGGGCCAGGAGCCGACGCCGGCGGGGAATTACTCGATCGGCATCACCGGCACTTCCGGCACTCTGGCGCAATCGAGCACGGCGACGCTAGTGGTGCAATGAGCGAAGACGAATCCACAGATTACACAGATTGCACAGATAGAAAAGCTCTCAGTAATCAGCTATCAGCAAAGCGCGTCTTGCTGATAGTCGATTGCCGATAGCTGACTATAGTTGACTGCTGTTTCAATCTGTGTAAATCTGCGTAATCTGTGGATTGAGTGTTCGGGCGTTCAGGGTGTCGCCGGCTGCGGCTTGCGAATAAGGCGGCGAAGGTCGGGCCAGAACTCTTTGAGTTCGAAGCCCACCGTGTCCCAGGCTATTTGCGTCCACCAAACGCTGACGTTGTTGGAGAGGTTCCGGTCCTCCCGGGGATGGTAGAGGTTGGAAATCGCTCCGGCGAGAGCGTTGCCGCCGATCTCGGAAACGTTGAACTCGCGTTTCCCGGAATCGCTGCGAGTGACAAAGATGCGGGCAAGAGCGTAAGCCGTGCGCCGAAAGAATCCTCCGGTCCCCAACTGGTAGTAGCGAGGGTCCTGGTGTAGCAGCGATGGAACGAGGGCGTTGGACATGAAGTTGCCGGCCGCAGTGTCGCCATAGCCGACTGCGTAGCGCTTCGCGTAACCGCGAAAGCCCTGGCCAAAAGATGGCTCATCGTTCTGACCCTGGCCGATGAGGGCGACGACGCCTACGAAGGGATATTCAACCGGGTCGAAAGTTCCTTCGGCCACCAGCTTGAATTTTTCCCCGACCGTGAGCGGTGGCAGGTGGGTCGCGTTCTCCACCGTCAGATAATTGGGCAGGGTGTAAAGAAGCCGATCGTTCTTGGGGCTGTTTTGCTGTACGGGCGGAGGGTCGTCGTTACTCTTTGCGTCAGTCTTGGCCGGGGCCGGCGAGGAAGCCTGGCCCGCCTGAGCCGATGGAGCTGCCGCCGCGGATTGGGTCGAAACAACCGGCGCCGACGGTTGTTGCTGTGCCGGCAATGGAAAAGCCCATAAAAGGGCAAGAATTACATTAGCCCCCAGAGTCTGCGCCGGTCTCCGTCGAAATTGGTCGATCATCGTTACTTGCTATCCCCACTTCCTGCGATCGGCCCCTACAAGCCACTCCGATGCAGATTCCGATGCAGAATTCGTTTAGATCAGTCTCGTCCCACCTTGGATTCACAAAAAGGCCGGGGATTTGCTTCAGAATGCGGTCCCCAGAACGAGTTGCGTCGGCCAGATGGGACTCGAAATTGCCGACTGCCTTTGCCGGGGTCACCGGCAAAGTATCGTGCGCACGAGACTCCCACCGCATGGTCTGGTGCGCCAAGTAGTATTCGCCGGGAGCTTGCACGGAGTTCCAAAAACTGTTGGAACCACTGCGCGCTACGATGAATCGGAGATCACGTAGACCCAAACGCTGTGGATTGGAAGCGGGAATTCTGGTAGGATATTCCTACCGAGGTGTTTTGGGTATGAGCACCGAGTGCGAAGAAATCGTTCTGGAGTATTTGACCACTACGGTAATTGGTGAGAAAGGGCAAGTCACAGTGCCGAAGCGGTTTCGCGAAGAGTTAGGTCTCGACGCGGGGGCGCCTTTTGCTGTGCTGCGCTTGGGCGAGGGCCTGATCCTGTTGCCGCAACAGCAACGTTTCGAACAATTGTGCCGGCGAGTGAGCTCCACTCTGGCCGGCGCCGGCCTGGAACCCGAGGCAGTTTTGGCAACGCTGCCGGAAGCGCGGGGGCGCGTTTTTGCGCGGCACTATGGCCGGACGGCGTCCAAGAGGCCTGCCCGGCAACATCGAGAGCCGCGCCGATCGTGACTGGCCGTCGATCAATCCGCTTGTTCCTTGACTCCAATGTCGTCACAGGCGGGATGGTGTCACCCTGGGGGTTGGACAAAGCGGTGCTCTCACTTTGCGCGGCCAGGATTTGCCGGCTGGTTTTGGCGGACGTGGTCCGTGACGAGGTTGAAGAGAACCTGCTGCTTCACGCCGAAAGATTGCCTCCGCCGGACGCGCGGCAGCTTCTCGACGATTACCATCGTCTGATCAGTTTGACCGCGCCGGAATTGGTTCCTTACCCGGACGGGGATTTGGTGCGGGCAAATCGACACCTGATCCGGCACGCCGCCGACGTCCCGGTGCTTCTCTCCGCTGTCCAGTCCCGACCTGATTGGCTGTTGACTCACAACATCAAGCATTTCAGTCCGACGGTGGCGCGGAGGACCGGCCTAAGGATCGCCACTCCGAGCGAATTCTTTCGGACGCTCTCTTCGTTGCTTAAGTGAGGTGGCCTGGGAGCGAGCCCGGCCTGACTGAATGACAGGCCGCATTTGACATCAACTATGATCGGAGAAGGAAATCATGACCACGCGACCGAAAGCAACTGAATACGCGCCCTATTATGGCAAGTACATTAGTCTCGTCCCCGACGGTGATATCGTCGCTCTGTTGGAGGAGCAGTTGCGCGGCACCACCGCCCTCTTATCGGCCGTCAGCGAACAGCAGGCTGACTATCGCTATGCGCCGGAGAAGTGGACGGTGAAGCAGGTGCTCGGGCACCTGACCGATACGGAACGGATCTTCGCCTACCGCGCGCTACGGATTTCTCGTCATGATGCGACGCCGATCGAGGGCTTCGAGCAGGACGACTACGTGCGGTATGGCCCCTTCGAGATCTGCAGGATGACCGACCTGGTGGAGGACTTTGCCGCCGTCCGGCGGGCGACCCTGAGTCTGTTCCGCCGCCTCGATGCGGAGGCGTGGCAGCGTCGGGGCACCGCCAACCAGAACGAGGTCACCGTGCGGGCGCTGGCCTACTGCATCGCCGGCCACGAGCTTCACCACCTGGCAATCCTCAAGGACAAGTATCGCTTGGTTGCTTAGTGGTACATTTCACAAATACGGTGACGATGCACGCGGGGTTCGGGATTGGGAGTTCGGGGTTCGCAGAACAAATTCCCGAACCGCAACCTTCCCAATCCTTCCGCCTTCTGGCTCCGCCTTCTGGCTCCTTGACTCCCATTCCCGCATGGAATATGCTTGCCGGCTTATCGGAGCAGCAGGATGGGGAACTCGTGTAGCCCCGAGCAATGGAGTCGGAAACGACTCATCTTAGGAGGATTCCATGCGGGTACATCGGCCGATGTTGTTGCTATTGGTCCTTGCTTGCGGCGCGTTAGCGCAGGCGCAGGATATTGACATTCCCTACCAGAAGTTCGTGCTCGAGAACGGTCTTACGCTGATCGTGCACGAGGACCACAAGGCGCCGATTGTCGCCGTGAACCTGTGGTACCACGTCGGCTCCAAGAACGAAAAGCCAGGGAAGACGGGCTTCGCGCACCTCTTCGAGCACCTGATGTTCGGCGGCAGCCAACACGCTATGGGAAGTTACATCAAAGCGATGGAAAAGGTGGGCGCCACCGACCTGAATGGCACCACTTATTTCGACCGCACGAACTTCTTCGAGAACGTGCCGACCTCGGCGCTCGACTACGCGCTGTGGATGGAGTCGGACCGGATGGGATTCCTCGACTTGAGCCAGAAGACGCTGGACCTCCAGCGCGGCGTGGTGGAAAACGAGAAGCGGCAAGACGAGAACCAGCCGTACGATCTCACGGAGGAATACATTCCGGAAAACACCTATCCCGCCGGGCACCCCTACTCCTGGGATGTCATCGGAGAGATGGCAGACCTGGACGCGGCGTCGTTCAAAGACGTGCAGGAATGGTTCAAGACGTATTACGGACCGTCGAACGTGGTGCTGGTGCTGGCCGGCGACATCGACGCCAAGACGGCGCGGGAGAAGGTGGAAAAGTACTTTGGCAGCATTCCGCCCGGACCGCCGGTGACCCACCAGCAGGTCTGGATCGCCAAGATGACCGGGGCCCACCGCGAGATCACCCAAGAACATGTTCCGTTGCCGCGCGTCTACATGGTGTGGAACGTGCCGCAGTTTGGCAGCGCCGACGCTGATTACCTGGACTTGGTTAGTGCCTGCCTGGGCGCGGGCAAGACCTCGCGGCTGTACAAACGGCTGATCTACGACGACCAGATTGCCAGCGACGTGACGGTCTACAACGAAACCCGCGAAATCGGCGGCCAGTTCTACATCCAGGTGACGGCACGGCCTGGGCACAACCTGGATGAGATCGAAAAAGAAGTTGACGAGGAGTTGGCACGATTCCTCAAAGAAGGACCCACGTCCACCGAGTTGGAGCGCGTGCGAACGCGGTACACGGCGAACTTCCTGCGCGGCGTTGAGCGCATCGGCGGGTTCGGCGGAAAATCCGACCGGCTGGCGCAGTATGCGGTCTACGGCGGCGACCCGGGCGGCTACAAGGTGACACTGCAACGAGTGCGGGAGGCAACCGCCGAAGATCTGAAATCGGCGGCCAACCGCTGGCTTGGGGACGGGGTCTACATCGCCGACGTGCAGCCGTTCCCCGATTACAAGACCGCCTCGGGTGGCGCGGACCGCTCCCAAGCGCCGACCCTCGGCTCGCCGCCCGAGTTGAAGCTGCCCAAACTCCAGAGGGCCACCCTTTCCAACGGGCTCAAGGTGATTCTCGCCGAGCGGCACGGAGTTCCGCTAGTGAATTTCTGGTTGGCCACCGACGCCGGCTACGCGGCGGATCAATTCGCTACGCCGGGAACCGCGAAGCTTACCGGAACCCTGCTCATCGACGGCACGAGCACGCGCAACGCGCTCGAGATTAGCGACCAAACGGCTTTGCTCGGCGCCCAGCTTCAGGGTTATTCCAATCTGGACTTCTCGTTCGTGCGGCTCTCGGCGCTGAAGTCCAAGCTCGATCCCTCACTCGACCTGTTTGCCGATGTCATCCTCCATCCCTCGTTTCCGGAGGCTGACTTCAAGCGCGAGCAGAAGCTGCAACTGGACGCCATTCAACAGGAGCAGAGTGAGCCCATCGCGATGGCCCTGCGTGTTTTCCCCGGCCTCCTTTATGGGCGAGGTCATGCTTACGGCAGTCCGCTGACGGGATCGGGCACCGCCGCCAGCGTGCAGAAGCTCACGCGCGACGACTTGGTGAAGTTCCACGAGGTGTGGTTCCGGCCCAACAACGCGACGTTGGTGGTGGCGGGCGATGCCACACTCGCCGAGCTGACGCCCAAGCTGGAAAAGCTGTTTGCCGGCTGGAAGTCGGGCGGGATCCCGGTGAAGAACGTCTCCGCCGTTAAGCTCCCGCCCAAACCCGCAGTCTACATCGTGGACAAGCCCGGCGCCGAGCAGTCGGTGATCCTCGCCGGAACCGTCGACATGCCGCCTAACACACCGGAGGAAATAGCCATTCAGGCTATGAATGACGACCTTGGCGGCACTTTCAGCTCGCGGCTCAATATGAATTTGCGTGAGGACAAGCACTGGGCTTACGGAGCCGGCAGTTTCCTTGTGGGCGCACGCGCGCAACGGCCTTTCATCGCCTACGCGCCAGTCCAGACGGACAAGACCAAGGAGTCGCTGGTGGAAGTCAACAAGGAACTGCGGGCCATACTGACGGACCGGCCGGTAACGGCGGAGGAGTTGGCGCGGATCAAGGCGAACGAAACGCTCAGCCTGCCGGGTTCGCGGGAGACGCTCAACGAGGTCGGATCCTCCATCACCGAGTTGGTGCAATACGGCTGGCCCGACGACTATTACGACACCATGACGGGCAAGATCAGTGCGTTGACCACTAGCGATCTGGACGCTGCCGCCAAGCAGGTGGTCCATCCTGACAACCTCGTGTGGGTGGTGGTCGGCGACCGCGCCAAGATTGAAGCAGGAATCCGGGAATTGGGCTACGGCGAAATCCGGTTCATCGATGCTGACGGAAATCCGATTTGAGAGTCGACTCCGACGTTGTTCGAGGCAGCCCGCGGAGGTACAATTGTAAATGGGGGCCACACTATGAAACCGGGTAGAGAGCGCCGCAAGGCGTGGATATACAGCGTCATCAATCCGTTGCTGAATGGGCTAGGGATTGAAGCCTCTTTCCTGGAAAGAGGGAACTGGACTTTTCGCCAGCAAAACGGGGAACTGGAGCTTATTCGCCCCCTTGACGCCTACGTGGACTATCAAAGCCGTCCGAATTGGGAGGACTTCATCAAGTCCAACTCGGACGTCGCGCCACCGTTGCGGGATCGCGAGGCGAGGCGGGAGGAACTGCGGAAGGCGTGCAGGGCTGCCTTCGATTATCTCGTGACGGGCGAGAAGTTCGGCGATGAGGTCTCAAGATGTCTGGCTAGTTTCCGGGCGGCTGAACGCGGCGCTTTGGGGCAGCAAAATGATGACGCGGTTGCGGAGTCCATCGCCAGCTATAGCCGCGAGGTTGCCGAGTTCATCGTCAACAATATCCGGGGCACACCTGGATACGCCTATCGAGAGTTTTGGCCGAGATTCGGGGACGAGTTGATGCAGTTCAGAAAGGGCCCAAGATTCGAGGAGGCCGATCGTGCGGGAGCGGAACTCAAGAAGAGCAACGATATTCTCTCGGAAGGACTAATCAAGCTGAGGAGCAGTCTGGCCGAGGAATACGATATTCCTTGGGCTCCGTACTACGACGAAAGCATGGTGCTCCCGACCCTCTGAGTATGCCGCGCACCTATTCCCCGCTACCGCAGAGTCCCATTGTTGATACGAACATCCTGTTCGATCATCTGGTGTGGCGGTTCCACACCGAAACGCGGACCGCCCTTCACCTCTCGCTACTTCAATACCTCGCTGCGATGCCGCTGGACGTACTTCGGCGGTACCTAGACGCCGCAATGCCGATTCAGACCTCGTTCCACGTGGTCGCCGAGCTTTACGGGTTAACGAAGAAGAAGCCGGACTGGAGCGGTCCAACGCGGGAGTCGTTTTGGAGGTTTGCCAGGGAGGAGTTGCTGGGAATTGAGCTCCGCGAGCACGGCGTGCCGATTGAGGAAATGAACCCGGAGGACCTTGCGCTTCTGGGTCCGACCGACGCTTCCATCCTCGTTCTCGCGGTCAAACTCGAAGCGTCTGTACTTACCATAGATGGCTCACTCAGAGGACGTTGTGTCCGTCGAGGAATTGAGGTTCTCAACTACGACACAGTGGTCGATCTCTTGAAGCAGGGCCTCATATGATAGGTCTTGGCGGAAGCTCCGTTAGCGCCGAAGCGGTCTATGCGTCGCTCGTGTCCAGGATACAAGGAGCTGTAGCGACCATCACTTGGAGGTCAGGCGAAACGACTCATCTTTGGACGGTCATCGCAAGTTCGGATGAAGATGTCGCCGGTAGGATTTACGAGCTTGAAGCATTTCTACAAGAAGAATTTGCTGAGGAGTTTGACTTCTATGTTTATGCGGGTGGAGTTGAGGACCGAAGGGAATTCAAAGCGGGCCTTGTGCGCTACACGTTCTTGCCGGAACCGGAGGGGATCTGAGCCATGAACTTCGTTGTGTCCCGAAGAAGGATCATGCAGGCGGTGGGAGCGGCGGCTTTATCGCATGCCGTGGTTCCTGCGGCGGCCGCGCGGAGTGGGCAGGCCGGGGCTCGCGCCACGCCCAAGATATGCTTGCAACTCTCTCCCCGCAGCCTGGACGACGTCAGCATGCGCCGCGTGAAGCAACTCGACGTTAACGACATCGCCATGAGCGGACCCCCGATTCCCTGGGAGGAGAGCCAAATCCGGTCCCTCATGGAAACCCTTAAGTCGGGCGGCCTGACCCTCGGCAACCTGATGATCGGCGGGTTTCCGAAAACACTCTACGGAAGAGCCGGGCGCGACGAGGAGATCGAAAAGGTGCGGCAGTCGATCCGCGCGGCCGGACGCTCCGGCCTGCCGGTGATTGAATACAACTTCTACGCGCACCGCATTACGGAGGGATACTACGCGGAAACCGGAAGGGCCGGAGCGGGACTGACGGCATTCGACTACGCGCGGGTGAAGGGTCTGCCGCCGCTTCCGGAAGAAGGCGTCCACACTCTCGATGAGATGTGGAGCAACATCACCTATTTCCTGAAGGCGGTGGTGCCCGTGGCCGAGGAATCAGGCGTCCGATTGGCTTTGCATCCCAATGACCCTCCCGCGCCGATCAGCCGCGGATCGCAGCAGATCATGGGATCGGTCGAAGGGTGGAAGCACCTGATCGAAATCGTGCCCAGCGCGGCGAACGGGATCACGTTTGACTGCGGCGTGACGCGGGAGATGGGTCAAGACCCGGTCGAGGTCTGCCGCTATTTCGGAAGCCGCGACCGCATCAACCACGTTCACTACCGCAACGTTCGCGTCGAGACGCCGAACGAGAAGTACACCGAAGTGTTCCTGGACGAAGGCCAGGTGAGCATGTTCGCGGTGATGGAGGAACTGGTGCGTCAGAATTACCCGCGGCTGATCTTCCCGGAGCATCCCCGTGGTCTCGACGCCGACCGCACGCTTGCGGACTTCCAGTCCGGCTACCCGGGCGGCGGCGCTTACGTCGGCTACGTCTATAACGTCGGCTATACAAGGGCCATGCTTCAAGCGGCGCTCGCTTCGTGAGACCTGGTTAATGAGTGGACTGTCTTTGGGCGTCACTCGCGAGCAACCATGGCTGGCAAGCGGGCATCTGTATAGCGTCCGGGCCTTATCGTTAAAAAGCTACAAACCCCGAGGAGGAGAATCGCCCCATGCGCCGCTCATTGCCGTCCCGAAGGTCTCTTGTCCGCACGTTAGCCATTGTTCTCACGCTTCTCATGGTCCCTCTGCCGGACTGGGCGACCTGCGGCGGTGGCGGCGGTGGTGGCGCCGGAGGCATGCGAGGTGGTTCCGGTCCCAGCGCTTCAGGTTCTCCCATGGAGCAGGAAACCTACTCCGTGCCGTGGCGTGAGAGGCAACCCCAGGACCCGCCCTTGAAGGACGGACTGGTGGTCTACTGGTTCCCCACGGGGGTCGACGAGTTTCGCAAGTCCAGCCTGCGCAACTCCCGGATGCTCGCTCTCTATGCCAAGCAGTGCGTTTCGATGGAAGTGGCGGATATTCGTTCTCCGTCCGGGCAGAAATTTGCGAGCGACGCGAAGCTACCCATCGCCGTGCTGGCGCAGGCCGATGGCACGGTCGTCGGCAAGGCTGAGAATAAAGATGGCTTCCTGCGCGTCAACCAGGTGGAGCAACTTCTGGAGAAGGAGATCAAGCGGCGCGAGGAAACGATCAAAGCGGAGTTGAAAGAAGCGAAGGAAAAAGAGAAGTCAGGAGACAGTCAAGGCGCGATTCCGATCTATCGCTCCGTCCTCGGAGAGAAGTGCCTCTTCCCCAGCCAGGCCAAGAACGCGGCCAAGGCGCTGAAGAAGCTCGGCGTCGAGGATGTGGGCGAAGTTCAGGACGGGCCGGTGTTCGATCGCGCCAAGAGTGCTGCCATCGAGCGGACGATGCGCCGGGGCCTTACCGCCGAACTACAGGCGAAGTATCCCGAAGCCGAACGGTGGTACGCGAAAGCGCGCCGCATGGATCCGGCCGACCCTGCTCCGTTACGCTACCTCGGCGAACTTTATCGCCACGACATCGGGGATTGGGCCAAGGCCCGCGACGCCTTCAACGCGATCCTGAAGATGACCGCCGACCCGCTCTCCCGCGCTGTTGCCCTGCACGGCCTCGGGAAGATGACGGTCCACGAGGGCGCGTTCAAAGAGGGTCTGGCGCTGATGGAGAAGTCCGTCCAGACCTACCCACTGCCCCTGGCGTATCGCAACCTGGCCGTGTACTGGAATTCCGAGGGAGACGCCGAAAAAACCAACCACTACGTGCAGGAGGCGCTGAACCTCGACCCGACCGATCCTTATAACATCGTCTTTGCCGCGGTCTTCAAGGCTGCCAGCGGTTACGGCGAGGAGGCGCTCAAGATCGCCCGCGAGAACGAAGCTCTGCTGCCCGCCTCGTACAATCTTGCCGCCATCTACGCGCAGGCCGGCCAAAAAGACAAAGCGCTCGCCCTGCTGAGGCGCCACTTCTTTGAGTACGAGCGCTACCAGGCGGTGCGCAGCAAGGAAATGATGGAGGCGCGCGTCGACTTCGTTTTCGCCTCGCTGCGCGAGGATCCCGTGTTCGTCGCGCTTACCAGCGGAGCAGACGGCAGACTGCCTGTCCCCAAAGGAGGGAGCGCGCCCATCCAAGGCATGAACCAATGACCACCGGCGGCCTGTTTGCGGCGGTGCCCTCACCGCCGCATCTCGGCGCTCCCACAGCGCCGCTTCCTCCTCCTGCAGTTTCCTCTTTGAAGCTAGTGTGCTGTAACGTTCAATTTTTTACAACGATGCCACCGAATCTCCAAGTAAAGAATTGATCCCGCCTGGCGGGACCGATTGACGATTGCCGATTGAAAGAGAAGCGCCGGCAAGCCACGCGGCCCAAACCGCCATCCACAATCATCAATCAGTGTCTCTTCCAATCGTCAATCGTCAATCTGTCCCGCCAGGCGGGATCAATTCTTGTCAGGGAATAAGGGTGTGGTTAAGTGCTGGCCATTGTCAAAAGTTAAGTGTTACGCCTTGAAGTTGTCGTAAACTGCATTGATCAGCGCGGTTAAGTGCTGGCCATTGTCAAAAGTTAAGTGTTACAGCACACTAGGGCCCCGATTTCTTTGACCCGCACGGCGATGGTCCGGGCTGGCTGGCCGGCCTATTTTTGCCAGGCCGCCCCGAGTCGGTGGTCTGAGCGGGACTCGAAAGACCAAATTGCGCTAGAATGGTTGGCCGGATTCGAAGCTGTCAGTGCGCGTGGAATGTCCGCTCTTTCATTGACGATCTGCGGTTGACGATTGGCGCCTGCAAGGGTGTTTTCATGTCGGATGCGCCTTTTCATCGTCAATCAGCAATCGTCAATGACGAAGAGCAGGGCCGCGCGCTCCCAAGAGAGGGAGACACACCATCATGGCCAACGGGAATGTCCGATACGACCTCAGCCTTCTCGGCGACACGGACCTGCACCTTTTCAACGAAGGCACCCACGACCGGCTCTATGACAGGCTGGGCGCGCACGCCATGAGTCACGAGGGCGAGCTTGGCGCTTACTTTGCAGTTTGGGCGCCCAACGCCGAGCGCGTCGCCGTCATGGGCGACTTCAACGGCTGGGACCGCTCCTCCCTTCCGCTCAGCCCGCGCGGATCATCGGGCATCTGGGAGGGGTTTGTGCCCGGCGTGAAGGCTGGCCAGTGTTACAAGTATCATATCGCGTCGCGGTTTTTGGGCTATCACGTGGACAAAGCGGACCCGCTGGCGGTGCACACCGAGACGCCACCCAAGACCGGCTCCGTGATCTGGGACCTGGACTACACGTGGGGCGACAAAGCTTGGATGGAGGCGCGCGCGTCGCGCCGCTCGCTCTCGGCCCCCATGTCAGCTTACGAGGTTCACCTCGGCTCGTGGCGGCGCATCGCCGAGGATTTTAACCGCCCCATGAGTTACCGCGAGTTGGCGCCGGCGCTGTCCGATTACGTGAGCGCCATGGGCTTCACGCACGTTGAATTCCTGCCGGTGATGGAGCACCCGTTCTACGGCTCCTGGGGCTACCAGACCACCGGTTATTTCGCTCCCACCAGCCGCTACGGCACGCCCCAGGACTTCATGTACCTCGTCGACGCACTGCACCAGCGTGGCATCGGCGTGATCCTGGATTGGGTGCCTTCGCACTTTCCCACGGACGAGCACGGCCTGGCGTATTTCGACGGCACCCACCTCTACGAGCACGCTGACCCGCGCCAGGGCTTCCATCCCGACTGGAAGAGCGATATTTTCAACTACGGGCGCAACGAGGTCCGCAGCTTCCTGCTGTCGAGCGCCCACTTCTGGCTCGACGTCTACCACGCCGACGGCCTGCGAGTGGACGCGGTCGCCTCCATGCTATATCTCGACTACGCCCGCCAAGCCGGAGAGTGGATTCCCAACCAGTACGGCGGCAAGGAGAACCTGGAAGCGGTCGCTTTTCTGCGCCGCTTCAACGAGGACGCCTACCGGGATCAGACTGGCGTTGAAACCATCGCCGAGGAGTCCACCTCTTGGCCCATGGTGTCGCGGCCTACCTACGTGGGCGGCCTCGGCTTCAGCATGAAGTGGGACATGGGCTGGATGCACGACACGCTGAAATACATGCAGAAGGAACCCATCCACCGTCATTTCCATCACGGCGAGCTGACCTTCCGCCAGATCTACGCCTTCACCGAGAATTTCGTCCTGCCGCTCTCGCATGACGAAGTGGTGCACGGCAAAGGATCCCTGATCGGCAAGATGCCGGGCGACGAATGGCAGAAGTTCGCCAACCTGCGTTTGCTTTTCGGCTACATGTGGGGGCAGAACGGCAAAAAGCTCCTCTTCATGGGCGGCGAGTGGGGTCAGGTGCGCGAGTGGACGCACGACGCTAGCCTGGAGTGGCACGTGCTTCAGTACGCTCCCCATGCGGGGATGCAGCGATGGGTTCGTGACTTGAACCTTCTCTATCGCAGCGAGCGCGCGCTCTACGAACTCGACTTCGATCCCGCCGGCTTCGAGTGGATCGATTGCAACGACGCCGCCACCAGCACTCTTAGCTTCATCCGCAAAGCGCGCAGCACAGGCGAGATCATCCTGGTGGTGTGCAACTTCACGCCGGTAGTGCGCACCTTCTACCATCTTGGCGTGCCGCGCGGCGGCTTGTGGAAGGAGCTCCTCAACAGCGACTCACCCTATTACTACGGCAGTGGCCAGGGCAATCTGGGCGGCGTGACCGCCGAAGAAACGCCTTCCCATGGGCGTCCGTATTCCCTGAGCCTTACGCTGCCGCCACTGGCCGTGGTGTTCTTCAAGAGCGAAGGCTGAGAGAAGAAGTGACGAGTGACGAGTGGCAAGACCCCGGGGGACCTTGATGACCAAGACTACCTTGCTTTTTTGTTTCATTCTGGCGGCGCCGATTCCGGCCGTGCCAGGCCAGGGTCACGACGCGGCTCCCGCGGCCAAGCCCGCCACGCTCTTCCAGGGCCTTGGCCATTTGCATCATCCCATCCGCACCTCCAGCCCGGAGGCGCAGCGCTTCTTCGATCAGGGCCTCACGCTGGTTTACGCCTTCAACCACGAGGAAGCGGCGCGATCGTTCCAGCAAGCCGCCGAGCTTGATCCCAGGTCACCCATGCCGTTCTGGGGCATTGCGCTGGCCGTGGGTCCGAACTACAACATGGACGTCGATCCTGACCGTGAGAAGCAGGCCTACGACGCCATCCAGAAGGCGCTGGTCTTGTCCAACGACGCTCCCGCCATCGAGCGCGATTACTGCGCGGCGCTCGGGAAGCGTTTCAGCAACGATCCGAAAGCCGACTTGCACCAGCTTGCGTTGAACTACAAGGACGCGATGCGGGACCTCGCCGCGCGTTATCCCGATGACCCCGACGCCGGCACCCTCTACGGCGAGAGCATGATGGACCTGCATGCGTGGCAACTTTGGACGCTCGACGGGAAGCCGGGCGAGTACACGGAAGAGATCATCGCCGTGCTGCGCTCGGTGTTACGACGCGAGCCGGACCACATCGGCGCCAATCACTATTACATCCACGCCCTCGAAGCCTCGCCGCAGCCGGAAGACGCCCTCCTCAGCGCCAAGCGGCTGGAGACGACTGCGCCAGCCGCCGGGCACCTGGTTCACATGCCCGCCCACATCTACGCCCGCACCGGCAACTATGAGGGCGCGGAAAAGGCCAATGTGGCCGCGGCTGCCGCCGACGTCGCTTACGTTCACGCCAGCGGCGCTGCCGGCGGCCTCTACGACATGATGTACTACAGCCACAACCTGCACTTTCTGGCAGCGGCCTGCAACATGGAGGGCCGACTGGCGTGCGCCAGGCAGGCGGCGGACAAACTGGCGGCACACGTGGCCCCGGGCGTGAAGCAGATGTCGATGCTCGAGTGGTTCATGCCTTATTCCACTTTCGTTCGGATCCGCTTTGCGCGCTGGGACGAGGTGCTCGGGCAGCCTGCGCCCGACGCCTCGATGCCCCTAACAACCGCGATCTGGCACTACGCACGCGGCCTCGCCTACGCCGCCAAGGGCGATGTGCCGAAGGCGGGCGCGGAGCGCCAGCAGCTTGCCGACGCCGTCGAGAAGACTCCCGCCGACGCTCCGTATGGCTACAACACCGCGCGCGCTTTCCTCACCATCGCCGAGCAGACGCTCGACGCGCGGGTCGCCGCCGCCAAGGGCGATCGCAAGACCGCCATCGATGATCTCCGCCAAGCCGTCGCTGGTCAGGACGCATTCAACTACGACGAGCCGCCCGATTGGTACTACCCGGTGCGGGAGTCGCTGGGCGCGACGCTGCTTCTTGACGGCCAGGCCGCCGAGGCGGAGAAAGTCTTCCGCGAAGACCTCGGTCGGAACCCGCGCAACGGGCGGTCGCTGTTCGGGCTGTGGAAGAGCCTCGAAGCGCAGGGCAAGTCCGCCGATGCGGTGTGGGTGAAGAGTCAATTCGACGCTGCGTGGAAGAATGCGGACGTCAAATTGGCGCTGGAGGACTTGTGACAGGGGTAAAGGGTTAAGGTAGCCGTGGCTTCCGCTTGTGGGGCGGGCCTCCTACCCGCGCGAACGCTTTGGCTGATACCAAATACTCTCTGGCGATGCCCTCGATCAAGAATATTCCCGGCCCCTACAGGCTTTTCTTTTACAGCTTCGACTGCAATGAACCGGTGCATGTTCACGTACAACGTGAGAGAATGTTATGTAAGTTCTGGCTAGAGCCGGTTGAACTCGCTCGAAATCAGAGCTTCCCCGAGCGAGAGGTCAACAGGATTCGACAGTTGATTGAGTCGAACCTGACCAGAATCAGGAAGGCATGGGATGAGCACTGCAACCCTGACTGAGCCACGCATCGTATCCGTAAGTGTCACGGACGAGGCTATCGTCGCCCACCTCGCGGATGGTCGCGTAGTTAGTGTGCCGTTAGAGTGGTCTTGGCGCCTTTCGGATGCCACTCACGAGCAGCGAGCGCATTGGGAAATCATCGGGGACGGCCAGGGAGTTCACTGGCCCGACATCGATGAGGACATCAGTGTGGCGGGGATGCTGCGAGGCGTACCCGCGAAACAGCCGTCGCGGACCTAACCCTCTCTGCATTTGGCAACAATCAGCGTGATGTCGTCGTGCTGTTCGTGAGGGCTGAAGCGCCGGACTTCATCGACAATCGACGCCAGCAGGTCCTGCGAAGACAATCCGTCGCCTCGTTGCAGCGCTTCGATCAGCCGCTGTTCTCCGAACTGCTCCCCGGCATCATTGAACGATTCGGTGACGCCGTCAGTGTAGAGTGCGAGGGTGTCCCCTGAATCCAACCGCCGTTCTTCCATCGAGCAGTCCCACTCTTGGAAGAGTCCCAATACGGTGCATGTGGATTCGAGCCGCTCCAGCGTGTTATCCCGCCGCAGGAGGAGCGCTGAGGGATGCCCGCAATTGGCATAGCGTAAGCGCCGCGCCTTTTCGTCGTATTCGGCAAAGACGAGGGTCGCATAGGCAGTGTTGTCCGTATTCTCGTAAAAGAGCCGGTTCACGGATTGCAGAAAGCGTTGCGGCTGGTCCAGCGCAATCGCGCATGAACTGCGCAGATTGGCCTGCAGATTGGCCATCAGAAGAGCAGCCGCCATTCCTTTCCCGGCGATATCGCCGATCACCAACCCCAGCCGATCTCGCCCGAAATCGAGGAAATCGTAATAATCACCGCCGACCTGGCGAGCCTGGATGCAGGTCCCCGCGTAGTCGAGCGTTCGAAGGGGCGGCAGCGATTGGGGGAAGAGCCTGGCCTGCACCTGTTTTGCGATCTCCAGTTCCTGGGCGGCGCGGCGTTCGGACTCCGCCTTCTCGGCGGTCGCGCGGCGTTGCGCTTCGATTTCCCGAATCACAGCATCGAAGCTGGCCAGCCCGAACGAGTTTCCGTCGACGTCCTTGAAGCGGGTGAACGCCGCGCCCCAAACCGGCTTGGGCTCCCCTGAAGGCATCGACGTCGCCGACGGCGTTGCCAGCTCATACTCGACGCGCCTCAGGCGCGGCGTGTTACTGAAGAGGACCCCGCGCTTACGCCATTCATGAAACTTGGCGACGATATCGTCGGTGATAAAAGTCAATTGCGTAGGTCGGCCGATGAGCTTGTACTGTTGCGACTCGCGCTTGGGCGCCACCAGGCTCAAGATCGCGGTGCCGTCCGGAGGAGCCACGGCCACCCAGCGTTCACCGGACCCTAGGCGGACATCGGCGACCAGGGTGAATCCAAGTTGGTCCACGTAGAATCGCAGGCTTCGATCCTGATCGCGAACGAAGACGGAGATGGACTGAATACGGAGGTAGGGATCTTGTCGACCCGTAGGAGGCTCGGCTTGGTCCGTCCAATCCCTCGAGAAAGTGCTACCCATGGCCGTCATTATAGCGAAGAATTGACGATTGCCGATCACAAGACAACAAGACAATCCACAGATTTCGCAGATTACACAGATTACACAGATAAAGCGTAAGAGCAGCAGAATTCGCTTGCCGTCTTATCGTGAATCTGTGAAATCTGCGCAGTCTGTGGATTCATTTCTTCTCTTCCAATCGGCAATCGTCAATCGTCAATTCCCCACCCTTTACCCTTTACCCTTTATCCTTTAACCTTCCTTGACTTGCCGCCGTTTGAAAACCATACTGATACGGAAGCGGAGGTTTTTCCGCTTCCGACTTCCAACTGTCGACTGTCAACTGTAGACTTTTTTCCATGGCCGTCGCCAATGCAAACCGCGCGCTGCTGACCGACCTTTACGAGCTAACGATGGCGGCGGCGTATTTCGAACACAACATCCAGTGCCGCGCCACGTTCGAGCTGTTTGTCCGCAACACGCCGCCTGAGCGCAGCTACCTGGTGGCGGCCGGGCTCGATTCCGTCCTCGGCTATCTCGAGAACCTGCGCTTCAACGAAGAGGATGTTCGTTTCCTGAGCGAGCACCCCGCGTTTCGCACGGTTTCGCGCGCGTTCTTCGACTATCTCCAGACCTTCCGTTTCACGGGCGACGTACGCGCCATCCCCGAAGGCACGCTGGTGTTTGGCAATGAGCCGCTGGCACAGGTGACGGCCCCCGTGCTGGAGGCGCAGATCGTCGAGACCTATCTTCTCTCTGCTATCAACTTCGAGACTTTGGTGGCTTCCAAGGCAGCTCGCGTCGTGACGGCGGCGTGCGGGCGCCCGGTGTGGGAATTCGGGACGCGGCGCGCCCAGGGTCCGCAGGCAGGGGTGAGGGCGGCGCGCGCGGCGTACGTGGGCGGCTGTGCCGGCACCTCTAACGTGCTGGCCGGCTACCTCTACGGCGTACCGCTGGCCGGTACGGCAGCGCACTCCTGGACGCAGATCTTTCCCACCGAGCGCGAGTCTTTCGAAGCGCTGGTGGATACTTTCCCGGACTCGGCGATCCTGCTGATCGATACCTACGACACGCTGGAGGGCGCACGGACCGCCGCCACGCTGGGCCGCAAGATCAAGGGCGTGCGGCTGGATAGCGGCGATGTGCTGGAGAAGAGCCGGCAGGTTCGCGAGATCCTCGATGCGCACGGCCTCCGCGACACGCTAATCTTTGCCAGTGGTGACCTCAACGAATTCAAGATCGACGAGCTTGTCCGCCAGGGCGCCTGCGTGGACGCCTTCGGCGTGGGAACCGACCTTGCCACCTCGCGCGACGTGCCGGCTCTGGGCGTAATTTACAAGCTCGTGGAAGCCGAGTGCGGCGACGGCATCGAACCGAAGACCAAGTTCAGCGAACACAAAGCGTACTGGCCGGGGCGCAAGCAGGTGTTTCGTTTTTCCCGGCCGGAGCCGTCGGGCGACCGCGCGCCGATGTTCCATCATGACGTCATCGCCTCCGCCGGCGAAGATCATCCCGAGGCGGAACCGCTGCTCGAACTGGTGATGCGCGGCGGGCGGCGCATCGATCGGCAGCCGCGCATCGACGAAATGAGGGCTCGTACCCTGGCCGGCCTCGATCGCCTCCCGGCGCGCTACCAGTCGCTGATCGGCGGCGAACGTTATCCGGTCGCTATCAGCGCCCGGCTGGAACGCTTGCTGGAAGATGTGCGTAAGCGATACCTGACCTCGGAAGCGGCCAGAGCCGGACGCGTTCCCGCGGATGCCGGCATGTCGGAGACCCTCGTGTTCCTCGACGTGGATACGCAGGTGGACTTTATGCTCCCCATCGGCGCGCTTTACGTCCCCGGCGCTGAGACCATCGTCCCCAACCTCAAGCGGCTGATGACCTATGCCCGCGAGAACCATATTCCGGTGCTTTCGAGCGCCGACGCGCACCCGGGCGACGATCCCAGTTTTGCGCAGTGGCCGCCGCACTGCGTGGTGGGCACGCCGGGGCAGGAACGCATCCCCGAGACTTGGTTCCCCGGTGAGATGGTGGTCCGCAACCAACCGGGCGATTTCAAGCCACCCGCCGATTGGCCTGACTCCTTGGCGATCGAGATTGAGAAGACGGCGTACTCGGTGGCCGACAACCCCAACTTCGAGGCCCTGTTGGCGGCATTGACGGCGGCGCTGGGCCCGATCCATTTTGTGGTCTTCGGCGTGGCCACTGAGTTCTGCGTGCAGGCCTCCGTCATGTCCTTACGCCGGCTTGCCGTGCCGGTGGCTCTGGTGAAGGACGCCATCCGTGGTATTACCGCCGACGGTGAACATAAGGCCATCGACGAGATGGTCGCCGCCGGCGTGCGCCTGGTGACGACCGACGAGGTGCTCTCCGGCGCCCTTCGGCCGAAGGTCGCGGTCCGAGGCTAGCGAAGCCAGAAGTCAGTCGGCAGAAGGCAGAAAGCAGAAGGCAGAAGGCGGAAGAGAGTCGGTCTTCGGGCAGCCGCGTAGCGGCGAAAGAATTTAGCCCAGGGCGCGAGCCCTGGGGGGAGGTGGCTCCCTCTTTTCCTTCTTTTTTCGTGGGTCGGCAGACGGCGCAAGGCAGAAGGCAGAAGACGGCCAGCCACCTAGCGGCGAAATAATCTAGCCCAGGGCGCAAGAAGCTGTGAAAGAGCTAAACACAGAGGCGCAGAGACACAGAGAAGGAGTGAGAAGATTACATGAGATGTCATTTATTTCCAGACGTTTGTCATTTTTCTCTGTGCCTCTGTGTCTCTGTGTTGGAAGCTCCTTCGCAAATATTTCACACCTTCCAAGCCCTGGGGGAGGTCGGCCCCCCTTTTCCTTCTTTTTTCATGGGTAGGCAAAAGGCAAAAGGCAGAGGGACATCGTCGATTCTTGCGGGACCGAAGCCGAATCTGTATTGATTCTAATGGACATCTTGGGTTGGGTTTTCGACACAAACTTAATTTCAAAGGGACTTGCCGGATTCTTAGTTGTTGTTAGGTTCCACCCGGAACCGATTACGGGAGAGAGGTGATCGGCGCGGCCGGAAGACTGAAAACTGATGACTGACAACTGAAGGCTGATCGGCTAACGACTGAGAACTGCTAAGGAGGACACATGGCATCGAATCGGTATGTAGCAATACCCGGCAGTGAGCGCGCGCCGCTGCCTGGTGCGACCAAGTCACGTCCAAGCGATCCCAAAGAACCCGTGCAAGTGACCGCGGTGTTGCGCCCGCGGCGGGCAGGCAAAAAGGTGAAACCCCTGGAAAAGTTGGTTGCCAGCGGGGAGCGCCTGACTCGAAGCCAGTACGAGGCGCTCTACGGAGCCGACCCTAAGGACGTGAAGCAAGTTCAGGCGTTTGCGCGCGCCAATGGCCTCAAGGTCTCCGAAGTGAACCGGGGCGCACGTACTGTTGTGCTCTCGGGGAACGCCGCCGCGTTTAACAAGGCTTTTCAGGTTGACTTGGCGCACTATGAGAGTCCTCAAGGGGCGTACCGAGGTCGCACCGGGTCTATATACCTTCCGGCCAAGATGAAAGGCGTGATCCTTTCCGTCCACGGCCTCGACAACCGGCCGCACGTGCGACCGCACTTTCGCCTTGCATCCGACGTTCTGGATGGGGCTGCTAAGCCGCAGGCCGACGCGTCCGCCTCGGTCTCGTACACCCCCGTCCAGGTAGCGCAGCTCTATGACTTCCCGGCCGGCGTCAATGGCCAGGGCCAGACCATCGGCATCATCGAGCTGGGCGGCGGTTACAAGGCGGCCAACTTGAGTTCATACTTCAAGGCTCTCGGGATTTCCCCGGTCCCCAAGGTCTCGGCGGTGTCGGTCGACGGCGCCAAGAATAAACCCACCGGTAGCACCAGCGGTCCCGACGCCGAAGTGATGCTGGATATCGAAGTGGCCGGATCGGTGGCCCCGGGAGCCAAGTTGGTGGTCTATTTCGCGCCCAACACCGACTCGGGCTTTCTGGACGCCATCAATCAGGCGGTGGGGGACAAGCAGAACAAGCCTTCGGTGATCTCGATCAGTTGGGGCGGGCCGGAATCCACCTGGACGGCACAGTCCTTGCGGTCCTATAACAGCGCCCTCCAGGCGGCGTCGGCCGTCGGCGTTACGGTTTGCGTCGCGGCCGGCGACGATGGTTCCACCGACGGCGTCACCGACGGTCTTCAGCACGTCGACTTCCCCGCCTCCAGCCCCTATGCGCTGGCCTGTGGCGGGACGCACCTGGTCGGCAGTGGCAGCGCCATAACCGCCGAGACCGTGTGGAACGATCTTCCCAGCAACGGGGCCACAGGAGGCGGCGTCAGCGCCACCTTCCCGCTTCCTACCTGGCAGGCAGGCGCCCACGTGCCGCCCTCGGTCAATTCGGGTCACTTCGTGGGCCGCGGGCTGCCCGACGTAGCCGGCGACGCCGATCCCGGTACCGGTTATCAAGTGGAAGTGGACGGCAGCCAAATTGTGGTGGGAGGAACCAGCGCCGTCGCCCCGCTGTGGGCGGGTTTGATCGCCCGCTTCAACTCCCAATCAAAGACATCAATAGGCTACTTAAATCCCACCCTTTACCAGCAAGTCGCGGCCGAGGCGGGGACGTTCCACGACATCACCTCCGGCAATAACGGCGCCTACCAGGCAGGGCCGGGATGGGATGCATGCACCGGCTGGGGCACTCCCAACGGGGCGGCGATTTTGCAGTCGTTGGCGGGCGCGTCGCCGGGTCCCACTCCGACGCCGCCTCCGGCTCCGCCGCCGAAGAAGCACAAGGGCAAGAAGCGTTAGAGAATCCTGGGAGCGCGGGCGTTTCGCCCGCTCTTGATCTTGAAGCTCTGTCACACAGGAGAGAGAAGAGCGGGCGAGACGCCCGCGCTCCCAGGATTTGTTCATAGCTTCTGACGAGTGGCAACTTTCGAGAACGGTGAGCGCCGGGCCGGAGCAAGCGTTTTCTGGCCACTCGTCACTGGCCACTGGGACGATGGGGACGGAGGGAAGAAGGTCGTCTCTTCAAAATGAAAACCGCAGGACGGCCAAAGTCGCGACGTGACGTGCCCATCTTGGATTTTGGATTTTCGATTTTGGATTTGAAGAGAAGGCTGACCACGGCGGTTCTTCATCCGAAATCCAAAATCCAAAATCCAAAATGAATTCGATTGCGTAACCACTTGTGTCGTCATGTATGAAAAAGGGCCACCGCCACTGATGCGAGCCACCGACTTCGAATTCCGCTACCGTTTCTGGCTGATCACGGCCGTGTTCTTTATCGCCTTCTGGTGCTACCGTTTCGATCCCGTTAACGCGGGTGCGGCGGTTGCAGGGCGGCTTGCCGGCCGCCCATTGCAACCAGACCTCGCCGCCGACCGCCACCTGCTCCAGGGTGTCTTTGCCGCCGCCGCCGCGCTGGCGCTGCTGGCCGCGCTGGTCCGCACCTGGGGCGCCGCCTACCTGCGGAGCAACGTCGTGCACGACCCTAGCCTGCGCCTGGAAGGCGTGGTGGCGGACGGGCCTTATCGCCACGTCCGCAATCCGCTTTATCTGGGCACCGTGCTGCTGGGCGTCGGGTTCGGCTTCCTGGCGAGCCGAGCGGGCTTTCTGGTTCTGGCGCTGGGGTTGACGTTGTTCACCTATCGTTTGGTTCGTCGCGAGGAGTCCGCCCTGCTGGCCACGCAAGGTGAGGACTATCGAAGATTCGTGGCCGCCGTGCCGCGGTTTGTTCCCAGCCTCACGCCGCGGCTTCCCTCCGGCGGCATGAAACCTCGTTGGGGGCAGGCTTGGCTGGGAGAGGCCCCGATGTGGCTTTTGGCCGTGTCGGTCGCGGCCTTCGCGGCCACGCTCAACTTTACGGTTTTCCGCATCATGATTGCGGTTGCTCTGGCTGGCTACGCCATAAGGCTGCTGGTGGAGGCGGCGCGAAGGCGTGGTGCGCCGGCTGCGCCGTCCCAAGGGCGCCCGACATCTTGAGGATCGCGTGGGCGCGTGGCGTTGATTGCCGTGGCAGGGAGTGATCGTGGCGGTCATCGTTCCGAAGGTGGCCGACGACAAACTACGGAAGCGGCGTCGCGGCGCGTAGGCTCGGAGTCGGCTAGTCGGAGGAGAATATGTCTGCTAGTGGTTATCGATGGGCGAGTACGCGGCGCGGCGGCGAGGTTTTTTGGTTGCGTTGCGACTAGATTCGAGGTAGGCTAACAGTATGGCCAGGACGGAGCTTGACACGAAACCGCCGGTTGACCTTACGGAGCAGGAGGACGAGGAGACTCTTGCCGCTATCGATCGAGGGATCGCCGACGCTGATACCGGCCGCGTGACCCCGATAGAAGAAGTCGAGAAGATGCTTCCCCAAGTGGATTTCAAAATCCTCCTCTCCGATGAAGCGCTGAGGAGTTTTCAATTATGCGCGCATATCTAGATGAGAGTGGCATCCACGAAGGTGCTGAAATTTGCGCGATTAGTGGATACTTTGGGGACCAAACCGCATGGGAGAATCTCGAGGCTAAGTGGGGTGACATCCTAAGAGAGTTTGGAGTTCCCGAATTTCATGCAAATATCTTCTGGGCTCGCCGCGATAAGGGTGGCGATCGTGTAAAGCCTTACGCCGGATGGGATGACCCGAAAGCCGACCTGTTTCTCGACAGACTGCTCGCGACTATCAAGGATTGTTCTATTTACCCAGTTGGCGCGGCTGTGGTAGGAAAAGAGTGGGGGATTCTGTCGAGTAATGAAAGGAGATATCTGACTGGCGGAGAGGTACGGAAAGGGAAGATCAAGGGCGGGTGTCCCAGCAAGAGTTACTTCCTTCCGTTTCTTCAAGCGGTACAAAGGGTTGCTAGATATTGCGGAAACGACGAGAAGGTAGATTTCTTCTTCGGCCTCAATACCACGTTTGGCGGTTACGCGCTGAATTACTACAAGGATATAATCAATCGGTCGTACGATTGGGGATTGTGCCTAAGCGCGATTGCGTTTCCACGTAGTGTCTGTACGAAGCCGCTTCAACCGTCTGACCTTTTATCCTACCAAGTGTACCAGTATGTCCTAAGACGGTTAACAGACTGGGATTACGAGGTAGAGTCCTGTCCGACATTGGCGGCTGCACTTACTCGAGTGAAGAGCTCAGATGACGATTTTAAACTTTACGACAAGATGAGTCTCGACGCGGCCCTGCAACCGCTTAGAAAGGGATACCCGGAACTATGCAGAGCTTTTGAGGTGCCATCTTGCGCCACAAACCAATAATGACGCGCCTTCGCGCGCTGGCACTGATGTCGCTGGCGACCTTTGCCTGTGGGGGAGGCGACAAGATACCCAGATCGGGACTGAGGGAAATCCGGCGCCTAGCCCTCGACGAAGCAACGAAGCGATACGTCCTTTCTGACGCAGCCATCGACGCGAATTATCAGCCACCCAAGGTATACCCGAAAAGCGAGACTGAGTTGCAGGGCAAGTATGATCCGTGGTCGCAGGAATCATTTTCGAGTGGACGCAGGATACCAGCCGTAGCGTCCGTTCGGGGTGTCGAACTGCTCCCGGCGACCCGCACAAGTTGTGTCATCAAATTTGATTTCGAGCCAAGCCGTAACCCCCACGCACGGCTTCCTGACAACGAAGCAAAAGCGGAGCGGTTCGAAAAAGTGGACGGATCTCAGTACTGGGTCATTGAATGGAGATGAGCAGAATGAAAACCATGCGTTCCTTTCTGATGCTGCCATCGAGGAGGATTATCGGCGGAATGTGGAAGAATCCCGTCAGTTTCAGACCGACTTCGACGCTGCGATGGAGAAGATGTACGGACCGGAAGCAGCCCACGCTCCGCAATTCGACTTCGTCGCTGGGGCCTAAGGAACTGGACCGGGTTCCAGCCGTAGCTTCCGTTCGCCGTGTTGAACTGCTTCCCGAAATACGAACAGGCTGCGCGGTTAAACTGGATTTCGAGCCAAGCAGTAACCCTCACGCACGGTTTCCTGGGGAACGAGCGAAAGCGAAGATTCGAGAGGCCGGACGGCTCATACCATTGAGTGATGATCTGGAAGTGAGTAGCTCGGGTTCATTTCCGGCGCAACGCGCGCGGGCAGTAAGACCGTTGCGGTTTTCTGGAAGGCGGCCCGACGAGGGCGGAAGAAAAAGTAGCAAGCTGGTGCCTTTTCCTGGTCAAGAGGAGAGTGTTGTGGGGGTCGGTGGTTACCGCGGTCCGAGAACTGGGAACTTCTATGCCAAATACGAACCCATTTGGGGAAGGCCGCCAGCCGCAGTGCCATCGCAATCGGCAGGAGGCCGGAGAACTGTGGCGGTCAGCAGGCCGATGCGCAAGCGGAGGGGGCTGCCGCGGTCCCAGCAGAGAGGTGGAAGGAAACAGAGATCTTCCATGGATTCAGTGAATTGTCGTTACGGGGCCCCTCCCCTTCTCTCGATTGCCGATTGGCGAGAGAAATGGCGGACACTCGTGAGGGTAACCTTGGGCTACGGGGGGAGGAACAGATCTTGGCGCGGGTGGCGCTGACGATTGAGACAGATTCCGGGAGCGCGGGCATCTTGTCCGTTCTTCGCTCCTGTCTCGGGAGCTTAGAAGATCAAGAGCGGGCAAGATGCCCGCGTTCCCGGGATTTTGTTAACAGGACGCTGAAATGAGGCTTTGTTGGACTCAGGCTGGAATGTCGCTTAGAATCAGTGAGTTGACCGCTTCTTCGACACTCTATATTGCCGAATTGGCACCAAGGCAGCAGGCGGCCGCGTTATGGGCTCCGCGGGAATGGACAACGGTTTGAATCGCCCCCAAACCGCGGGTCCGGCGAACGTTAGGACCGAGCGGCGCTCGGGCCCTTTTGGAGGGAAGCGGTCGCCAGGCAGGCGCCGCGTGAACGGGAAGGGCACCGGTTCCGCGGACTGCTGTTTCTACACGACCAAAGCCGGGAGTCATTAGCTCGGAAGGGCGGTTTATGACGAGTAGCTGACCGTGCATTTAATCAGCTTGCGAGATATCCCGGCCTGTACTATCCTAAGCTAGAGAGCTTGGGAGGGTGGGGAAGTGGTAGCCTCGGGCGCGCGTAGCCTTTCGGGGCCAGCGGCTCGCAGACGCAAAGACGGGCCGAGGCTTCTGGAAACAACGAGACAGAGACTTATGAGTGGAATCGAAAGTGAAACCGCAGCAGCGACGGCGGAAACCACCGGATTCGAGTCGCCCGGACCAAGGCACCAGAGAAACGGAGATCGGGAAACCAATTCCAGCCCTGCCCGCAAGCGAGGACCGGCCGCCCTGCACGGGCTCGTTCCGCAGCTTCCAGGGGTGTCCGGGACGACCGCCATCGATGTGGGGGAGTCAGCTTGTGAGCCGCTTCATGATTACAGTTATGGTAGAACAGAGAAAATTAATAGGGGGCGTAATTACCAATTTCCCCCACCCCTTTCGCCACTTTGGCGAGAACGCTCTATTGCAAACAAACGGGTTATTGGGTTTGGTGTCCGTTTTCGGACGTTTTAGGGGCTACCAAATATGACCAAATTCTGACCAACTTTTACCAAAAGTGTGCAGCCAACGCGCACGAAGGGGTAGATAAGGGCAGTTAACGGGTGTTTTTTCGCGACCGATTTATTTAAATCGTGTCAAGTCGTGCGGCCCGTGTCAAGTTACGAACGGGCATCGCCAACTCCGTAGTTCCGCAACCAAATTGGTCGCGAGTGGCTGGTGGCGAGTGGCGAGCGAGAGAAATCGTCTGTCCCGGCAACGATATCAGCTTAAATGTTGGTACCGCCTTCCGGCGAGATCAGCGGGTGGGGAGACAGGCTGTGACCAAGCCTATGATTCTATGATGGTTGATAGCCAAATCGACGACCGAAGAAGAAAAAGAGCTTCTGAATCTAAAGGACTTGCTGACCATGTTCCCGACGGGCGTCGGAGCACTTTTTCGCGTTTTGTTGGCCGACGAGAACATGCCGTGGCCGATCTGTTTGATTCGACAGGGATTGATGGCTAGGTTGCGAAGGAGGACAGACGAAGGCTTGCTCAGTCTAAAGGACTTGCTAGCTGTGTTTCCGGCGAGTCAGAGACGTTTAGTTGAAAGCGAGCACGTTTTGAGGCCTGCGCTTCAATGCAGAATCGCGCCAAATTTCGCCATTTTCGCGCCAAAACGAGCAGATAAACGCAGAAAATGGGGGTTCTCGGCACCCTTCGAAGCCCGGATTAGCACGGATTCGCACGGATTAAGACGAAGGACTTATCCGTGCTAATCCGTGTCGATCCGTGGCCGAAGCAACTTTTTCACGGCTTCTGAGAACTGATGACTGAAAACTGAGAACCGAGAACTGAGAACTGAAAACCTATGGACACTCGCAATCTCGAAGACGTTGCCATCGTGATCCGGCCGCAGAAAGACAACGTGGCCGTAGTGACGGCGGACTCTGTGGAGCAGGGCACGCCGCTGCGTCATGATGGTGCGACGATGACGATCTCAGGCCGTGCGCTGCGCGGTCAGAGCTTCGCCATTGCGAAGATTCCCACGGGCGCCGCTTTCATTACGCTGGGCGACCCCATCGGCCTCGCGTCGCGCGACGTCGAGCCGGGCGATCCCATTAGCGAGAGCAATCTGGAGGATCGGTTACCAAAGCTGAGGGTCCGCTATCGCGACAACCCGGAGCCTAAGCCCATCGATCCCGGGCTCGCCGGCCTCACGTTCGACGGCTACCTTCGGGCCGACGGCGGTGTCGGGACGCGCAACTACGTGGGCATCGTGACCTCGGGGATGTGCTCGTCCACAGAGGCCCATGCCATCGCCGGCCGCGCCATGCGCGAGGTCTACTCGCGCCAGAAGTATCCCAATGTGGACGGCGTGGTAGCCATCTCGCACGAGTCGGGGTGCGGGATGCCGGACGGGCGCGCTGTTGACACGATGAACCGCTTGCTGGCCGATACGCTGCGCCATCCGAACCTCGGCGCCGCCATTTACATCGATTTGGGCTGCGGCAAGACGTGCGTGGAGTGCTCGGCGCCCATCTTTCAGAGCGAGGTCCCCAATTTCAGCCAGCGCGTGGTGAATCTGGTCATTCAAACTTCCGGAGGCAGCCGCCGCACGGTGGAGCGTGGGGTCGAGATTCTGCCGAGGCTACTAGACTACGCTAACCAGTTCGAGCGCCGGCCGGCACCGGTCTCCAAGCTGACCGTGGGGACCAAGTGCGGCGGCTCCGATCGCTGGTCGGGGGTCACCGCCAACCCGGCCGTGGGCGTGGCCGCGGACATGTTCGTGAAGGCGGGCGCAGCCGTGTTCCTGCCCGAGATCCCGGAGTTGCAGGGCGCGGCGATGATTGACCTGGCGCAACGCGCGCGCACCCGTGAAGTGGGGCGCAAGCTGATGGCGGCGCTGAAGCGTTACGAAGCCTACGTCCAAAAATTCGGCGACGACTTCCGCGACAACCCGTCGCCCGGCAACGTCAAGGGCGGTCTCTACAATATCTATCTGAAATCGAGCGGCGTGAAAGCGAAGGGCGGCACGTCGATTGTGGAGGATCTGGTGGAGTACGGAGAATGGCTGGGCGAGCGGCGCGGGCTCTACGTGCTCTATACCCCCGGTTACGATCAGATTTCCACGCCCGCCCTGTTCCTGAGCGGCGCCCAATTGGCTCTCTTCACCACGGGGCGTGGGACGGGGATTGGCTGCGCGCTGGGTCCGGTGCTGAAGATCGGGTCCAACTCGCCGCTCGCCCGCATGAACGGCGACATCGATATCGACGCCGGAACCATCCTCGAACGGAAGGAAACGGTGGAGGAAGTCGGCCGCAAGATCTTCCAGCAGACGCTCGATGTAGCCTCCGGCCGCCAGTTCACGCGCGCCGAAGAGGCAGGGTATCACACCGAGTTCAAGGTCTGGGAACAGTTGTGGCCGGCGCTGTAGAACGGTGGTTTCTTGGTCTGACGTTTTGACGCTATACCGTTTCGGTGTTAACCTGAGATTGGGAGGAGCGATGGCCCAAAACGTAAGAGCTACGATTTACTTCAATCCTAAGCTTTATCGCGCCCTTCGTATCAAGGCCGCCGAGTCCGGCGACACCATCTCGGCATTAGTCGACCGCGCGGTTTCAGAATCACTTCGCGAGGACCAGATCGACTTGGAGGCTTTTGAAGAGCGGAAGAACGAGCCCTCCCGCCCTTGGCGCGATGTGCTCCGAGACTTGAGGCGCGATGGGCTCATATAGCCTGATGGTTCGCGCGTCCGCGGAACGTGAGCTTCGAGCCGTTCCGAAGGAGGATCTCCGGAGAATCAGGCGAAAGATTGAAGCCTTGACCCACGATCCCACGCCACAGGGTTGCAAGAGGCTGACGGGGGAGACCCGCTACCGCCTGCGCCAAGGAGATTGGCGCATCGTGTACGAAATCAACTTTGAGCTAAGAGTGGTCGAGATCGTAAAGGTCGGTCATCGCCGTGAAGTCTACCGCAAATAGAGAGTCGCAGCGGCCGGACTGGATTGCCGCTGATCCTAAAGATGGGGGGAGAGAAATGAGAACCATTTCACGTTGTCTCGGCATGGCTTTCGCTGCCGTCCTCATGGTGGGCGGAGCGCCCGTGTCGGCGTCGGCGCAGGACACCGGCCTGGCGCGCACGCCGCCGATGGGCTGGAATAGCTGGAACCACTTCGCGTGCAAGGTGAGCGACAAGGTGATCCGTGAGTCGGCGGACGCCATCGTCGCCAACGGCATGAAGGACGCCGGCTACATCTATGTGAACGTCGACGACTGTTGGCAGGGCAAGCGCGACGCCAACGGAGTGATCCAAGCCAACGAGAAGTTCCCGGACATGAAGGCGCTGGCTGACTACGTTCACAGCAAGGGGCTGAAGTTCGGCGTCTACTCGTCGCCCGGGCCTAAGACCTGCGCCGGCTACGAGGGTAGCTTTCGGCACGAGGCGCAGGACGCCAAGACCTACGCCGAATGGGGCGTCGATTACCTGAAGTACGACTGGTGCAGCGCCGAGAAGGTGTATAAGCCGAGCGAAATGCAGGGTGCATATCGGAAGATGCACGACGCCCTTGCCGCCACCGGCCGCCCCATTGTTTTCAGCCTGTGCCAGTACGGCCTGGAGGCGGTGTGGCGGTGGGGAGCGTCGGTGGGCGGCAACCTCTGGCGCACGACGGATGACATCAATGACAGTTACGACCGTATGTCGGTGATTGGATTCGACCAGAACGGCCTAAGCCGTTTCGCCGGACCCGGCCACTGGAACGATCCCGACATGCTGGAGGTCGGCAACGGCCACATGACTCACGACGAGTATCTCACCCACATGAGCCTGTGGTGCATCCTCGCCGCTCCCCTGCTGGCCGGCAACGACCTCAGCAAGATGACCCCGCAGACCCTCGCCATCCTCAACAATCCGGAGGTGGTGGCGATCGACCAGGATGCGGCGGGCACAGAGGGTCATCGGGTGCGGCAGGAGGGGCCCTTCGAAGTGTGGATGAAAGCGCTCGCCGACGGCAGCAAGGCCGTGGGCCTGTTCAACCGCGGCGAGGACGCCAGCCAGATATCGGTGAGCTTTAGGGAGATCGGACTAGGCGAGACCGCTAGCGTCCGCGACCTGTGGGCGCGGAAGGACCTGGGTTCCTTCACCGGGTCGTACGCGGCGGAAGTCCCCAAGCACGGGGCGGTGCTGATCAAGGTGAAGTAGTTGAGAATTGGTACGGAGGCGAAGAGCTGTGAACGGTTGCGAGGGAGCTTCCAACCAAAGGAGGCAGGTAGCCTCGGCTGCGACAAGAAGAAGACCTCAACACGGAGGTCGCAGAGGCTCGACGGAGGCCACGGAGAGGGTGCAGACGCATCCGGCGCCAGCCAATACCCATTGAGCTCTTTCGCGCGAACCGGAGGTTCACGGGGGCATACCAAGTCTTTCCGCTCTGTGGCCTCCGTCGAGCCCCGGCGACCCCTGTGTTGAGGTCTCCTTTTTGGTTGTGGCCACACGCCGCGCTGCGGGACACCGTGAACTCTATGTTGAGCTCTCAATTCTTCGCGCGGCACAACGAGGGCTCGGGGTGTTTCGCACGTTTCGAACGGGGGAGGGAATAGTGATGTTGACCGAGCCTGACACGAAGGCCAGGGTGGCGTTTCGATGTTTGATCATGGTGATGGTTGCGGGCACATTCGTTCTTCCGGGACAAGCTCAGACCGAGACCCGGGAAGCCCTGTCGGCATACGATAACCCCTCGCTTCCCATCGAGCAGCGGGTGGCTGATCTGATCGCGCGCATGACGCTCGACGAAAAGGCGCGGCAGATGCAGCATACAGCGCCGGCCATTTCCAGGTTGGGCATTCCCTCGTACGACTGGTGGAACGAAGGGCTGCACGGCGTGGCGCGGTCCGGGTATGCCACCGTGTTTCCTCAGGCTATCGGCATGGCCGCCACCTGGGATGCCGATCTCGTGCACCGAGAGGGCAGGACGATCGCGACCGAGGCGCGGGCCAAGTACAACCAGGCGCAGCGAGACTCGAACCACAGCATCTACTTCGGGCTCACTTTCTGGTCCCCCAACATCAACATCTTTCGCGATCCTCGCTGGGGGCGCGGCCAGGAAACCTACGGCGAAGATCCCTTCCTCACCGCAAGACTCGGCGTGGCCTTTGTGAAGGGGCTGCAGGGCGACGACCCGAAGTATCTGGAAACCGTGGCCACGCCCAAGCACTACGCCGTGCACAGCGGACCGGAACTGAAGCGGCACGGCTTCAATGTGAATCCATCGCCCCGTGAGCTGGAGGATACCTATCTTCCGGCGTTCCGCGCCACCGTGGTGGAGGGACACGCCGACTCCGCCATGTGCGCCTACAACGCGATCAACGGCGAGCCTGCCTGCGCGAACACCTATCTGCTCCAGAAGACCCTGCGCGACGATTGGGGCTTCCACGGTTACGTCACCTCCGATTGCGGCGCGGTGGAGGACATCACCGCTGGTCACCACTTCGCTCCTGACCTCGAGCACGCGGCGGCGGTTGCGGTGCGCGCCGGAACGGATACCACCTGCGGTAATGAGTACGTCGAACTGGTGAAGGCGGTGCACGACGGCCAGATCAAAGAGAGTGATCTCGACACCGCGCTCCGGCGCCTGTTCACCGCCCGCATGAAGCTGGGCATGTTCGATCCGCTGCGGGCGGTTTCCTTCAACACCATTCCTTTCTCCGAAAACGACTCCTCGGAGCATCGCCAGTTGGCGCTCCAGGCGGCGCGCGAGGCCATGGTGTTGCTCAAGAATGAAGGCGCAACCCTGCCCTTGAAGTCCACGGTAAGGACCATCGCGGTGATCGGGCCCAATGCGGAGTCACTGGCGGCGTTGGAGGGCAACTATAACGGCACTCCCTCGCACCCGGTGTTGCCGGTCGAGGGAATCCGGCGGCAGTTCGCCAAAGCGGAGGTGCTCTACGCCCAAGGATCAGCCTATGTGGCGGAGTTGCCGGTACCCGTGCCCAGCACTGTATTTCACCCCGCCGAGAACGCGCCGGGCGAGGCCACTCGGGGCCTCTCGGCCGAGTACTACGGCCTAGGCGGCTTCTCGGGCGCTCCGGTCCTAAAGCGCATCGACCCGCAGATCCAGTTCGATTGGAACGCGGCCTCGCCCGCGCCTGGTGTTCCGGCGGGCGCCTTCGCCGTGCGCTGGACTGCCACTTTCACCCCGCCCGGGCCGGGCGATTACACGTTTGGGGTTGAGCACCCATCGTGCTGGCATTGTGAGAGCGAGGAGACGTTCCGCGTCTATCTCGACGACAAGCTGGTGACCGCCACTGTGAAGAGTCGTGGCTCCGAGGTGCGTCAGGTCGAGATGCATTTCCCGGACACGACGCCGCATCGCTTCCGCCTGGAATACACCCACCGGGCGCCGCTGTTCAACGGCGGCGTGACGCTGGTTTGGAAGCCTCCGGCCGACGTGCTACGTCACGAGGCTCTTGATATAGCCCAGCGGTCCGACGTCGTGCTGGCTTTCGTGGGGCTCTCACCCAATCTGGAGGGCGAGGAGATGGGCATCCACGTGGAAGGCTTCAACGGCGGCGATCGTACCGACATCGGCCTGCCGCGGGCTCAGCAGGAATTGCTGGAGGCGCTGGCCGCCACCGGCAAGCCGCTGGTGGTAGTGTTGATGAGTGGCAGCGCTTTGGCAGTGAACTGGGCTCAGCAACATGCGGCGGCCATCCTCGAGGCCTGGTATCCGGGCGAGGAGGGCGGTACAGCCATTGCGGAGACGCTGGCAGGCGTCAACAACCCCGGCGGAAGGCTGCCGGTCACCTTCTATGCGTCGCTCGATCAGCTCCCGCCTTTCGATGATTACTCGATGCAGAATCGCACCTACCGTTATTTTGGCGGCAAGCCGCTCTACGGTTTTGGTTACGGCTTGAGTTATGCGAGCTTCGCCTACCGCAACCTCAAGCTCTCGTCCTCACAGGTCACCGCCGGCGACCCGCTCCAGGTGGAGGCCGATGTGCGCAACACGGCCAAAGTGGCGGGCGATGAGGTGGCGGAATTGTATCTCGAATATCCGCAATCCGGGTCCGAGAATTGGAAGCCGCTGCGGGCGCTGAAGGGGTTCGAGCGCATTCACCTGGCCGCGGGCGAGACGAAGCGCATCACGTTCAAACTCGATCCGAGAGATCTCAGCCTGGTTACGGAAAAGGGAGAGCACGAAATTCAACCGGGTAGCTACCGGGTATTCGTCGGGGGCGGCCAGCCCGGTGAGATTGCGCGCGGCGTGGAAGCGAGCTTCAGCATCACGCGTAGCAGTAGGCTATCACGTTAGGGTAATGACGGGGTCGTTTTTGATAACGGGCAGCGGCCTGGTCGGCTATCAGCTATCAGGCATCAGCTTTCAGACAAGGCAACCGGACTTTCTTGCTGAGGGCTGACGGCTGATAGCTGATGGCCGATTTTCTACTTCGGCAACGTAACCACGGCCACTCCCAAACCTCGCAGGGTGAGAACATCGCTTGGCAACGGCGCTGACGCTGGAGGTTGGAAGGCGGTGGTCTGATCCACGTAGTCCACGCGAGCGCCAGTGACTCCCGGCAGCGAGATTCCGAGCGCGCGATCGCGTTGGTTCACCAGCAGGATCTCTCGCCGGCCATCGCGCGTTACGAAGGCCTGGGCAAAGACGTTGGGCGCGGTGATCCGTGTGTTCACCAGTTTGTCGCCCGGCGCGAAGTTGTCGTGAAGCAGCTTGAGCACCCAAGTTCGGGCGTTGGGCTGGCCGGTGTTCCAGTCCACCATCGAGACACTCGGGAATTGGGTGGGGTATCCGACGAGCTGCGACTCGCCGGCGACGTCGATCCCTTGCCGGGCGAGCTGGGCGAACACGTAGGCGTACATCGCGCCTGACAGGTTCCAGTAGGAGTTGGGGATCGGCTGGGTTACGTGTCCGGGCTGGTCCTGCCCGCCGTCATCTGCGGCAATGGAGCCGATCTCGTCGATGGTGGTGTGCGTGCCGGGCGAGAGGCGCTGGCGAATGGCGTCAATGTAGCGGACCACGTCGAGGAAATGATCGGCCTGCTCGAAGAAGGTAAATTGCTGGACCTCCGGACTTTGATCGGGACCGGGAGTGGCGTAGAAATGGTAAGAGATCATATCCAGAGGAATCCCGGGCTGGTGATGCTGGGGATTCAGGAAGTACTCGAAGAACCCCGGCGCCTGGCTGGGCGCGGCCAACGCCAGGCCGACGAACTTCATCTGCGGCGCCACCTGGTGCATGGCGGCCACCACCGCGTCATAGCGGGCGGTATACTGTTCGGGCGTCATCGAGTGCTCGAAGTCCACTTCATTCCAGACCTCCCAATAGGGAATCTGGTAATGGTGGCCCGACTCGTGGCGCCGGCCGGCTTCGTCGGTGAATCCGCCCTGGGTGTACCAGCTCACGAGGCGAGCGTAGTAGCCAGCCAACTCCTTCAGGCTGGAATCGCGCAGCTCGGTGCCCTGGGTGTAGTTCCAAAACACCTGGTCGGGATCGACGGGATAGGCCACCGGCTTCTCGGTTTTGAACATCCACTGCGGAATGGTGCTGAAGTTGAGAATGACAGAGTGGCCTTCGGTCGCCGCCAGGAAGTCCTCGGTCATGGGATCGATCAGCGAGAAGTCCCAGGAGGTCTTGTCGTCTTTCGGCGGCTCGAGTTCGGCCACCGCCAGCTTGGGGTAGGGAAGCCAGGGCACGTAGCGAACATAATCGCACCCGAGGTCCCGCAAGGCTCGGAACACCGGGTCGTGAATCGCCGAACCGCGGCGCAGCGGCGGATTCACCACCACCTGGAGGGTCGGAGTGGTGCGGGAAACTCGCTCGACCTGGTCCCACTTGACCTCCACTTTCCCGGCCGAGTCAGCGCCGAGCGTGGGCCGGCCGGACGAAATCAAGGCTGTAACAAAAATCGAAAGCGCGAATGCATTGGTCTTATGAACTCTCATCGAGACTCCGTCGCCGGCGTTTTGTTCCGTTCCGGCGAGTGCCGGGACCAGGCTTACTCCAGTTTGCCGGACCCTTGTCCAGCAGGCGGCTAGTCTAAGCCGACCGAGGTCCCCTAGAGGCCCATCCGGAAACCCGCCATGGGCGCGAAAGAATTGCCGATTGCAGATTGACGATTGACGATTGAAAGATAGTCTCATTGACGATTGTCGA
>Ga0209039_10000491_pt1 | contig 38465 bp, 40 predicted proteins | sample BogFormECP12_OM1_FD_188238 | JGI IMG/M metagenome (GOLD analysis project Ga0209039, IMG submission 188238) | Bog forest soil microbial communities from Calvert Island, British Columbia, Canada - ECP12_OM1 (SPAdes) (version 2) | ecosystem: Environmental > Aquatic > Freshwater > Wetlands > Bog ...
GAACGCGTCCGTGAGGCCGATCACCGCGGCGATGTTGCCGGCCGTGACCTCCTCGACCATGAGGCGCTCGGGGCCCATGAAGAGGGAGACGTGCTGGACTCGGTTCTTCTGCTTCGCGCCGGCCACCTGGAGCTCCATCCCCTTCTGGATGCGGCCCGAGAAGACCCGGCCCGTGGCGATCTCGCCCGCGCTCGGGTCCATCGTGATGTCGGTGACCATGAACGAGGTGGGGCCGGCTGCGTCGGTGTTCGACATCGCCATACCGATCGCGGAGCCGGAGTCCCCCTTCCAGATGTTCGGGATCCGGTACCTCTGCGCGACGCGGGGGCTCGGGAGGTGGCGAACCACCATGTCGAAGACGACGTCGTTGATCTTCGCCTTCTGCGCGATCTCGCGCGACCGACCGGTCGAGACGTAGTCGATGATGTCGGGGAACTTCACGCCGGTCTGCTGCATGTAGGGGACGCTGATCGCCCAGTTCTCGTACCCCGAGCCGAACGCGACGGACCCGTCCCGGGGGTCGACGCTCCACTCGTCGACGAACTCTTCCGGGGCCATCTTGCGGATCAGCTCGTTGACCTCGGAGATGATGCTCAGGAACCGCTTCTGGAACGAGTCCGCCGTCAGCTTGAGCTCCTTGATGGCCCGGTCGACCTTGTTGATGAAGAGGACCGGTTTCACTTTCTCTCGGAGCGCCTGACGAAGGACCGTCTCGGTCTGCGCCATCACCCCTTCGACCGCGCAGACGACGACGATGGCGCCGTCGACCGCGCGCATGGCGCGCGTGACGTCCCCGCCGAAATCGACGTGCCCGGGGGTGTCGATGAGGTTGATGAGGTGCTGCTCGCCCTGGAACTCGTGGACGATGGTGACGTCCGCGTTGTTGATCGTGAGAAGACGGGCCTGCTCCTGCTCGTCGAAGTTGAGATAGAGCTGCTTCCCCGCGAGCTCGTTGGAGATCATCCCCGCCGCGGCGAGGAGGTTGTCGGAGAGCGTCGTCTTCCCATGGTGGATGTGGGCGACGATCCCGATGTTGCGGATCCGGTCGATGTTGTGCATCATGTCGGGAATGGCCTTCGCCAGTTCCGCCCGAATGTGGGTCATCGAAAACTCCCTCCCGTGCCTACCGCGCCGATTGGGCGACCCGTTCGACCTCTTCCTTCCGACCGACCGCGAACGAGGTCAGGTCCCCCTTCGCAGCGAGACGGATCTCGTCCGCTAGACAGGAGTGGATCGGTTTCGTGGACTTGTGCGACGCCTGGATCGCCCCGAGGGCGATGTTCCGGATCGCAACGTTGAGGCGGCGGGCGGGTGATGCGTCGACCGCACGCGGGACGGAAATCCCCCCGAACTGGAGGCGGGTGACCTCCTCGCGGGGCGCCGCGTTCTCGACCGCATTGACCAGGAGCTGGAGGGGGTTCTTCTCCTCCTTCTTCGCCAGCTCATCGAACGCCTTGCGGATGGTCGCGAGCGCCTTCGACTTCTTGCCGGTGAACTTCCCACCCTTCATCAGGTGGTTCGCGAGCCGCTCCACGAGATGCATCCGGGTCTTGAGGAACGGCTTCCCGGTGAGCTTCCCCTCGGTGTGGGGAGCGTAGATTGGGTGGAGGTAGATGTACGGCAGCAGCCCGGGGTCGTGGACCTCGACCCCTTCGAACGGGTACTTCCCGAAGAGGGGAGGGAGGGGGAACGGGGGCGGTGGCGGCGGCTCGGGTCGGTGGACGACCGGTCCGGCATCCTCCTCGGTGGGCTCCGGTGGCCGCAGGGACTCAGGACCTCCGCTCATCGGGCCGGCTTCTCCTTGCGTCCGCGCACGAGCTCGTCGAGCGACACGCTGTTCACCTGGATCACCTTGTAGCGGACGCCGGGAATATCCCCGTACGACCGGCCCATCCGACCGCCGATCCCTTCGACGAGGACCTCGTCATGCTCATCGATGAAGTTGATCGCGCCGTCGCCCACGGCGAAGGCCGTCACCTGGCGACCGTTCTTGATGAGCTGGACCTTGATGCACTTGCGGATCGCCGAGTTGGGCTGTTTGGCCTCGACCCCTACCTTCTCGATCACGATCCCGCGGGCCTGGGGGGCCCCTTCGAGCGGGTCCGAACGTTCCTTGAGATGCAGGGTGCGCCGCTTGTAGTAGCGGTCCGACCAGCGCCGACGCTGGCGGAGCGTGGCCAGGCGGCCTGCTGTGTTGAGCCCCGATGGCGGCGACATATCGGCGGAGGGGCCGAGCAGAAGGGTAGTGGTATTTAAGGTCCGTGCCGAGTCGGGCACGGCGGCGAGCCGAGGACGACCCGGACGGGCGGAATGGACGACACACGACGACGGCCGGCGGCTCCGCGGACCGCTTCGAACGCGCGTCCCAAGGCGCCTCCGGACCGACGTGCGGAATCAAAGGTCCGTGAGGCCTGGGACCGACTGTCGACCGAGATCCGGGCCTGCCGAAAGTGCCCCCTCGGCGCGGTCCGTACGAACGCGGTCGTGTACCGAGGCGGGCTGGCCCCCCGTGTGGTCTTCGTCGGCGAAGCCCCGGGGGCGGAGGAAGACCGCACGGGAAGGCCGTTCGTAGGTCGGTCCGGGCGTGAGCTCGACCGGGCGGTGGCCGCCCTCGGGCTCACGGACGAGGAGTTCGGGGTGCTGAACGTCCTGAAGTGCCGCCCTCCGGCGAACCGGTTCGACTCGAGCGCGGCCCGGACCTGCCGGCCGTACCTCGACCGGCAGCTCGACCTACTCCGCCCGGAGCTATTGGTGACGCTCGGGGCGCGGGCATTGGCGGCGATCGACCCGAGCGCGCCTCCGATGCTTAAGGCGGCGGGACGCCCGCGGGACCACGGCGGGACCCCGCACTTCCCGCTCATCCACCCCGCGGCGGCGCTTCGATCCCGGCGTCTCCGCGAGCGCTGGGAGCGAGACGTCCGGTCGCTCGGACGATGGCTTGCCGAACGGCCCGCATAAACCGCTTTAACTTGGGTCGGGCTCGGTCGGCCGTGCGCACGGTCGAGCTGTTCCTCCTGGAAGGTTCGTACCAGGCCGTCGACGACGGGGTCGTCGTCGAATTGTTCGGTCGCACCCGGGACGGCACTCCAATCGTCGCACGCTACTACGGATTCCGTCCCTACTTCATGATCACCGAGCCGACCGACGAGGTTCGGGCCCGGCTACACGCCGACAAGGAGATCGTCGGGGTCGAGGACGTCACCACCTGGGTCGCGGGGAAGGACCAGCCGGCCCTGCGGGTCACCCTTCACCGCCCCTGGCTCGTGCCGCAGTACCGCGACCAGTACCGGCGGCGGGGCGACGAAACGAGCGTGCTGGCCTGCGACATACCGTTCGTCCACCGCTTCCTCTATGACAAGCACGTCGGTCTCGCGGTCGCTTTCGAGGCGGAGGAGGAGAGCGAGGAGGTCCGCGGCCGCTACACCGTAGCGGACGTGGTCCGGGTCGTGACCAACGACGGGCACGATATCCGGCCCGCAGAGATGTTCCGTCCGTCACTCCGGGTCCTGTCGTTCGACATCGAAAACGCCATCCGGGAGCGGACCATCTTCACAATCTGCGGGGTCGCGGAAGGCGGGGGTCGCCCACGGACCACGTTCCGCCTCCACGGCCCGGAGCGGCAGATCCTCGAGGGGTTCGTGGACCAGATCCTCCAGGAAGACCCGGACGTGATCACTGGATACAACATCGGTGGGTACGACTTCCCGCTGATGGTCGAGCGGGCCAAGGCGACCGGCCTCGGGACGCTCGATATCGGCCGGGAGCGCTCGGCCCCGCGCGAGATGGGGGAGCGCCTCTGGAAGGTGACCGGCCGGGTCGTGGCCGACGCCTGGTGGTCGGTCCGACGCGACCTGAAGCCCAAACAGGAGACGCTCCAGTTCGTCGCGCGGACCCTTCTCGGCGACTCCAAGCTGGACGTTGACCGCCGGGAGATCGAGAGGGAGTGGGCCGCCGACCCCCAACGGGTCATGGAGTACTGTGAGCACGACGCGGACCTCGCGCTCCGGATCCTCCAGCGTCTGCGCACCGTGGAGAAGGCGGCCGACCTCGCGACCATCGCCCATCTTCCCCTCGAGGAGGGGATGAACGGCCGGACCTCCCTCTACATCGACGCGCTGCTCATCCCCCGGGCGGACGCCCAAGGGGTGGGCGTCCCGATGAGCCACTTCGCGGGTCGCGAGAACCCGATCGAGGGCGGGTACGTTCACCCGATCCGGCCCGGGATCTATCGGTGGGTCGTCGTGCTCGACTTCAAGTCGATGTACCCGTCGATCATCATCTCTCGCAACCTCTGCTTCACAACCCTCTCCCCCGATGGCGAGACGGTCGCCCCGTCGGGGGCACGGTTCGTCGCCGCCTCGGTCCGTCGCGGGATCATTCCGGCGATCCTCTCCGACCTGCTCGCGGACCGCACTCGCTTCCGACAGGCCGGCCAGTCCGCGACGAACCCCGAGATGAAGGAGTACTACGACGGCCTGCAGAACGCCGTCAAGGTCCTGATGAACTCGTTCTACGGGGTCCTCGCCTCGAGCTTCTACCGGTTCACGAACAAGGACATCGGCGCAGCGATCACGGCGTTCGGGCGGGAGGCGATCACCTCCATCATCCGGGACCTCGAGGCCGACGGGTTCGAGGTCGTCTACTCCGACACCGACTCCGTCTTCGTCCGTTCCCCGGTCGCGTCGCTCGAGGGAGCGCGAGAGTTCGGCGAGCGGGTCGCGAAGCGGTTCACCCACGAGGGCGTGACCTTCGAGTTCCAGTCGGTCTTCGAATCGTTCTTCTCCCATGGCGTGAAGAAGCGGTACGTCGGCCGGACCGCCTGGCCCAACGAGGACCTCGTCGTTCGAGGGTACGAAACACGACGGACGGACGCGTTCGACTTCCAATCCGTGGCGCTCATGGAGATCTTCGACCTCGTCCTGAAGGGGGACACCGACGCGGCCCTGCGCCGGGCTCGGGAGCTCGTCCTGTCGGTCCGGAACCGCGAGGTGCCGGCCGAGCGGCTCGTGATCGCCCGCACGGTCCGGGCGGAGAGCGAGTACAATGAGTCGACGCGGGAATCGCTACCGTTCCTCCGGGTCTATAAGCAGCTTCGGAGCGAAGGCTACGACGTGATCCCCGGCATGCGGGTGGCGTGGATCGTCACCGACTCCCGCAAGAGTCCCCAGGAGGTCGAGCCGTGGGTCGAGGGCCGGCCGTTCACCAAGGAACCGGATTGGGAGTACTATGCGGACCGGGTCGCCCAGACCCTCGCCCGTGTGACCGAGGTGTTCGACTGGGACGCCGCCGCGCTGTTGCGCGGCAGCCACCAGCGGCGGCTTGCGTCACCGCCCGAGACGCCGCGGCCCCCAGAAGCCAACGGCCCTCCGGCGACCCTCGACACCCCTCTCTCCGAGGTCGGCAAGCCGCCGAAGCGGCGGGGCTCGACGCGCAGCCTGAGCGATTGGCAGTGAGCTCCGCGGCCGGGGCTATCCGAGCGGCGGGTCGGTCTCGGGGACGCGATCGTCCTCGGGAGCGAGCGCGGATTCACCCCACAGCGCGAGGACCCCTCCGACGACCGCGACCGGGATGCCCAGCACTCCGATGAGCGGTAGCGCGATCCCGAGGACGCCCGCCGAGAGCAGGATCGTGAAGACCGGGATCGCGGTCATGAGCATCGGGGGGATCACGAGCCCGACCTCGCTCAGCGCCCGGAAGTAGAGCGCGGGCGCGAGGAAGAAGCTCGTGATCCCGCAGAGCGCGAGCAGGAGGAGCGGGACCGGAGCGATCGAGACGAGCCCACCCCACCCTCCGGGAAAGAGCGGGGCGGAGAACACGAACAGTCCGGCGGCCGCGACCATCGACTGGGCGACCACGGCGGACGGGGCGGTCGTGCGATTGGCCCGTGCGGTGAGAAGGAAGTAGCCGGCCACGAGGATTGGCACGCCCGGTACTACCAGCCACCCCCAGCCCTGGACGGCGGAAAGGCTCTGTCCGCCCACGATGGCCATGGTGCCCCCGGCGAGGCTGACGATGAGCCCGACGGCGAACAGCGGCGTCGCGATATGCGGCCGGTACGCCCCGATCGCGAGGGCGACGAGGACGGGCGTGAGCACGACGTCGCCGATCAGGGACAGGAGGGAGCAGTCGACGGGCCCGGTCAGGTAGGTGGCGGCGAGGATCGCAACCTGCATGGCGAACAGCAGCCCGATGCGTACCCACGCCATCGGGTCCGACCACAAGTGCGTGAAGGTGCGCCCGTGTCCGGTCGCGACCGCCCAGCCGGTGTAGGCGATTCCTCCGAACACGAACGGGTACACGAGAATCGCCGACGGAGCGGTTCCCGGGGTTACCCACAGCACGAACAGGTACCAGGTGGCCCAGGCGAACGCGGAGAGCACGGAGAGGGTGATGGCCCAGGCTACGGTGCTTCGTCCGACCGGCACGCGGGGTCGTTAGAAACGGGCCCCGATAATCGTTGCCGAATCCGGGCCACCGGCGGGGTCGGGGGGTGAGGGCGCTAGGAGTATCCCTCGAAGGAAAGGCCGTACGCCGGGACGCTGACGCCCGAGCCCCGCTGCACGTGACCGATCTCCACCGCATCGGGCGCTCCGGCCCGGGCGAGGCGGCGGCGGGTCTCGGCGAGCCGCGTCGAGCCGACCACGAGAATGAATCCGATCCCCATGTTGAACGTCTGGAACATCTCCTCGTCGGAGAGCCCGCCGAGCTGTTGGATCCATCGGAACAGCGGAGGCACCTCGGGCCACCGGTCGAGGACGAACGCGACCCTCGGGTGGAGGCGGACCAGGTTGCGGACGCCGCCACCGGAAAGGTGCGCGAGTCCGTGCGCTGCCGGGGCCTCCGCGAGCGCGTCGCCGACGCCCGAGTAGATCCGTGTCGGCGTGAGGATCTCCTCGCCGACCGGTCGGTCACCCCCGGCCCGGGGGCGGAGCAGGTCCACTGACCGCTCCTTCAGCAGACGGCGGACCAGGGTCAACCCGTTCGCGTGCACGCCCGAAGAGGGAATCCCGATCACACGGTCCCCCGGACGGATGGTGGCTCCCAGCACCGGTCGACGACCGCGCGGGAAGAACCCGAACGCGGTCGCGCCAAGGTCGATCCCGTCGACGATCTCCGGGACGACCGCGGTCTCCCCGCCCAAGAGGGAGCAACGCGCCAGCCGGAGGCCTCGGTTCAACCCCCTCCCGATCCCTCGGAACGCCTCGGGGTCCGGACGAGGACAGAGGATGGTGTCCACGAGCCCGGCGGTCCGGGCCCCGACCGAGGCGAGGTCGTTGACGTTGACGCCGACGATATCCTCGCCGACCTCCTCCCAGCGACCGAGCTCAGCGGCCAGCTTTGTCTTCGTCCCGACCGTGTCGGTCGTGACCGCAATCGTCTCCCGACCGATGCGCAGGAGCCCCGCATAGTGCCCCGGTGCGTCCACGAGCCGGCCGGCGGAGGGAGGCGGGCGGTAGGTGACCTCGTTCAACAGCACACCGAGCGCGGAGGACACCTGGGACCGGTCCACGCCACTGCGCGCGTAGGTCCACGGCCGGTCCGTTCGAGGAGAGGGTGCCATGGCCGGTCGAGAGACACGAGAAGAAATACCCTCGCCCCTGGGCGAGGGTTGAGCTATTTACCCCCGCCCAGCGTCCGTCGGAGGCATGCCCGGGCCCGCTCGCCGACGCAAGGCGGAGGCGGCGCCCCGCTCTTCCGCGTCGACCGCCCTCGTGCTGGCGGGACGCGCGCTCGTTCGCGGACGACTCCAGCCCGTGGAGATCGCCATCGACGATACCGGGCGGATCCAGTCGGTCGGCAAGGTTCGCGGGGGGGCTCCGCGTCGCGACGTAGGGGATGCGGTCATCCTTCCGGCCGCCATCGACATGCACGTTCACTTCAGGGAACCGGGTGGCCCGATCGAGGCCGAGACGATCCCGACAGGCACGGTCGGCGCGGCCCTAGGCGGGGTCTCCCTAGTTGGCGACATGCCGAACACCCGCCCGCCGCTCACGGACGTCGAGGGCTGGCAGGACAAGGCGCGCCTCGTGGAAGGCCGGGCGGCCGTCGACGTCCTTTTGTTCGCCGCCCCCACCACCCCACGGGCGCTCACATCACTTTCCCGACGGGCGGGCGGGTTCAAGGTCTACCTCGCCCCGACCACCGGTATCGAGGACTCCCCCGCTTTCACCGAGCTTCCCGCCCTCTGGGACCGGCTCGCGGAGCTGCGGCTCCCCGTCTCCGTGCACGCGGAGGACCCGACCCGGTTCGTGCCGAACCTGCGCCCCAGCTCCCCCGCGCAGTGGAACGGCCACCGTCCGGTCATCGCTGAGCAGGCCGCGCTCGACGTGCTGACCCGGGCCCCGAAACTCCTCCGTTTGCATGCCGCTCACGTTACCACCGCCGCAGGGGTTCGGGCCCTGAACGCGGTCGGGCTCTCCTTCGAAGCAACTGTGCATCACCTTCTCCTCTCCGACCGCTCAGGGACGGATGCCCGGTTCAAGGTGAATCCCCCTCTGAGAGCCGAAGCCGAGCGGGCGCAGCTCTGGGAGGCATTCCGTCGAGGGGAGATCCCTATCGTCGCAAGTGACCACGCGCCTCACCCGCGGGACGCGAAGGGGCTCGCGTTCGACCGCGCTCCGAGCGGCGTGCCCGGGGTCGAAACGGGGCTGCCCCTGCTGCTCGCCAAGGTGAGGGCGGGTGAGCTCGAGCTGGGCGTCCTAATGGCGGCGGCGTGTGACCGCCCCGCTCGCTGGCTCGGTCAGCCGCTCGGTCGCTTGGCCCCCGGTCACCGTGCCAACCTCCTCGTCGTCGACTTCACGAAGCGCTCCAAGGTCGAGGGTCGAGGCCTGCGATCCCCCTGCGGCTGGTCCCCGTTCGAGGGCTGGGAGGTCGTCCGGCCCCGGGAACACTATCGGGACGGCGAACGGATCGTCGAGGCGGGAGAGTACGTCGGCCGTCCGGCGGGTCGGGTCGTCCGCCCCGAGTACGCTCCCGGGGAGCCGGGGGATTCCCTCTCGTCCGTCGGCTGATCGGTCAGGGGGACGTGGGAGGCGAGGGCGGTTCGCCTCCGGAGCGGGCCGCCGACGCGGCGGAGCGGGCCCGGCGGGGAGGCCATCCGGGTTCCAGGACCCCCACGATTTGCAGCACGAGGTAGACCACGACCGCCAGCACGAACACGAGTACCGGCACGTCGAGCAACTGGAGGTACGAGGACAGGAGAACCCAGTTCGACCCGAGGACCATCCCGGCGTAGATCAGCCCCACCGTGTAGGGGATGCTGCCCGCCAGCGTGTAGACCCCGAAGCGGAACGGCTCCATCCGGGCGGTTCCGGCAGGGTAGCTGATGTAGGTCCGGATGACCGGAACGAGCCGCAGGAAGGCGACCGTGAGCTCGCCTCGTCGCGCGAAGAACTGGTCCATTCGCTCTAGGTAGCGAGGCTCTAACCGCAACCGCCCAAGGCCGATTCCCGTGATGCGGTCCCGCCACCAGAGGCCCACCGCGTAGGCCACGTACGCCCCGATCATGGTGCCCGCGAGCGCGGCGATCACCGCCCACCCGAAGGAGAACGTCCCATCGGCCACCAAGAAGCCGCCGAAGGGCAGGATGACCTCCGCCGGGATCGGCGCCACTCCGATCATCGAGACCACCATCAGGGCGAGGAGTCCCGGAAGCCCGATCGCGGTCATCACGGTCGTGATGATATCGATGACCGATCCGATCAGCGAGAACGTCACGTTCGAGCGACTCCCGGCTCCGACGAGCGGTCGGAGCTCACGTCCCGGACGGCGGTCCGAAGAGGAGGCGGAACGGATCTCGCAGCTGACTATTGGTCCGGGCGGGGATGCCGTCGAACTCGAGGGGATTCTGGCAACCGCCGCAGGCGACGACCGGGCGTTGCCGACCGAGGGCGATGGAGAGGGCGATCCCGACTTCGATCTCGCGCGGCCGCTCGGGCGCTTGCTCGACCGCCCGACGAAGCTCCGCGAGGAGCGGGTCGCCGTTCGCCGAAGGTTCCTCCTCGGTCATCGGGAACGAAACACCGGGCGGCCTTTTAACGGGCGCCGTTCGGCCCGGGTCGGCTTCGGCGGAGGGCTCAGGGCGGAGGAGGACGAAGCGCGTGCCGTCCGAGGCGGCGGAGGAGGGGAAGGGGCCGACCCACCAATTGCTCGACCGACTCGAGGAGGAGGCGGTCCCCCTCGTCGATCGAACGCGTGACGATAACGAGGACCACGAACAGGAGGGCGATCCCGAACCCGAGCGGGGGCAGGGACCAGAACGGGAGGTTCGGGTGGAAGTACCACAGCACGGCCCCGACCGGGAGCCCGGTGGCCAAAACGGGTGCGACGAAGTGCCGGTGGAACGGGTGGACTCCCGTGAGGAGGGCGAGCTCGACCAGGGAGAGCACCGCGTACGTGGCGGTGGCGACCCCCCAGGCGATCGCCGCGCCGACGTAGCCGTACGTCGGGACGAGGGTGAACGCAACGACCACGTCCGCGACCCCCGACACGATCGCGTTGGCCGCGAGCAGCCGCGTCTCTCCGAAAGCGACCTGAGCCGTCGAGGCGGGACCGAGGAGCGTCGTGGCGAACGCCCCCGTCACCACGACCTGGAGCGGGACGAGGACGGCCGTGTAGTCGGGCCCGTAGACGAACCCGAGGGAGGAGCTCGGGAGGAAGAAGAAGAGCAGGAAGAGCGGGAGCGAGACGAGGGTCATCCACTTCGTGACCGTCACGTACGTGATCCCGATCGACCGCGGCTCGCCCAGCCGCAGGAACCGGCTCGCTACCGGTAGGAAGATGTACGCCGCGGCGGCAATCCCGATCGGGAGCAGTCGAGCGAGGGTGAGCGACGCCGTGTAGGTGCCCACCTCGAGGGGATGGAAGACGCCGAGGATGAGCGTGTCCGCGGAGCTCGTGACCGTCCCCATCACCCCCACGACGAAGAGCGGCGCGGCGAAACGCAGGAACTGCGGCAGCGCGCTCGGCGCCCGAGGCCCGGGTGGGAGGTGGCGCGGCAGTCGGCGGACGAGGTAGAGGACGAGCAACGCAAGGGTGGCGACGTTCGCGAGCGCGTACGCGAGCAGGGCATCCTGGTAGCTGAGCCACGTCGGCGGCAGCACGATCGCCACGCCGAGGAACGCGACGAACAGCGCCGGGTTCACGATCTGGAGGAACAGGGCGTTCGGAGTGACGTCCTCGTACCCCTGGAAGATCGAGGCGATCAGGGTCGCGACGATGAGCGAGCCGACCGCGATGGGGAAGTACTGGAGACCCAGCGTGATCCCCGGGGAGCCGAGCGACTGCCCGATCGGCTGGGCGAACACGAAGAGGAGGACCGAGCTTCCGAGCGCGGCCACGCTGCCGATCCCCAAGGTGCCGCGAACGATCGTCCGCCGCTCGTCGTCCGTGGCCGCATAGGGCAGGCTCCGGGCGACCGCGTTCGGTAGACCGAGGCACCCGATCGCGACCAGCACCCCGGAGAGGGTGAGGCCGAAGGAGAACGTGCTCCAGTCGTTCGGCGAGATGCTCCGGACGATGACGACCCTCGAGACGAAGTTGAGGAGGACGAGGAGGAGCGTGGAGACCAACAGGAAGAGGGTGCCCTTGGTGACGCTCGAGAGTCCTTCCCGGACTATCGTGTCGGAATCCGTGGCCACGCGCTTCGCCTGCGAGCCGGTCTCGCCTTACCACTGTAAAAGTGTAGCGTTCTGAAGGCAGCGTCGGAGTACGGGGTGCCGGTCCCTTCGGCCCGGCGGCCGAGGTCCCCGGTCGGGGAGGAGCGGGCGGACCCGGCTCGGGCCGCGGACGTCGACGGTGGGCGAATGTCAGGGTCGCTACACGAACTCGTCGAGGAGCTTCTCGCGTCCCTTGAGCCCCGAGGGTTGGTAGGCGAGCGGTCCTGCGGCGAGCACTTCCTCGAGGTCCTCGTACGTGGGCTTTTCCACGGAGTAGAACAGCCCGATCGGGATCTTGTCGCCCCACTCGAGCGAGCGTTGGAACGCCGCGCCGAGGTCGCTCGGGTCGTGGCCCGCGCTCTCGAGCTTGTAGACCCGCTGCCGGAAGAAGTCGAACGTGTTGACCTTGTTGTATGTCACACAGGGCGAGAACACGTCCACGAACGCGAACCCCTTGTGCGCGATGCCGTTCGCGACGAGGTCCGTCAGGTGCTTCACGTCCCCCGAGAAACCGCGGGCGACGTACGTCGCTCCGCTCGCGAGCGCGAGGGACACCGGGTCGAGCGGGTTCTCGATGACCCCCGTCGGGGTCGACTTCGTCTTCTGCCCCATCCGGGACGTCGGGCTCGCCTGACCCGTCGTGAGGCCGTAGACCTGGTTGTCCATGGTGACGTAGGTCAGCTTGACGTTCCGCCGCATCGCATGGATGAGGTGGCCCACGCCGATCCCGAAGCCGTCCCCATCGCCCCCGGTTCCGATGACCGTGAGGCCGTGATTCCCCCACCGGACCCCCTCGGCGACCGGGATGGTCCGCCCGTGGAGCCCGTGGAAACCGTACGACGACAGGAAGTGCGGGAGGTTGGACGAGCAGCCGATCCCCGAGACGATGACCACGTCCTTGCTCGGGATCTTGAGGCGCTTCAGGGCCATCTCGATGGATGCGACCACGCTGTAATCGCCGCACCCGGGGCACCACGTGGGCCTGACCTCGGATTTCCCGACGATCGGGAGCTGGGTCGCAGATTGGGAGACGATCGGCGCCGCAACGCTCTCCGCCATGGTCAGAGCACCTCCTGCGCGCGCGCGACAATCTGGTGCGGGTAGAAAGGCTCTCCGTCGTACTTGAGGAACTTTTGCGGGAGTTCGATGCCCGTCTCCGCTCGTAGGAGGTGGGCGAACTGACCGGAGAAGTTCCCCTCGATGAGAAGGGTCTTCCGTGTCCGGGCGAACATCGATCGCACGACGTCGGGGTCGAGCGGGTAGAGAGTGGGGAACCGGAGCAGGTTCGTAGCCTTCCCTTTCTCGTGCAGGATCGTCATCGCGTCGCGCACGGCGCCCACGGGGGAGCCCCAAGCCACGAACGTGAGCGGGGCGTCGGCCGGGCCCTCGAGCACGGGCGGAGGCGCCTCCTTCGCGAGTCCCTTCAGCTTGCGCATCCGCTTTTCCATCATCTTCTTTCGCACGGCAATCGCCGCGGGGATCCCCGCGCGGATGTCGGAAACGTCGCCGCCGTACTCATCGTGTTCGTCCGACAGGGCGATGTGGTTGAGGCCGGGCTGCCCGGGGAAGGCCCGGGGCGACACGCCGGACTCGGTGTCCAGGTACCGTCGGTAACGATGCGAGTCCGGCGCGACCGTGAAGAGCGACGGGATCGGGATGTTGAGGTCGATCTCCTCGCGGTCCACCCCCTCCATCGCTTCCGCGAGATGGAAGTCGGTCAGGACGAGTACGGGAGTCTGAAAGCGCTCGGCGAGGTCGAACGCCACGGCCGTGAGGCGGTAGGCTTCGACCGGGTCCGACGGAGCGAGCACCGCGCGGGGCCACTCTCCCTGGCCCGCGCCGAGCAAGAGGTTGAGGTCGCCCTGCTCGGTCTTGGTCGGGAGCCCGGTCGACGGCCCGGCTCGGGCCGCATCGACGACCACGACGGGGACCTCCGCCATGCCGGCCATCCCGAGGCCCTCGGTCATCAGAGCGAATCCCCCGCCGCTGCTTGCGGTCATCGTCCGCACGCCAGCGAACGAGGCCCCGATCGCCATGTTGATCGAGGCGAGTTCGTCCTCCGACTGCTTCACCACGATCCCGAGCGCGCGCGAGTGGGCGGCCAGCCAGTGCATGATCGAGGTCGCCGGCGTCATCGGGTACTGGACAAGGAACTTGCAGCCCGCCGCGGCCGCGCCGAGGGCGATCGCCTGGTTCCCCGTCATGAGGAGCTTGGGTGGGCCCTTCTTGGCGATGGCCTTCGGGTGAATCGGTCCCTTCGTTTCGGCAAAGCGGTACCCGTCCGCGCTCGCGCCGATGTTCCAGGTGACCACGTCCCCCGCCTTCCGGCCGAACGAGTCGGTCAGGACCTGGTGGATGACGTCGAGCGGAATGCCCGCGAGGAACGCTGTCGCCCCAATCCCCGCCGCGTTCTGGAGAATCGACTGGCTCGTGTACTTGCGCGCGATCTCGAGCGTGGGCACGGGGAGGAGATGGAGTTCCGAGGAAACGTCGGTCGGTGCGAGCGGGAACTTCTCCGGGTCGAAGATGACCGTGCCGCCCGGCCGGAGGATGGAGGCGTGGACGTCCACCGTCTGGCGGTCCAAGGCGTAGAGGATGTCGGCGGTGTCGCCCTGGCAGTGGACCTTCCCCTCCGACGCCCGTGCGTGGTACCAGACGTGGCCCCCGCGGATCACCGATTGGTAGGCGTTCAGTCCGAAGACGTGCAGCCCCATTCGGGAGAAGCTTCGGGCGATCGACTCGCCAATCGAGGCGATTCCGTCGCCGGCTTGACCCCCGACGCGGACGGCAAGCTCCTTCATGGTCAGTTCGAGGGTCCCACCGTATTAATCGGTTCTGTCAAGCCGAATACTCCTAACCCTCGGGGGCGGGCCGGTCGAGGCCTTCTGGGCCCTCCCGAGGGAGGGGCCTCGTCCACCGACGGCTGCGGTCTTGGCGCCGACGCGAGCGCCGTACGAAGCCGCTCGCCGCGGCTCGGCTTCCCATCGACGCGCGAACGGTGAGGGTCCCTACTTGGACGGCGGTCCGATCACGACCCGCGCATCGGCGGCGATCACGCCCCCCCGGTCCGGTAGGACCAGGAGCGGGTTGATGTCGAGCTCCAAGACATCGGGAATCTCCATCGCGAGCTGAGAGATCCGCTCGATCACCTCGGTCAATGCCTCGATGTCGCTGGGCGGCTCGCCGCGGACCCCTTTGAGGAGCGGAAACGCCTTCACGGACTGGACCATGCGGAGCGCCGAGAGCGGTCGGAGCGGGGCGAGACGGAACGTGACGTCCCGCAGCACCTCGACATAGATTCCGCCTAGCCCGAAGGCGAGGATGGGACCAAAATGTGGGTCCCGCTGGACGCCCACGAGGACCTCCTTGCCTTCCTGGATCTCGGACTCGACGTCGAACCCTTCGACCCGAGCGTCGTGGGCCTTCGCCTGAAGGGACTGTTGCATCGTCTCCCACGCCGACCGGAGCATGGACGCGTCGTGGATGCCCAGGGCTACGCCGCCCACGTCCGTCTTGTGGGAGAGGTCGGGAGAGACGACCTTGAGCACCACCGGGTACCCGATCCCGTCGGCTGCGTCGACCGCCTGGTCCAGCGTGTGGACGAGCTTGACCGCGGGGAATCGGATCCCGTACGCCTCGAGCAAGGCCCGTGCGTCATAATCGGAGAGAATCGTCACCCCCGCGCGTCGGGCGCGATCGATCGTGGCCCGGGCGGCAACGTGATCGACGGAGAACGTCCGCTCGGGCGCGCGGGGCCGGGTCCACCAAGCGTGGTAGCGCGCGAGAGAGGCGAGGCCCTGGGTCGCCTCCTCGGGGAACGTGAACGTCGGGACTCCGGCCTCCTCCAGGATCGAAACTTCCCGAGAGAGGTCGTTGACGCCGAAAAGGCAGGCCGCGATCGGCTTCTGGGTCGTGGCCTTCGCCTCGAGGATCGCTCGCGCCACCGACTCGCCGGTCATCGTCGAGGTCGGGGTCGTGATGACGAGCGCCCCGTTCATGTCGGGGCCCTCGAGCAGGATCTTCAGGATGTCCCGGTAGTGGTCGGCCCCGGCGTCCGCCGTCATGTCGAGAGGGTTCGCAATCGACGCCGACGGGGAGAGGCGCGGCACGAGGGCGTCGTGCATCGCGCGCGAGAGGGGGGGGAGCTCGAGGCCGTGCCGGATCGCGGAGTCCGCGGCGACGATCCCCGGACCTCCCGAGTTCGTGAGGATCATGAGGCGCGGCCCTTCGATCTTGAGGCCGGAGGCGAAGATCTTCGCGGTCCGGAACAGCTCGCCCAGGGTCTCGGCTCGCTCGACCCCCGCCTGGCTGAAGAGGGAATCGTACAGCTGGTCGCGGCCGGACTGGGCGAGGGAACCGGTGTGGCTCTTCGCCGCCCGCTCCCCCGCGGGCGTGCGTCCGCTCTTGATCACGAGGACGGGTTTGTGTTCCGTCACCTCCCGCGCGGTCTCGAGGAACTTTCGGCCGTTTACGAGGCTCTCGACGTAGAGCAGGATGACCTTAGTGGCCTCGTCCTTGCCGAGCGAGTAGAGCAGGTCGTTCTCGTCGATCCCGGCGCGGTTCCCCACGGAAACGAACCGGGAGAAGCCAATCCGCTCACTGATCCCGTAGGCTAGGATCCCCGCGCAGAGGGCCCCGCTCTGAGAGACGAACGCGATATTCCCGCGGGGCGGAAGGCTCGCGCTGAACGTGGCGTTCAGGTTCACCTCCGGGGCCGTGTTGATGACCCCAAAGCAGTTCGGGCCGACGATGGACATCTTGTACTTCGCGGCCCGTCGGACCACGTCGTCCTCGAGGACCGCGCCGGATTCCCCGAGCTCGCGGAACCCGCTGGAGATGATGATCACACCGCGGGATCCGGCCTTCCCGAGCCGCTCGACGGTGTCCGCGACGGTCGGTGCCGGCACGATCACGACGCCTAGGTCCGGGGTCTCGGGAAGGTCCTCGATGGAAGGGTAGCACCGAACCCCCGAGACGCTCTTCGAGGAGGGATTCACCGGGTAGACGACCCCTCCGAATCCGGCCTCGATGATGTTACGGAAGAGGTACGTCCCGACCTTCCCGGGCTTGTTCGAGGCGCCGATGACCGCCACTGACGAGGGCTGAAAGACTTCCTCCAATTCCGCCGACCGGCCGCTCGTCATAGTCACCTTGCAGGGTTCCGGTCCTCGGACGGGTGGTCCGTTATATATTGACGCCCGGTCCGCGCCGCGTGACCCCCGAAGGAGAGGCGGCGAACTCATCTGCGGGGCCGTCGCCGACGCCCACCGCACGCCCGCCCGCGCGCGGCCTCCTCCAACGCATGGACAAAGGGGAGATCCGGCACGTTGTGGCGGTCGGGAGTGGGAAGGGAGGCGTCGGGAAGTCGTCCGTCGCCGCGCTCCTCGCGATCGAGCTCGCCCGTCGAGGCCAGCGGGTGGGGATCCTGGACGCGGACATCACCGGGCCTTCGATTCCGAAGCTCCTCGGGCTCACCGGCCCCCTCCTCGACCGGGGCGAAGGGATCGAACCGGCCGAGACCCCGACCGGCATCGCGGTCATCTCCTCGCAGTTCATGGTCGAGGACGAGCAGACCCCCGTCATCTGGCGGGGCCCGCTCGTCACCCGGCTCATCACCCAGTTCTTCGGGAGCGTCCACTGGGGGAGCCTCGACTTCCTGCTCATCGACATGCCCCCGGGGACGAGCGACGTTCCGCTCACGGTCTTCCAGACGATCCCGATCGACGGGATGGTGTTCGTGCTTACCCCGCAGGACCTCGCGGCGCTCATCGTGAAGAAAGCGATGAACATGGCTCGAGACCTCCACGTTCCCCTGCTCGGCGTCGTCGAGAACATGGCCTGGATGACCTGTCCGCACTGTCACGAGCGGACCGAACTGTTCGGCGCGAGCCGGGTCGCCCGCGTCGCGCAGGAGTACGGGATCCCGGTCCTTGGGAGCCTTCCCGTCCTGTCTCCGGTCTCCGAGCTCTCGGATGGGGGTCGCCTAGGGGAGCTCACCTCTCCCGAGGTCTCGGCGCTCGCCGATGCGTTCGTACGAGCCGTGGACGATGCTACGAAGAACCGTGTGACGGTGCTGTAGTCGCCCGCAGCTCGGAGAACCGGACGACCTCGCTCGGGAGCCCGCGTCGGGCGAGGGCGGCCCGGAGCCCTTCGAGGTGAGCGTCGCCGACGACGGCCGCCATCCGTCCGTACCCCTGGTGTCGGAGCGCGGTGAGACGTTCGGCCATGTGCTCGTTCCGGTCGTCGAGCAGGACGCGGGCCAGGGTCGGACTCGCGCGTCGGAGTTCGTCGGTGTACTCCCCCGGCGACTCGCTGTAGCGGTCCATCTCTCGGGTGACGATGCGGGCTGGGAGGAACAGGCCCACGAGACCGCTCACGAGGAGGGTGACCCGCTCCTTGAACGACAACGACCGCACGAGGTTCGCGAGCGTCGCCCGGATCGGGTCGTCGATGAGGAAGACCGGAAGGCTCCGCTCTCGGGCCACGGCGATCGCGACCTTCATCTCCGCGCCCGGGACCCCGGCCCCGATCTCCGAACCGAGACGGCGTTGCAGTATTCCCCAGAGCCGAGCGAAGAGGGGGGAACCGCCGGATCGATGCCCGCTTCCCTCCGGTGACATGAGGGACTCGGCCCGTTCGGGATCGAGCTCCACGGCGATCGCGTCGAGGACCCGGTCGGATAGGATCCGATGCAACGGTCCGCTCAGGTCCACCACGTGGGCCGAGCCGAGCAAGAGGACCGGGGCATCTAGGGTCGAGGAGTACACGAGGGAGGGAGGTCGGGGGCGTTCATCTCGCTGGCTGTCGGTCCGAAAACGCCCATATAGGCGAGCCGGGTCGTCCGAACGCATGACGTGGACCCTGTTCTCCGTCCCGAACACGAAGCGGACGGAACTGGATGCTGCCCTCAAGGACGACCGGGTCTCGCGACAGAGCCAGAAGGTCCGCGACGCGGCGGCGGTGGGCGGCCCTGCCGGTGCCACGTACGTGCTTATCGAAGGGGCCGCGGACGCCGTCCACCGGGCCGAGGAGCTCCTCGGGCCCATCGGGACGCGGCTCCCCGCGGCGGACGCAGAATCGCTCTATCGGCGGTTCAAGGACGAGGACGAATCGGCCTCCGCCGGAATGGGCCTGTTCTTCACCGAAGGGTAGGGGTTCACTCGTTGGACGGGGCGTGCGAGGGCTCGAGGTCCTCGCCGCCCGCGAAGACGCGCTGGAAGGACTGGTAGAGGTTCTCGAGACCCGTGGCCTCCTTCGCGGACGTGGGGATCAGGCCGACCAACGGGGCCATCGTCTCGATGGCCCGGAACAGCTCGGTCGACAATTGGACGTCCGGGGTCGGCGTGTCGCGGCCGATCGCGTCGTAGAGCACGCCGGGGTCGTCCGACCAGCTCATCACTTCGGCGAGCTGCTCGGGGCGGAGCACGTCCGACTTGGCGAGGATGTTGACCGTCGGTAGCCGGAAGCGGAACTCCACGGTCGCCCCCAGCATGAGGAGCGAGACGAACCCGCCCGCGGTCCGGGCGAGCACCGGGTCGTAGAGGAACGCGATGACCGAACGATCCCCGCTGAGGGCGTCCACGATCGCCTTCGAGGCCTCTCGGAACGCGAACAGCTCGATCTGCCCGGGCGTGTCGATGAGGATGTAGTCGGCGTTCTGCTCCTGGACCGCCTGCTTCACCTCGAAGATCTTGAGCGCGATCATGTCGGCCGCGACCACCTGGGCGCCGTTCGGGCCGAGACCGTACTCGTCCTGCAGGTCGGCGAGTCGCACCCACTCGCGGATGTCGACGTCCGCGGCGTCTTCCGAGGCCTCGCTCCCCGGGTCGAGGTTCACGACGGCCGCATCGTACCCGGCCGCCTTCGTCCAGTCGGCAAAGGCACGGACCAACGAGGTCTTCCCGGCGCCGGCCGTACCCGTGAAGTAAATCGTCCCCGGCTCTTCCACGGTAAATCACTTACGTCCCGCAGTGGCTCGCTGCTTCTGGAGCTCCGCGGCCAGGGCCTTGAGGAAATGGGCCTTCGTCGTGGGGCCTTTCTTCGTCACCTTGACCCGGCCCGAGTAGTCGAAGAAGCGTCGGGGGTACTGTTTATCAGCCTCGACCTCCGCGCGGAAGCCGAGCCGCTTCGCCGCGGCGACGATCTCCTCGGCGGTGAGTTCCGGCAGGCTCTCCGGTTCGGGGACCCGACGTCCTGCCGCGCGCGAGAGACCGCGCGCGAGGTACGCAGGATAGACGTAGAAGTGGTCGGGCATTAGTCCGGACGGACGCCGCGTCAGGCCGAGGCCGGGCTCGAGACCCGCACCCCGTTCAGGACGCCGTCCTGGCCCGGGCGGGAACGAACGCGGACGAGGCCGAGGTCGGTCTCGAGGATCGCGCCTTTCGTGATGATGTTCCGCTGGACGTAGTTCGGGTTCGCCGGGTTCTCCCGGACGGTGATGACCTTCGCCGGCTGCATCTTCTTGGTCGCCGGGTCGAAGACATTGATCGTCTGGGTCGTAAGGATCCGCAGCTTGCGGTTCGCGCCCCGGACCCGGTAGACCTTCACCGTGCCGCCGCCGAGGGTCGCGTGCTGCTGCTCCCGCCCGATCTCGAAACGGCGCTTCTTGCGAATGGGACGAAGGCGACCGCCCGTTCGCTTGCGACGTGACCGGCCTTGCCAGATGCCCACGAGGTCCTCCGAGAGGGGTGGTCCGACCGGGGTTCCGTATAAGACCTTTTCAGCGAGACGCGCGGCCCGGTCTGACGGCGGCGATGGTCACTTGCCCAGGAACGGCGTGAGGAGCGGGCGGAGCGGCTCGAGCCGGGCGAGCACGGCGGCCTGCTCGGCCGACGTGAGCGGCTCGTATGGAGCACGGTACCCGACCTCCGCTCCCCGCAGCTGCTGCGCGAGGAACTTGATGGTGGAGGGATTCGGACCGACCTTCGTCACCTCGACCAGCCGGTCGACCAGCGGTTGGAGCTCCTGCGCCCGTGCGCGGTCCCCGCGCCGCGCGGCGGACACGAGCTCGAGGCACAGGGGCGGTACGACGTTCGCCACGGCCATGACGGCACCCTTCGCCCCTCGCTCGATCGCGGCCGAGGCGAACGGGGGATCCCCCGGGAGGACGGCGAACCCCTCCGGCGCCCCCTCCAGGAACGCCGTGACGCTTTCGAGGGATCCTCCGGTGTCCTTGATCCCCGTCAAGACCCCGTCTCGCGCCAGCGCGTGGACCAGTGACGGAGGCAAGGCGTACCCGATGCGGGAGGGGATGTTGTACGCGAGCAGCGGCACCCTCACCGCCTTCCGCAGCGCCCGGTAGTAGTGGTCGATCGCGGTGACCGTAGGTTGAAGATAGTACGGAGGACCGGCCACGATAGCGGCCGCGCCGAGCCGTTCGGCCTCCTCCGCGAACGCGACCGCCTGCGCGGTGGAGGGAGCCCCGCAGCCCACCCAGACGTCGGTCTTGCCCGTCACGTTCTCGACCACGACCTCGATGAGGGGTCCGCGCTCAGTAGGAGTGATCGAAGGGAACTCGCCCGTGGTCCCGAGCACGAAGAGGTGGTCCACCCGGTCCTGGCAGAGGTCCCGTGCGAAGCGGGCGTTCCGACTCGGGTCCACGGCTCCACCCGAGGTGAACAGCGTCAGAACGGGCACCGAAAGCCCCTCGAGCGGCATCGCTTGTGCCAGCCGCGCGCCGACTTAATGGCTTTACGCCGCTCTATGTCGGTCGGGAGCAGAGCCACGGTCGCGGAGCGGGTCCTGGGGATCGACGAGGCGGGGCGCGGCAGCCTCGTAGGACCTCTGGTCGTGGGGGGATTCTGTCTCCCCACCGACCGGCTCGATGACCTCGTCGCCTTGGGGGCGAAGGATTCGAAGGCGCTCAGTCCCCGCGCCCGGGAACGTGTCTTCGCCGGGCTGGGTTCGCTCGGAACGCTGGGCGCGGTCTTCCTGTCGCCACGGACCGTGGACCGAGCGGTCTCACGAGGACGTCTCAACGACCTCGAGGCCGAGGCGTTCGCCCGGCTGATCCGCGAGCTCGCGCCGGACGTCACGATCGTCGATGCCTGCGACCCGAACGAGCGCCGGTTCGGCCTGCGGGTCGCGCGCCTCGCGGGCGGAGCTTCGCGTGTGATTGCTCGTCACCACGCCGACCGAGACTATCCCGTCGTGGGCGCCGGGTCCATCGTGGCCAAGGTTCGACGCGACCGGGCGCTCGCCCGGCTCCGCGAGGAGCTCGGGGACGAGCTCGGCAGCGGCTACCCTTCCGACCGGCGAACCATCCGGTTCGTCCGCTCCGTGCTCGCCGACGGGCGGGCGGTCCCGCCGTGGGTGCGCGGTTCCTGGGCCACGATGCAAAGGGTTAAACCTCGCCGACCGGCTCGGACGCTGGACGGCTTCCTCCCATGACGGTCGAAGAGACGCTCGCCTCCCTGGTCGACCGGTTCAACCGACATGCGGAGCGGAGCCCGGGGATGACCGAGGAGCTGGACGGGCTCTCCCGGACCATCCAAATCCGTCTCACGGACGGGGGCACCTACGCGGTCGACCTCTCGAAGGGACGTCTACGGAACCTGAGGTCGGGTCCGGCGACCGGCGCCGACGTGCGGATCACGACGGACGCCCGGACGTTTGACGCCCTCGTCAAGAAGGAACTCGGGCCGATGAAGGCGCTCGTCACGCGCAAGCTCTCGATCGAGGGAAGCCTCGAGGACAAGCTCCTCTTCCGCAAGCTCCTGTAGCGAGCCCGCGGAGCGGCCGCTGACTACGGCAGGAAGACGCACGCCGCGATGCAGACGCCGTAATGGTCCATCGGGATCGAGAGCTCTTCCGTGCGGTACCGGATCCGTCGGAGCTCGACCCCTCGGAAGTGGGCGATCTCGGTCATCCGCCACTTGAGGAACTCCTTGAGCGATTTCTGGGTCCCGTGCAGATGCCCCTCCGCGACGTAGCCCCCTTGTCCGTCGGTGCGAAACCCGTAGGCGATGCCGGCGCTGATGACCTCGCCTTCCCCGCCCCCGTGACGGGCCAGGACGCAGTGCGTGATCGCGCCCCGGGCGATGGGGACCCGGTCGGTCTGCCGGATGCCGATCGGCAGCACGGAGGAGACGCTGACGAGGTTCTGTTCCCCGATCCCGGCCTGGAGGAGCGCAAGGTCGAAGGCGTTGAGCTCACTGGTCTTGTTGATTCCCTTCCCGCTCGTGACGAAGAATCGGGAGGGGACGGGAACCAGGGTCTGCGAAATCGGTTCGGCGCGTCGCGGCACGTCGGGCGCTGAGGTCGACGGGTCCTTAAGGTTTAGGTCGGGCCGTCGCGGCTCGACTAGACCATGATCGCGTGGCGACGGCGCATCGACGCCTCGGTCTCCCCGCGCACCCGCAGGAGCTCCGCGACGAGGCCGTCGGTGAGCCGCAGGCTCGCCTCCTCGAAGAGTGTGCCGAGGGGAGCGTAGCGCGGTCGGTCCGGGTCGTCATCGAACTCGACGAGCAGGAGGTGGCTCGACGTGTGGGCGATCTTGGAGCCGGGCTTCGAGGTGAGAACGATCAACTCCGCTCCCTCCCGTCGGACGATGTTCGCGGTCTGGATGGAGGAGTAGCTCTCGCCCTGGGCGGAGAGGATGAAGACGGCGTCCCCCTGGCGCACGATGGGCGTTACGCTCTCCCCGATCACGTACGCCCGCAGGCCGGCCTGAACGAGCCGCATGGCGAAGGCGCGGCCGATGATCCCGCTGCGGCCGGCCCCGTAGACGAAGATCTGGGGCGCCTTGAGGAGGATCTCGACCGCGCGGGCGATGGCCGTCGGGTCGATCCGCTCGAGTGCGACGGTGACGCGCTCGCCGATGTACCGCTGCGAGCGGACGAACGTGGTCCCGTTATCTGCGTCGATGACCACCACGGCGCACCTCCGTGCGACGCTTACGAGGCGCGGTACGGGACGGCTTCGGTCGGTGACCGGCCGGATGGCGAGGCTTGGGCCGGACCTTTACCGGGGGTCGCGGCTTCGGCAGAACCCGGAGGGGCGGCGTCGGGGGAGGCTTCGGCACCGCGCGCGGGACGGGCGGGGCGTGCAGTTTCGACCAGCGGCGGGTGAGCGCCCGCTCGTAGAGGAGCTTCATGTACATCGCGTCGTGCTCGAGCAGAGGAGAGCTCGAGATCACCGTCACGTCGTAGTCGCGTTCGGCGAGGATCTCCGCGAGCGGGTCGAACCGGACGAGCCCTCGCTTGATCGGAGTGAGCCGGAACTCCCCCGGCCCGTAGAACTCGACCCCGGAGAAGTTGAGATAAACTGGGCCGTCGGTCGCGCGGACGAACTCCTTCACGACCGGGTCGAGCTGCTCTGCCTCCTCGAAGCTCGTGCGCTCGCGCGCCGCGATGTGAGGAAGGTTGAGGACGGGAACGGTCCCCTTCACCCGCCGCACGAGCTCGAGGACCTCCTCGCGCGAACCGAAGACGTCCGGATGGCCGCTCGGCTCGATCGCCAGTCGGACGGTCCCCTTCGAGAACTTCCCGAGCCAGTCGGAGAGGTCCGAGACGATTTCGGTGAGCTGCTGGATGGAGTCGCCGCGGTCCCCCGGACCGTAGAAGCCGAGGTGCGTGACCGCGAGGCGCGCGCCGAGGCCCTGGGCCAGCACGCCTGCCCACTGGATCTGCCGGGTCGACTGCTCGCGGGCATCGGCGGAACCGAAGAAGTCGACGTAGTAGGGGGCATGGAGCGTAAGGTCGGTGTCGAGCGCCTTCGCGAGGGCGCGCGTTTGCTGAAGGTCCGCGTAATCCTTCGCGAGGCTCCAGGTCAGGGTGGTGACCGAATCCCTCCGCCTGAGGGGCGTGGTCACCGCAGGCAGGTTCGGGGCGCCTCCCTGGTGGTCGGAGGGCCCGACACTGACGACCAGCTGCTGGACGAGCTCGCGGGCGTACTTCCCGATCTCCTCGTCGAGGACGGCCCGCGTCAGGTGATTCACTTTGATGAACTGGACCTCCATCGCGGTGAGGCCCAGGTGGTGCACGTCCGCGATCCCATCCCGGAGCGTGCGCCCTTTGCAGGAGAGAGGGATTCCCGCGGGTCCAAACCGGATCACGAGTAACCAAACCTCAAAAGGGGGGAGACGGCGCTAATCAATGGGTCTATATATCAGAATCCGGGCGAGCCCCCTCCGGGGAGACCGGCCGCTCCCGGTGCGGGGGCTGGGGACGGAATCCGCGAGCGACCACGTACAGCTCGGAGGACGGCGCGCGAGACGCGGGAGGTTTCGTGCGGATGACCTCCGCGAAATGCGGACGCACCTCGAGCACGAGCTCGTCGACTAGGTCGCCCGCGAACACCTTCGCGACGAACGCCCCCCGAGGGGCGAGCACGCGAAGCGCGAGCGCGAGTGCGGACCGGACCAGGTCGACGGAGCGAGCGTGGTCGGTGGCGTACGCTCCGCTGATCGACGGGGACATGTCGGAGAGCACGACGTCGAACGGCCGGGACCCGAGCCGCTCCAGGAGCGCTGGGTCGCCGACCCGCCCGCGGACGACCCGGAGTCCTTCGGCCGGGGCAATCGGACGGGGGTCCACCGCCACGACCGTACCGGTCGGCGCCACCCGGTCGAGAGCGATCACGGACCAGCCCCCCGGCGCCGCTCCAAGGTCGAGCACGCGGGCGCCCGGTCGAAAGAGATGAAAGCGGTCGTCGAGGTACGCGAGCTTGAACGCGGCGCGGGAACGCAGGCCCTCGCGTTGCGCAGCCCGGTAGTACGGGTCCGCTCGCCGTTGGTCCACGAACCGTCGGCCCATGGGGAGGAGCGGAGCGGACGCCTGTACATGAAGGCCCCGCCTTCCGAGAGGGTGGCGGCGCGACCTCGAGTTCCGGCGGCCGAGCCGCGGCCGGGCGTTACCGGGCTTCTCGATCACATCTCCCGCACGCGGGGACGGTCTTCGGAGGTGGTGCCTTCACCTCTGCGACCCGGGACCGGGACGTCCCGGGGCCGGCGTAGGACGATGGGGCCGTCCGAATTTGAATCGGAGTCTCTTGCACCCCAAGCAAGAAGGATGGTCCAAGCTACCCCACGGCCCCACGACACGCCGGTAGCGCATCGACCCGACCGACTTAGATAATGGTTTGCCCGGGGGGAACGTGCGGGATTCCTGAGCCCACTAGAAGAACCGGATGGTCGCGGCCGCGAAGGCGGTCGTGCCGAGGGTTACGCGGCGAACCAGGGTAGGCGGGCCGCCGGTCCGGTCGGCTTCAGGACCAGCATGTGGAGGTTCGCGCCCGAGTCGCCCGGCGCGTACGAGTCCCGGGACGCGAGCTGGTAGAGGATGTAGAGGGCGTCCTCGTCGGAATGGACGCCGAGGGAACGCTGGACGTCGATCCCGAAGCGGGTAGTGAGCAGGGTGAGCAGCTCCTCGAAGTCGATTGGGTTGCCCCCCTCGCCCGCCGCGGCGCGCTCGAACAGCCCGGCCACGATCCCCGTGGAGATCGCGAGGACCTCCTTGGGTTCCACGACCCGCAGGTGGAAGTGTGGGACGTCCTCCGACCGTTCGGGAGAGGGAACGACCAGGATCGAGACCTCGTGGTCGATGGCCGACCCTCCCGCGGTTCGGAAGAACCGTCGCCACGCCTCCTCGGCCGTCTCGTCCGTCGGGACGACGAAGATCGCCCGTCGTTGGGCGGGGCGGGCGCTGCGGACGCCGGTGACCCATCGTTCGATCCCCGCCTCGACCGCGGTCGGTTCGCCCGTCGGGACGTAGACCGGGAACGTGCGACGGGGGACACCGGCCTCCTGGACCCAGAACGACGGCTCGACCACCGGCCCGTGCCGGGGGTTCGAGACCCGGGAGTAGCCGAGCCTCTTCAGGACCTCCTCGGCATCGCGCTGACGCTCGGGGGTCGACGCGGCTCGGGGCGGCTCGGACATCTTCGGAGACCAGTCGGGTGGGCGAGATAAGGTCAGCGCGCACCGGGAAGCGAGGGTAAGCTCAGAACCCGAACGGAACCCCGAGCCGCCCGGGGTCCATCCGACGACGGTCGAAATTGGTCGGGGAGCCGACGGCAGGGTCGGCCCCGAATCCTCAGGGGATACTGGAGGCGTCCGACGAGCTTCCGCCCTCGAAACGACGGATGAGCTGGGTCGTGACCTCGATCAAGGGGTGATGGCTCGAATGGTCGATCTCGATGTCCGCGACCGTCGTCAGGTGGTGCTCGCGGGCGATCCGTTCGAAGCCGGTCTCCTTCGTCGCGAACTCCTCCGGGCGGTCGCACGTCAGGATGAACGCCTGGAGCTGCGTGAGGCCCATCTCGCGCGCCGCGAGCGCCCGGTGGTGGCCATCGACCAGGATCCAGGTATCCCCCTTCTGGACGACGAGGACCGGCTCGGCGAACCCGCGCTCGAGCTCGTAGCGGCGACCTTCGAGCTCGTCCTCGAAGACCTTCCACTGGGTCGGCGTGAGCTGGGAGATCGGGACGAGACCCCGGCGGGACGAGAACGGCAGTCCGTACCGTTCCGCGAGGAGGCGCTTCAGCGTGTCCGCCTTCATCGGCGACGCGCGCTCGAAGTGGGAGCGCACTACGTCCAGGTTCGAGAGGACCCCGCAGAGCCGACCGTGCTCGTCGATGATCGGAAGGTCACGCAGGCCGAAACGGAACATGATCCGGGCCGCGTCGTCGAGACCGGTCTCGGGGTAGGCGGTGTACGTGCCGGGGCGGATGATCGTCGAGATCTGGGCATCGCGTTCGGTCGCGTGCCGCAGGAGCTCCTTCGCGCTCACGAACCCGATCAGCAGACCGGATGCGTCGGTCACGGGAAGGCCGTGATGTCGGCTCATCATCAGCCGCTGGGTCGCTTCCCCGATCGTCGCGGTCGAGCGGATGTGCTCGACCTCCAGGATCATGTAGTCCCGGACGCGGACGATCATCAATCCCGAACGGGCTGCTCGTCGCGCAGGTACGCGGTCAGGAGGTGGAGCGTGATGAGGTGGGTGTCCTCCGTGTGCTGCATGCTGTTCGACGGGACGACCAGCGCCACGTCGACGAGGTCCTTCAGCTTCCCTCCGCCCATGCCGGTGAGGCCGATCGTGGTGAGGCCCATCGTCCGCGCGGTGCGCATGGCCTCGAGGACATTCGGGGAGTTCCCGCTCCCCGAGATCGCCACCACGACGTCGCCCTTCTCCGCGAGCGCCTTCAAGGGCCCGGAGAAGACCTCGGCGTAGCCGACGTCGTTCGCCCACGCGGTCAGGCCCGGAACGTTGTCGTTGAGGCTCACGCAACGGAACCGCTTGCCCGGGCCGCGGCCCTCGGTCCCGCCGGCGACCTTCGCGATGTCGGTCACGAAGTGGGACGCGGTGGACGCGCTCCCCCCGTTCCCGAAGAAGAAGATCGTGCGGTCCTCGGCCCGCGCCCGGAGCAGGATCGGCACGATCCTCTCGACCGCCGCCAGGAGGTACGGCGCGTCCAAGGCCGCGTGCGCTTCCCGGACGTAATCCTGGACGTACTTCGATAAGGTCGGGAGCTCGGTCATCGTCCCACGAACAGGATGCGCGAACCCTCGGGCGTGATCCGAACGGGCAATCGCGTCATCGGCGACAGGGCGGCCGCTATTTGATGGCTGCGTTCGGGCGGATGGAGAAGGAGGAGGAAGCCGCCCCCTCCGGCCCCGGTGATCTTGCCGCCGTACGCACCGACCGCCTTCGCCGCGGCGTACTGACGGTCGATGACGTCGTTCGAGATCCCGTTCGTGAGCCCGCGCTTGAGCCGCCACCCCTCGTCCAGGACCTCGCCAAGTCCGGGCCAGTCCCGGTGCACGATCGCGTCGCGCGCCGTGACGGCGAGCTCGCGCAGATGAACCAGCGATTCCTTGTTCTCGTCGGTCCGTGAGTTCTGCTGCACCAGGATCCCCTGGGCCTTCCGGGTGATCCCGGTGTAGAACAGGGAGAGGTGGTCGCTGAGCTCGACGCGGTCTTGGGTCGATAGCGGTATCGGGGACGCGCGGACCGAATCGTCCGCCCGGAACTCGAAGTGCTCGACCCCGCCGAACGCCGCGATGTACTGGTCCTGCTTCCCCAGGGTCCCCCCCAAGCGGTCGATCTCGATCCGGCAGGCTTCCTCCGCGAGCTCGGCCGGGTCCTTGAGGATCCCGCGGTACGCGTAGAGCGCGTTCAAGAGGCCGACGGTGAGGCTCGAAGAGGAACCGAGCCCCGTCCCCTCGGAGGGAATGTCGGCGATCGTGTGGATCTCGAGCGCTTCGTGTACTCCGGTCAAGCGCATCGCTTCACGGAAGATGGGGTGCTGGAGGTCGTCGAGCCGGTCGACGTTCTCCGTGCGGGAGTAGGCCACGCGGATCGAGCGGTCGAACTTCTCGTTCACGAGGACGTGGATGTACCGGTCGATGGCCGCGCTCGTGCACGCCCCTCCCCCGTAGGCTCGGTAGAAGCCGGGCAGGTCGGTGCCTCCGCCCGCGAAGCTGATGCGCAGGGGGGTCCGGGTGATGATCACGGGTCCCGTAGCCGCCGACCGGCCACTTATGGGTTTTGGGGGTCGCCTTCGCCTTCCGGGGGAGGACGAACCGCGCCCGGGGCGGGCGTCGCGTTCCGTGACCACCTCGCCCGCCGACCGTAGAACGCATGCGTCGTCGCGGCGAGGTCCCCGATCGGGGCGAGACCCGGGAGCACCTTCGAGAACGTGGGGGCCCGACGGTCGAGTACGATGGCGATCCCTCGGTCGTTCTCAGAGCGGATCATCCGTCCGCACGCTTGGAGGATCGCTCGCTGGGCGGGGGCTTCCATCGTGTATTCCCAACCCTTGCCGGTGGTCGCGTTGAGGTACGCGCGCAGCGCTTCCCGCCTCGCGGTCGGTCGGGGGTACGGGATGCCGACGATCACGACCGCTTCGAGCTCCTCGTCCGGGTAGTCGATCCCCTCGGAGAGCCGTCCGCCCGCGACGCCCAGGAGGACCGTGCCCTCCGGGTCCTTCTTCCAGCCCTCGATGGACCGCCAGAGGTCCCCCATCGGGACCCGGCTGTACTCGATGAACACGTTGCCCGGGAGCTGGGACTGGAGGCCCGCCTCGAGGACCTTGTGCAGGAGGTCGAAGCTCGGGAAGAACACCGCGGTCTTGACCGGGAGCGTCTCCAGGACCTCGACCAGGCGGTCGGCGAGTCGTGCGACCGCGCGCGGGTCGTTCCGGATCTCCTCGAACCGTGTGGTGACGGTCGGGTCGTAGAGGAACTTTCGGTTCTCCGGCGGGAAGAACGAGGGCACGTCGAGAAGACGCGCCTTCTCCCCGAGGCCGAGGGAGTCGCGGTACTCGAGCAGCGGAGCGAGGGTGCCCGAGAGGTGCACGGAGAGGTGGCACTCGAGGATCGGCTGGGCCGGCGCGCTCGCGTCCAGGGCGAACGCCTCGAGCGCGGGCCGGGGAGCGCGCGTGGCCACCTTGACGTACGAGGGGGAGTCGAGCTGGGGCCACGACAGGAGCGTCAGCGCGACCGTGTGGACCCACGAGCGCGGGAGATGTCGCTCCCGACGGCGCTCGTCCCGAAGGTTCTCGCCCCACGTCGCGAGCGCGCCGAGCCAGGTGTCGAGGCGGTGCGAAGTGCCTCCGAGCGCCGTCAACAGGGCGTCCTCGAAGATCGTGGGCGGAAGGACCGCGTCCTCCTCGCGGACAAGGGATTCGATCAGCTCCTCCACGGCGGCGACCACGATGTCGAAGAACCGGCTCGCGCTCGGCCCATCGGGGAGCTGGAAGTCCCCCCGCTCGGCGACCTCGGCCCGCGCCCGGCGCACCGACTCGAGGGGCAGCGCGACCGTCGTGAGCTCCCGGAGGTGGTTCGGTAGGTTGTGGGCCTCGTCGACAACCAGGTCGACCCGCTCGGGTCCGACCCCCATCCAGCTGAGCAGGGACCGTCGGATGTGCGGATGGAAGAAGAACGCGTACGGCGCGGTGACAAGACGCGCGTGCGGGACGAGCTTCTTGGCGAGCTCGTACGGGCAGAGGTTCTCCTCCCGGCTGTAGGCATCAAACTCGTGCGGAAGGGGAAGCTTCGTTCGGAACCGCTCGATGAGCCCGTCAAGGTCCGACTGCAGGACCCGGGCGTAGTACGGGCAGCCGTCGAGGTCGGTGAGGTCGATCTCCCCGCCCTCGGGGAGCTCGGGAGGGGGGGCGAGCGGGGCTTCCCCTTGGAGCATCCGCTCGGTCGCTCGCTTGCGGTCGGCGCAGAGCTTGCCGTGCTCCTCGGCCGTCGCGCCCTTCACCTCGGCGACGTTCTCGAGGAGGAAGCAGCGGCGCGCGCGACCCTGGAGGCCGACCGCGAGGAGCGGTTGGTCGAGGCGCAGCGCGATCGCACGGGTCTCGTGAAGCACCTGGACCTCCTGGGAATGGGTCCGTACGAGGTAGAGGACCTTGTGGTCGGTCCTCACGGCGTGTTCGAGCAGCGGCGCGAGGGTGGCCACGGTCTTTCCGCTGCCCGTCGGAGCGTTCACGAGCAGCGTCCCACCGCGCTGCGCGACCTCCGCGACCTCGCGGAGGATCGATTCCTGACCCGGGCGCGGGCGATAGGGGAATAGGAGAGGCGCTTCGGGCGCGGTCGCGGCGGTGGACGTGGTCGGGCCCTCCTGGAGCGCCGAGCGGGCGACTGGGGTTTTAAGATGCTCCTTGACTCGCACGGGAGGGGGTCGGTGAGGACCCTCCGTGCGGCCGTTCCGTGGGTCTATGGGTGACCGACTTGCAGTCCCGACCGGTCAGCCGTAGGTGTAGCGGACCCCGTACGGGCCGCGGGGCATCGTCCAGGTGACCGAGCCCTGGTCGCAGGCGATGTCGCACGCTCCGCACTCGACGCAGTCCTCGTACCGGAACACGAGACGCCCCTCGATCCGCTCGTAGCAGGCGGCGGGACAGACGAAGGTGCAGAGCGAGTGGGGGCATCGAGCGCAGATCTCGGGTTTGACGGTGATGTGCGCATGGTCGGCGGAATCGGTGGTCGTCCTCAGGGTACCGAGCCGTCGCTTCACTTCAACGAACTCGACCGTTCCCGTCGCGGGCAGCGGCTCCGCCATCGCCATCGTCTTCCCCTCCTCACCGCGGCAGCTTCGCGAGGATCGCGAGGTCGGCCCGGACCGCGGCGACGCTCGCCCGGAACGCCTCCCGCTCGGCCGGGAGCAGGTCTACCTCGACGACCCGCTCCACGCCCTGCCGCCCCAACACGACCGGCACGCCGACACACACGTCCTTCTCGCCGAACTCGCCCGAGAGGTGCGCCGCGACCGGCAGGAGCCGGTGCTCGTCGTGGGCGATCGCCCGGACGATCTCGGCCTGGCTCGCTGTCGGGGCGTAGAAGGCGCTCCCGGTCTTGAGCAGGTTCACGATCTCCGCGCCCCCCTGCTTCGTCCGGGCCACGATCGCCGCCAGCTGCTCGGGGGGAAGGAGCTTGGTCAGGGGCACCCCGGAGACGCTCGTCAGGGAAAGGAGAGGCACCATCGTGTCCCCGTGCGTGCCGAGGACGAATCCCGTGACGTCCCGGGGAGCTACGTGCAGGGCTTCGGCGACGAAAGAGCGGAAACGGGCGGTGTCGAGTGTGCCCGACTCCCCGAACACGCGGGCCGGGGGAAGGCCGCTCACCTCCCGGAAGTAATAGGTCATCACGTCGACCGGATTGGTTACAACGACCGAGACCGCGTTCGGGGCGTGGAGCTTGACGGCCTCCGCGTGCGCCTTCACGATCCCGGCGTTCTTCTCAAGGAGGTCCGAGCGGCTCATCCCGGGCTTCCGTGCAAGGCCGGCCGTCTCGACAACCACGTCGGACCCGCTCAGGGCGTTCAGCGACGTCGTGCCGGTGACCTTCGTCGAGAACCCGAGAATCGGGCCTGACTCCTGGATGTCGAGCGCCTTCCCCTGCGGGAGGCCGTCGACGATGTCGATCAGGACGACCTCGCGCGCGACGTCCATTTCGGCGAGCCGCTGGGCGAGCGAGCCCCCGATGTTCCCGGCCCCAAGCACCACGATCTTGCCGAGCGCGCTCATTCGGTCCCCTTCCGCCCCCACCCAGTCGCCGCCGGGCTTAAACATGAGCGCCCCGGGGAGACCCCCCTCCCGCCGAAAGGTTGATTCATGAGCCCCCCCGTCCGCCCCCGATGGTCGACGTGGACTCGATCCTGCTCGGCGTGCAGGAACGGGACAAATGGCGGAACCGAACGGAGGTCCTCGAAAGCTCCCTTCGGGACGTGCGCGACCGGCGGCGTCGGCTCGAGGCCCGACTGCGGCGGGTCAAGAAGGAGCTCAACTATCTCCGGATCACCGTCGATGCCGTGCTCGACCGTTCCCGAATGGACGTGACCCATCATGCCCCGACCACTCCCCCCTACCGATAGGCAAGAGTCGCTCGCCGCGGCCCAGCGCCAGCTGGTGGCCGAGATCGGGCAGCTCCGGCGGGAGGAAGAGTATCTCCTCCTCAAGGTCCGGCAGGCGCGCGAGCAGGTTCGTTATTATGAGGGCCTGCTGAGCCTGCTTCGGCGCGACCTCGGGAACGCTCCGGGCCTTACCGACCTGGTGCGCCGACTGGGGTGACGCTCGGACGACCGTGAAGATCCTCATCGTAGGCGCGGGGGCCGTCGGCAGTCTTCTCGGGGCCATGCTCCAGGAGGGGGGCTATTCGGTCCTCCTCGTCGGGCGCGCCGACCACGTCGCCGCGCTCCAGGCTCGGGGCCTCATCGTCTCGGGGTCCCGGCCCCGAGTCGTCCGGGTCGAGGCCGCGGTCACGATCCCCCCCTCGAGCGAGGCCGACGTGGCGCTCGTGACGACGAAGACGTTCGGGCTCGCGACGGCCGCGACCGAGCTCGCCCGCGCCCTCCCGCCGCGCCCGGTCCTCTTCCTCCAGAACGGCCTCGGCGTGCTCTCCTCCGCCCGCGCTGCCCTGCGGGCGGGGGGATGGGGCGACCCGGCCGCCTACGCGGTGCACGGCGTGAACTCGATCCCCGCGACCTGGGTCGGCCCCGGCGAGGTCCGGGAGACCGGACTCGGCGAGGTCCTCCTCCCCGTCCCCGGCGAGGCGGGTCCCGCGGCGGGGGCGGCGCGCCTCTTCCGCATGCTGTTCGACGGGGCGAGGGTCCCGGTCGAGGCGGTCCCCGAGTTCGAGCGCGAGGTCTGGAGGAAAGCCCTCGTGAACGCCGCGATCAATCCGGTCACGGCCGCCCACGGGGTCATGAACGGGGAGCTCCTCGAGGAGCCCCGGCGGACAGAGGCCCTCCAGCTCCTTGGAGAGGCGCTCGCGGTCGCGCGGGCCGCCGGCTTCGGTTTCACGAGCGAGGAAGTGACTCGCGATTTCGAGCGGATCGTCCGAGCGACCGCCTCGAACCGGTCGAGCATGCTCCAGGACCTCGACCGAGGCCGCCCGACGGAGATCGAGGCGATCTCCGGGGAGATCCTGCGCGAGGCCGAGCGGCAGGGCCTCGACCTCCCGGCGACCCGGGCGATCGTCGCGCAGATCACCGCACGCTCCTCCCGTGCCCCTCCCGGGCCACAACCCTCATAGTGGTCGGACCCTCGCTCCGGGCGAATGGCCGAGAAACGCGGAATCGCCTCGGCGCCGGTCCACGGTCGACGGGTCCTCGTTCGGGTCGACTTCAACGTCCCCCTAGACGAGAGCGGTCGGATTGCCGACGACCGTCGCATGCAAGAAGCCCTGCCGACCCTCAACCACCTTCGGGCGGCGGGGGCCCGGACGATCCTGCTCTCGCACCTGGGTCGCCCCGACGGCCATCGGGACCCGCGGTTCTCGCTCCGGCCGGTCGCCCACCATCTCAGCGGCCTGCTCGGTCAACCGGTCTCCTTCGCCGAGGATATCGTGGGAGCGAGGCCGCTCGAGCTGGCGACCCGGCTCGAGAACGGGCAGTTCCTCATGCTGGAGAACCTGCGCTTCCATCCGGGAGAGGAGGCCAATGACCCGGGATTCGCTTCGCAGCTCGCGAACCTCGGTCAGGTCTTCATCGAGGATGCGTTCGGGACGGTCCACCGGGCGCACGCGTCGACCGTCGGGGTGCCGAAACGCCTCCCGTCGTTCGCGGGGCTCCTGGTCGAGCGCGAGGTCCGGGAGCTCTCGAAGCTCACCGAGGCCCCGACGCGTCCGTATGTGGTGGTCGTCGGCGGGGCGAAGGTCGCGGACAAGCTCCCGCTGCTCACGAGCTTCCTCGGGCGCGCGGATTCGCTCCTCATCGGGGGCGCTCTGGCCTTCCCGTTCCTTCATGCTCAGAACCTGGCGCTGGGGGCGACGAAGGTCGAGGCAGGGCTCAAGGAAGCGGTCGACGGCTTCTTCCAGCAATCGAAATCGACCGGTACGGAGGTGGTCCTGCCCTCGGACCTCGTCGTCGAGCGGCCCGGATCCCTGGAGGCGACGGCCCATGCCGTCGGGCACATCCCTCCGGGCGGCGTCGCTAAGGACATCGGACCCGAGACCCGGGCCCGGTTCGCCGAGGTGCTTTCCCGCTCCCACACGGTCTTCTGGAACGGGCCCCTCGGCCTCGCGGAGGACCCGCGGTTCGCGGCCGGGACTCAGGAGGTCCTGGCCCGGCTGGGAGAGACCCCCGGCTACCACGTGGCGGCCGGCGGCGACTCCGCGCGGATCGCGCACGACCTCGGGGTCGCGGGGAGCTTCCAGTTCATCTCGACCGGCGGCGGTGCGGCGCTCGAGTTCGTGCAGGGGATCGAGCTCCCCGGGCTCGCCGTACTCCCCGACGTGTAACGCGAGCGGCCCCTGGAGGGGTCGGAGATTCCGGGTCGAGTGTCGCGAGCAGGTAGCGGAGGTAGGCGTTCCCGACCCTGGGCACGTCGACCTCGGCGATCTCGGGGACGTCGTACGGGTGGGCCGTCTCGAGGTGCCGAAAGAGCGCGCCGACCTGCTTCGGCGCCGTCTTGAACAGGACGAGGGCCTCGTCCGCGGTCTCGAGCTGTCCTTTCCACCAGTATCGGGAGTGCGCGGGCAGAACGTTCGCGCACGCCGCGAGCCCCGCTCGCAGGGCGGAATCGACCGCGCGGAGCGCCGCCTCGCGCGACGGGTACGTGGTGAGCACGAGGCGCATCGGACCGACGGCGCGGACCGGGTCGAGGGGATAGGGGCTCATGCCTCGGACCCTACCACGGTGGGACGCCCGGCCGAGAAGTCGAGCGTGGCGAGCGCGAGGGTCGCGAGGTCGACCACCGCGGCTCGGGCCGGTACAGGGGAGATGTTGCGCATCCGCTGGTATTCGGTCTCCGACTGCCAGGTCGACGCGTTGATCAGGAGCACGCCCCGGTACCGGTCGACCCCATAGGTGTGGGCGTGGCCGGTGACGAGGATATCCGGCGCGGGGTCGATCACAAGGCCGTCCCGGGGGAGCGGCGCGAGCGGGGTGCGATCCCCGTAGATCGGCGCGAGGTGGCGCATCAGGAGCATCCGCTTCATCACCTCGGTCGGACGGGCGTAGGAGGCCCCAGGGATTGCCGGGATGAGGTCGTCGAAGCTCCTCCCATGGTACGCCTCGACCACGACGCCCGAGAGCGCGAACGTGGACGGGTTCGCGAGGGTCCGGACGTTCGGCGGCAGCAGGAAGGCGAGGTTCGCGGGGAGCGCCGGCTGCGGCTCCGCCGGGGAGACCGCGTCGTGGTTCCCCGGGATGACGACGATCGTGAGACGGTCCGGGAGCTCGGCCAGCCGACGACCGACCTCGGCGTACTGTTCGACCACGTCCGAGATCGCGAGGTCCCGCTCCTGCCGGGGATAGACCCCGATCCCGTCCACGAGGTCGCCCGCGATGACGACAAAGTCGATCGACCCGGCGAGCTCGGCGTGCGGGCCGCGCCCGCGCAGGAACTCGACCAGGTGGGCCCAGCTCTCGCTGAGGAACGACCGGCTGCCCACGTGGAGGTCCGAGAGGAACATCACCCGTCGGGCGGAGACCGACCGGCCCATCGCTCGGGTCGAGGGGATGTCGGGGCGCTCGACGTGCGCGACCCGGGGGATCCGGCCCGGCTCCTTCCCGAACGAAAGCGTGAGTCCGACCACCTCGTCGGAGAGGAACGTGACCCGGGACCCGGGCGAGTCCTTGGGGACGAGCACCTCTAGGGAACCGGTCTCGTCGTCGACGGTGAGGATCAAGTGGTGACGCTGCGGGGTCTCCCGGACCCCGCTCACCATCCCGATGACCGACGAGGTGCCCTCCGACGCCCGCAACTCCCGGATCGGGCGGAGGTTCGGAAGGTCCGGCCGGCCCCGGAGCATTCGGGCGAGGGCGCGGTACCGGGACTGGAAGAGCGCCCCGTAGGCCGCGATCGGGGGGCTCGCCACCGGGGGCCCGGTGAACCCCTCGTTGAGGAGCTCGAACGGCACCGCCGGGCGACGGGCATTGGCGCTCGACACGAGCCCGGCGACCGCCGCCTCCGCTCGCGGAGGTGGGGCCTGGCGGCGAGCCAGGACGGCCTCCACCATCTCCCGGGTGACGAACGGGGAATCCTCCTCGGCCCGGGCCAGGAGCTCGCGCGACAGCGCGAGCGGCTGTCGGTCGGAGAGCAGGAGCTGAAGGGCCCCCGCTTCGAGGAGCTTGTGGTGCTCTTCGAAATAGGCGACCAAGTGCTCGCGTAACGCGCCCGCCACGTACTGCCCTGGCGCACCTCGCTCGGTCCGGGCGGGACCCAGGCGGGATGAGCTCGTCCGCGGAGCAGCCCCGGCTTATTTCAAGACTGGGGCGTTCGCCCGGGTTCCGGGCGGTGCCGGGCCGTCGGAACCGCGTCTACCGGTACGATTCCTTCGCGTAGGAGGCACCTTTCGGGTACTTCTCCTTGAGATGGGCCACGAGCGACTCGGGGGTACGCGCGAGGTGGGCGGAGTACCACTGCACGACGACGTCCTTCAGGACGCGGTGGAGCTCTCCGACGTGGACCTCGTCCTCGGCGCTGTCGTAGAGCACCGCCTGGCTCATCATCCGCATCCACCCGGAGTACCGGTGGTAGCTCTCGCCGTCGCACCACTCGAAGATGCCGCGCAGGTGTGTCTTCCCCTCGGGGGTGCGGTAGTACCAGAAGCGGAGCGTGAAGCCGACCCACCCGCTCGCGCGGTCCCCGAGCTCGATCGTCTTGACCGCTCCGAAGTCGAAGTTCTCCTTGAACGTCCAGGTGGTGGGGTACTCGGTGAACGTCGCGAAGAGCGTCTGGGAGGGGTCGATGGTGAGATGGACCGAGACCTCCTCGAACTGGTTGTGGACTTCCCAGAGGTCCTGGAGCAGGCGGCGGTTGATCTCCGCCCGGTGCGATAGGTCCTCCCCGGTCTGGGCACTCGCCGCCTCTTGGGTCTTCGATAGCTCGGTCTTGAGGGACGACACGAAGTCGTCTTCCGCGAGCGGAGGTTCCGGCGCGGGAGTCCCGGGTTCCGGGACGTCGGTCACTTTTCGCGCAGATTTACGGGGCATGAGTGTGGCTCCGAGGTCGCGTAGAGGGGGCGGATATAAAGACTGTTAGCATCCTTCGGCAGTAGGGCTCGCCGGTGGGAGTCGGCTGTGTCGGACCCGGGGCGGGGAACCGCCCGCTTAAATACCGCCCCTAGCTCAACAGCGTTGGAAAGCACCCCTCCGGGGACGAAAGGAGGAACCCTCCCGACGTCGCCAGGAGATCCGGAATCACGACTCATGTTCCGCCCACGGTCCTGTCGTAATATCCGCGCATCGTCCGGCGACTTGGGTCCCGCCTAGATCGTCCCTTGGGGAGGCACCCGCCATGAGCGGGGCGTTTTCCGCCATGAGGAGAATCGAACATGACCAACGACCCTAACGCCGCGAAATACCAGATCCGAGCCCGCATTGCCGCCGAAGGCGTCATCGACAAGCCCGACGTCGTCGG
>Ga0209039_10000492_pt1 | contig 38451 bp, 32 predicted proteins | sample BogFormECP12_OM1_FD_188238 | JGI IMG/M metagenome (GOLD analysis project Ga0209039, IMG submission 188238) | Bog forest soil microbial communities from Calvert Island, British Columbia, Canada - ECP12_OM1 (SPAdes) (version 2) | ecosystem: Environmental > Aquatic > Freshwater > Wetlands > Bog ...
CGCCCGGCAGGCGGCCCGAGCGGTCCGGGTCGACATCGAGCCGTTGCCGGTCGTCACCGATATCGAGGACCTCTTCCCCGAATGGCCGGGTCCGAGCGCCGAGAGCTCTCCTCACATTGCGGCCCACGTGCGGGCGCGGGAGGGGGACATCGACGCGGTGTTCCGCGCGGCCGACAAGGTCGTCCGGGAGACCTACCGGACGTCGAGCGTCCACCAGGTCGCGCTCGAGCCGCACGCCTGCCTGGCCGAGGTGACGGACGGCTCGTGGCGGGTCCGCACGTGCACCCAGACCCCGTTCGGAACCCGCGAGGACGTTGCTTCGTTGCTCGGCGTGCCCGAGGAATCGGTGGTGGTCGAGGGGACGTGGGTCGGGGGCGGCTTCGGAGGCAAGGGGGCCGCACTGCTCGAACCCTACGCCCTCCTGCTGGCGAAGGCGTCCGGACGCCCGGTCAAGCTGGCGTTGGGATACCGGGAGGAGTTCCTTCTCGGGCGCACGACGTTGCCCTCGGTGATCCGGATGGAGACCGCGGTCGCGGCGGGCCGGATCGTGGGCCGGCGCGTCCGGCTGCTGCTCGATGTCGGAAGCGCCCTCCCCGGCCGCGACTTCGCGACCGGCTTCTCGATCGGGTTCCTTCTCGGGCCGTACCGCACGCCGGCGTTCGAGGTCGAAGGGTACGCCGTGCGGACGAACAAGCCGGCGTTCGGGCCCCACCGGGCTCCCTTCGCCCCGCAGTGCGCGTTCGTCCTCGAGTCGCACCTCGACCACGTAGCCCGCGAGGCCGGGCTCGACCCGGACGCTTTCCGCTCGACCCATCTCTGGGCGCCGGGCGACACGACGCCTCTCGGGCAGCCCGTCGGTCCGTTCGGCCTCCCGACGGCGTTCGAGCAGGCCCGCGCGGTCGCGGCCCGATGGCGCGCCGAGGGCGGACCGGACACCGGAGTGGGGGTGGCGATGGGATTCTGGTCGACCGGCACGGGCGCCGGAGGCGAAGCGCGCCTCCTCCTCTCCTCGGCCGGGCTCACCGTCGTCCAGGGCGAGCGCGAGATCGGGAGCGGCAGCGTGATCGCGGGCCTCGCAGCGGTCGCCGCGCGCTCGACGGGGCTTCCGCGGGACCGGGTCACCGTGTCGTACGAGGACACCGCCCACGCCCCGTTCGACTCGGGGGTGTTCGGGAGCCGTACCACTGCGGCCCTCGGTCGTGCCGTCGAGGCGGCTGCCCGCGCGCTCTTCGACGACCTGGAGCGTCGGCTGCGCGGCTCCGGCCCGGCTCGCCTCGAAGTGGAGGACGGCGAGCTGTTCGTGCACGCCGGTTCCGAACGTCGGTCGGTCCGCGAGTTGCTGACCGACGCGGAGCGTTCCGCGGGCGGCATCGTGTCGGCCGGCAAGCACTACGGGAAGTCCGGTGACATCGACGAGCGGAAGGTGGAGGCCGGCTCGTTCTACGCCTACACGGACTTCACCGGGGCGGCGCACGTGGCCCAGGTCGCGGTCGACCGAGCGACCGGGACGGTGCGGGTGCTCCGCTACGCCGCGTTCCACGACATCGGCACGGTCATCGACCCCGCCACCGCCCCCGCCCAGGTCGAGGGTGGGGTGGTGATGGGGCTCGGGACCGCGCTCACGGAGGAGGCGCTCTGGTCGGACGACGGGCGTCTCTTGAACGCCGGTCTGCTCGACTACCGGATCCCTACCCTCGGGTCGGTGCCGCCGATCGAGGTGACGTTCATCGAAGGGTTCCCCGGCGCGGGCCCCTCCGGCGCGAAGGGGCTCGGCGAGCCGCCAATCATCCCCGTCGCGGCGGCGGTCGCGCTCGCGGTACGTGACGCGACGGGCGCCCACCTCACCGAGCTGCCGCTCTCATCGGAGCGGGTGGCGCGAGCGCTAAAGCTCCTGTAACGGTGCCGTCCGCGATGTCGCTTCCTCTATCTGAGGTCCGGGCGCTCGTGGCCCACTATCCGTCTCCTCCGGTCGTGGGGACCGTCGGTTCGCACTCGGCGATCGACGTCGCCGACGGCGCGGTGACCGAGGGTCTTTCGAGCCTGGTGCTCGCGGAGGCCGGCCGGGACGCGACGTACACCCGCTACTTCCGGTCGGTCCGCGGCCCGGACGGGACGCGGACCCGCGGATGTGTCGACGACGTCTGGACGTTCCCGAAGTTCGCCGAGATCGTCACCCCGGCCGTCCAGGAGCGCCTTCGCGCGGCGGGGGTCGTCCTGGTCCCGAACCGGGCGTTCAGCTCCTACGTCCCGCTCGAGGCGATCGAGGACGAGTTCCGGGTGCCGATCGTGGGGTCCCGCATGTTGCTGCGGATCGAGGAGCGCAGCGAGCGGGAGAACTACTACACGCTCCTCGAGCGGGCCGGGATCCGCACGCCCCGGCGGATCGCGAGCCCCGAGGCGGTCGACCGACTCGCGATCGTGAAGCTTCCCCACGCGACCCGTCGGCTCGAGCGCGGGTTCTTCACCGTCACGAGCCCCGCGGAATACCGCGCGAAGGTCGAGAAGTTGGTGGCGCGGGGAACGGTCGCCGTCGCCGACCTCGCGACCGCGCGGATCGAGGAGTACGTCCTCGGCCCCGTCTTCAACTTCAACTTCTTCTTCTCCCCGCTCGTCCCGCGCACGGAGGGACTCGAGCTGCTCGGCGTCGACGAACGACGCGAGAGCAACCTCGACGGCCTCGTCCGCCTCCCCGCGGCGCAGCAGCTCGAGCTCAACGACTCCGACCGGATCCCCGAGTATCTCGTCGTGGGCCACGGAACCCTTACCGTACGGGAGTCGCTCCTGGAAGAGGTGTTCCGCATGGGCGAGAAGTTCGTCGACGCCGCCCGCGAGAGGTATCCCCCCGGCATCCTCGGGCCGTTCTGCCTGCAGACGTGCATCGACCGCGCGGGGCACCCGGTGGTGTTCGACGTGGCGGCGCGGATCGGGGGCGGGACCAACGTCCATCTCGCGCTCGGCCACCCGTACGGCAACGCGCTCTACCGCATGCCGATGAGCAGCGGACGGCGGGTCGCCCTTGAGATCCGGCGGGCTTCCGAGCAGGGCCGTCTCGCGGAGATCGTCACATGACCACGGAGCCGATCCCCCCCACGACCGCCCCGCTTCGCCGGACGGCCCTCTACGAATTCCACCGCCGGCACGGCGGGCACATCGTCCCGTTCGCCGGCTGGGAGATGCCGCTCTACTACACGGGCATCCTCGCCGAGCACCGTGCGGTCCGCGAGGGCGTCGGGCTGTTCGACGTCTCGCACATGGGGATCCTCACGGTCGACGGGGCCCACGCCGGCGACCTTCTCGGTCGGCGCACGACCGCGAACGTCCCGGCTCTCACCCCGGAGCAGGTCCGCTACACCTTCCTCCTCGAGGCGACCGGTTTCATCGTGGACGACCTCCTCATCAGCCGGATCGACACCGGCGAGGAACTCACCCGATCGTTCGTCGCGGTCCCGAACGCGAGCCGGGCGGACGAGATCGAGGAGATCCTCCGCCAGCACCGCGGTCCCGACACGACGATCGGCCGGTGGAACGGTCCCGTGGCGCTCCTCGCGGTGCAGGGGCCGAAGGCGCGCGCGGTCCTCGAGTCGCTGTTCCCCTGGGACCTATCCGGTCTCCCGTTCTACCACGTACGGTTCTTCCCGAAGAAGGAGGGCACAGGTCCGCGCTCGGGTCGCGTCGGTCTCAAGGTGCCGGACGCCCTTACGGAGTGGCTCCTCGTGAGCCGGACCGGCTACACGGGAGAGCTCGGCTACGAGGTGTTTGTCCCGGCGGGCGAGGCGGACGCTCTCGCCGAGCGGTTGCTCGCGGCCGGCGTCGTTCCGTGCGGTCTCGGCTGCCGCGACACCCTCCGCCTCGAGAAGGGATACCTCCTCTCGGGCCAGGAGTTCCACCGCGACCACACCCCGCTCGAAGCCGGCCAGGAGCGGTTCGTCGATTTCGACCACACCTTCGTCGGAGGTCCGGTCCTTTCGAAGGAACGGGCCGAAGGCCCGAAGCGCCGGCTCGTCGGGATCGAGGTCACCGAGCCCGGAGCGATCCCGCGCCACGGGACGCCGGTCCGTTCCGACGGGAAACCGGTGACCGAGGCGACGAGCGGCGGCCTTTCCCCGACGCTCGGCAAGGGGATCGCCCTCGCGTACGTTCCCCCCGAGCTCGCGGCCCCGGGCACCCCGTTGACCCTCGAGATCCGGGGCCGGGAAGCGCCCGGCCGGGTCGTTCCCCTGCCGTTCCTCAAGTCCGCTCGGCCGCGCACGTAAATAGTCGGACCGTGCCATCTACTCGGTCAGGAACGATGGCGGCCGAAGCCGGGTCCCGTCGCCCGTTCGTCGGCCGGGTGGAGACGGTCGAAGCGCTCCATCGACGGTTCGAAGACGCGCGGGCGGGCACGGGCGGGGTCACCCTCCTCGTGGGGGGCACGGGGGTCGGGAAGTCGGCGCTCGTCGCCGACCTCGTCCGGGACATCCGGGCGCGCGGGGTCCGCGTACTGGTCGGGCGGGCCCTGGCCCTGGACGACCCGCCCCCGTTCTCGCTCATCCGCTCCGCCATCCAGAGCGCCCTCGAGGACTCGACGCTGCGCGCGGACGAGGCCCCGACGTTCGGGGGCGACGCGTTCCTGATCGGCTTCGCCCCCCGCATCGGCGAACCGATGTTCCCGGCCCCCACGGGCCTCGAAGAGCGCCTGCTCGAGGCCCTCGGGGAGACCGACGAGCGGGGCGAGACGTCGCGCGAGCGGGTCTGGGCGGGGATCGCCGAGCAGTTCGTCGAGTTCACTCGCCACGGACCGATGGTCCTCGTCCTCGAGGACCTGCACCGGGCCGACGAGTCGTCGGTCGCGGCGGTCGAGTTCCTCGCGAACCAGCTGCAGAACCGCCCGCTCTGGATCCTGGCCACCAGCCGGCCGTACGCCTCGCTTTCGGAAGTGGGACGCGCCCGGCTCGAAGCGTTCGAGAGCGCCACCCACGCCCGGCGCATCGTCCTCCGCCCGATGACCTCCGGCGAGGTCGCCGACTACCTACGGATGAGCGACCCGTCGCGGGAGTTCTCCCCCGAGGAGGTGGCGCGCCGCTACTCCGAGACCGGCGGGAACCCGCTCCTCCTCCAGCAGCTCGACCGCCGCATTTCGACCACCGAGGGGGCCGGTCCGCCCGGAGCGGCGCTCCCGGCGCTCGACCAGGAGGCCCACCGTGCGCTCGACGTCGCCGCGGTGCTGGGACCCGAGTTCCCGTTCGGGATCCTCCTGCGCGCGAGCGGCGAGGACGAGGAGCGCCTCGCCGAGGCGGTCGACCGGTTGGTCGGCCACGGGCTCCTCTACGAGCGGCCGGGCGAACTGCTCGCGTTCCCCGAGGACCGGCTCCGGGAGGAAGCGTACAGCCGCCTCACGGAGAGCCGACGGCGCCTCCTCCATCGACGGGCCGGCGAGGCCCTCGAGGCGATGGGGAACGCGGACCTCACGACCATCTACGCGCTCGCGCGCCACTTCTACCTCGGCCGCGCGGACGAGAAGTCGGTCCAGTACAACCGGATCGCGGCGGAGATCGCGAACCGCGCGCTGGCGCCCGACGTCGCCCGCGACCACCTCGCCCGCGCGCTCGAGAGCCAGCGCGATTTGAACCCGAACGACCGCGACACCGAGTCCGAGCTCGTCCTCGAGCTCGCCCGGACGACCAACGAGCTCGGCCGCCTCCAGGAGGCGGAGGGGATCCTCCGCGACTTCCTCGACCAGAGAAAGGACGACCCGCGCCTCGCCCCGCGCAGCCGGGCGACGCTCGAGATCTACCTCGCCCGGGTCCTCTCCGACCGCGGCGACTGGCGGGCCGCGGGGGAGGTGGCGCAGAAGGTCCTCTCCTCACCGGGCCTCGAAACCCAGCTCCTGGTCCGCTTGGGGGCGCACCGACTCCTCGGCGAGGCGCTGTTCTACGAGGCGCACTACCCCGAAGCCCTCGCCCAGCACACGGAGGAGATCCGGCTCGCCCGGGAGGCCGGCAACGAGCGGGCGACCGCCCTTGGCCAGGCCCGCCGGGCGGGCGTGCTGATGATGATGAGCCAGCCGGAGCCGGCGATCGCCGAGGCCCGCGAGGCCGCGGCGGCCCTCGAGCGGGTCGGACCCGCCCGCGAGTCGGCCCAGGCGCACCTGTTCCTCGGGGTGCTGATCACGAACCTGCCGTCCCCGACCCCCCGCCACGAGGAGGCGATCGCGGAGTTCGCGGAGGCGATCCGGCTCGCCGAGAAGGCTCAGGACCCCCGGCGCGTCGGGTGGGCGCTGTTCAACACCGCCGACATCCTGCGCGACGCGGGCCAGTTCGAGGAGGCGGTCGAGAAGGCAGAGCGCGCGCGGGAGATCCTCGCGCGCATCGGCGACCGCTTCGGTCTCGTCCAGTCGATCATCGTTCGGGGGAAGATCGCGATCGACCGCGGCGAGTTTGACCTCGCGGAGGCCGACCTGCTCGAGGCGTACCGCCTCGTGCGGGAGCTGAACGCTCCCGCGGACGAGGTCGACGTGGTCCTCCGGCTCGCCCAGCTCTCGTACGCGCGCGGCGACCGCGCGAGCGCGCGCCGTCGCGTCGCCGAGCTCGAGCGACGGAACCTGCCCGTGATCCGGCCCGATGTGGCCGACGATTTCGAGCGCCTGCGCAAGGCGCTCGCGGCGCGCGAGGCCGACGCGGACGCTGCGTGACGGCCGCTCGGGCGACGTAGCTCGCGAAGCCGCCCGCTCGTGTGCGGGCCGCGGGCTCCCGGACGGCGGCTCGGCCACGCAAGTAAATATTCGGAGAAACCCATCTCCCCCGGCGATGGCGACCGAAGCCGGGTCCGGTCGCCCGTTCCTTGGCCGGGTCGAGATCGTCGAATCCCTCTACCGCCAGCTGGAGGACACCTGCGCCGGCACGGGCGGCGTGACCCTTCTCGTGGGGGAGGCCGGGGTCGGCAAGTCGGCCCTGGTCGACTCTCTCCTCGAGCAGGCCCGCGCCCGCCGGGTCCCCGGGCTGGTCGGCCGCGCCCTCGCCCTCGATGCGCCTCCCCCGTTCGCGCTCCTGCGCTCCGCGATCGAGAGCGTTCGCGACGACCCCACCCTCGCGTCGGCGGGGGTCCTGGCCGTCGGAGGCGAGCCGGTCCTGATCAGCTTTGGTCCCCGGGCGGGCGAGCCCGGCCTTCCCGACCTGGTCAGCATCGAGGAGCGGCTCCTCGACGCCCTCGGGGGAGCCGACGACCGGGGCGAGAGGTCGCGGGACTGGGTCCTCACGAACGTCGCCGAACAGTTCCACGAGTTCCTGCGCCGCGGCCCGATGCTCCTCGTGCTCGAGGATGTGCACCGGGCGGACGATTCGTCGCTCGCCGCGGTCAAGTTTCTCGCCGAACGGCTCGAGCACGAGCCGCTGTGGGTCCTCGCGACCAGCCGGCCGTTCGAATCTCTCTCCGCCACCGGCCGGGCGCGGCTCGAGGGGTTCGAGAAGGCGACGCGCGCGCGCCAGCTCGTCCTTCGTCCGATGTCGAGCCGCGAGGTCGGGGACTATCTAGCCCTCCTAGACCCCTCGCGCTCCTTCTCGCCGGCGGAGGTGACGCGTCGCTTCGCGAAGACCGGCGGGAACCCTCTGCTCTTGCAGCAACTGGACCGCCCGAGCCCCCCGGGCGTCGCGGCGCAGGGCCCTCCGGTCGCGGGCGCGTCCACCCTCGACCCAGAAGAGGAACGCGTGCTCGAGGTCGCCGCGGTGTTGGGACCCGAGTTCAGCTTCAACTTCCTCGTGCGGGTCAGCGGTGAAGAGGACGAGGAACGGTTCGCGGAGATCGTCGACGACCTGGTGACTCAGGGATGGCTCGCGGAGCGTCCGGGGGAGCTCCTCGCGTTCCCCGGCGACCGGCTCCGGGAGGCGGCGTACGGTCGCCTCTCCGAGCATCGGCGCCAGCTCCTGCACTGGAGCGCGGGGGAGACGCTGGAATCGATGGGGAGCGCGGGGATCGCCACGATCTACGCCCTCGCCCGCCACTTCTACCTCGGCCGGGTGGGGGAGAAATCGGTCCGGTACAACCGCCTCGCCGCCGAGATCGCCGACCGGGCGCTCGCGCCGGACGTGGCCCGGGAACACCTTGCGCGCGCCCTCGAGAGCGTGCGCGACGTGAAGCCGGAGAACATCGAGGAGGAGTCGGAGCTCGTCCTCGAGCTCGCCCGGGTCACGGAGGAGCTCGGTCGCCTCCCCGAGGCCGAGGAAGTCCTTCGGGGATTCCTAGTGCGCGAGAGCCACGACCCACGCCTTGCCTCCCGGCGTCGGGCCAGCCTCGAGGTCTTCCTCTCCCGGGTCCTGACCGACCGCGGGAACCTGCCCGCCGCGTCGGAGCTCGCGACGAAGGTGCTGGACACGCCCGGGCTCGACGATCAACCCCTCGTCCGGGTCGGAGCCCACCATCAGCTCGGGATGGTGCTCTACTACGAGGGACGCTATCCGGAAGCGTTGCTCCACCACACGGAGGAGCTTCGGCTCGCACGGCAGGTAGGCAACCCGCTCGTGACCCTACGCGCCCGGATCTGGCGCGTGGCCGCCCTGGCTATGATGGGACCGACCGACGAGGCGGTCGCCGAGGCCCGCGAGATCACCACCGCGCGCGACCGCCTGGGGTCGACGCGGGAGTCCGCCCAGGCCCACCTGTTCCTCGGGGACATGTTGGCCGACGCCCGGTGCACCCCGTCCCAGCGCCAGGAGGCGATCGCCGAGTACGCGAAGGCGGCGGAGTTCGCGGAGCAGGCCGGCGACCCCCGCCGGGTCGGCTGGGCGGAGTACAAGACGGGGGAGCTTCTGCGCGAGACCGGCCGTTTCGAGGAGGCGACCGAAACGCTCCGGTCGGCGTGCGACATCTTCAGTCACGTCGGGGACCAAGTGGGCCTGTCGATGGCCACCAAGGTGCAGGGCCAGGTCGCGATGGACCGGGGGGCCTACGACGTCGCGGAGGATCGCCTGCTCGAGGCGCACCGACTGCTCAGGGGGTTGGACCACACGCTCGAAGAGCTCGATGTGGTCCTGCGGCTCGCCCAACTTTCCTTCGCCCGAGGGGACAGCGCGAACGCCCGTCGTCATCTCGCCCAGTGCGAGCGCCAGAAGCTCACCGTCCTAAGGCCCGACCTGGTTTCCGAGTTCGCGCGGCTCAAGCAGGAGCTCGATGCGAACGAGGGGGTCCATGCCGCCCCGTAGGTCGAGCCCGGCCGGCACGGAGGAGCTCGTCCGTCGTGCCCTCCGGGAGGACCGGGCGTCGCGCGACCGGACGACGCGCTCGGTGCTGGACCGCTCGGTCGCGGCCCGGGGCGAGGTCGTCGCGCAGGCGAGGGGGGTTCTCTCGGGCATGGCGGCCGCGCGGGCGACCGCCCGAGCGCAGGGCCTCCAGGTCGTCACCGCGCAGCGCGACGGAGCCGAGGTCCGGCCGGGCACTGTGGTCCTGCGGGTCCGTGGCGACGCTCGGCGCATCCTCGCGGCCGAGCGAACGATCCTCAACTTCGTGATGCACGCGAGCGGGGTCGCGACCGAGACCCGCCGTGCCGTCGAGGGCGCGAAGGGGGCGCGGCACCCCCTCGAGGTCTGGGCGACGCGCAAGACGCTGCCGGGACTGCGCGACCTGGAGAAGGCGGCGGTCGTCCACGGAGGGGGCCGCGCCCATCGCCGGGACCTGTCGGAGGCCGTGCTGATCAAGAACAACCACCTCGCGTTGGTGCCGCTCGTCGAGGCCGTTCGGCGCGCGCGGGCCCGGACCCGCCCCGGCGAGCGGGTCGAGGTCGAGGTGCGCTCCCGGTCCGAGGCGATAGCGGCCGCCCGGGCGGGGGCGGATGCTCTCCTGCTCGACAACGTTCCTCCCCGACGGGCTCGCGCGATCGTGCGGGGCCTCGAGCGGGCCGGCCTAAGGCGCGGCCGCTGGGTCGAGCTCTCGGGCGGGATCACACCCGAACGCGTCGCCCGCTACCGGTCGGTCGGCGCGGACGCGGTCAGCCTCGGCGGGCTCACCCATTCGGCCCGGGCGCTCCCGTTTCACCTCACGCTGCGGCCCCTCCGCTTAAGACGCTCCGCGGCCTAGAACGCCCGAACGCTGTTGACGCTCGCCGAGGAGATCCTCCGTCTCAAGGAGGAACGTAACGCGGTGCTGCTCGCGCACAACTACCAGCGTCCGGAGGTCCAGGACATCGCCGACTTCGTCGGGGACTCGCTCTACCTCTCCCGCAAGGCGATGGAGTCCGACCGGCCGGTGATCGTCTTCGCCGGGGTCCGGTTCATGGCCGAGACGGCCAAGATCCTGAACCCGGGCCGCACCGTGCTCCTCCCGGACCTCAAAGCCGGTTGCGGGCTCGCCGACGCGATCACGGCGGAGCAGCTCCGCGACTGGAAGAAGGCCCACCCCGGCGCGTTCGTGGTGGCGTACATCAACACCTCCGCCGACGTCAAGGCGGAGGCCGACATCTGCTGCACGAGCTCGAACGCGGTCAAGATCGTCGAGCAAGCCCCGCCGGATCGGGAGATCCTCTTCCTCCCCGACATGTTCCTCGGCGACTACGTGCGCCGGCGGACCGGGCGCAAGATGCACCTGTGGGTCGGCGACTGTCCCGTCCACGCCAAGCTTCGCCCGGAGGACCTCGCGAGGGCCCGCGTTCAACATCCCGGCGCCCCGGTGATCGCCCACCCGGAGTGCGGCTGCGCGACCCAGGCGATGGAGCACGTCGACCGGATCCTCTCGACGGACGGGATGGTCCGCTACGCGGAGGAGACGCGGGCCCCCGAGGTGCTCGTGGCGACGGAGGTGGGGATCCTCCATCGCATGTCCCACCTGAACCCGTCGACGCGCTTCACGCCGCTCGACGCGGACGCGATCTGCCCGTACATGAAGGAGATCTCGCTCGAGGACGTTCGGGACTCCCTCGCGCTCGACCGCTACCGCATCGAGGTGCCGCCCGAAACCGCGGCGAAGGCCCGGGTCGCTCTCGAGCGGATGGTCGCCGCTTGACCGCTCCCTAAAAGCGCGGGACGATCGGAGCGAGGCCGTGCACGTAGAACTCGAACGCGGCGGCGAGCAACGCGAGCCCCGATAGGAAGACGACCCCGACCGCGAGCCAGGAAGGCTTGCGCGTGAGATAGAAGTGCGGACTGAGCGGGTTGAGCCGCGTCGAGAGGAACGAGAGCCCCGCCAAGAACAGGACCATCCCGAGGAGGGCCGGGAGCAGCACGGTGTACTGGCTCAGGTAGAGCCCGACGACGACGAGCACGAGCGCCACGGGGATGGCCGCATGGGACCGTCGGACCTCGACCTCGGCCGCCCGGTTCGGGGGCGGGTTGGTCGGGCGGTGGTAGGTGGACCGGTAGGCCCGCGCGTTGGACACGTCCCGGAGGGGCCGGTCGGTCGTAAATGAACCCCACCCTCCAACGGAAGCCCTTTCCGGTGGGACCTAGTAATAAAAAGGGGGGCGCCTCCTCCCTCCCGACGGTCGTGAACGAGAATCCGCCCCGCCGCTCCAGTCCGGTCGGCCCTTCCCGGCCGGCCCCCGTACCGAACGCGCGCCGCCTTCCCGAGCCCCCGGTGCTCCGGGCGAACCCCCTCGCGGGAGCCCGCGCCTGCTCGAGCTGTGCGACGCCCATCGGAGGGACTACCGCTCCGCCGCGCTGCTGGGGGTGCGGTCGTCCTCTCTGTACCGATTGCTACTGGCGGCACGGGCTGACCCCGACCGCCCATCGCTGCACGAGCTGCCTCATGCAGGGCGCCGCTTCCCGGAACGCGCTTTCGGGGGGCCGCTCGACCGCCCCGTCGGGGCCTCTGTCGTCCCGGGCGCTGCGGTACTGATCCCGTCGTGCGGGCGTGTGTTCGTCACCGCACGGGCCGAAGCGCCCGCGCGTCGGGCGAACCCGAGCGCGACGAGACGTGTCGGGTCGTCGGGGACCCCTCCCGCACCGGTCGGCACGTGGAGGGCGACTCCGGCTTCGCAGGCCTGGCGAGCGGCGGTCGAATCGAGCCGTTCGGTTCCCGGGCCGACCTCGATCGCTGCGCCGGTCCGCTTCGCCTCCTCGACCCACGCGGCGAGGGCCGCGGCAGCCGCCGCAACCGAGGAGCCGACATGCGCGACGAGGGTCGTCGGCGTGCGCATGGGTCGGGAACCCGCCTCCGACGAGGGCAACGCGGTGGGTCGAACGATGCGATAGTCCACCGCAAGCACGTCCAGCTCCGCCGGCACCGGACCCCGACCGGTTTCGACGGCCCGCAGAACCCTGAGACCGGGGGGAACAGCCGCCGAAAGGCGCGACCGCGTCGCTTCCGCGAGGTGCCAGACCGTCCCGTCCGCCCGGAGGCCGCCCACGACGAACCCAAGGTAGGCGTAGCCGCGGCTTCGGCCCTCGGCGACGACCCGGTCCACGTCGTCGGGGAGCGCGTCCGGCGCCAGATGGAGATGGAGGTCCCCTCGCAGGTCGCTGTCCGCCACGAGCGGGGGGACCTCGCCGCGCGCGGCCACCTCGATCTCGCCGCGGTCCTCCCGGAGCTCGGGCGGGATCCACGCGAGGCCGAGGGACGCGTAGACGTCCTCCTCGGACCCGCCGGCCACGCGCTCCTCGCCTCGGAACACCCCGTACTCGTTCACCTTGAGCCCTCGGTCCCGGGCGAGGGAGCGCAGGCGAACGTTGTGGTCCTTCGAACCCGTGAAGTACTGGAGGGCCGCCCCGAACTCCTCGGGCTTGACGACGCGCAGGTCGACCTGGAAACCGCCCGTGAGAAGGACGGTCTCCTTCGTCTCGCCGCGCATCTTCACCTCGGCCACGAGCGGATGCTTCGTAAACGCCTCGAACACCGTTCCGGGGTCCTTCGAGGTGACCAGGATATCGAGGTCCCCGACCGTCTCCCGACCACGTCGGAAGCTCCCGGCCACCTCGACCCGGTCCACGACCGCGCCCTCGCGCAGCGCCCGGAGAAGGCGGTGCGCCACCGGGTAGACCTCCTCGATCGCTCGCCGGGAGGGCCCGGGGCCGGCCGCCGCGGCCGTGAGGGCCGAGCGGATCAGCTCGATCTTCTTCGCGCCGAACCCCTTCATCCCGTCAAGGCGGCCCGCGGCGAGAGCGTCCCCAAGCTCGACCGGACCCTCGACCCCGAGGTCGACCCAGAACCGGCGCGCGGTCTTGGGGCCAAGCCCGGGAAGACGCATCAGCTCGACCAACCCGGGCGGGACCTCGCGCTTCAGCCGCTCGTAGTAGGAGACCGACCCGGTCCGAAGGTACTCCTCGGTCTTCTCCGCGATCGCCTCGCCGACCCCGGGGATCGCGCGGAGCTCGCCCCGCGCCGCGACCGCCTTGAGGTCCTCGGTCAAGCTCTCGATCGACCGGGCTGCGCGTCGGTACGCTTCGGGCTTGAACTTCTCCCCGAGCACATCAAGGAAGTCGGCGATCGTGCGGAAGATCTCGGCCGCCTCCGCGTTGGAGGTCATGGTACACCCCCGAGTCGATGGACCGGCGGGGGCACCGCCGTGGTGGTCGGGACGTTCACGGCGCGAACCCGGCTCCGAGGTCGAGCCACGTGCGACGTCCGGTCGGACGGAACCCCAACCTCTCGTAGAGGCGACGGGCCGCGAGGCGGTCCTCGCGAACGTAGAGCCCCACTCGCGCCCGGGCCTCCCGTGCGCTCACGAGGGCGGACTCGACCAGGGAACGACCGATCCCCCGACCCCGGGCGGCCGGGTCGACGAACACTCCCCCGACCAGCCAAACGTCCGTGAGGCGGACGGCCGCGCGAATCGCACCGACGAGCCTCCCCTGCTCGAAGGCCCCCCAGATCCAATCCTCCCCGGGGTCGAGGTTCGGGTACTCGGCCGGCACGGGGTCGGACTGGCGTTCGGCAAACGCCGCGAGGACGGGGTGGTCCGACCGCTCGAGACGTCGGACCTGGACCGAGGAGAGCGGGCTCGGGTTCGGATGCGGAGGAGCGGCCGACTCGTTGACCAAGAGGAGCAGCGTGAACGGTCGGGCGGGGCCCCGGGCGGCCACGGTGACGTCCTGGAACACCTCGGGCACGATCGCGATCAGCGGCCGCGGAGGGAGCGCGTCCGCAAGGATGCGGGCCCGGGGGTCGGAGCCCACCCAGTGGACGACCGTCCGCGTGGGGTGTCCGAGCCATACGAGGAGGTACCCCACCGTCTGGTCGCCGTCCAACGCGGAGACGAACCGGACCCGGTTCGGGGCGTGGTCGAGGTCCCACAGGCCGTAGGCGTGGCTGAACGGGTCCCGGACCGCGGTGCGTTCGAGCCACTCGCGGTTGATCGTCGGTCGGAGCTCCATCGCCCGGCTTCGGGTCCCCCACGTCGCCGGGCTAGTTAGAAGTACGGTCGCACCCGCCGCGAGGCGAAGCGTAAATGCGCCCCGCGGGTCCGGGCGGCCCGTGCGCGCCCACCGACCGACGTCGGAGTTCCCTCGCCACCTCGAGGAGCTCTACGCGCGGTTCCCGTTCGACCGGTCGCTCGCGGACGACCCGATCTCCGAGGTCCGTCCGCTTGCGCGCGACCTCCGCCGGGCCGAGGTCGCCGGCGTGTTCGCGAGCACGCTCGCCATCGGCAACACGACCGCGATCCGGGGAGCGATCGTCGACCTCGCGCGGCGGGCGGACGGCGACATGGGCTGGCTCGTCGCCCCGGGTCATGCCCGGGAACGCCGGCGCCGTCTCGCCTCGTTCCGTCACCGCTGGATCCGGGGGGACCAGCTCGACTACCTGGCCCGGGTCCTGGAGACCTACTACCGTCGCGAGGACTCCCTCGAGACGGTGTTCGTGAACGGCCTACAGAGGGGCGGTTTTGCCGGGGGCTTGGACGCCCTCTCCCGGGTGCTTCGTGGTGAAGGGCAACGCCGCCGGCTCGGCCCCCCGCCCCGGGGGTACCGCGCGCTGTTCCCGACCCCCCACGACGCTGGCGGAAGCCCGTGCAAGCGGCTCACGCTGTTCGTCCGATGGATGGTGCGGGACCGTTCTCCCGACCTCGGTCTCTGGCACCGTGTGCCGACCGGGGAGCTGAGGATCCCGCTCGACCAGCACGTCCACTGGATCGCGTTCCACCTCGGGCTCACCGGACGTCGGACACGGTCGTGGGCGGCCGTGGAGGAAGTCAGCGAAGCGTTACGCCGGATCGACCCGCTCGACCCGGTCCGGTTCGACTTCGTGCTCTGCCACACCGGCATCTCGGGGGATTGCCCGAAGGAGCGCGACATCGCGGTCTGCGGTCCGTGTTCGGTGCGACCGGATTGTCGCCTGTGGCGAGGTCGGGCGGCGACGGCATGACCGACGAGGTGGGTCCCCTCGCCATCGACCCCGGACTTCTCGCGCGCTACCGGGCCGCCGGAGCGAAGATCGTGTGGAGAGCGGTGCCACCGGTAAGTCCGCGACCCGGTCGGGGCCGCGTCCGCATCGCCCACCTGAACGACGAAGAAGCCCGGGTCGAGGAGTCGGGCCGGGGCGCCCGGGCCCGCGTCGCGGTCGACTCCGGCCCCCTCGGGGCGCTCGTGCTCCTGCTCGAGATCGACCGGCGGGGATTCCCGGTCGCCGTGGGAGCCCAGGAAGCGGGTCGCGACCGCGCGTTCCCCTCCGGCGCGATCGTGGCCGCGTGGGGAGGCGGGGCCGTTCCGAGCGACTCGAAGCCCGGGCTCGCCGACCTGGTGGAGCTCGCGCGCTATGCCCTCGCCTAGGGTGCGAAATACTTATATTTTCTAATAATTCCGAAATCTAATAGTTAGGAGACCTCATTGTGGCGACGGCGACAGTAGCATCCCGAGGAGCCCTGCCCCGCGACGCGGAGCAGCTCATCGCCTCCGTTCACGAGGTCATGCGGTCCCTCCTCCATCGGATCCACCCCGCGCTGGAGGCCGAAGGGATCTCGATGGGACAGTTCTGGGCCCTGCACCTCGTCTCGAGCCTGCGCTCGGCGTCGGTGAGCACCGTCGCCCGGCACCTCTCCGTGTCCGCTCCGTCCGTGTGCGCGAACGTCGACCAGCTCGAGGCCGCCGGTCTCGTGACCCGGCAAAGGTCCGTACGCGATCGCCGAGCCGTCGACCTCTCGCTCACACCGAAGGGTCGAAAGGTAGAAGCCCGGGTGTGGGGCCGGATCGGTCGGCTCATGACGGAGGCCGCGGAAAACCTTCCTCCCGAGGACGTCGCCGCCGCTGTTCGGGTCTTCCGTGAGCTCGGCCGATGGCTGGACGTCGCCGCCGCCCCACCGGAGGAGGCCTCATGAGCGCGTCCGGGCGCAACCTGACCGCGGTCGGCACTCCTTACGACCGACGGGCGGCGACCGGGGCGATCATCGTCCTCGCCGCGATGGCGCTCATGGTCACCTACGTCGAGACGATGGTCCTCCCCGCGTTCAAGGCGTTCATCCTGTTCTTCGACAACGCCCCGACGACCACGGTGGTCTGGATCGTCTCGGCGTATCTCCTCGTTGGGACCGTCGCAACGCCCGTCTTCGGCAAGCTCGGAGACAAGTACGGCAAGAAGCGGATGCTGATCTTCGTGATGACGCTCTATGCCGTCGCCGTCAGCGTCGCCGGGTTCACGCCCAACATCGGTTCGGCGCTCGGGGTGAGCACGGCGAACCAGATCTACCTCCTGATCGGCGCCCGCGCGTTCCAGGGGCTCGGGATGGGGATGTTCCCGCTCGCGTTCGCGATGCTGCCCGAGGTCTATCCGGCGGCCCGGGTCGGCCAGGCCCAGGGAATCATCGGAGGGATGTTCGCGACGGGCGCCGCCCTCGGGCTCGTGGGCGGAGGCTACATCGCCTACACGTTCGGCTGGCAGCTCACCTATCACACCGTCACCCCGATCGCCATCGTGGTCGTCGTCTTGGCCTACATCCTTCTGCGCGAGTCCCCGCATCTCTCTCCTAAGCCGATCGACATCCCCGGGATTTCGAGCCTCGGCTTGGCCCTCGCGATGGTGATGTTCGGTCTCACCGAGGGCGTCTACTGGGGCTGGACGAGCTTCTCTGCGGTCACGCTCGCCGGCATCCCCTTCGGCGTGCCCGACTTCTTCCTCCTCGCCCTCTTCGCGACCGTTTTCTTCCTCTACTGGGAGCCGCGGGCGCCGACACCGGTGGTCTCGTTCAAGGCCCTCAAGGCGCGGAACATCTGGATCTCGAACGTGAACGGGGCGATCGTGGGCCTGGGGATGTTCCTGATTTTCGTCGCCCTCACGATTCTCGTCGAGGACCCGTTCCCGCCCGGCTTCGGTTACGACGAGTTCCAGATGGGGCTGGTCGCGCTCCCGTCCGCCCTCGGGATGCTGATCTTCGCCCCGCTCTGGGGCCGCTGGGTGGCACGAAGGGGACCGAAACCGGTGATGATCACCGGCTTCGCGGTGATGGGCTTCGGCGGCCTCGCGCTGGCGCTCTTCCACGCCACGATCGTCGAGCTGATCCTGTTCGCGATCCCCGCGCTGGTCGGGAACGTCGCGGTGCTGATCGCGATGTCGAACATCATCGTGCTCTCCGTCTCCCCGAAGGAGCTCGGGATCCAGACCGGGATGAACCAGACGTTCCGGAACCTCGGGAGCGCGGTCGGCCCCGTTCTCGCGGCGGTCGTGACCGCGAGCTACCTCACCAGTGTCGTCGTCGCTATTACACCGCTCCGACCGATCACGGCCAGTGTCCCCGCGATCACGGGGTTCGTGGTCCTCTTCGCGATTGTCGCGGGCGTGGCCCTCGTCGGACTGCTCCTTTCCCTCGGCCTGAGGAACTACCGCTTCCACGCGGACGGAAGCCGCCTCGAAGCTCCGAACTCGACCGGTGGTCCATCGACCCCCACCGCGGGCGAGTCGGCACCCGGCCTTTCGGTGGACCAGGTGTCGTAGCGCCGGGCCGTTCGGTTCGCCCCGCGGGACTACGAGCAGCCGCTCGTCGACCCGCAGACAGTGCACGCGTAGCACGTGCCCGAACGCACCATGATCCCGCCGCAGAGCGCGCACGCCGGGGCGTCGTCGCTGACGCCGCCCGAGGGGGAGCTCGAGAAGTCATCCAGGGCCCGGGTCTCGAACTTCACCGTGGACGGCCGGGACGCGGAAGGCCGGCTTCCCGCCATCGGCGCGGAGGCGTGACCGTTCCCATTCCCCTCCGCGGGACCCTCGAGCCCGATCGCGCGTCGCTCGTCCTCCGTGAGGAACTCGAGCGCGAGCCAGCGGGCGACGTAGTCAGGGATCGACTTCGCGAAGCGGATCCTCTGGTTGTTCGTGGCCCCGGCGGGCTCGAAGCGCAGGTGGGCGAGCTTGCGGACGAGGTCCTTGAGCGGCACTCCGTGCTGGAGCGCCATCGACATCGCGAGCCCGAGCGAGTCCATGAGGCCGTTGACGGTCGAACCCTCCTTCGTGACGCGGAAGAAGATCTCGCCCGGGCGGCCGTCGGGGTAGAGTCCGACGGTGACGTAGCCATCGTGGCCGCCCACTTCGAAGTGGTGGGTGATCGCCTTGCGCTCGTTGGGGAGCCGCTCGCGCGCGGGGCCGCGCGGCCCCACCGGTGCACCGGCCCGACCCTTGCCGGTCTCGAAGGGTTGGGAGGCCTTGCAGCCATCCCGGTAGAGCGCGACCGACTTGATGCCGAGCTTCCACGCCTCGAGGTAGATCCGCTCGATGTCCTCGACGGTCGCATCGTTCGGGAGGTTGATCGTCTTCGACGCCCCGCCCGAGAGGAACGGCTGGACCGCGCCGAGCATCTTGAGATGCCCCATCGGCGGGATCGTTCGGACGCTTCCCGCGGGAGCGAGCGCACAGTCGAAGACGGCGAGGTCCTCGGGGTCGAGCCCCGGGGCGCTCTCGATCGTGCCGTTCTTCTCGACGTGTTCCGTGATCGCGCGGATCTCCTCGGGGGCGTAGTCGAGCGCGAGGAGCCCGTCCGGCACGGTCCGGTTGACCATGCGGAGCACGCCGCCCCCGACCAGGTTCTTCACCTTGACGAGCGAGAGCTCGGGTTCGAGCCCGAGGGTGTCGCAGCCCATCAGGAGCCCGATCGTGCCGGTCGGCGCGATCACCGAGATCTGAGCGTTGCGGTAGCCCCACAGCTCGCCGGCCTTCACCGTGTCGTGCCAGCGGTCGACGGCCGCCTGGGCGAACGCCGTCAGGCGGGGGTCGTTGTGCGGGATCTCCTCCGCCGCCTTCGCGTGCTTGCTCATGACGCGCAGCATCGGGGCACGGTTGCGTTCGAACCCGGCGAACGGGCCGACGCGCTTCGCGACCTCGCTCGACATGTGGTACCCCTCCGCCGAGAGGAACGCCGAGACGCTCGCGGCGAGCGAGCGTCCCGGGTCCGAGTCGTAGGCGAGGCCGTAGTGCATCAGGAGGGCGCCCAAGTTCGCGTACCCGAGGCCGAGCGGCCGGTAGTCGTGGGAGTTCTGGGCGATCGCCGCGGTCGGGTAGCTCGAGGCGTCGACGATGATTTCCATCGCGAGGACCATCGTCCGGACGGCCTGGCGGAACAGCTCGATGTCGAACTGGCCCTTCGCATCCAGGAACTTCATCAGGTTGATCGACGCGAGGTTGCACGCCGAGTCGTCGAGGAACAGGTACTCGCTGCAGGGGTTCGAGGCGTTGATGCGCCCCGAGTTCGGGCACGTGTGCCAGTCGTTCGTCACATCGTCGAACTGGACCCCGGGGTCCCCGCAGCGCCACGCGGCGTAGGCGAGCTTACGCCAGAGCTCGCGCGCGGGGTACGTCCCGGCGACCGCGTGGTCGGTCCGGAACGTCGTCTTCCAGTCCTTGTCGCGGACGACCGCTTCCATGAACGCGTCCGGGACGCGGACGGAGTGGTTCGCGTTCTGGTAGGCGATGGAGGCGTACGCGGAGTCGGGTTCGGTCCCGTCGAAGTTCGAGGAGTAGCCTTCCCGGATGAGGGCGGCCGCCTTGTCCTCCTCCCGGACCTTGCAGTCGATGAAGTCGACGATGTCCGGGTGGTCCATGTTGAGGATGACCATCTTGGCGGCACGGCGGGTCGTCCCGCCGGACTTGATGACCCCCGCGAGCGCGTCGAACGCCCGCATGAACGACACTGGGCCCGAGGCGATCCCGCCGCCCGCGAGCTTTTCGTGGCTGCCGCGCAGCGGGGAGAGGTTCGTTCCGGTCCCGCTCCCGCCTTTGAACAGGCGGCCCTCGCTCGTCGCGAGCGCGAGGATCGAGTCCATGTCGTCCGTGATCGACTGGATGAAGCACGCGGAGCACTGCGGCGGGTCGCGGACCCCGACGTTGAACCAGACGGGGCTGTTGAACGCCGCCATCTGCTGGACCATGAGGTACGAAAGGCTCTCCTCGAACGTCGTCGCCTCGTCTGGGGTGTCGAGGTAGCCCAAGTCGAGGCCCCGCTCCGCCATGAAGTGGCAGACGCGGCGGATCATCCCGTCGATCGAGGTCTCCCGGCGGCCCTGCAGCACCCGGAAGTACTTCGACGCGGCGATGTTGACGCTCGTCTCCGACCAGGACGTCGGGGCGTGGATCCCCTTCTGCTCGAAGATGACCTTGCCCTCGGCGTTCTTGATCATCGCATCGTGGGTTCTCCACTGGACGGTATCGAAGGCGGTCTTGCCACGGGGCACGAGGCGAGGCACGGGAATCGGTTCGCGGCCGATGCGGTTCGAAGGTCGTCCGACCGGTTCGTCCGACACGGGCGCGGCGCGTTTCCGGGTAACTGCCATGACAGCTTGCTCCTGAAGGGTCGATAGGACGTCCCGACCGATGAGTAATAACAAACACCACGCGGAAACCTAAGCCGACCGCTGCCGGTCCGTGAAACGGCCCTGTCGAGGGGCTGTTTCGCGCCGGTCGCGGTCGGTCAAGGACGCGGATGGTGTCGCTCGGGACACCGTGAAAACCCTCCGGGTGCGAGCCAAGCGCAACCCGCTATAAGTTTGCTTGGTCGGAGAAAAGTCCGGCGCGACGTTTTTTGTGTCGTCCGAAGCGCACACGCCGTTACTTGGTAAGACGCGTTGCGCATTTCCAACCACGGACTGCTACTAAGTACCGGGAGGAAGCCCGTTCTGTCGATGAGCGACGGAGCTCGCCGTGTTCCCTTCCCGGGAGTGGTGGCGTTCTTTCGGCGGCACCCGATCCTTCTCTTCCTCTGCTTCACGCCGGGAATCCCCGAGTATCTCTCGGGCTCGTCGTCCGTGGCGTATCTCCTTCAAGCACCCGTGGTGTTCCTGATCTTCCTCGGCCTGAACCTCGGTCTCTACGGCCCCGGTGTCCTGCTGGTCCGCGAAGCGTTCGTACGGTGGAAGCCCGGGTGGGCGGGGATGCTGCTCCTCGGAGCCGCCTACGGCATTCTCGAGGAAGGTACCGCGCTCAGCACGCTGTTCAACCCCAAGGCCTCGGTGGTGAGCAACCTCGGCTGGTACGGTCACTACGCCGGCGTCAACTGGGTCTGGTCGGTCGGCGTCCTCGGCGTTCACATCGTGCTCAGCGTGGGACTTCCGATCGTGCTCCTCGGCCTCGCCCTCCCCGAGACCCGGGGACGGCCGCTCCTCACCGGCCGCGAGGTCCCCGTGACGCTCGTCATCTACGTAGTCGACATCTTCCTGCTGATCCTCATCGCCAACTACTGGCGGCAGGCACCGGGACTGCTCCTCGCCGGCGCCGTCCTAGCGATCCTCCTCTACGCGGCGGCGCGGGCGCTCCCTCACGGGACGCTCGACCCACCCAGCGCCGGGCCGCGTCTCTCCCCGAAGTGGTTCTTCCCTCTCGGCCTCGCCTACTTTCCGGCTCTTCTTCTCGTGCCGGCCATCGGCGGCGCCCTCCACCTCTGGCCTCCGGTCACGGTCGCCCTCGACCTTCTCGTGAGCGGTGCGCTTTTCCTGTTCGTCCGGCGGGAAGTGGGCCGGTCCGGCAACGAAGCGGCGTTGACGATGCTCGCTCTGGGCGCGATCGTCCCGATCATGCTCTTCGGGTTGGCCGCCCAGATCTTCCTGCCGATCGTCCTGGTCCTTGACGTCCTCGCAGGACTGTTCTTCTACACGCTTTGGCGCCGCTACGCGCCCGGACCCGGGGCCACGGCGATGCCGCCCGTCGGAGCGACCTAAGGCGAGGGCGAGCGAACGGCCGAAGGTTCCGGCAGGGGCAGGACGCGCATCGTGCACGGCATGAGCGCGCCGCACTCCCCGCAGTAAAGCCCCTCTTCGGCGACCCACAGGAACGAGCCGCATCGCTCGCACTTTCGAGGGTCGTCCGGGTCGTTGCGGCAGACCATGGTGGTCGCTTCGAGCGACGGCGTTCCGCTATTTGGAATCGAACGTCGGGACGAAATGGGTCGCGAACGAAAAAAAAGAGAGAGGGAACCTTCCCGAAGGAAGGTCCCCAAGAATGGGTAACGCCCGTCTAGGCGTTCTTCATCTTGGCGCGCGAGATGAACCCCTTCTTGTCGAGGAAGTACATGTAGCCGTCTTGGCGGACGACCTTCTCGGTGCCGACGCGGCCCTTCTTGCCGGACTTGTTGAGTTTCGTCGGGGTCTTCCAGAGATACCCGTCCTTGCCGAGATAGTACAGGTAACCCTTCTCTCGCTTGATCTGCTCCTTGCCTACACGCTCCGCCATTTTGGCGACCTCAGGGCGAGGAGGAGAGCCCCCCTATTTAGAAGTACTGACGGAGTGTCGGCGGAGAAATCCGGTTTCCCTGACGGTAAATCGACGCCGGAATCACGTCGAAACGGTACCCGAGCTGGTCGACCGAGCGGGCCGGGAAGATGGCGAAGTCGGCGGGCCTCCCCGGCGCGATGGTGCCCGCGTCCTCGAGGCCGATCGCGTGCGCGGCGTTGACGGTGGCCGCCGTCAGCGCTTCCGCCGGTGAGAGCCGGGCCGCGTGGACGGCGTGGGCCAGCACAACAGGCATCGCCTCGACCCAGGAGTTCGGCGAGCAGTCGGTACCGAGGGCGACCGGGACCCCAGCGTCCACCATCTCCCGACCGGGGCTGCGGACTCCGGGCGAGGCGGTGAGCGCGGTGACGGGGAGCAGCACCGCGGTGACGCCGCTTTGCGCGAGGGCCGCTCGGTCCTCGGCCCGGGAGGCGAGAAGGTGCTCGGCCGACACGGCGCGAAGGCGGGCCGCGAGCCGGGCTCCGCCCGACAGGACGAACTCCTCCGCATGGATCTTGACGCCGAGTCCGAGGCCGAGGGCCGCGCGTAGGAGCCGCTCCGACTGCCGAACGGAGAAGAACCCGGGTTCGCAGAAGACATCGCAGAAGCGGGCCAGCCCCTCCTTCACGACCCGCGGGAGCGTCTCCCGCACGAGGAGGTCGACGTAGGCATCGGGTCGCCCTCGGTACTCGGGCGCGACCGCATGCGCGCCGAGGAACGTCGGGACGAGCCGAAGGCCGGTGCGCTCGGCCAGCCGCGGGATCAGGCGCAAGAGGCGAAGCTCGCCCTCGGTCGACAGGGCGTACCCCGACTTCACCTCGACCGAAGTGGTCCCCCAGCGTTCCATCCCGCGAAGGCGCGCGGCGGTCGCGGCGAGCAGCTCTCGATCGGAGGCGGCCCGGGTCGCTCGGACGGTCGCGTAGATCCCTCCACCCGCCTGGGCGATCTCGGCGTAGCTCGCCCCCCGGACCTTGAGCGGGAGTTCGAACGCCCGCTCGCCAGCGAAAAGGACGTGGGTGTGGGCGTCCACGAACCCGGGGACCATGACTCCCCCTTCCGCCGAGACCCGGCGTCCCCCGGGGCGAAGTCGTACGGATCGGGCGAGGTCGCGTTCGCGTCCGACCCACGCGAAGCGCCCCTGAGCGACGGCGAGCGCGGCATCCCGTACCGACCCGAGTTCCTCGGCGGCCTTCCCGACGCGGGGCACCGGCCCGCGGGCGAGGGTCGCGAGCTCCGCGATCTCCGTGACGATCAGGTCGGCGCCGATCATGGCTGGTGGATGAGATGGTCGACGAAGTCCCGGGCCGCGATGGAGCCGGGGAACAGGATCTTGGCCTCGGACTCGAGCGGCTCGAGCTCCTTGTAGCGGGCCGAGAAGTGCGTGAGGAACAGCGTCGCGACCTCGGCGGAGTTCGCGAGCTCGGCGGCCTGCCGCGCGGAGGAGTGTCCCCACTCGTTCGCCTCGGCCTCGAGCTCCTGGGAGACCGTCGCCTCGTGGATGAGGACGGTCGCCCGGTGCGCGAGCCGTCGTACGTCGTCGGAGGGGGCCGTGTCGCCGGAGTAGACCACTGTGCGCCCGGGGCGCGCGGGTCCCATCACGTCCGAGGGGTGCACGACCGTGGAGCCGACGTGGACCGGTTCCCCCGCCTCGAGCTTCGCGAAGTCCCGGCCGCGGATCCCGAGGGAACGGGCCTTCTCACCGTCGAAGCGGCCCCGCTTCGCCCCTTCCTCCACGCGGTAGGCGAGCGAGGGCACCGGGTGGACCGCGGGAGCCGTCTTCACGGAGTAGCCGTCGAGCTCGACGGTTGCGCCGGCGGAGAGCGCGTGGACGGTCACCGGAAAGCGGAGCGTGAAATACCCCATCTTGAGGGCCCGGCCCACCATCTCCTCGGCGTCGGGGGGCCCGTAGATGTCGAGCGGTTCGGTCCGGTGGTTGAGGCACATGCTCTGGATGAGCCCCGGGAGGCCGAGGAAGTGGTCTCCGTGGAAGTGCGTCAGGAACACCCGCCGGACGCGCATGAACGAGGCGGACGACTGGAAGAACTGCCGCTGGGTTCCTTCGCCGCAATCGAGCAGGAGCAGCTCTTTTTCCATGTCGAGCGCGATCGCGCTCGCCGACCGTTCCTTGGTCGGCCAGGAGCCGGCGGTGCCGAGGAACGTGATGCGCATCGGTCGGGCGCACCTTGTCCCGGGTAAAAGGTCCATGGGGGGAGACGCCCCCACCGACCCCGTCCCCCCGTGCGGGGCAAAAGTGGAAAAGGGGCCGGTCGGTGGGTCGGGGGATGGTTGACTGGGACCGCGTCGAGGACCTTCGGTCGAAGGGCTGGGACTGGGACAAGATCGCGGACGACCCGAAGGTCGGGTTCCATCCTGACACCACTGTCACGGCGCCCGGCCGCGCCCTGCGGGGCCTCTACCACCGCCAGCGGTCGCGGCAGGCGCGCCGGAATGAGGAGGCCACCCCCAAGGCCCCCACCAAGGAGGACCGCGAGAAGGCCGAGAGGAAGTGGACGCTCGCACGGATCGGCTACCTCCTCGTGCCGATCGTGGGTCTCTGGTTCGCGTTCGCCTACCTCATCCCCTCGCCGGTCGGCCTCCTCCTGCCGGCGATTCCGTACCTGGCGCTCCTGCTCGTGGTCGCCGCGTTCCTGCTCCTCTACGGACTGTTCCGGTCGTCGGGGGCCCGCTGGTCGAAGGTCTACCGATCCACGGTCGTGGTGGGCGTCGTGCTCGGACTCGTGGTGTCCGGCCTCATCGCACTCGGCGGCGTCTTACTCGGTTGCCCGATTCTACCCTCGGTCGCTTCCGGAACGACGCAACCGCCGCAGGGTTGGTCTTCGTTCAGCGTTACGCCGTGGCACGAGAACGGTGTCCCGGTCCTCTACTTCTACGGCGCGACCTGGTGTCCGTACTGCTCGGCGAGCAGTTGGGCGATCTGGAAAGCGCTCACCGGTTTCGGAACGGTCTCGGGGGCCTCGTTCATGTACTCGTCCGAGAGCAACATCCCCGAGGTCGTCTTAGCGAACGTCCAGCTCACTTCCTCCTCCGTAGCGTTCGTGGTGAGCGAGGACACGTCGGACGTGAGCGGCAACTTCCCACCGACCGCCAATTGCGTCCAGCAGGCGTACGTCGGAGCGTACTCCGGAAGCGCCATCCCGTTCGTCGTGATCAACGGGCAGTACGTTCACGGCCAGGCCACGGGCGGAGGGACCCTCATCCAACCGACCGACGTGCAAACGTACACGACGGGCCAGATGCAGGGATGGGTGGGAGGGGCGAACGGAGCCGGGTGGGGCGTCGTCCAAGGACAGACATGGTGGATGATGGCGTTCCTCGCGAAATCGGCCGGCGCCACGCCCGGAAACTTAGCCCAGCAACCCTACTACGCGAGCTGGGGCAATCAGGCAGTGTGGGGAGCTAACACGCAAACCTCCGTCGCGAGCGACCTCTCGCAGATCCGTTGAACTAGGGTTTCGGATGCGCACCAGGGACATCCGGTCGGTCATCTACCTCGCGGGCGGGTTCGGCCTGATCGTCTCGATCTACACGTACCTCGAGACGGTCCAGTCGTCGCTCCAGAAGTACTGCACGCTCAACTCGTACGTCTCGTGCGGGGCGGTCGCGAACAGCGGAAAGACCACCCTCCTCGGCATCCAAGATTCGTACATCGGGATCGGGGGGTTCATCCTCATCCTGGTCGTGGCGGCGATCGCCGAACGCCGCCGCAAGGAGCTCCTGTGGCCGCAGCTCCTTCTCTTGATCACCTCGCTCGGGGTCGCCTTCTCGCTCTACTTCCTCTACGTCGAGCTTGTCGAGATCCAGGCGCTCTGTCCGGTCTGTCTTACCGCTTGGGTCTTCGGATGGGTCACCTGGTTCGGCACGATCCTGCTCGTGCGTCGAATGCAGGCCAAGGCCCGAGCACGGACCCTGGAAAAACCGGCGGATGCCCCTGCTCCCGGGGCATCGCCCTCAGCCACTCCCAAGACGTAGATCTCTCGCCGGTGAACGGGGCTAGTCCGCCCGGGTTCCGGGTTATATACCCGACCTTGCTCGGCCGCCCGGGTCGCACCATGGTCAGCGACGTAGTGCAGTCGTACGAAGTGCTCGCCGCAGGTATCGCCATCGCCGGGGGCCTGATCGGGACGGGAATGGCCCAGTCCGGGATCGGAGCCGCCGGGATGGGGATCATTGCGGAGAAGCCAGAGAAGTTCGGTCAGGTGCTGTTCTTCTTCGTCATTCCCGAGACGCTCTGGATCATCGGGTTCGTGCTGGGCATCATCCTCCTGCTCGGCGTCATCTGAGCTCGCCGGCCGGTCGAGCGAGCGCGCGCGTCCATGAGCCTCGAAAGCCTCGTCGAGGAGATTCGCCGACGCGGCGAAGCCGACCTCGCCGCGCTCACCGCGACCCGGGATGCCGAAGCGGCGAAGATCCTCTCGGAGCGGGACCGTCAGGTCGCGGAGCTTAAGGCGGAGAGCGCTCGCGCGACCGACGCGGAGATCGCGCACGAGCGGGCCCAGAACCTCGCCGCGGCGAAGCTCCAGGCCCGAAAGCAGCTCTACGAGGCGCGGGAAAAGCGGCTCGTGGGCGCGCTCGGGGAGACCCAGAACCTCCTTTCGGAGTACACCCGCTCGCCCCAGTACCCGGCCGTCCTGAAGCGGATGATGACCGCGGCGACCGACACGCTGGGTAAACAGGTCCGCATCCTGGGACGGGGCGAGGACGCCGCCCTCCTCGCGAAGCTGGCCGGCAAGAGCTTCGACCCGAACCCTCAGCCGATCCTCGGAGGCCTGGTCGCGGAGACGCCCGACGGGAGCCGTCGGCTCAACCTGTCGTTCGACGAGCTCCTGCGGCTGCGCGAGGACCGGGTCCGCGAGCTCCTCGCGTAGGCCGAGACCATGGCGGCCTCCCCGTACGCGAGCGCCCTCGGTCGCCTCAACCCCGAGTTCCCCGCGTTCCTTTCGAAGGAGGTCTACCCCCAGCTCCTCGCGACGAAGGACCCGAACGAGTTCGCGAAGGTCCTCGAGACGACCCCGTACGCGGACGACGTCGCCCGCATCCGGTCGACCCACTCCGACGTCTCGCTGGTCGAGCTGGCGATCAACCGAACCTTCGTTCGCCGCAACCGCCTCGCGTTCGAATCGGCCCCGTTCGCGGGCCGCGCCGTGGTCGGGGCGTACCTCGGCCGCTGGGACATCCAGAACATCGAGATGATCCTCACGGCGAAGGCGAAAGGTCGGGGCGTCACCGAGACCGAAGACCACCTGGTGTCGAGCCGCGAGATCCCGGCGGGGCTCTACGCGGGCGCGATGAACCTGGACGATTTCCGCATCCTGCTGAGCCAGCCGACGCTCGAGGCGATGGTCACCTCGCTCGTGAAGTACGGCTACGGCGCGACGATCCTCCCGTTCCTCGAAGCGTTCGAGCGGACCCACAACATCTTCCCCATCCTGGTCGCGCTCGACAAGGAGTACTACCGCAACGTCCTCGCCCAGGCCCGCTTCTTCCAGGGGGACGAGTGGGTCGTGCGGGGCCTCGTCCAGAGCGAGATCGACGCGCGGAACGCGCTCCTTCTCCTCAAAGGGAAGGACCGCGCCCTGCCGGTCGAGGACGTCCTCGCGCGATGGATGGACGGCGGCACGATGACGACCGCGCAGGCCACGGACTTCTTCGCGGCGCGGACCGTCCCCGATCTCGCCGAGCGCCTGACGGTCCGGTTCCCCTCGATCGCGGACGGCGCGAGCGAGTACACGAACTCCGACAGCCTGACGGGGTACGAGGTGGCGGTCGAGCGCGAGCGCGCGACCACCGACCTAAGGCGCCTCCGGACCTACCCGCTCTCGCTCAGCGTGATCTTCGCCTACCTTCTCCGCAACGAGATCGAGCGCAGCGACCTTCGCCGCGCCGTCTTCGGCCGTCTCTACGGGGTATCGCCCGAGCGGCTCGCCCCGCTCCTCGTGTCGCCGCGGCTCTAGGCTAGGCCCGGGCGGGCCGGCGCCTCGACGGGCTCACTGGCCCGGCGTCCGCACGATGGGTCCGGCCACGGGCAGCGGTTCGGGAGCGAGCGGCGAGATCGTGCGGCTGCGGGGGGCCCCGAACGGACGGAACACCTTCCCGTTGCCCGAGTAGAACTTCGAGAAGTACTCGACGAAGATCAGCCGCGCCCCCTGGATCCCCGGCTCGAACACCCCGATGATCGTGTTGAACGACTGACCGATGAGGACGATCACGAGGCCGGCGACGATCCCGACGAGCGTCCCGCCGAGCAGGAGGCCGCCACCGATCGTGTTGATCACGAGCGCGAGGATAGCGCTCGCGAGCAGGATCCCCACGAGCCGCGTGTAGGAGAGGATGTGGCTCACCACCTCGATGAGCCCCATCATCCCCATCTGGAGCCCCTCCCCGAGGAGGAGCATCAGTAGGCCGGCGCCGAGGCAGGCGTACCACACGACGATCAGGGGATCGCTCGAGGGGGAGGTCGCGTGGTGGATGACCGCGAGACCGAAGAACGCGACACCGAACGCGAAGAGGATCCCGCCCGACTTCGCGACCACGCCGCGCGGGTGGTGGTGGAAGTACTCCTTGAGCGCCCCCATGAAGAAGCCGAGGACCACCATGCCGAGCCCGACGAAGCCCGCGAAGAGGAGGTACTTCGGGACGCTCGCTTTCAAGTCCGGGCCCGAGTAGTGGAAGAGGACGGAAAGGAGCGGGTAGCCGAAGAACTCGTTCGTGTAGAGACCGAGCCCGATCGCGATCGCGCAGCCCGGGAGGAGCGCGTAGGCGAGCTGCTGCATCCCTTTCGGGCCCATGATCATCTTGACGAAGTTCCGACCGAACTTGGGGAGGTAGCGGGCGGCGGGGAACCCTGCGATCATCCAGAGCGAGATCAGGAGGATCGTGAGGCCGTAGCCCCAGTCGCTCAACATGAACCCGAAGAAGATCGGGAAGGCGAACGCGAAGACGAGGGTCGGGTCCCATTCGGTCGCCTGCGGCAGGGAGTAGAACCGCACGAAGAACTCGAACCGGCGGACCCCGCGCGGGTTCGACATGATCGTGGGCGGCTCCTCCGAGGTCGTGATCCGGTAGAAGAACGCCCGCCCGCCGCATTCCCGGTCGAGGACCGTCTCGAGCCGGGCGACATCCCGTTCGGGGACCCAGGCTTCGAGGGCAAACGCCGCGCGGCTTGCGCCGAGCTTCGCGACGACCTCCGCCTTCCGGTTCTCGATCTCGAGCGCCTCCGCGATCGCGCTCACGAGCGGGTACCACTGCTCGCTGATCGCGAGCAGACGCGCGGCGATCTCCTTCCTCCGCGCGGCGAGCTCTTGGGCATGGGTGCGGAGCTTCGCGAGCTCCTCCGGGACGGTGCCCGCGAGGCGCGGGACGGGCGAAAGTCGGACCCCGCGGGTCTGCGATAGGCGCGACAGCGCCTCCGAGCCGTCCGGAGGGATCAGGATGAGGAACCGCACGATTTCGCCGGCCGGTCCCATGAGCAACTGCACGTCAGTCCCCTGGGGCAGGGTGGCGGCGAACGTGGCGTAGTTCTCGGCCGTCGCTGTGCCGTAGAACGTGTGGAAGCTTCTCGAGTCAAGGAACGCGAGCCGGTCGGGGTAGAAGGAGATCTTCTCGAGCAGTTCGTCGGTCGCGACCGTCGCCTTCTGCTCCGTGACGAGCCGGTCGTCCTCGCGTCGAAGCTCGCCGACCTCATCGTCGATCGGCACCGTCGTCGTGGCTGCCAGGATCTCGGCGACCGAATCGTAACGTCGGGGCGCTCCGCCGTGGACCGGGGGTAGGGCGCTCAAAAGGCCCCGGAACCGCAGGGTCTCGTCCCCCACCTGGCGCAGGTTCTCCGGGCCGCGCTCGGGACCGAGCTCGGCCATCGCCTCGGGGGAGAGCGGCTCGACCTGGGCGACCCGTAGGTCGTGGAGGACCGTGAGGATCCGCTCCTCGTCCTCCTTGAGACCGAGGAGACCGACCTTGGCCATCCGGACCGGGCGCAGCACCACGAGTCGCTCCCACCTACTCCGTGCGGAACGTCCCCAGCACGACGTCGAGGATCGCGTCCTTCTTGTCGGACGCCCGGCGTCCCTCGCCCTGGGTCGCCTGCGCCGCCGCCGTACGTCCCTCGGCGAGGATTGCGTCGGCCTCGGCGGCCGTCTCGGCCCGGGCCTTCACGACCCGGTCGGTGCGGTCCCGGTCCGCCCCGGACTGGGACTCCTTCACGGCGGCGACCGCCTCGGCCCGCAGGCGCGCGAGGGTCGCCTCGGTTTCCGTTCGGGCCGCGGCGAGCCGCGTGTCCCACTCGTTCTCGGTCGCCTTCACGCGCTTGAGCGCCTCGACCGAGTCGGGCGAGCTCGCTCCACTTGTCGTCGTTGCCATCGTCAGGATCCTCCGAAGAGCTTGAACACGACCAAGAGGAGCACGACGATCGCCACGACCTTGACCGCGAGGGAGACCCCCCGGACGGCCGTGAACCGCCGGACCGCGGCGTTAGGCGGCGCTCGCACTGCTGCCCTCCTGCTCCATCTTCCGCTTCACCGTCTTGAGCATGCTGAACGCGTCCCGTTCGATCTCGTCGAATCGGAACTTGATGTAGCGGACGATCCCCTCGAGGCGCGGGATCAGGACGTTCTCGATCGCGCTCGCGCGGCGTTTGGTCTTCTCGATCTCCTTGAGGAGGCGGCGGAGCGCGTTCTCCTTCTCCGCGATGTCGAGGACGATCTGGTAGATCCGCTGGAAGCGTCGCACCGACTCCTGGACGGAGATCGGGAGGTCAAGGAGCTCGGGCGCCGGGAGCGGTTCGTAGCCCCCGCGGTCGACTCTCGGGGTCCGCACGCCCATCACGTTCTTCGTCGTGACCGCGACCGGCGCGATGTCGGGGAGCAGCATCGAGATGTTCTCGAGGCGGGTCGGGCCCTCGAGCATCTCGGCCATCCGGATCGACTCGTACCCCCGGTCGATGCGCGCGCGCAGGTCGCCGCGCAGCTTCATCGCCTCCCGGGAGAGGGCGAAGAACTCGACGATCAGCGCCGAGCGCTTCAACTTGAGGAGGTTGAGCCCCTTCTTCGCGACCACGATCCGCCGACGCGTCCGCAATAGCTCGAGACGGGTCGGTCGCACGGTTTCGGCGGGCATCGCTCCTCTTCCGAGACGTCTACGACGGCGGCGTCGCTCGCTTCGGGCGGTACTTCTCGATGAACTCCGGCCGGATCCGCTTCAGCTCCGAGTCCGGGAAGTCGGCGAGGATGTCCCACGCGAGCGCGAGGCTTTCGTCGATCGTGCGGTCCTCGTCGGGCCGCTGGTTCACGAACTCCGTCTCGAACCGGTCGGCGGTCTTGAGGTAGAGACGGTCGGTCGCGGTGAGCGCTTCCTCCCCCACGATCGCGGAGAGCGCGCGCTGGTCCTTCCCCGTCGCGTACGCGGCGAACAACTGGTCGGAGACCCCGCGGTGGTCCTCCCGCGTCCGTCCCTTGCCGATCCCCTGCCCCATCAGGCGCGAGAGCGACGGCAGGATGTCGATCGGCGGGTAGATCCCGCGCCGCTGGAGGTCGCGGCTGATGTACACCTGGCCCTCGGTGATGTAGCCGGTCAGGTCGGGGATCGGGTGCGTGACATCGTCCGCGGGCATCGTCAGGATCGGGATCTGCGTGATCGACCCCTTGCGCCCGTGGATCTTGCCGGCTCGCTCGTAGAGGGTCGCGAGGTCGGTGTAGAGGTACCCCGGATACCCCCGCCGGCCGGGCACTTCCTCCCGGGCGGCGGAGACCTCGCGCAGCGCCTCGCAGTAGTTTGTCATGTCGGTGAGGACGACCAGGATGTGGAGGTCGCGCTCGTACGCGAGGAACTCGGCGGCGGTGAGCGCCATGCGCGGCGTCACGACCCGTTCCATGGACGGGTCGGAGGAGAGGTTCAGGAAGACGACGGCCCGCTCGAGCGCGCCGGTCGACTCGAACTCCTTGAGGAAGTAGTTCGCCTCCTCGCTCGTGATCCCCATCGCGGCGAAGACGACCGCGAACCCTTCGGAGGAATCGCGGAGCTTCGCCTGACGGACGATCTGCGCGGCGATCTGGTTGTGCGGAAGACCCGCCCCCGAGAAGATCGGAAGCTTCTGGCCGCGCACGAGAGTGTTGTTGACATCGATCGTGGAGATCCCGGTCTGAATGAACTCGCTCGGTTCCTCACGCGAGTACGGGTTCATGGCATTCCCGACGATCTCGAGACGGGTCTCGCTCACGATGCGCGGGCCGCCGTCGCGCGGCTCGCCGAGCCCCGTGAAGACGCGGCCGAGCATCTCGTCGGAGACAGGCAGGGTCGCGACCTCGCCGAGGAACTTGACGCTCGTCTTCTCGAGGTTGATGCCCATCGTCGCGCCGAACACCTGGACGATGGCGAGGCCCTTGCGCGAGTCGAGCACCTGGCCCTGGCGGCGCTCCCCGGTCGGGAGCTGGATCTCGACGATCTCCCCGTAGGCGGCGTTCGAGATGTCCCGGACGAACAGCAGCGGACCGGCGACGCGGTCGATCGTCCGGTAATCGACGGGAATGGCGGACGAGCGCCCTGAGGGAGTGGTCCCTTTCGCGGCCATCAGCTACCTCCCGCCGCGCCGAGCGCCCCGACCGCGAGCTCGGTCTCGCGCTCGAGCTCGTTGAACTGCTTGTCGACCTCGGTCTCGGGGATCCACTTCATGCGTGCGAGCTTCGTCCGGACGGGGAGCTGCTGGAGTCGCGCGACGGTGACGCCCTTGGCCACCGCGTCCTGCTCGAGGTCGCCGAACCTAAGGATCATGCGCAGCATCAGGGCCTGCTTGCGGATCGACGTGTAGGTGTCGACCTCGTCGTAGGCGCTCTGCTGGAGGTAGTCCTCGCGCAGCATGCGCGAGACGTCAAGGACCGCCTTCTCACGCTCGGGGAGCGCGTCCACGCCGACCAGCTGGACGACCTCCTGGAGCTCGGACTCCTTCTGGAGGGTCTCGAGCGCCTTCTGCCGGAGAGCGGTGAAGTCCTTCGAGAGCGACTGCGCGTACCAGGATTCGAGGTCCCGTGTGTAGAGCGAGTAGCTCTGGAGCCAGTTGATCGAGGGAAAGTGGCGCCGCGAGGCGAGCGACGCGTCGAGCGCCCAGAAGACGCGCGCGATGCGCAGCGTGTTCTGGCTGACAGGCTCGGAGGTGTCCCCACCGGGCGGCGAGACGGCCCCGACGACCGTGATCGACCCAGGACGGCCCTCGGGCGAGAGCGTGATGACGCGACCCGAGCGCTCGTAGAACTCGGCGATGCGCCGACCGAGGTAGGCCGGGTAGCCCTCCTCGCCGGGCATCTCCTCGAGGCGGCCGGAGATCTCGCGCATCGCCTCGGCCCAACGGCTCGTCGAATCGGCCATGAGCGCGACGTCGTAGCCCATGTCGCGGTAGTACTCCGCAATCGTGATCCCGGTGTAGACGCTCGCCTCCCGGGCGGCGACCGGCATGTTCGAGGTGTTCGCGATCAGAACGGTCCGCTCCATGAGCGGGCGTCCTGACTTCGGGTCCTGGAGCTTCGGGAAGGTCGCCAGCACCTCGGCCATCTCGTTGCCGCGCTCGCCGCAACCGACGTAGACGACGATGTCCGAGTCGGCCCACTTCGCGAGCTGCTGCTGAGTGACGGTGTTGTGGAGGAGGAGGCCTCCGTAGCCGCCGACAAAGTTGCTGCCGAACTCGGGGACGGAGAAATCATACACGTCGAACGGTCCGCGCTCCTCGCGGACCTCCACGACTTCGTCGCAGAACAGCCATTCAAGTTGTTCGCGAAGGTGCGAGGCCGCTGGCTCAAGGGTTTCCAACGAGCCTAGGGAACGGTATGGATTCATGAATCGCGAGAACGTGGAGGCGCCCATTCGCTCTCCGTTTCCGATGTAGTTGTGAATCTCGATCCCGTCGTCCAGAAGTCCGGAATAGGTGAAGTGGGCGCGGTAGATTCTCTCGATCTCCCGGGGACTCAGCGGGACCACGTCGGTCGCGGTGTAGGTCGTGCGCTTGGAACGGGTGTACCGCTCGATCTCGGCCAACTTAGGGGTGTCGACGCCGGTGGCGTCGGTCAACTTGGACAGGTTGGCGAGACCCCGCACAAAGACCCGGAAGTATTCCACGTCGTTCATCCAGCGGTGGCCGAGCGAGCTAGGGATTCCGAAACGGCTGAGGGCGTAGACCATCTCGGTCTGCAATTTCCGGCTCTTCGTGCAGAATTCCACCTCGCCGTCGGAGATGCCACCATCTCCCAAGTAGTAGCCGCGCAGGAACCCGGCCAAGACGTCGTTGTCCGAGGCAAGGACGCAGGCAGGGATGCGCTTCTCCCCTGAAGTTCGCCCCGTCCCGAGCCGGTCCAGAAGATTGACCAGGGACGTGCTCGCGGCGAGCACGTTCGGGGTCCTCCCCACCTGCCGCTCGATCTTGGCGTCGAGGTCGAAGAGCTTCCTCGTGAGGGAAAGGAACCGCGCCAGGAGCGCTTCGTCGGAATTGGTGAAGACGACGGTCCGTCCGGCTCGAACATACCCCTCGGAAACGAACAGGCCGAGGAACTCCGCGAGGTCGACGGTTACGGCCTCGGGAATCCGGATGGTCTTTCCCCGCCGCTGCAACTTCGGCAGTTCGACGTGCAACCTTCGCGGACCCGCCGGCCCCGGAATCCTGCGAACCGAGGCGACGTAGTCACCTGGCTTCACATCTCGGGCCGCGGTTTCGGAAAGAGAGCCGTCCGGACCGAACGTGAAGAGCCGGTGGACCGGGGTGACCCGAACGCTTCGTCCCGAGCGGGTCCGTACCCGAACAAGAGAGTCGCTCTTTCCTTTGTAGGCGACCTGGGTTCGGCTCTTCACCAATGTATCGCCGACGAGGGAGCAAAGCGCAATCGGTGAGCGGAGCTGGACCCACTCGTCCGTCCCGTCCGTCGTGACGTTTCCGCTCCGACGGGCCACGGCATAGACTTCCTCGATCGGGACCACTTCACCGCTCCCCAAGAGAACCGGAGTGTCGCCCCCCACGCACTTTCCGGACCCGAACGGTCCCGGAATGCACGCCGTCCCGCCCTTCGCCACCGGGAAGAAGGTATCGATGACACGCTGTCCGGTGACGAGCGGGATGTCCGGCGCGAGTTTCTGGGTGACAGGGCGGGGAATCCGCACGACCCACTTGTGGGTCAACGTGAGAGGAACGGGGCCCGAGGCGGTCTGGAGCGTGCCGATCCGGTCGCGGATCGTGTACTTGCCGCTCTTGAGGTCGGTGAGAGTCCCCCGCACGCCGGGGGGGACAAGGATCTTGTGCAGGATGAGCGCGGTCTCCTGGACCGTCCCGAGGATCGTCCCGGGAGTGGCTTCGCTCCCGACCTTCGCGGTGGCCGTGAATTCCCAGACTGCCTTTTCGTCGAGCGGAGGCGCGGACGTCCCCCGCGTGATGAAGTCCCCGACGGACTTCTGGACGACGTCGAGCGGGCGCTGGACGCCATCGTAGATCGATTTGAGGAGCCCGGGGCCGAGCTCCACGCTCAGCGCCTGTCCGGTGCTCTCGACGGGGTCGCCCGGGCGGATGCCCGTGGTATCCTCGTAGACCTGGACGGTGGCCGTTCCAGCGACGAGACGGATGATCTCGCCGACCAGACCGAGCGAACCGACGCGCACGACGTCGTACATCTTCGCGTCGACCAATCCTTCGGCGATGACGACCGGGCCGGAGACCCGCGCTACGGATCCTGCCATGTTCCTTCCTTCGGTGGGCTCGTTAGCTCGCGACCGAGAGCGTGACGCCCAGGACGCGCTTCGCGAGAGCCTCGATGCTCTCCACCTCGAACTCGCCCGCCGGGGTCGGCACGAAGACGACCAGGGGGTTGAGCGAGGCATCGGCGGCGGCCCGTTGGGTGTCCGAGAGCAGAGCGCGGATCGACTGCGTCGCGATGACGAGCGTGTACCCGCCGCTCATCGCGCGCTCGAACTCGACGACCGAGTTCTCCGGCGTGACCTCGACGACGTCCTTGAGGCCGATCAAGCGGAACCCGATGGCGAGCTCGCGCTCTCCGACCACGATGGTGCGCCCTGTCTCTTTCGACGTCTCGGGCACGGTAGCGTCGGCGGGGTACCGGCGTATTTAACGCCTACCGGCGCCGCTCTGACGGTGACGCGAACCTTCCGCCCGAACGGCCTTCGCGCGACCCGACGAACGGCTGTTCGGTCGGGGGGCCACCTCGCCCGGCAGCAGGAGGGCGGGAGGTATCGTCGCGGACGCGGAGGCGGTCAGCAGTTCCGTGAACCGCCGCTCGCGCGTCTCAGGACGCGCCGCGCTCATCACCCAGAAGGTCGCCCGCTTGCGGTACCCCCGATTTCCGGACCGAAAGTACCGGTCGGCAGTTGACTTTGCTCGTAGGCGGGCCGCGAACGCCGGGGCGAGACGGTAGGTCCGTTCGCTCGAGTACTGTGGTCGACCCGTCTTCGGTCGTCGTTCGAACGCACGACGCCCCGCTTCGTGCACTCGGCCCATCCGGTCGAGTTCCGCGAACCGACGGCAGTTCACAATGCTCCAGTAGCTTTCCTGCCGACGCGGTGTGAATCGGTGGGCGTACCGGTCCCCGTCGATGCGCCGTACCGTGGTGTCGATCCACCCGAAGCAGAGCGCCTCGTCGACCGCCTCGGCGTAGACGACGCCGGGCCGGCCGGTGTGGGCCTTGTGGAATCCGACCCAGAGTTCCGACGTGTCGGCGTGGTGGCGCTCGAACCAGTCCCTGAGGTCGCTCGTCGCGCGGAAGAAGCGGGCCGGTACCGGCATCGCAGGACTACTTGTAGACCGAGAAGTGGACGTGGTTCTCGTCGTCCGTGATGAGGATGCACTCGCCTTCGCACTCGAAGAGGCAGGCCTCGCAGACGATGCACTCCGGACCGTTGACCGCGAGCGACTTCTCGCCCCGGAACTGGAACTTGGCCCCGACCGCGGGGTCATCGACCACGTCGGGGACCTGGTCGCGTGGTCGCAGGTCAAACACGTTGACCGGACAGACGTCCTTGCAGTGGGAACAGCCCGTGCACTTGGCGATGTCGATGTCGACCTGGACCATCGGTCGCCCCTTTGTCCGCCCGGGCGAAGCGGCCTATTAGGATTTCCCCGCCGACGGAACGGCCTAGGAAGATTCGCGATTTCCCCTCCCTCCGAGCCCGAGGGGGGGCGTTTCCGCTCGAGCGCAATCTTTACCGGCCGGGACGGCGTTCGGTCCGGGACGAGCGAGGATGAGCGACATCCTTCTGGGAACGAGCGGCTGGGACTACCCGGAGTGGGCGGGGCGCGTCTACCCGCCCCGCGGCGCGAGCGACAAGCTCCGCTACTACTCGGGGATGTTCCCGATCGTCGAGGTGAACTCGACCTTCTACCGCCTCCCTCCGCCCTCGGTGGCGGCCTCGTGGGTCAAGCGCACCCCCGCGGGGTTCCGGTTCGCGGCGAAGTTCCCCCAGACGATCACCCACGACCTGCGGCTCGTCCGCGCGGAGGAGGAGCTGGCCCGATTCCTCGCCGTTCTGAAACCGATCCGCGATGCCGGCAAGTTCGCGGCCGCGCTCCTGCAGCTCCCTCCGTCGCTTCCGTTCGAACCGACGACCGTTCGCCGTTTCTACGAGACGCTCCCCCGCGACCTGCCGGTCGCGGTCGAGTTCCGCGAGCGCTCCTGGCTCGTGGCGGAATCGGTGGGCCTTCTCCGGGAGTTCGGGCTCGCGTACGTGACCGTGGACGCCCCGCACCTGCCGGTGGCGCTCGAGGTGACCGCGCCGTTCGCCTACATCCGCTGGCACGGGCACGGAAGCCCGCTCTGGTACGACTACACCTACTCTCCCGCCGAGCTCTCCGCGTGGGTCCCCCACGTTCGCGCGCTCACCGAGAACGTCGCG
>Ga0209039_10000493_pt1 | contig 38413 bp, 33 predicted proteins | sample BogFormECP12_OM1_FD_188238 | JGI IMG/M metagenome (GOLD analysis project Ga0209039, IMG submission 188238) | Bog forest soil microbial communities from Calvert Island, British Columbia, Canada - ECP12_OM1 (SPAdes) (version 2) | ecosystem: Environmental > Aquatic > Freshwater > Wetlands > Bog ...
AGATGAAGGCAGAGCACGCCACGGCTCATACCGACCGAAAAGCAAAGCTCCAGGAAAAGATCAACCAACTCGACTCCAAGCTGCAAGCTCAGCTACAGAGGGCCAAAGAGAGACGCGAGGCGGTGGAGCGAGAGGCCCAGGCTAAAGCCGAGGTGCTCGAGGCGAAGGCGGCAGCCGCCAAGGTCAAGGCGGCCGAGACGCACCCTTAGTCCACGACCCACGTTGGGTCACTACTTCAACCCCAGGAGGTCGAGAACGGCTGCGGTGCTCACCGCTGCTTCGTCACCCTGGTGTTGCGTGAACTCGCCCATTCGTTGGTTCAGGTTTGTTCCCGGGTCTGGGCGCCGGTCAAGCCCCGGAAGGGCCCCTTAGAGGGCTTTCTGGACCGAGGGCTGGGAAGCTGTACTACTATCTCGCAGATTCTTTGTGGGCCGCGAAGAATGTGAGCTTCGGATTCCACGGCGCACCAAGAACAAGAGCTCAACACAGAGTTCGCGGAGGGCTCACCGAGGTCACGGAGAAGACGAAGAGCAGGGGCCTCATTGTTGGCTTTCTTCTCCGTGGCCTCGGTGAAGCCTCAGTGAACTCTGTGTTGAGGTCTTGGTTGCGGCCGCGGATGCCTGCTGGTCTTCTTGATCCAATGGATTTTCCTCGGCAATCTCCGTAGCGCGACCATCGTGGGATTGAATATCCCGTTCGCGCTGTTCTTCGCCACCATTCTTCTGGTCATTCAGGGCGAAAGTGCCAACCTGCTCTCCGTGGGCGCGGTGGATTTCGGCATCATCGTAGATTCGGCCGTGATCCTGGTGGAGAATATTTTCCGGAATTTTCAACGCGACCCGGAAGAAAGGCACTCCAGCGTCTGGCGGGGGGGCTTGGGGGCCCGACCCGACGCGATCCTCGGAACCTACCACGGCAGCTCACGGATGGACGGATCGATTACGGCTGATTCTGATCAGCGCCATGCAGGTGGACAAGGCGGTTCTCTTCTCGGCGCTCATCACCGTGGCCGGTTTTGTGCCCTTGTTCACCATGCAGGGAGTCGAGGGTCAGATCTTCGGCCCCATGGCGCGCACTTACGGCTACGCCCCGGCCGGAGCCTTGCTGGCAACGTTCACGGTCACACCCGTGATGGCTTCCATTTTGCTCCCCAAAGCGCGTGAAGGAAGCCGAAACCATAGTCGTCCGCCTGTTTCACCGGATCTACAATCCGGCGCTGCGTTTTTTACTGAATCACCGTGTTCTCGTGGTGGGAATGGAACTTGCCTTTTCTCTGGGAACCTTCTTCCTGATCGCACCGCGACTCGGCAGCGAGTTTCTTCCGCATTTGGAAGAAGGCAACTTTTGGATCCGCGCTTCCATGCCGATCACGCTCTCGCTCGAAGACGGCGAGGCGTCCGCGAGAAAGATGCGCGAGATTCTCCTGAGACACCCCGAAGTCCTTACAGTGGTCTCCCAGCATGGCCGGCCAGACTATGCGAAGGGGTATGCGAGCGAGCTCGACGTGGCAGCGCAGGAATCGCAGCTCGCGCAAGTCGCCGCCTCCCTGCCGCCGCTGCTTAAGCAGTTGGCGCAACAACGGGACCTGCTGGCGGCGCTATCGGGCGGGTTCCCCAACCAGGATTTGGCCGAAAAGTTCGAGCTGTCGAATCTGCAACTGCCGCAGGAACTGCCGGTGAGCCTTCCTTCGCAGCTCGTCGAGCAGCGCCCGGATGTGCGCCAAGCCGAGGAGAACCTCCATTCCGCCAGCGCCCAAATTGGCATTGCCGTTGCGAACCGCCTCCCGAGCTTTGCCCTGACCGCGGATGCTGGCAGCATGGCGGTGGTCCTTGGCCGATTGTTCTCGGACGGCAATGGTATTTGGGATGTGGGCGCAGGCGTTACGCAGCCCATCATTGATGCCGGCACTCTCGGGCATCGGGAGCGCGCCGCGCAAGCCGCGTTTACTCAGACCGCCGAACAATATCGCAGTACGGTCTTGACCGCCTTTCAGAATGTCGCTGACACGCTGAACGCGCTCCAGCAGGACGCCGCGAGCGTCACACTCGACTTGGCCAGAAAACAGTATCAGTCCGGCTACGCCAGCTATCTGGCGCTCTTAAGCGCGGAACAGACGTATCAACAAGCCGTGATTAACCTCGTGCAGGCGCAGGCCAATCGTTATGCCGACACGGCCGCCTTATTTCAGGCGCTTGGCGGCGGATGGTAGAACCGGTCGGGTGTTCCTGGGAATTAAACCTACTTCGGAGATCTCCGTCTCCCGCCCACTTTCTACGTTTTGGTGGGGTGGGCATACCGAGCAACTGCCAAGCCTGAAGAGGCGAACAACGTATACCACTAGATCTACGAGACCGGAAGCCGGAACCGTGGGTAGTGAATGCCTGTAAAGAGTTTACGCGGAAAACGCGAACGCCCTAGAGAGCTGGGCCCAGACCGCGCAGTCGCAGCAGCGGTTTTCCTGGCCGTAGCCACAGTGCTTCTGCTCATAGGATTTACTGGCCCTTCGGTTGAATTCAAGCTTCCCGGCCTTGCGGGTTGGATGTACGTCGGCGTTGTCGTCGTGGTAGCGATCGCTGTCCTCGTCTGGCTGTTTTGTAGGAGTGGAAGCCACAAGGCCAGGCATCGCCCGGGTTGAAAATGGTTGACCTGGGTCGAAGCGAGTCCGGCAAGAGGCGGTGATACTTACGCACACAACCAGGGATGGCCTCATCGGGGCCGAGGCCCAATCAGAAGTCGCCGGCCTCCTTCACCGCCCCGTCTTTCACGCCGGCGTCAACCTGATAAGGGCGGGCGTCGTGCAACTGGTTGCCGCGAAGGTGAATGTCGCGGCTCCTGGCCCCGGTCACCTTGAGAAACACCCGTGTTCCCGGTCTAGCCTCGGAGTTCACGATGGTGGCGCCCTCCACTTGATCGAAAACGACGGCGGGCGCGTCGGAGTGGGTCTTGGCAGGCGCCCCGGCAAATCCCTCCAGTTTCAGCCCGCCGACATCCTGGAAATAGAGCGCGCTCTGCCACTGGTGCAACTCGGGTTGGTTCCAGTTCACTTCCACGTCTTTCACCTTAAGATTCCGGGCATAGCGAAACTGCATGGCGTTTCGCGACCGATCGTAGGGGGCCGAAGGATCGGTGGAGAGGAACAGCTTGATGTTCTCCAGGCTGATGTCGTCCAGCCAGCTATCGGGGTGCCCCAGGATCAGGCAAGAGCCCTGGCCGTGAGCGATGATGTTGCGTAGGATCACGTGCCGGATGGCGCCGGCGGCCGCCTCATCGGGTTTCAGCGGCAGGCCGAGGCTCTCGCTGCGCCTTTGCACCGTGAAGTAGATGGGGTCGCCGTTGCCCCACCAGAACCAATCGAAACGGTTGGTCTCGATCACGACGTTGGCGATGACCACGTTCTCCACCACGCCGCCATCGTAGACCATGAAGGCGATGCCGCGGTTCGAGTGAGTGATGACACAGTTCGAGATGGTCACGTTGCGGACGGCCACCGAGTTTCCATCGCAGAATTTGATCGCGCTCGACGACGAGGAAAGGCGGCAATTGGTAATGGTGATGTTCTGGCACGCCTTGGGCGGTCCGCCCGACGCGCTGGAAGAATAGAAGACGATGGCGTCGTCGCCGGTCTCGATGGTGCTGTTGGCGATGATCACATCCTCGCAGCCGTCGGGGTCGATGCCGTCGGCCCATACCGCGTACTTCTGATCGGTGTGGATATAGACCCCGTCGATGCGCAGCCGCTGGCAGGCGTAAGGGTAAATCGTCCAGCTTGGCGAGTCGAGGATGGAAAGGCCGGCGATGCGAACGTCGCGGCAGCGCAGCAGCTTGATCATGTGCGGGTAGATCTTGCGGGTGCCCATGCCCTTGGGGAACGATCGCATCAGCGGAACGCCCGCTGCCTCGGCCGCCTTCTGATTGTCGCGGATGTAGCCGTCGTCGATCACGTTCATCCGCCAATCGTACTCGGCCTGTCCGTTGATCGTGCCTCGACCTTCAATCGTGATGTTATCCAGATCCTCGCCCACCAGCAGTCCGTCCGTGTCAAAGGCGGAGTCTTCCGTCGCTCCGAAAAGGGTGGCGCCCGAAGCGATGTAGAGCCGGACATGGCTGCGCAGGTGGAGCGTCCCCGAGGTATAGTCGCCCGCCGGCAGCAGGACTGTACCGCCGCCGGCGTTGGCGCACGCGTCGAGGGCTGATTGAATGGCCTTCTTGGCATCCTCCGCCTTGCTGCCGGTGGCGCCGTAGTTCCGCACATTGAAAACGGCGTCGGCTTGGGCGTGCAGGAGAGGCAACGGAACAGCGAGGATCAGGGCGAAGCAAAAGAAAGAACAGATCCACAGATGGCGCAGATTGCATAGATTGAAGAACGAGGAGGCCGGAACGTTAACGGATTTATGGTGCTTCATGAAATTCCTTTGTCCTTCAGTCTGTGACAATCTGTGAAATCTGTGGATCGGTTCTTCTGTGCGGCCAGCGGACTCCAGGTGAGGATTGCTGTTGCATGGGTTTTCTTTCCGGCCGAGAGGCCTGCCACCGTCGGCCAAGATTTCACGCCACGGGGCCGAGTTGCGTTTATAATGCGCGGTGGATTGCCTGTCAACGGGTTTGTACGGCAGCGGCACGCGAGCGGCAAATACGCGGGTCAGGCCGGTTAGTTTGGTTGGGGAGGATTGGAAATGAGGACGCTTCGCCGATCAGTATTCTGCTTGGCAGTGGTGCTTAGTTTCTGCGCCCAGGCTTTCGCCCAGTTGGGCATGTTTTCGAAGGAACAGCTTATTGAGTTCACGCATGAGTGGACCGGCGAACGGTTCCCGGACGGACGTCCGAAGGTCCCCGACGCGTTGATCGAGCGGCTGAAACACGTCGACGCAGAGGAGTCGTGGGGCACGCTGCGCGGCGCGGGATACAACAACCAGTTTGAGGGCCATTGGAAAGTGGTTAACGGTGGCGAGGAGCGGATGGCAGGGCGAGCGGTGACGGCGGTGTTCATGCCCAGACGTCCCGACGTTAACGCGGTGATCAACGACTACGGCAAGAAAGAAGGACGCATCGGTTCGGGCCAGAATTCCTGGGTGATTGACACGCTGGTGCCCGGAGACGTTCTGGTGGTGGACCTGTTCGGCAAAATCAAAGACGGAACTTTCGCCGGCGACAATCTGGGTACGTCGATCTACACCTTGTCTCACAACGGCCTGGTGGTGGACGGCTCGGTTCGCGACGTGACGGGCCTCTCCGAGATCAAAGGGTTCCAGGTCTACGTGCGCGATTTTGACCCTTCGGCGCTGCGGGAAGTTACCCTGATGGGGATCAATGTTCCCATTCGCGTCGGCCAGGTGACGGTGTTGCCCGGGGATATTGTGGTGAGCGACGCCGAGGGCCTGACGTTTATCCCTCCGGAACTTTGCCAGAAGGTGGCCGACGATGCCGACCTCACGCACCTGGTGGACGAGTGGGGTCACAAGATGCTGCGGGAGCGCAAGTACACGCCTGGCCAGATCGACAACAAGTGGACCAAGGAGATGAACGAAGAGTTCAATGCGTACTGCGCGGCGAAAGGCTCCAAAGTCCGAATGAAGGTTGAGTGATTCCCTTCGGGGCCACGGCTGCCGGGATCCTCGAAACTCGACGCGGTTTCGAATTTCGAGTTTCCAATTTCGAGGCTCAAAAGGGAGGATCTATGAAGGAGAGTGAGAGACAACTGCTTGGCCGCCGCGACATTCTGAAATCTTCCGCCGCGGCCGTGGGCGGTGCCCTGATGGCTGGCGAATCGGCGGGAGAACCGCTGGAGGCCTATCCCAAACAAACGAACACCAGCTCGCGCCCATCCGAGCTGAAGATCACGGACCTCCGCGTGGCCCACGTCACCAAGGCGCCGATGAATTGTCCCATCCTCCGGATGGACACCAATCAGGGCATCTGCGGGTTGGGAGAGGTCCGTGACGGCGCCAGCCCCACCTACGCGCTGATGCTGAAGAGCCGGCTGCTGGGCGAGAACCCTTGCGACGTCGATCGCCTGTTCCGAAAGATCAAGCAGTTTGCGGCACCGGCGCGACAGGCCGGCGGCGTGTGCGGAATCGAGATGGCGCTGTGGGACCTGGCCGGCAAGGCTTACAACGTTCCCGTCTATCAAATGCTGGGCGGCAAGTTCCGCGACAAGATCCGCATCTATGCGGACACCACAGAATCCGACGACCCCAAAATCTACGGCCAGCGGTTGAAGGGGCGCATGGACCGCGGCCTCTCCTGGCTCAAGATGGATCTCGGCTACGACCTGGTGGAGAAAACGCCCGGCACCGTGATGCGGCCTTCCGGCATGAGCGTCGACGAGCAGCGATTCACGCCCCCCATGTTCACCGGCACCGAACTCACCGACAAAGGCATCGCCCTGATGGGCGATTTCGTAGCCCAAGTGCGGGAAGTGGTGGGAATGGAGGTCCCGCTCTCGATCGACCACCTGGGACACATGGGCGTGAATTCCTGCATCCGCCTCGGGCACGCGTTCGAGCGTTACAACCTGGAGTGGCTGGAGGACCTGATTCCGTGGCAGTACACGGACCTCTGGCGCCAGATCACCGACGCCGGCGTGCCGACGTTGACCGGTGAGGATATCTATCTGAAGGAGGACTTCTACAAGCTGTGCAGCACGCACGCCGTGCGCAAGATTCATCCTGACTTGGCAAGCGCCGGCGGCATTCTGGAGACCAAGAAGATCGGGGACATGGCGGAAGAGTTCGGCGTGCCTATGGCCATGCACTTCGCCGGCTCGCCCGTGGCCTGCATGGCCAGCGTGCACTGCGCCGCTGCCACCCAGAACTTCCTGGCGCTCGAGAACCACTCCCTGGAGGTCCCGTGGTGGGACGATCTGGTGTCGGGCGTGGAAAAGCCGATTGTGAATCGCGGCTACATCGCGGTGCCGGAGAGCCCGGGCCTGGGCGTCACCCTGAACGACGAGGCGGTGAAGGCGCACCTGATGCCGGATACGGGTTTCTTCGAGCCTACCGCGCAGTGGGACCACGAGCACTCCTGGGACCGGTTGTGGAGCTAGGAATCGACGATTGACGATTGTCGATTGACGATTGAAAAAGCAATCAGCTATCAGCCGTCAGCTTGCGTGCGCCATCCGCGTGCCCGCCAATCTCAGCTATCAGCCAGAACTGGACTTTCGTGCTGAGAGCCGACCGCTGATAGCTGAGAGCTGTTACTCAAGGTGAAAGACTTCCTCCAGTCGTAACAAGCCCTCGTCGGGACGCTGGCCTCCCAGGTTCTCGAAAAAGCCCGACATCTCGCGCTGCCACCGCTCGTTCACTTCGCGGCCCGCCATTCCTTCCAGCGCCTTGGCGTAATCCGGGGTTTCGAAGTAGCCGACGAGCAAGCCATCGTCGCGCAGAAAGAGCGAGTAGTTGCGCCAACCGGTTTCCCGCAAGGCCTGGAGCATGTAGGGCCAGACCGCCTCGTGTCGCCGCTTGTATTCCTCCAGGCGGTCTGCTTTCACTTTCAGCAAGAAACAGACGCGCTCCATCTTAGCCTCCTACGAAAATCGAAAATGGGGAGAATCCACAGATTACACAGATTACACAGATTACACAGAAAGAACAGCGAAGACCTAATCTGTGCAATCTGTGAAATCTGCGGATTCCTCTGACCCGATCATCTTCAACTCCAAATCCAACAGCGACGCGACCTTCTCCAGCCGTTGCCCGAGGTGGCCGAGGCCCAACGCGCCGTGGTGGGTAGGACCTTCCCGGCACCAGGCGTTGATCCACGCGGCGGGCGGCAGGGCAAAGCGCATTAGGCTATTAGTATTGCCAATGCGAAGGCGCTCCCCGGCCACCGATTCGCCTTCCGCCGCCAACAGCTTGAGGCGGCCGGCGGGAGTTTGGGTGAAGCCGAGAAGGGTCACCGGCCCCAGGCGGACGCTGGCCTCTACGCCCACGCCCGCGCCGCGCTTCCCGTGATAGAGCTCGAGGCCGCGAAGCACAGGGCGGCCCTGGGCGAGGGCGAGATGGAACGGCCCATCGTGCCCCATCAGGAGCAACCCCTGGCGGAAGTCCATAGCGTAAATCTCGGTAAAACTGCCGCCGGCGCCGAGCAGGTCGACGATCTTCATGGCCTGGCAATTCTTGAGGTCGCCCTCGCCGGAGCAAGGAACGCCTCGCGCCGTAAGCAGCGAGCAGCCCACCGTCATGCCCGCCGCCAATTGCTCGTTCCGATTGCCGGCCAGTCCGCGATAGTAGTAGGCTAGCCCGCCCAGGTCGAAGTCTTCCACCAGTTTCTCCAGGCCCACGGCCACCTGGCAGGCCCAACGCATCTCTTCCGGCGCCGGCCTCCGGGCCAGCGGGTCGGAAGGGCTATCTTCGCTGATGTCGAAGATCGACCGCACCTGCCGCTCCTCGCGCCCGATTTCCGCGTCCGTCACCGCCGCCACCCGCTCGTCGAGATCGGACATCTCCAGCACCTCAATGTGGGTGCCCAGTTGCGCGTGGTGCTGGGTGAAGTCGCTGTAAAGGTCCAACATGCCGGGGTAGGTGTGGCCCAGGAAGCCGATTCGCGTCTGGCGCAGATTGCGGACCACCCCTGCCGCTTCGCACCATTCCCGGATTTCCTGCCAAGCTGTTTCCCAAGGCTCGCGCATGTCGGGTTCCGGTTCCAGCATGCCGGTCACCTGCCGGAAGGGAATGCCGGACCGCGCCAGGGCTCCCGCGAGCTCGGGCACGCAACAGGCGGAGCAGTTGGCCAGCCATTCGGCGGTGCCGGTGTGGGGATAGTCCAGCGCGGCGCGCGGCTGGAGGTTCAGCACCACCACGGGCGCCTGAGCGCGCTGGATCACGGGCAGCACCTGAGAGGACGTGGAGTACGTGCCCACGTAACACAGAACCAGGTCAACGTCGGAACGCCGAAAAGCCTCGCCCGTCGCAACCGCGGCGGGAGCGGAGTCCACTAGTCCGCCGCTAGAAACTGAGGCCCACTCGGCGACGCGTTGCTCCACCTTCCGCTGGTAGCCTTCCAACCGCTCGCGCAGCCCGGCAAATTGCGGCCAGTAGGCAGCGAGCCCGATTCCGAAGACTCCGACGACGGCTTGTTCTCTCGGTCGCATAGCGAAAGAAGCGGTCAGCTCTCAGCCGTCAGCCATCCGCTCGCTGCGGCCCTTGTGCCTTCCTCCATTTTCGAGAGTGGTCCTGAAAACGTAACCCAAAATTTCTGTCGATATCAACACAATTTGGGTTCGGTCCACGAATAAACCGATGGTCAGTCAACCAGCTTCTAACCGTCGCCCACTGCCCTGTTCCCGGTTGCCTATTGTCGGGAGGCGTTGGCATGGGAACCGCGCAACCGTCTTCTCTTTACAATCGGCAATCCCGGCGCAGACCGCCGCAGTTTCTTCCATTACCCATGTTACTCTACCTTGGATGTCCAAACGCGAATCGCCGCCGCCGGACGCCTTGTACGGGATCAACGCCGTCAGGGAAGCCGTAGGCGCACGTCCCATGGAGTACGTCCTGGTGGCCGAGGGCCAGCACGGCCAGCGGGTGCAGGAGATTATCAACGCCTGCCGGGCGGCGGGAGTCCCGTTGCGCTTCGCGCCTCGGGCGGCGCTCGATCGCGCCGCCGGGACGACGCAGCACCAGAACGTGGTAGCGGTCTGCTCGGCTAAGGCCTACGACGATCTGGAGAGCCTGCTGCCAGCTTCTACCGAGGGGACGCCGTCCGCGCTGCCGTTGCTGGTGGTGCTGGACGGCGTCGAGGACCCCGCCAATCTGGGGGCCGTGGTTCGCACCGCGGTGGCCGCCGGGTCGAGTGGAGTGATCATCCCTGAGCGGCGCGCCGCCGGACTCTCGCCGGCCGTGGCGCGGGCCGCCGCCGGCGCGCTGGAGCACCTGCGCGTGGCGCGCGTCACCAACCTGGTGCGCACCCTGGTCGACCTCAAAGAGCGGAACATTTGGGTTTATGGATTCGAGGCGCAGGCGGAGAAATCTTATCTCGACCTCGACTACGCCACGGCATGCGCGTTGGTGCTGGGCGGCGAGGGTCGCGGCCTGCACCGATTGGTGCGCGAGGCGTGCGACCAGCTTGCGTGCATTCCCCTGCACGGTCCGGTGCAGTCGCTCAACATCTCCGTCGCCGCCGGAATCGTGCTGTACGAGGCGGCGCGGCAACGGCAGCAGCATTGAGTGATTGGGTGATCGGGTGATTGAGCGATTTGAAAAGAGGGCTCTTCAATCGCTCAATCACCCGATCACCCAATCACTCAATGATTCAGTCCCTGCAACTCCCCGTCTCTAGTCCTCATCCTATCAGTGGTCTGCTTGCTGCGACCCAGGAGCTTGCCTTGCGAGATGCGACTTTGGCTCGTGTTCCATTAATCTGCACTGTCAGTCTGCTCGTGTTGGGCTTGGCGATTGCACCCAGCGTGCCTGCTGGGAATGCTCAGAGCGCCCCGCCTGACTCCGTAAAGGCCGCCGCGCCTGCCGCGGGCCAGTCAAAGGGGACACAATCGGACACGCAGGCGCGGGGCGAAGCTCCAGCCGCCAGTATTAAGGTGACAACGCGGATCGTGACGGTGCCGGTGACGGTGATGGATTCCCGAGGCAACTTCCTCTACGACCTCGACGCGAAGGATTTCCAGATCTACGACAACGGGCAACCGCAGCGCCTGAAGACCTTCGGCGTGGCCCTCAATCCGATGACGCTGGTGGTGGTGGTGGAGACCAACGACACGACGGAGGGGATGCTGCCCCAAGTCCGTCCCGTGGGCCCGCTTTTCTCCAGCCTCATGCTGGGTGACAAAGGCATGGTGGCTGTCATTTGCTATGCGGATCAAGTGCGAGTGGCGCAGGAGTTCTCGAGCGACAGCAGTGTGCTCTCCAAGACCCTGGGCAGCCTCCATCCGGAAGGCCGGGGCAGCCGCCTTAACGACGCGCTAGAGCGAGCTATCGCCATGCTGGAGACGCGGCCCACCGAAGAGCAGCGCGTGATTGTGGCGTTTTCCGACGGGCGCGATCACGGGAGCGATACCAAGAAGGACGACCTCGTGAAACGGGCTACCGGGAGTGAGGTGACCATCTACGGGCTCGGCTTCAATCCTGCCCAGTCGCTGTGGCGCGAACCACCTCCGGAGCAGACCAGCCCGCTCGACCCCATCGTCCGTACGTCAGGGCCGCCAGGCAGGGCCAACACGCCGTCCACCCAGGCGATCATTTACGACACGCCGGTCCCGCCCGTGCCGATCGTAATCGCCACGGGGGAGATTATCCGTTCCACGGTAGCGTCGAGCCTGCTGGAGTACTATGCCGGCTATACGGGCGGCGTCTTCGATAAGCACTGGTCGAAGGGGGCGCTGCAGGACCAACTGAACAAGCTCGCTACCGAGATCCACAGCCAGTACGATCTAGCCTACGTGCCCGATTCGCTCACACCGGGCTTTCATCGCATCGAAGTGGAGGTGGACCGGCCCCACTTGAAGGTGCGGACGCGAGCCGGATATTTTCTCGTCGGTGAGACAACGTCCCCGTCAAAGCAAGACCAGCCCAAGGAACAAAAATAAAGCAAGGGAATTTTGGATTTTAGATTTTGGATTTTGGATTGAAGACGAAGACCTGATTGTGTCGGCTTTTGTCTTCAATCCAAAATCGAAAATCCAAAATCCAAAATTTCGTCAGTAGCCGTAGGGTTCGTAGCCCATCACCTGAATGCGCCGGCCGCTCTTCATCTCGATCTGGGCGAGGTAGGGGCGCATGTCGAGGGGTTCCACTTCCAGAACCACCGCATGAGGGGAGCCGTTCTCGGCATAGATGATCGTGAAGTACCGATTCTTGTTCTTGGGGTTGCTGCCTTCGACGGGCTTTACCTCCACCTTCCATTGCAGCTTGAGCTTTCGGACGCGCTGACTGACGTCCGGGCGGTACTGCATCAGCGTGATGGCATCCAAAGGGATGGCGATGGAGTGCTGGGCACAGCGGAAGACCAGGTCGTCCTGGCTTACTTCCAGTTGGCCCCCGCAGTTCTCCGGCAGGGCCTCGGTTCCTCCGGCGTAGCTAAACGGCGGATGAGTCTCGCGTCCCCTGGCGATACCTGCCAGGAGGATGGCCGCGCCGGCAGCAATTAACAGGCTGGGTTTCCAACACCTCATTGCTCTTGCATCCGATCGAGCGATCGGGTCGCTAGCCCACTTACTTAATTATCTGGCTAACCAAACGCTCGATTCTTACTTCCACGGGCTTGGTTCACGGACCGCCTGCGACTCGTCCCGCCTTGGCGGCAGGGTCTCCTTCCACTGGAACATCGACGTCCATGTACCAAGGGACGGCGTGATTTCCCCAGCGAGCCGGCTGAAACGTCCACCGCTCGAGATTCCGGCGGGCGGTGCCGAAGAGCGAGGACGGTCCCTGAATCAGCTCGGAGTCCATCGCGCTTCCTTCCGCACTCACCAGCACCCGCAGTCGCAAAGTGGTCGCGCCTGGAGCCGCAGGCGACGCCGCCAGAACGGCGGGCGGCTTTACCTGCCGGCTCAGGAAGTCCTCAGGCTGCGGCGGCAGCTCGTTCACCTTTTGGATGCGCAGGGCGAAGTTGACGTCGACGAAGGTGGAAAAATCGGAGGGTCCCGTGTCCGTACTGTACGGCCGGTAGACCCAGTGTCGAATGGACTTCAGAGCTGCCGCTGCCAGAAAAGCATGCCCCTTCAGCACGTGTGCTTCACGAACCTTGCCCTTAGGGTCCACCATCACTTGCAGCCGCACCGAGCCCTGAATGTAGTTCACCTTCGCCAGCGTTGGGTACTCGGGCTTCTCCTGGTCCACCAGCAACTTGGTGGCGGTCTTGCTCTTCAGAACCACGGTGGCCGGCGCGGTCAGGTTCCCCTGGGCGTTCGCGCTCCAAGCGCCCGCCAGCCACAGGACGGCTAGCGCGACCGGCGCAACCACCCGGTCGGTCTCCCGGCCGCGTCTTGAAAGGCGACGGCTAGCCATTGGATTCGAAGATCACCTGCGCCACGACGTAGTGGTCCGCGTGGGAAATCGAAACTTCGGTGCGCGAGACACCCATTTGCTCGGCGACTTCTTTGGCGCGCCCCGTGAGCACCAATTCCGGCTTGCCGCTGGGTTGGTGCGTCACCTCCACGTCCAGCCAGCGGATCCCCTCTCGCCAGCCGGTGCCGAGCGCCTTGAACGCTGCCTCCTTGGCGGCAAATCGTGCTGCGTAGCGCTCCGCCTTGTTCTTAAACCGCTCGCAATAAGCGATCTCCTGCGGAGTATAGATGCGCCGCGAGAAACGTTCGCCGTGGCGATCGAGGGCTTCGCCGAGGCGCGCCGTTTCAGCGATATCGATGCCCGTTCCGACAATCATTCCGACCCTGCTTTTGAACCCCTCACCGCATAGCGAACGGCGCGCCCACCGAAACCAGCGGTATTCGATCTTCGGTTCGCCCTCCGGGGCGGAATCGACCGCTACTGTACTCATGTAATACTGAAGTGGGGGTTTCGTCAAGAAGAAATCGCATCTTGACACCCAGAGGGAAAACCGGGCGTCGTGCCTCCTGGTCGTTCGTCGCGTTATCAGGCCGTCTCAGAAGCCGACCATCGGCAATTTTGCCGCCTCATGGTATCGTGATCAGTTGAGCCCTCCGAACTTCAAATTGGCCTCGCGCCGCGGCCTCACTTGGCTCGAATCCACCAGGCTGGCTTCCTTGCCTTGGCTCGTTCATGCATGGACTACGCGGCTGGGCGGAATCAGCTACATTGGAGGTTCGTCGGCTAGCCTTAACCTGGGGTTTGTTCCCTCGGACCAACCCGACCGCGTCGAACGCAATCGGAACCGGTTCCTGCGGGCGCTGGGCGTCGAGAAGTATGCCCTTGCCACGCTGCATCAGTTCCACTCGGCGGATATGTTCGAGGCGAAGTTGACACAGGGCCGGCTCGAATACCTCCCGGCAGGCGCCGGGATTCGGCGGGCCTCTGGGCTTCGGGCGGACGGCCTCGGGACTCGTGAACCGAAACGCGAGGCACAGACTGCGCGTCGGTTAGGGCTTCCCAAGGCGCAGCAAACCCGGAATCCCGAAACCCGGAACCCTGAGGGTGGCGCCGGCGACGCCCTCCTTACGAACGAGCCGGGCGTTTTGCTTTCCATTCGTGCGGCCGATTGCATGCCCATCTTGATGGTGGACTCCAGGCTCCGAGCCATTGCCGCCGTGCATGCCGGCTGGCGGGGGGCCGCGAGGCGGATCGTTGAGAAGTCCGTAGGCGAGATGCGTCGTGTCTTCGGCTCGCGAGCAGGGGACATCCTTGTGGCGGTGGGACCTTGCATCCGGGCCTGCTGCTACGAGGTAGGTGAAGAAGTCATGGATGCGTTCGGCGGCGGCTCCGCGGCCAGTAACGGGTACTTCCGCGAAGCGCCTCCCGACCAGCGAGCCCAGATCCTTAGCCAGAGGCATCCCTTACCTTTCCTTACCGCCAAACCTCCCGGGCACGGCCCCCAAGGCGATGTGACAGTTCGCCTCGATCTGGTGGCCGTGGCTTGCGATCAACTGCGAGCTGCTGGCGTGCCAGCCTTCAACATCGAGGTCGCCGACTTTTGCACTGCCTGCCACACGGATCTTTTCTTTTCCCACCGCAAAGAGGGCCAGACCGGCCGGGCAATGGCCGTCATCGGGATCAGACCGCGTTTACACCCGGGGTCACCGTAAATCTTGCAGCAACTTGCATAGACCTCATCTGAATCCCCGGGATGGGTTGGGCTATCTCCAAGCTCACTGGGAGATTTACAAAAAACGAGTTGACTTTGCATCCCACGTCCTGTAGCCTCGTTGTATGGGCTTCGTGAGATCACTGCCGCAACGCCTTCACTTCGGCAGTACGGCTGATCAAAGCGACCAGTTTAGTCATACCGTGCGCTTGCGTATCTCCCCGACTCAGTTGACCAAACGTACCCGCCGCCCGGAGCGCGTATTCGACTGCCGGATTGACACCAAGTTGCTAAAGGATCGGAAAATCGAGAGGCGACGAGCCTTAAGCGATCGCCTGCATCTCAGAGGGTATGGAGGGTGCCAAAATTGACACCCGACAGCCTGCGTGCTAGCGTTAGGATGGAGGTGGCTCTCCTGCGCGACAACGGGAGATACAACTGATATGGATCGCTTTTTCTTCGACCGTTACGGCCTGACCGAGGCTGACCTTGAGCGCTACCTCGGCGCGGCGCTTTCCGAGGGCGGGGAGTATGCCGATCTCTATTTCGAGCACACCACCACATCGTCGATCCTCCTCGACGAGTCGCTCATCAAGACCGCCACCGAAGGGATTTCGATGGGTTGCGGCATCCGCGTGCTGGCAGGATCGCAAACGGGTTACGCATTCACAGACGATCTCGCCCCAGAGAGGATTCTGAGCGTAGCTCGGATCGCCGCCCACATTGCGAGCGGCCCGGCCCGCGTTTCCACCGTGGGGCTGAGCACCACCGCGTCGTCGCACGACTTCTACCCGGTAGCGGTGCCATCAACCGATCGGGAACTGGCGGACAAGTTGATCCTGGTAGGGCGTTCGGACCACTCGGCGCGCGTCTACGACCCGCGCATCAAGCAAGTGCGCGTAACCTACGGCGACCAGGTTCGCCACGTGCTCATCGCCGGATCGGACGGGCGCGTGGTCACCGACTTCCAGCCCCTGGTGCGCCTCAATGTTTTCACCATTGCCCAGGAAAATGGCAAGGTCCAGTCGGGGTCGAGCGGTGGTGGCGGCCGCGTCGGCCTGGAGTTCTTCCGGGGAGAAAAGAGTCCGGAGCATTTTGCCGACGAGGCCGCGCGGCAGGCTATTGTCCAGCTTGAAGCGCGCGAGGCGCCCGCCGGGGAAATGGAAGTGGTTCTCGGCCCGGGTTGGCCCGGCATCTTGTTGCACGAGGCCATCGGCCACGGCTTGGAGGCAGACTTCAACCGCAAGGGCATCTCGGCCTTCAGCGGGAGGATCGGACAGCGGGTGGCCTCGGACCTCTGCACGGTGGTCGACGACGGTACCATTCCTGCCCGGCGTGGCTCTCTGAATGTGGACGACGAGGGTGAACCCACCCGGAAGACCGTTTTGATCGAGAACGGCATTTTGCGCGGCTACCTCCAGGACAAGCTCAGCGCCGGCCTGACGCACGCCACCCGCACCGGCAACGGCCGCCGCGAGAGCTACGAGCACATTCCTATGCCGCGGATGACCAACACTTACATGCTCGCGGGCCAGCAGGATCCGCGAGAGATCATTCGCTCCGTGAACCACGGGCTCTACGCGGCACACTTCGGCGGCGGCCAGGTGGACATCACGAACGGCAAGTTTGTTTTTTCCGCCTCCGAGGCCTATCTCATCGAGGGCGGCAAGCTGACCGCTCCGGTGAAAGGCGCGACGTTGATCGGCGACGGACCCACCGTATTGACCCGTGTCACCGCCGTCGGCAATGACCTCCAACTCGACCCCGGCATCGGCACTTGCGGCAAGGATGGCCAAAGTGTTCCAGTGGGCGTCGGCATTCCCACGATCAAGGTTAGTCGGCTGACCGTGGGAGGGACGGGGCTGCGGGGCGGGGAAACGTTTATTTGAAGAGTTCTCAGTTGTCAGTTTTCAGTTTTCAGTTATTAGTAGCTGTCAGCTTTCAGCGATCAGCAATCAGCCAGAAAGCGCGACGTTCTTGCTGATAGCTGAGCGCTGACGGCTGACGGCTAAGACTGAAAACTGAGAACTGGAGGCTTTAATGAATCCAGCGCGTATTCCGAGAATGTTTAGGGAGGATCGCAAGTTACTGCACCTTGGATGCGGAGTTCAGGACCTTGGTCGCACTATTGTAAGCGACCCGCACGTGTGCGGGGGCTTGCCGGTTTTCAAGGGAACTCGCATCACCGTGTGGGATGTGATGGCGCAAGTCGTCGCGCTGGATTGCCCTCCAGACGCTATCGTCCAAGCCACGGGCGGTGCGGTCACGCGCGAGGCGATCGAAGAGGCGAAGCAACTGATGCGGAACTCCCCGGAAACCGCCGACGAGGACCTGCTGATCTGTGCTTCGTCCGAGTTCTATGAGGGTCCGGAGCACTTTACCAGTCGCCGGGCGTCGGCTCATGTGCCGGCTCCGATCGATCGGTCGTGGCTCAAGAGGTTGCTCGAGCTGGAACCGCCTAAACGAGGTTTGGGGCGGCTGCTGGCTATTGACCCGGACGTCGACCCCTATATGCCCATGATTCGCGGCACGCGAATTCCACTGGAAGAGGTGGTGGATTGGATCACTGATCCGTCGGACCAGAAGGCGATTCCTCGTCATTGGGTGGGTCCGATCACGGCTGAGACGTTCGCCGAAATCCTCAAAATGCAGCGCGCGCTGATGCGGGCGCACATCGCCTTAGAGCGGCCCTCCTTCGATAAGTTCCTGGAAGAGACGGACCGACATCTCAATGAGATTGAAGAGCACCTTCGCCAAACGCGCATACCACCGGCTGGCTCGGCCGACGCGCAGATAGCGGAGGCGAGGCGCGCCTGGCGCTCTCCACGGAAAAGACATTGATGGATTGCCAGTTCGACCTTGACTCTTTAGAGGTGCGAGGGGAAAGATGGGAGAATGAAAACTGCCCACAAGAGAGCCACAGTTTACGTTGATCGACATTTGCATCGCGCGCTGCAACGGAGGGCGGCCGAGAGCGAGTGCTCGATCACCACGCTTGTGAACGACGCGGTGCGGATGGCACTGTTGGAGGACACGGAAGACTTGGCGGCGATCGCAGCCAGACGCAACGAGCCTGACCTAGACTTCGAGGACGTGGTGAGGGACATGAAACGGCGTGGTCGACTATAAGGTCCGAATCAAGCCCTCGGCGGCAAAGGAACTCGACGGAATTCCGAAAAGAGACCGGCAACGGCTTGTTGTCCGCATCGCAAGGCTCGCCAGCAATCCTCGGCCTGAGGGTTGCCAAAAGCTGTCAGGGGAGGACGAATACCGAATTCGGCAAGGCAACTACCGTCTCATCTATTCCATCGCGGAAGCCGAAAGGACCGTGCGGGTTTTGAAGATCGGCCACCGCAAGGAAGTCTATCGTTAGGAATCGGTCGGCGTCCCTCAACTGCGATAAAGCGGTGAAGACGCTCTCGCGAGTTTTCGACACGCTGGCCGGCCCCGCTAGCCGCAAATAGGATTCGGATATGCCCGAAGTCCAACTCGAACAAGTCGCGCAGGGTCTGGTCCAACGCGCCACTAGCTCAGGCGCCACCGCGGCGGACGCTGTGGTGCGCGAGGCCGACGAGTTTTCTACCGTCGTCCGCCTGGGCAAGATTGAAAGCCTGAAGGAAGCGGCTTCCAAGGCGCTCGGCTTGCGCGTGTTTCTGGGCGCGCGTAGCGCCACCTCATACTCGAGTGATTTCTCCGCCTCTTCGCTCGCGCAACTCGTGGATCGGACTCTTGAAATGGCCAAGGTGACCTCGGAAGATCCAGCGAGCGGCCTGGCCGACGCGGAACTCCTGGGGTGCCACCCCGGCGATCTCCAACTCTACGCCGACGATGTGAGTATTATGAGCACGGAGGAGCGCATTGGGTTTGCGCGCCGCGCCGAGGCAGCGGCTTTGGCTGCCGATCCGCGCATCCGCAACTCCGAAGGCGCCTGGTTCGAGGCGAGCTTGGGCAAGAAGGCCTACGCCAACTCGCGGGGGTTCGTCGGCAGTTATCGCGCGTCCTATTGCGCCGTATCGGTGGCGCCCATCGCCCAGAACGGTGACGGCATGCAGCGTGACTACTGGTATTCTGTGGCACGCTCCGCCGCGGCCCTGGAGGCGCCGGAGGTTGTTGGTCGCAAAGCCGCGGAGCGGGCTCTGCGGAAGCTGGGCGCGCGCAAGGTTGCCACGTGCCGCGTACCGGTGGTGTTCGACCCGGAGACGTCCGGGGCGTTTCTTGGCCATGTTTTCGAGGCAGTGCGCGGCGACGCCGTTTACCGCTGCGCTTCGTTCCTGGCGGGAAGACTGGGCCAGAGCGTGGCGTCCGAGAACGTGACGGTGCTGGACGACGGGCTGCGACCGGGCGGCTTTGGCTCGCGGCCCTTCGATGACGAGGGCATCCCTCCGACGGTGACGCCAATTATTGAAAAGGGCATTCTTCGTAATTATCTGTTGAACAGCTATGCGGCGCGCAAGCTCAATTTGCGCACCACTGGCAATGCCTCCCGCGGTGTGGCGGGACCGCCGGGAATCGGGCCCAAGAACTTTTATCTTGCGCCGGGCTCCGAGGCCCCCCAGTCGATCATCCGATCGGTCAAGGAGGGGTTTTATGTCACTGACCTGATCGGTTTCGGTGTCAATATTGTCAGCGGGGATTATTCCCGCGGCGCCGGCGGCTTGTGGATCGAAAACGGCGAGTTGGTCTTCCCGGTGGAAGAGGTGACGATTGCAGGGAACCTCTCCGACATGCTCAACCACGTCGGCGCCATAGGCTCTGACCTGGAGTTTCGCCACGCCCTTGCGTCGCCGACGCTTCTGGTGGAGGGCCTGACGGTGGCAGGAACGTAGCCTTCAGAATAGTCGAAAGTCAAAAGTCGAAAGTCAAAAGTCAAAACAAGACAGGGGGCGGGCACAGATGGTCGCTGATGAACTCCGAGCCGCCTCTTTACTTTCGACCTTCAACTTTCGACTTTCAACTTCTTTATGTCCACAGACGATCGCTCCACTCCCATTCTGATTGTCATTGCCGTGGCGCTGCTTGCTGCCATCATCGGCGCGCTGGTGCTGCTGCGCCGCGATGTTTCGCGTTCCGCCGCTATAACGCCGCCGCCAATGAGCGCGGACGAGAAAGCCTACCTCGCCCAGATCAGTACGGCCGACCCGCATATGAGCGCCGCCGAGAATTTTCTTGGCGGAACGGTGACCTACCTGAAGGCGCGCCTAACCAACAACGGGACCAGGCCGGTTCGCCGGCTTACGCTGAAACTCGAGTTTCACGACACGCTCGAGCAGGTGGTCTTGCGCGAGATAGCCCATCCCATCACGCCGCGGACCTCGCCGCTCAAGCCGGGTGAGACCCGCGCCTTCCAGGTGGCATTCGAACACATGCCGATGGAATGGAATCAAGGACCGCCCGCGATCACGCCGGAGTATGTGGGCTTTTAGTCGAATTGCCGATTGCTGATTGACGATTGACGATTGACGATTCCAAGACAAGATAACAACCCACAGATTCCGCAGATGCAGGATAAGAGGAGCACAATTCGCCTCTCTTCCATTCTTATCATGAGTTCTGCGAAATCTGCGTAATCTGCGGATTCATTTCTTCTCTTCAAATCGTCAATCGTCAATCTGCAATCGGCAATTCTAACGTCCGATTTCCAGCCGCTTGATGAGGGGTTCCGGTAGGCCGGCGTTGCGCATCTTCGTCTGCGTTGCCGGCAGGTCGTAAGGCGTGCGGTAATACTCGACGCGGCCCTGATCCGAGTCGAAGATGGCAAAAGCCGAGCGCCAGTCTCCGTCGCGTGGCTGGCCCACGGACCCGGGATTGATCAGGTAGCGGCTACCGTCTTCGAGCGACAGGGTCAGCGTGCGGCCGTCGTCCTCGGAAGAGCTGTGGATCACTTCGAGGTGCCCCTTCGAGTTGAGCCGGAATCCACCCTGGTAGTGCGTATGGCCGAAGAGGACGGTCTGAGTGTGCTGATTGCGCAGGGCCTCCAGCGCGCCGCGGGCATCAAAGAGGTACTCATCCTCGTCTCGGGGCGAGCCGTGGACGAGTTCGAAATCTTCCAGGTCCACCGGACCTATCGGCAGATTACGCAGGAACTCCGCGTGCTCCGGCGTCAGCTCGTGGCGCGTCCACAGAGTCGCCAGGCGCGCCAGGGGATTGAAGTCCTCGGCGCGGGTAATGCCGCAGCACGCTTTGTCGTGATTGCCGCGGAGGATGACCCTGGCGATGTCGCGGATGCGGTCGACGACGGAATTGGGATCGGGTCCGTAACCGACGAGGTCGCCCAGGCAGAGCGTTTCATCGTAGCGGCCTTGGGCCGTCTGTAGGCATTTTTCCAGGGCCTCGGCGTTCGAGTGAATGTCGCTCAAAATGAGGTATCGCAAGCTTGGCTCCCGTGAACGTAGGATTATAGTCCAGTCGGGGCTAAAAAGGGGCACATCTTCCGGCGGTGCCGGTTCTCGATTGTCCCTTCCCGACCGTAAGCGGAGAAGTCTGATTCGGCGTCGGCCCCCAAAGGGCTGGCTAACTAGAACCAGGATTGCTCAGGCAGGGCGGGCTCCAGCAGCAGGATCGCGCTGATGCCGGGGGCCATCTCTTTGCAAGTGGCGAAACTTATTTTTGTTTTTGGTCACAGCACGAAAGCAGCAACTTCTCTTCGCGGTAGGAGAGCCTCTTAGTCTGGCGCCGCGATCCTCCCGCCGGGCGCTACGCCTCCTATCTGGGAGGGTACAATCTCAGCCAGTCGCGGATGGCTGCCGGTAACCCTTCGATATCTTGAAAGAAGCACTTCTCCCGCCTTTCGCTCGGCCCTTGCACGATGACTTCGCAGTACGTGGGAACGCCGAAGCTCGCATAGATCCAAACGTTCCAGTTCTCCGCGTCGCTTCGGCGACCAACCCAGTCCCGAATGACGCCTTCTGCTATCTCTCTGATTTGCCGTCGCGGGATCTCATCTAGATTGATAATGACTGCCAAAGTACCTCCACACCCAATGCGCGGCGATTCCCGCGGCGCACCCACCCACCAAGTGGTCCCGCACTGTGTCTTCCCCGAAGGGCTGGAAAGTAACTAGAGCTATTCCTGATAGTTACAGACTATTACGAATGCTGAGTTAAGATCTCCGCATATTCCTTGCGCGCCTGAGGGCTGCTAGAGATTTGGGGGTTGCCAACGGTCTCTCACCTGGACTGGGCTTCAAGTTTTGTACGCGGGACAGAACCCCCAGTATCTAACGAAAAAGTAATAGTTGACTTAGTTCTAAAAGTGTTGAAAAATTCAACACCTGTCCTTTACGGCTTCCAGTTGGTAAGCCGGATGCTTTGTGGGTGGTGGCGTATGGGAAGCTGGGGTGGCGGGGAGCCGAGCAACCAAAGGAAGTCATGCGCAGCTTGCCAGAGCCATGCGCAAGGCCTCTCCTCTCGGTCGGCGATGATCCGCCTCCCCGGCTCCCCCTACGCCGCCTTCGGCGGACGAACCTCACTGTGTGCTGCGACCGGCCTCGCCACTTCGTCCAACTGGGCGTCGATACGCTGGCGGAAGAAGAATTCCATGAGTTGGACCCTGGCCCGTAGACATTGAATGCGGGCCCAGCACACTACCACCCCACCCAGAAATCCCGTCACGCAGAAGGCTGCAAACCTTAAGCTCATACGTCTCCCTTTGGCGGCCCCAACTCTCCAAAGTTTCGCACACCCTCGGAGGGAGCGATGTGACGAATGTCACTCACCAGAGTGACGAACTGCACAAGCGGTGGTACCCTCTGATCGGTCAACTTATTCACTACTGAATTTAGGTTGCCTTTGGCTGCTTCTGCCTTCCAGCCCAAGATTGCGGTGTTCGCCCAACTCGGTTTTGCCGGCACTAACGCTTGTCACCAATATCTCGCTTACACCAACTCTACCTTGTCAAAATTCTGGGCTTCTTCACGTTAAAGAACATACCTTTGTGCAAATAATTTAACCGACCTTCAATTTTTTTCTTGACAAGTAAGTCACGGTGTCATATCTTATAAGTGCGAGCGATTCCTCTCCCCAGGAGTCTCTCCGGTCGAAGCGCGCGTAGTGCAGCGCCCCCGGCTAAATTGTTTCTGAGTTTCCCCTTTTAAATCACAAACGACGGCCCTGCGCGATAGTGCGGTGGCGAAGGCTTGCTAACTAGCTGTCTGCCATCAGCCATCAGCGTTCAGGTGCAAAGTGGCCCCGGCATGTTCGCTGAAAGCTGATGGCTGACGGCTGATAGCCGAGGGCTTAGAAACTGGGAACTGAGAACTGTCTACGAAGGAGGAAAGGACTGTGAAAAAGGCAACGATTCTGGTGGTGGAAGACGAAAGCATTGTGGCTATGGACCTACAACACCGGCTGATCAGCATGGGGTACTCAGTCCCCGCGCTGGCCGCTTCAGGCCAGGACGGATTGAAGAAGGCGGCCGAGGTCCGCCCCGATCTGGTGCTGATGGACATTCGGCTAAGAGGCGGCATGGACGGCATCGAGGTGGCGGAGCAGATTCGCGACTTGCTCGATGTCCCTCCCGTTTACCTCACCGCCTACACCGACGAGGACACCTTGCGGCGGGCGAAGATCACGGAGCCTTTTGGCTACATCGTGAAGCCCTATGACGAGCGCACTCTCCGCAGCACCATCGAGATGGCTCTATACCGCTGCAAGACCGAGCGGCAATTGAAGCAGAGCGAAGCCTGGCTGGAAGCCACTCTCCGCTGCGTCAGCGACGCCGTGATTGCCGCTGACCAGAATTCCGAAGTTGTCTTCATGAACTGGGCGGCGGAAACGCTCACCGGCCGGAAGCACGAAGCGGCGCTTGGCCTCAAGCTCTCGGAAGTGGTCCGATTCGAGGGCGGCGGAGAGCAAGTACGAGCCGAGGAGCTAATCGACGCAGTACGACAGAACTACGGCCAAGTGGCGTTGGCGAACCAAACCCTGGTCGCGGCTCAAGGCGTGGGAGTGCCTATCGAAGGCAAGGTGGCGCCGATTCTGAATAAGCAGGGCGGGATCGGGGGAGTGATCGTGGCCATGCGGGCGACGAATCACAGCGGTTCAGCCCGTTAACGCGCGGACCGATGACATCACGGAGCGCGGAAGCGTCCGGATGAGGGAGCACCAATGATGAACATGCTGAAGCACCTTCTTTTTTCTGAGGGTTTCATGCCGCACGGATTTTGCTATCTCTGGAATCCGAAACTGATCTGGCTGCACGTCGTATCGGACGGCTTGATCTTCGCGGCTTACCAGTCCATTCCTTTCACTCTGATCTATTTCGCCCGTCGCCGCCGCGATTTGCCGTACCGCTGGATGTTCTGGTGCTTCGGGGCGTTCATTGTTTCGTGCGGCCTCACCCACGGCATGGAGATCTGGACGCTCTGGCATGCTGACTATTGGCTCTCGGGAGCTGTTAAGGCCGTTACGGCTGTGGCTTCCGTCTTGACAGCGATCCTGCTGGTGAAACTGGTCCCGCAGGCCTTAGCGCTTCCAAGTCTCGGGGCGGCCGCGCCCGGGCCGGCCGCCGGGCGGCCCGGACGCTCAGCCTTCGGTGGTGGCCGGCCGTTGTGGCTGGCCTATGGCGTGGGGGTGGTGACCACGGCGGCTGTGCTCCTGGTGATTGAAGCCCTGGGGCCCGAAGCCAGCACCAATACGCCCGTGATTGTGTTCCTTATTCCGATCATCTTCAGCGCGTACCTCGGGGGACTGTTCCCTGGCCTCGTGTCGACAGCACTCGCCGTGTTGGTCACGGTCTACTTCATCCTGCCGCCTACGCACAGTTGGAGCGTTTCCAGTCCCTCCGACAACGTCAAGTGGATTACGTTGATGGTGACAGGCGCGCTGATCAGCGTGATGAGCGAGGCGCTGCATCGCGCGGGAACAGAACGGGCTCGGGAACAAGAGCGTGGCCTGCTTCTTTCCACCGAGCGCAAGGTGCGAATCGGTTTTGCATTCCTGCTCACCTGCCTGATCGCCATTGCGGCCGTGTCATACCCAACCGTGGTAAAGCTGCGCCAGGACACCGCCCGGGTCGAACACACTTACCAGGTGCTGGCCAGGTTGAGCACGCTGCTCTCCGCCGTCACCGACGCCGCAGACGGCGCGCGCGGCTACGTGCTCACGGGCCAGGACGAGGACCTGGAGTTCTACCAATCCGGGTTGCGAAACGCGAACGGTGCGCTTCGCGAGTTGCGCCATCTTACAGCGGACAACGCGGTGCAGCAACGTCGCCTGGATGTGCTGGCGCCGCTCATCGCCGAACGGCTGGCGCTCTTGAGCCAACGCGTCGAACTGCGGCGCAACCTTGGTTTCGCGGCGGCTCAAGAGGCCATCATAAGCGGCGAAGGAAAGCAACTCAGCGACCGAGTCCGCGGCGTGATGGCCCAGATGGGGGCCACCGAGGAAGCCCTGCTCCGGGAACGGGAGGACCGGGCGCAACGCTCCAGTAACATGGCGAGGATGACTATCCTCGGCGGAAGCACGCTGGCCATTGTCCTCGTCACCGCCGCGCTCTTCCTCATTGGACAGGGATTTACGGCCAGCCGGCATGCGGAAGCGGCAGTGCAGGAAGCCAGGGCCCAGCTCGAGGAACGCGTGGCGAAGCGCACCGCTGAACTGGCGGAGGCCAACGAGCGGTTGCGACAGGAGCTCGCGGAGCGCCAGCGGGCGCAGGAGTCACTCCGCGAGAGCGAGGAGCACTTCCGCGCACTGGTGACGGCGACCTCGGATGCGGTGTATCGCATGAGCCCGGATTGGAGCGAGATGCGCCAGCTTCTTGGCCGGGGTTTTATCGCCGACACCGAGGCGCCAAGCCGCACCTGGCTTCAGGACTACATTCACCCGGATGAACAGTCGCGCGTTATGGCGGCCATCCATCAAGCCATCCGGACCGAGAGCATATTTGAACTGGAGCACCGGGTCCTGCGCGTGGACGGCAGCGAGGGCTGGACGTTTTCGCGGGCGGTCCCGCTGAAGGATGCGAGCGGCCAAATCGTCGACTGGTTCGGCACCGCGACTGATATCACCGAGCGCAAGCAGATCGAGGAGGCGCGATCCCAACTCGCGGCCATCGTCGAGTCGTCTAACGACGCCATCGTCGGAAAGACCGTGGACGGGATTATCACGAGCTGGAACCGGAGCGCACAACAACTCTATGGCTTCAGTCCCGAAGAGGCGCTGGGCCAGCCGGTCTCCATCATCATTCCTCCGGAGCGTTCCGCCGAACTGGAAGAGATTCTGCACGCGATCCGCGATGAAGGGCGAGTCAAGCACGTGGAGACCGTGCGGCTCAGGAAAGATGGCACCAGGGTCGACGTCTCCGTCACCGCCTCTCCCATCCGGGACGCCGAGGGCAAGGTCATAGGAGCTTCGAGCATTGTGCGTGACATTACCGAGCGCAAGCAGATTGAGGCGGCGCTCGCGAAGCGTGCGGAAGAGCTGGCACGTTCCAATGCCGAGCTGGAGCGATTCGCCTACGTCGCCTCCCACGATCTACAGGAGCCATTGCGCATGGTGGCGAGCTTCACCCAACTTCTGGCCAAACGTTATCGCGGCAAGCTCGATGGGGAGGCGGATGAGTTCATCGGCTATGCGGTGGACGGGGCGCGCCGCATGCAAGTCCTCATCAACGACCTGCTGACTTACTCGCGCGTTGGCACGCGCGGCAAAGACTTTAACCCTACAAACTGTGAGGCCGTCCTGGAGGTGGCGCTGGAGAACTTGAAGAACGCCATCGAGGAAACGGGCGCTGTTGTCTCCCATGATCCTTTGCCTACGGTGCGGGCCGACGAGACTCAACTGTTCCAGCTCATTCAGAACCTGGTCGGCAACGCTCTCAAGTTTCACGGCTCGGCCCCGCCTCGCGTCCACGTTTCGGCGCAAGAAGTGGATGGCGAGTGGCGCTTTTCCGTGCGAGATGACGGCATCGGAATCGACCCTCAACATGCCGAACGGATCTTCGTGATCTTTCAGCGCCTGCACACTGCGGCGGAATACCCAGGCACCGGCATCGGCCTCGCGATCGCAAAGAAAATCGTCGAGCGGCACGGAGGGCGCATCTGGGTGGAGTCTGAGCCCGGCCATGGAGCGACGTTCTATTTCACGTTGAAAACAGGGGGTAGGGAATAGGGAGTGGGGAATAGGGAGTAGTGAAGAACAGGGAATCAGAAATCAGAAACCAGAAATCAGAAAAAAGACGGTCTTCATTCTGATTTCTGCTTTCTGATTTCTGATTCTACTCCCTATTCCCTGTTCCTCCCTACTCCCTCTTCAAAAAGGAGAGCCATGACGAACGTTGATGAAGGAGTCCGACCCATTGAAATCCTGTTGGTAGAGGACAACCTGGGAGATATACGGCTTGCTCAGGAGGCGCTCAAGGAAGCCAAGGTATTTAACCGTCTGTTCGCCGTGACGGATGGTGAGGAGGCGCTTGCCTTCCTGCGGCGGGAAGGGCGTTACAGGGACGCGGTGCGACCCGACCTCATCTTTCTCGATCTGAATCTGCCCAAGAAGGATGGCCGCGAGGTCCTGGCGGAAATCAAATCCGATCCTGACTTGATGCGCATCCCGGTGGTGATTCTCACCAGTTCTGGAGCCGAGGAAGACGTGCTGAAGACTTACAACCTCCACGCCAACTGTTATGTCTCGAAGCCGGTGGACCTGGAGAGGTTTATTACCGTGGTGAAATCCATCGAGGATTTCTGGGTAAGTATCGTGAGGCTGCCGCCGAGGTAGGGGATAGTTGCGAGGGTTTAGGGGATAGGGATTAGGCAGAATGACCCAAGTCGCTAGGGTGCTGTGGCACTTAATTCTTGACACCCCCTCACCCCCGGCCCCTCTCCCCCAAAGGGGCGAGGGGAGAAAAGGTTGAATTCCATGCCGTCCCCAAAGGGGGCGAGGGGAGAAAAGGTTGAATTCCATGCCGTCCCCAAAGGGGGCGAGGGGGGAAAAGGTTGAATTCCATGCCGTTCCTCAAGGGGCGAGGGAAGAGTGAATGCAAAGTATCGGAGTGAGTTTTCTCTCCCCTCGCCCCTTTGGGGGAGAGGGGCCGGGGGTGAGGGGGTGTCAAGAAATGGATGTTGCAGACACTAGCCCCTAGCCCCTGGCCCCTAGCCCCTCACTTTCGACTTTGGAGTTTCTATGGAAACCAACGTTCTACTGATCGAAGACAACCCCGGGGATGCCCGGCTGATTCTCGAGATGCTCAAGGAAGCGGGTGGCGATGGGTTTGTCGTGCATCGTGTCGACCGCTTATCTACGGCGGTGGAGAACCTGAGCGCGCAAGCCGCAGATGCCGTGCTCCTGGATCTCGGTCTGCCGGACAGCCAGGGACTCGGCACTTTTTCCCGGATTCACTCCCAATTCTCGGAAATCCCTATCGTCGTATTGACGGTACTAAACAACGAAGCAGCGGGGATGCAGGCGGTCCGCGCTGGGGCACAAGACTATCTGGTGAAGGGAGTTATTTCAGGAACGGCCCTCACCCGCGTATTGCGATACGGAATCGAGCGCAAACGGGCGGAGGAAGCGCTGCGAGTCTCGGAGCGGCGGTACCGGTTGCTCTTCGAGCACAACATGGCGGCCGTGCTCCGGACTGTCGGCGACGGCCACATTGTAGATGCCAACGAGGCCTGCGCCCGTATGCTGGGATACGACTCGCGTGATGAACTCCTGAAGAAGCAGATGTGGGAACTCTGGTACCAGCCCGAAGACCGGCCCGCCTTCATCGCTCGTCTTCAGAAGGAACGCGCGCTCACCACTCTCGAACTTTGTTTTCGGCGAAAGGATGGGACCCCCGTCGTGGCACTGGCCAACATGACCTTCAATGGCGGGAAGACAACCGAAGCGCCCGTCATCGAAGCGACGTTGATTGACATCACCGACCGCAAGCGGGCCGAGGACGCACTTTATCGAAATCAGCGCGTGCTGGCCCAGGCCGAGCGAATTGCGCACCTGGGCGCCTGGGAGATGGAGATTTCGAATCGCGAGGACTTGAACCAGAATCGGCTGCACTGGTCTGATGAAACTTACCGGATCTTTGGTTATGAGCCGGGCGCGGTCGAGGCAACCAACCAACTCTTCTTCCACCACGTCCACCCGGACGACCGATTGCGTGTCATCGACGGCTTCTCAGAGGCGATCGCCCAGCAGAAGCCTTACGTCATCGAGCACCGCATCCAGCGCTGTGACGGCGCTGAGCGGGCCGTGATCGAGCACGCCGAGATCCTCAAGGACAGCCAGGGCCGCCCTGAGCGCGTTATCGGGACCGTTCAGGACATTACCGACCGGAAGCGGGCGGAAGAGGAGAGGAAACGACTGGTGACGGCCATCGAGCAGTGCGCCGAGACCATTGTTATTACCGACCCGAAGGGAACGATCCAATACGTCAATCCTACGTTCACCAAGGTGTCTGGTTACAGTCGAGAAGAAGCGGTGGGTAGTAATCCTCGCCTGCTTAAGTCCGGCAAGCACGATGCCAGCTTTTTCCAAAGTTTCTGGAACACCCTTCTCGCCGGGAATCCTTGGCACGGGGAGATGGTCAACCGGCGCAAAGACGGAAGTTTGTACACCGATGAGCTGCACGTCGCCCCGGTGCGGGACGCACGAGGGGAGATTGTGCACTTCATCTCCAACCAGTTGGATGTCACCGAGCGCAAGCGGGCCGAGGAGGCCGAGGCCGAGGCCGAACTAAAGTATCGCGGACTATTTGAGCACATGTCCGAAGGCCTCGCGTATTGCCGGATGCTCTTCGAGAACGGCGAAGGGCAGGACTTCATTTATCTCACCGTCAACAAAGCGTTCGAAACCTTGACCGGCCTGAAGGATGTCGTCGGGAAAAGAGTGACCGCGGTGATTCCTGGCATTCGGGAGTCCAATCCGGGGCTGCTGGAGATCTATGCCAGGGTGGCCCTGACCGGGATACCCGAGAGGTTTGAGACGTTCGTCGATGCCTTGGGGATGTGGTTTTCCATCTCGGCCTACAGCCCGGAGAAGGAGTTTTTCGTCGCGATATTCGACGTGATTACCGAGCGCAAGCGGGCGGAAGAGGAAAGGAAGCGTCTGGTCACGGCCATCGAGCAGTGCGCCGAGACCATTATTATCACCGACCTGAAGGGAACGATCCAGTGGGTCAATCCCACGTTCACGAAGGTGACTGGTTACAGTCGAGAAGAAGCGGTGGGTGCGAATCCTCGCCTGCTCAAATCCGGCAAGCACGATGCCAGCTTTTTCCAGAGTTTCTGGAACGCGCTTCTCACCGGGAAGCCTTGGCATGGGGAGATGATCAACCGGCGCAAAGACGGGAGTCTCTACACCGATGAGCTACGCGTCTCCCCGGTGCGAGACTCGCGGGGTGAGATTATCCACTTCATCTCCAACCAGTTGGATGTCACGGAGCACAAGCGTGCGGAAGCTGAGAACTTGCGCTTGGTGACGGCGATGGAGCAGGCGGCGGAAGGCATCGTGATCACCGATCTCGAGCCGAGGATTCAATACGTCAACCCCGCCTTCACCAAGATTACCGGTTACAGCCGCGCCGAGGCCCTGGGCCAGAACCCGCGTCTCCTCAAGTCAGGGAAACATGGTCTGAGATTCTACAAAGAGATGTGGGGCACGATTCTATCTGGGGAAACATGGCATGGTGAGATATTCAACCGGCGCAAGGACGGCACCCTTTACACCGAGGAGATGACCATCACTCCGGTCCGAGACTCGCGCGGCGTCACCACCAATTTCATTGCCATCAAGGAGGACGTCACCGAGCGCAAGCGGGCGGAACAGGCATTGAATGCTTCAGAAACCCGCTACCGGCGCCTGTTTGAAGCGGCTCAGGACGGAGTGCTGCTCCTCGATTCGGAGACGGGAACCATCACCGACGCTAATCCTTTCGTGCTGAAGCTGCTGGGATATTCGCGGGAGGAGCTTCTGGGAAAGAGGCTGTGGGACGTCGGTCCGTTCCGGGACGTGGCCGCGTCTCAGGACGCTTTTCGCAACTTGCAGAAGGCCGGGTATGTCCGTTACGAAGACTTGCCGCTCGAAACCAAAGGGGGCGATCGCATCGACGTCGAGTTCGTCAGCAGCTCCTACTCGGAGGGCGACAAGAAAGTGATTCAATGCAGCATTCGCGATATTACCGAACGCAAGTGGCAAGAGGAGCTGATCCTGGCCTCGTTGCGGGAGAAGGAGATGCTCCTGAAGGAGATTCACCATCGGGTCAAGAACAACCTGCAAGTGATCTCCAGCCTGCTCCAGCTTCGCGCCGGAGCCATTAAGGACGATGCCCTGCGCGAGATGTTCCGGGAGAGCCAGAACCGCGTCCGGACCATGGCCCTGATCCACGAGAAGCTCTATCACTCCGGGGATCTCGCCCACATCGACTTCCGTGAGTATGTTCTCAGCCTGGTCACGGACCTCTTCCAGTCGTATCGGACCGATCCGGATGCCGTATCTTTCGCCGTCTCAGGCGATAAGGTATCGCTCGCGGTGGACACAGCCATTCCTTGCGGGCTGATCGTGAACGAGCTCGTCTCCAACTGCCTGAAACACGCCTTTCCGGCGAGGAACCAACCGGGGCTCGGGACTCGGGACTCGGGACTCGGGGCTCGGGATTCCGGGAAAGCCGCCCCCGGTTCGACACGTTCTTCTGCGAACCCCGAACCCCGAACCCCGAACCCCGATCCTGTTCGCCAAGACGAAGAAGAAGCACCCGGAGGAGTCTTCTCTGCGAGCCCCGAGTCCCGAGGATTGATCACCATCGCGCTAACGGAGGGCGAGGGTGGCAAGGTGCGGTTGGTGGTTCGGGACAACGGCGTGGGTTTCCCACGGTCCATGGACTTCCGGAACACCCAATCCCTTGGCCTTCAGCTCGTGAATGCCTTAACGGACCAGCTTGGCGGGACAATCCAAATGCACGCCAACGGCGGAACAGAGTTTCAGATTGAGTTTGGCAGCCAGTAGACGGTAGACGGCATACGGCATAAAGGGGAAGATCGCGCCTGGGAAGCGGCCTTCCCCCTTATGCCATCTACTGTCTACCGTCTACCTTAAGAAAGGAAGCAGGAAAAATGTCCCTTATAAAGAAGCCCGAAATGACGCCGCAAAGACTGACGGCCAATCAAGCCAACGCACGGCAATCGAACGGGCCCGTGACGCCCGAAGGTCTGGAGCGAGCCCGCGAGGCCAGAATCCAGCACGGTTTCTACGCCCAGGATCCCGACGGGGCTCTGGAGAAGCTGGGCGAAAACCGGGAGGAATTCAAGCGGTTGCTTGCCTCCCTGACTGAACGGTGGGAGCCGGCGGATGATTTCGATGCCCGGCTGGTGAAACGCTTGGCGCGAGCCCTATGGCGATGGGAGCGTAGCGACCGCCAACTGGAGAGCATGTCCGTGCAGCGCCTCGAGGAGATGGACAACTATGTGGGCCAACTTACCTCGGACGCCAAGGAACGGTACGAGAAAAGGCTGGCGGGTCTCGCCTCACTCGAATACGCCACCCGCGACGAGGACTTCTGCTTCGGCAGCGAGGAACTCCTGACGTTTGCCTCGCTTTACGGTGACGTGGCCAAGGGAAGGCCGGCCGACATTCGCGTTCTCCTCTACCGCCTGGTCAAACCGCATGCACCCAAGCCGCCCAAAGTGTCGAAAGGCCTTCCCGCCCGGCAACCCGTGGACGCTCTGCCCGACACTGCGCCCCACGTTCCGGAGATTTCGCAGTTCTCCGAAGAGGCTGCCGAGGAGCTTGCCAAGATCACCGGCCCGGACGCGCTGCCGGGAATACCGGTAGCCGAGGGCCGCGAGCGAGGAGAGGTCCGGCGCGCGGTGCGCAGGCTGATCCAGGAGGAAATTGACGCGGCCAAGGCGGCTTGGGCGGACCGCGGCGACGAACTGGTGAAGGCTGGCTCGCCCTGTTTTCGTGACTGCGTTGCCGCGCCCACCCACAAGAACGCCGCTTTGATGGCGAGGATGGAAAACTCCAGCTTCCGACAGGTAGTGGAACTCACCAAACTTCTGACCAAGCGGAAGGCTGAGGCCCGACGCGAGGCAGAAGAACCGTGGGGGGGAGGAGGGGCGAAATGAAGGATGGTCCCACTATATTCATGAAAACAAAGGATCGTGAAAACGGGTTTTTGGAGGGTCCCACTATATTGATGAAAACACGGCAACTTATCACCCGACAACCCACTATGTTGATGATAAGAAAGACGGTTAGTAACGCCATATCAACACCCGCGGCTTGCCAGCCACGACCATTCTCGAAGGGCAGGCCACGGGGTTTGCGAGACTTGCAGAGGGGGGTAGACTACGTTTGTCACATCCTTTTCACCCTTACGGCTTCGCACTTCGACGCGCTTCAGAATCTCTGATCATCTCACACCGAAGGGTGACGTTCGTCACTGCGCGCCTGTCCGTGAGCGCGTCAACCTGTAGGAGGTTCGGCGCTCCCACGGAAGGGCGAAATGATCCTGCACTTTGCTCCGATCTTCTCGTTAGGGTTTCTAAGCGGAGTCGCATTGTGCTGGGTCGAACTTCGGCGCCTACGAGGCAAGAACAGACTCATGGAATCCTATCTCCGCAGGCGGCTCAACGCGGAGTGGGGGGAGTTGGTGAAGTCGGACCAGAAACCGGCAGGAGCGCATCAATCAAAGGTGGCGTAAGGGGAGCTGGGGTAGCGGATGATCGCCGACCTAGGGGAGAGTCACTTCCTTGGTTGCTGGCTTCGAGCCACTCCCAGCTCCCCTTGCGCCACACTCCACGAGTATTCCGGCCAGCAAGATAAACCGAATCCTGACAGTCGTGAGCTGTTGAATTTTTCAACAGATGTTCCAATCGTAGGATGCGCCCAGCGCCCGAAACGAGTACAGTATAAGCATGATGATAGTTTATGTTATAACAATTCCATACACGATCAGAGTAACGGGCTACCCGGGTTCGAACACGCCGCACGGGGTGCAAGAGTACGCTTGCGTGCTCTTCGGTGGGGGCGCGGCTGCGGCGATAAGGGCACGGCAAGCCGTGCCCCTACCTCGGCTGTCTGCTACGCATAAACATGGTGGTCGATCTTGAGGATCCTCGAAATTTCCACCAGTTCGTCGACCCAATTGCCGTAGCACCCGTGGGTGTGATTGGAGTCGTAGGTGGCAAGAAACTCGTCGGCGGAGACCTTCAGGCGCGCGAAAGCGTGCGGCCATTCCTTGGTGGTAGCCTCGGCCTTCGCCCAGTTCTTGGCTTCGTCGAAGAGAATGAATTCGGCCGGCATGATTGCCATCCAGTACTTGCCGTTGCGCCGGGTGAGGCGCGCCAGGGTCACCTTTCCGGGCTCGGCAAAGTGCATCACCGAGGCGCCGCCCGCCGGGAAGTAGAAAACCTCGGGCCAGAAGTGGACCCGCGGCAGGTTGTCCTCCGGCCGCTTCGATCGCCCGGCAAAGAAAGTGGCGTGGGCGCCGGAGTTGCAAAGGTCGAAGAAGTCGTCCTCGGCATCGTAATGCCTCACGTCGGCAAAGAGCACCGGCTCGCCGGTGACGTGCTTGAACAGCTCCATGGTGAGGGCGCCGTCCATATCCGCCTCGGTGGCGCACACCACCGAGTCTTTGGGTCCGTCCCAGTCGTAGGGGTCGTTGGAAAAGGCGTCGATGATGTCTTCGGTGGTGAAGTTGTCGGTCATCTCCGGCTGCGCCTTGATGCCGAAGAAGTCGATAGCCTTCTCCTGGTTGATCTCCTGGCAAGCATAGTAGCTGCGAATCTGGCGCTTCAGCAAGTCCGGCGTCAGCTTCTTGCCGTCGTAGTGGATGTTCTTGCCCAGCATCTTCTCCAGCCAGGCAAAGGCGTTTTCCACTCTGGCCCCGTCGACGAGGTCCGAGCGCCGGATGATCTCGTATTGATCGATGTGCTCGACGTCGATGCCAAAGTCGCGCTTCCACTGGTCCGCGTTGGCCACCGCGGTGTACATTCCCATGGGCCGGCCACCGTAGAGCCCGAAGGTCTCCCCCTTCAGCCGACTCACGGCGACGGCGGCGCGCAGCTTCTTCTGCACTTCGGCGAAGACCTTATCGTCGCCGATATCTCCCTGCACGCGGGAATGGGTGCGGCCCACCTGGTCCATGCCGCCTGCCGCCGCCAGCATCCCCACCATGCCCGGATAGCGCGGATTGATGTTGGAGAACATCAGGTAAGGACCGGGCGCGAACTCGGTGGCGATCAGCGTCAGGTGCGGGAAGGACCAGACGGCGTAATTGAGTATGGTGGCCTCCACGCCCGCTTGGGCGAGCCGGCGACCTTCGCGCTTCGCCACGCTGGGATGCCAGACGATCTCCTCGCCCGCCACCACCTCGTACTCGCCCGTCGCCTCCAACCGGGCTCGAAACTTGTTCTGAAAGTCCCAGTTCATTTCTTTCTGCAGCTCGTGGGCGAACTTGCGCCCGTCCGAGAAAGTGAGCAATCCGACCTTTCGCTTGCGCATAGGTGTCTCCTTCCTTCGAAATTAGAAACTCGAAACTCGAAACTCGAAATCCACGTCCGCGGTCCCGACCGGAAAGGCTTCCATGCGAGTTTCCACTCTCATTTTCGAATTTCGATTTTCGAGTTTCGAGGTGCAATCATCTTTTCCAGTTTACGTAACTAAAGCGGCTGTTGTAGCCTTATTAGAGTGCGCGCGGGCCGGTAGCTCAATGGCAGAGCACTGCCCTTTTAAGGCAGGGGTTCTGGGTTCGAGTCCCAGCCGGCTCAGTTCCGAGTTTTCAGTTCTCAGTGGTCAGAAGGTGTGAAGTAATTGCGAAAGAGCTTCAAACGCAGAGACGCAGAGGCACAGAGAAAAATGGGAAGAGTTCCGAAAACAAACGACTTCTTCATATTGTTCTCATTCTCTCCTCTGCATCTCTATGCCTCTGCGTTCAATTTCTTCACACGTTCTCAGTTCTCAGTTGTCAGTCAAGACGCTTCCGGGGTGCGTCTGGTTCGTTCCGCTGCACACTGAGAACTGAAAACTGAAAACTGTTCCCTCAATGTGCCACCAGCGCGTAATCCGAGAATCGATGGATATTGCGATAGATCGCGTCGTTTCGCTCCGTGGTCACGGTGACCTCGGCCGGCAGCCACCGAGGCTTGGAGGTCTCGCCGAGGCGCACCTCACGGAAACTTACCTGGGTGGTATACCGGAAGAGCCCGGCGTCAACCAGGGGCGCCAGGAGGTCGGTGCGCAGGCGCACGATTTGCTGGCTGGCAGGGTCGATCCACGCCACGCCCTGCAACAACATCCGGATCGACTTCTCGCGTCCCAGTTCCACGCGCCCCGCCACCTGGGTCAACCCGGGGCGCTGCGCAAACGCGACCACGTCGGTTTCCTTGCCGGCGAGCGTCTCCTTCCCGAGATAGCGAAAGAGCGCGTCCGATCTCCCCAGAGGGTGGAACTGGACGATCGTGGACGCAAAACCCGTGGTAGGCCGAAAGCCCTTAAAGAGGCCCCACGGCTCTTCGGGCTTTCCCGCTTGGTCGGTGCGGTACTCATGAAGGCTGGAGCGCTCACCCACGCCCTGGCGGACGATCGCGTAGCGAAAACTTCGCGTTTTGCTGGCCACTACCTTGCCGTCGTGCCACAACTGCTGCATGGTGATTTCTTCGTTTGCACTGGTGCCGGGAAAGCTCTCCACGAACTCCTTCACGTTTTCTCCCACCAAGTTGAGCAGCCGCGTTTCCGCTTGCTGGACTTCTTCCGGACTGGAGGGAGGAGCGACGTCCCTGAGTTCAGGCATGTTCCAGCCCAACTCAAAGAGCGTCTGGTCCACGTAGGACCTCACTTCTTTGTAGTAGTCGATTTCCTCCTCTCTTTCGTCTTTGGGTTGCGCGGCCTGTTGGGCCTGTTGGGCCGCCACACTGCACAACCACGCCGCGGCAAGCCCGAAGGTCCACAGCAACCACCGCCGGCGCCGGATACCCAAACCCTGATCGTACATGAAACCGTTTCGCACGACTGCCCCGGCGCGCGGCCGTCCTTGAGCGTTTATCATCGTGGGGTTTATCAGACCAAAAAAGTGGGCTCAAATCAAGCGAAGACAAGTCGGGAATCGGAAAAAGCGGGGGTGGCACGCTGCTCCCTATTCCCGATTCTCATTGGGCGCGAAGTAACCGCGACGGACGGAGATCGTATACTTTCGGTTGGGGTTCGGAGAATCTTCGGCGACGTGCACGGCAATCTCGCGAAAGGCGCCGTCGTGCCGATGGTTGGTGCTGTAGTAGCCCAGGCTGTAGCGTCGCTTCAACCGCGTGATGATGGCGGTCATGGCCGGACGGATGGCCTCGATGTTCGCGGCGCTGATCACTTCTCCGCCGGTTTCCTCGATGATCCGGGAAACGGACACGTCCCGGAAGATGGGAAGAATCACGCCCATCTCATGGGAGGGCGGCCCCGGTTGGACCCGGATGCTGTAAATCACCGCCTGCGCTTCCAGCGCCTCGCGGATGACATCGCTTTCATCGGCGTAACCCTTCAGCGTATTGTCGTTGTCGGAAACGAGAATGATCGCGTGACGCCGTTCTGGGGCGGCGCTGCCGAGATAGGACGCGGCCTCGAAAAGAGCGTCCGGGATCACCGTGCCGCCGGCGGCCCGGATGGTGGCAATCCTTTCTGCAATGCGGTGCCGGTCTCTCGTCAACCCCACGCGCAGGTCGGCCCGGGCGGCAAAGTCGAACAGAGCCACCTCGTCGTTGGGCTTGAGTGGGGAAAGGGTCTCGACGGCTACATGGCTCAGTTGCCTCAAGATTGGATCCATGCTCCCGCTGCAGTCCAAGACCAGGGCCACCGCCAGGGGCAGTTCATCGCGAGAAAAGGTGCTGATCTTCTGCTCGACTCCGTCCTCGTAGATGTGAAAGTCCTGTTGGGTCAGGTCGTCGACGATGCCGCCGTGCTGATCGCGGACCGTGGCTTCCACCAGGACCAGATCCACGTCGGCTCGAAGCCGGAAGGGGATTTTCTGGCCAGGCGCCGCAGAAGCATCCGCGGGCAGCGGGCCGCCGCCCGCTCGGGGAGCGTTGATGGCGGAGGCTGGCGTCGATGCTGCAGGAAGCTGAGCGTGAGCGGCCCCAATCCCAGTTGTCGCCAGGACGAGAGCCAGGAAACTTCGAGACGCCAAGCTGATGTTCATCGCTGCTGGTGCCACTATCTGCGATGCGAGCCGCTATTCAGGCGTTGTCCCATTGCGGCCGCATGCGCCTCGGTCGACTGCCCGATCGGCGGAATCGCCGAACCAAATCCCGGTCCTCTCTCACCTTTCTCACCTCACGTCGATCACCAGTCCGCCGGTCACGGCTTCGAGTTCGGCGGGCGTGAGCCGGACCACGGTTCGGGGCGTGCCTGCAGCAGCCCAAATGGAAGCGTGCCGGCGAAGGTCCTGGTCAATAAAGATGCGCAAGGGAGTGGAATGGCCCACCGGGGGGACGCCGCCTATGGCAAATCCGGTCACTTCCCGCACAAAACCGGGCCTGGCTTTTTCAATCGGCTCGCCCACCAAGGCCGCTACGCGCTGCTCGTTGACCCGATTCGCACCGCTGGGATCACGAGAATCGGCGCGCCACTTTGCCGCGCTCGGAAGACGAGCGACTTGGCAATCTGCGCCACCGCGCAATCAATCGCCCGCGCCGCTTCCGCCGCGGTGTGCGTGCTCTCCGGCATCTGCAGCACCTGCGCCTGGACTCCGCGCGCTGCGAGAGCGGCCTGCACTTTCTGTGCGCTGCTGGGAAGTGCTTCCGGCATGAGAGTGAAGGAAGTGGCGATATCAC
>Ga0209039_10000494_pt1 | contig 38382 bp, 42 predicted proteins | sample BogFormECP12_OM1_FD_188238 | JGI IMG/M metagenome (GOLD analysis project Ga0209039, IMG submission 188238) | Bog forest soil microbial communities from Calvert Island, British Columbia, Canada - ECP12_OM1 (SPAdes) (version 2) | ecosystem: Environmental > Aquatic > Freshwater > Wetlands > Bog ...
GATGAGTTCCTTTCACAGGTCCTTTTACGGGTGGCACTTGATCTATCTTGGGCGCAACGATGAGGCCATTGCAGTACTCCAGAAAATCCTTGCGGCGCAGCCGCAACTTTCGTATGCGCATTTGGGACTATGGGGCGCCTACTTCAAGAAAGGGATGAACAAGCAGGCGCTGGAAGAAGCGCAGAAGTTCTTCGAAGTGCTGGGAGATCAGGAAGTCGTCGCGAGTCTAAGAGAGGGCATTGGCGGAGACAGTTACCGGGCGGCGATGAAACGCGCGGCGGATGTCCTTGCGTCGCGCAGCACGCATACCCATGTGGCCGGGGTGAGGATTGCCCGGCTTTACGCGCATGCCGGGGAGAACGCGGAGTGCCTGACTTGGCTGGAAAAAGCCTCTGCGGCAAGAGAATCACCCATGGTCCACCTTAATGTGGGGTGGGACTGGCAGAACCTGCGCAACGAACCGCGATTCCAGGCGCTGTTGCGCGAGATCAACTTTCCACAATGATTCTAGAGAACCGGTAGAACCGTGTAGAGAGTGCCTTTCAGGGCTATTTAGTGCGGGATTGACAGTTGTGCGGGGGTATTGAACACTAGTTCTTCACGCGGATGTAGCGGGAAGAGGAGCGAACGTGCCTAGCGTACCGGTGCTTGCCAACAGCGGCGCCATGAACCAGTTCATTGGCGCATTTGAAGTGACCTCGAAGTTGAGCGGCCATGTGTATCACTGCAGCTTTTCGCACATCTGGAACGCTATCGCGACGCGCCACAGCGACAGCATTGACGCGAAATTCCTGGTGGACGGCGAAGGGCGCATCGTGGGGTTGGCGCACACCGCGTTTGTGGAGTTCCGCACAAAGGCCGGGCGCGACCTCACAGACCGCGAGGCGAGTTTCGTGGCCGCGGAGTTTTTGCGCGAGCGGCTGGAAGAAGAAGATGAGCGGCCGCTGTACGATGTGCCCCACGACGAAGTGAAGCGGCTGATCGAGATGATTGGCATCAAGTAGGAACAATCCCAGAACAATTGCGGGTTCAAACGGGGACGAGTCAGTGTGCGGTTTCGTCTTCGGCGCGGAAGGCGGCGAGGCGAGGATGGTGCAAGCCGTCGCGGCGCACGAAATGGATTACAAGTAATAGAAGAAGGGCCCCAAAGACCAAGACACCTGTGGCGGCTTGAAGACCGATCTGCAAGTCGCTGATGTCAGAGATGCGCCCGATCAGCAAGGGTCCGAGGGCGCCGAAGAGCTGCGTGGCGGTCATGTAGACGCCGATTGCCGTGGCGTGGGCGCGTTGCGGAGTGAGATCGTGAAGTATCGCCGTCGTGGGGCCGTGATACCAGGACATGAAATACATGGCAACGAAGAACCCGGCAAGCACCATCCACTTTTCGTCTGACTGGATGGCTAACAGAAGGAACGGCGTCGCCACAAGGAAGGCACCGAAGATGACCAGAATGCGTCCGTACTTCAGCCGCTTCTGAAGGCGGTCCGCGAAGTATCCCCCGGAGAGCGCTCCCAATACAGAAGAGAGCAAAGCAGTGATGGCCAGGGAAAGAGCGGCTTCCTTGAGGCTGAAGTTCTTGTAGTTCATGGCGTAATCAACGCCCCAGGTGACGAACGACACGGTGGTAAACGTGATGCAAATGCCCGCAGCGATCATGGCCACGAAAGCGGGTACGCGAAGAAGTTCCCACCAACTGATGGCTTCCGAGCGGGGACGCCGGGGAGGTTCCTTAAGCTTGAGGGCGGACAGGCCGGGGAGAATTCCTATGACGCCCATGATAATGAAGGCGTGCTGCCAGCCGTGACGAGCTCCCATGATGCCGCCAAGCGCCAGACCGGCGACGCCGCCCAGAATCATGCCCGAAGCAAAAACGGCCTGCGCCATGGCGCGGTTGGCCTTCGAGAAGGAATCGGAAATCAGGGACTGCGCGGCAGGGGCATAAGCGGCTTCGCCGATCCCCACGAATCCCCGGGCGACGAAGAGCAGGAAAAAGGTGGGAGCAAAGCCGCTGGCGATGGCGGCGAGGCTCCAGAACAGCACCCCGGCAGCGATGATCTTGGGTTCACTAAAACGATCGGCGAGGTAGCCGGAGGGAATGCTGGCGATCGCCAGAATTACAAGAAGCACCATCTGCAGGGAGCCGAGCTGGGCGTCGCTCACGCCAAAATGCTGGCGAAGCAGGGGAACAAGGGGATTCAGGACCTGGCGGTCGGCGAAGTTGACAAAATTGATTAAAGCAAGTACAGCAAGAAGGCGTGCCTGCGCGAACGTGAACGGGATTTTGCGAAAGGGCATACCGTCTTGAGTTCCTCGCGTAGACGAACAGGAAACTTAAAGTCCCTTAGGGGCTCGTTTCCCTACGGGCCGGGTGGATTATATAACGCAGATGACACAAGCCAAACGAAACACATCAACGAGTGACCGGTTGACCACGGTGCTCTCCTACGGGGCCCTGCTCCTGCTGGGGTACCTGGTCTTCCAGATCGTGGCCCCCTTTGTGCAGCCGCTGATGTGGTCAGCGGTCTTCGCCATTTTCTTTTATCCCGTGTACGTGAGGCTCCTACGCAAGATGTCGCCGACGTGGGCGGCAGTGCTTTGCACCGTGGGCGTTACGGCCTTGCTGATTGTGCCGGTATTGCTGGTGCTGCTGTATGCGGCGCGGGAAGCCGTGGTCGCTTCGACGCAGGTGCAAGCGGCCATCAACAATGGTTCCGCGGGGGTGCCGGCGCAGTTGATGGATTGGATCCGGCAACGGCTGCCGGAGGCAGTGCGCGGCGTGGACTTCGTGGGGCCGCTGCGGCAGGGGGCGGAAAAGATCGGGTCGTATCTGGCAACCAGCGTCGGATCCCTGCTAAAGAATCTGTTTTCGTTCTTTGTGAACCTTTTCATACTGCTGTTCGCCCTGTTCTTCATGTTTCGCGATGGCGAACAGATCGTGCACGCGCTGCGCCACTTGATCCCGTTCGACGCGGAGATTCAAAAAGACATGTTGGAGGAATCGCGGGACCTGATTTTTGCCAGCGTCGCCGTGGCCCTGTTGATCGCGGTGATCCAGGGGATCCTGGGAGGCACGGCGTTTGCGCTGGCGGGGCTGGGCACACCCGTGTTCATGGGCGTGCTGATCGCGTTTTTTTCGATTGTGCCGGTGGTGGGTTCGGCGCTGATTTGGGTGCCGGCGGCGGTGTGGCTGGGCATCAACGGGCACTGGGGCAAGGCGCTGCTGGTCGTGGCGATTTGCGGGGGCGTGGCGGGAGTAGCGGATAACCTGGTGCGGCCGCTGCTGATGCGCAATCGCACGCGATTGAACGATCTGCTGCTGTTTATCAGCATTCTGGGTGGTTTGGACGCTTTCGGCCTGCTTGGTTTGGTGGCCGGACCGACTATTTTGGCGGCGGCGCTGGGAGTTTTCCGGGTGTACATGGAACACCGCGACCAAATCGAGAAGGAGGCTGCGTAACTGAAAGCGTAACGCGCGGGGTAAATTCCGCGCGTGGTGCCACGCGCTGTGCTAGAGTACGCCCTCGAATGAGTGTGACAACCGAAAAGACGATGAGCATGCCGACAGAATTGCCTTTCGACAAGCTGCGGTGGCGTTGCGAGCTTTCGCGCGTACCGTTTGAAACGACCGCGCAAGCGCAGAAACGCGAAGGATTCGTGGGGCAGGAGCGCGCGCTGCGGGCGCTGAAGATGGGCGTGGAGCTGTCCGCGCCGGGCTACAACGTGTTTGTGTGCGGATTGGCGGGCACCAGCCGCGGCGGCACCATCGCGCAGATGATCGAGGATTTGCACCCGGCCACCAAACCTTCACTGGACAAGTGTTACGTCAATAACTTCAAGATACCCGACCGGCCACGGCTGCTCTCCCTGCCGCGGGGCTCGGCGAACGTGTTCAAGAAAGATATGCAGGCGGGCGTGGACTTCCTGCGGCGGCGGATTCCGCAGGTGTTTGAAGGCGAACCGTTCCAACGTCAGAAAGGGCGAATCGTCGAACGGTTTTCCGTGCGCGAAAAGGAGCTGATGGACGATTTCACGCGGCGGATTGCCCGCGAACAGTTTGCGCTGGGGCACATGCAAGTGGGGGCGGTGGCGTTGCCGGAGATTTTCCCGGTGCTGGAAGGGCAGATGGTGCCCATCGAGGATATCTCCAAGATGGTGCACGAGGGAAAACTCGAGACGGGGGTGGCGGAAGAGATTGAGCGCAAGTACGAGCAGTTCCGGCAGGAATTCACGGTGGTCTACCGGAAGACGCTGACGCTTTCGCGGGAACTGGCAAGCGAACTGAGTTACCTGGAGCAGGAAGCGGCGTCGGTGCTGGTTGACGGAGTGATCGAGGAGTTGAAGGAGAAATATCCCGGCGACGGAGTTTCCGAGTACCTGGAAGAGGTGCGGCATCACCTGCTGGATAATCTGGGACCGTTCAAAGAGCGCGAAGGGGAGGAAGATCAGGCGGGTGAGCCGCCGGAAATTATGCAGAAGATGCCGGGACCGGAGCGGGACCCCTTCCGGGTGTATGGCGTGAACGTGATTTTGTCGCATAACAGCGAAAGCGATTCTCCGGTGATTTTTGAGACCACGCCAACTTACGCCAATCTGTTTGGCACCATTCAGCGGGCCTACGACGCGCGTGGCGGCTGGAGCAGCGATTTCATGGACCTGCGCGGCGGGTCGCTGCTGCGCGCCGATGGCGGCTTCCTGATCATGTATTCGATTGAAGCGCTCTCCGAGCCGGGAGTGTGGCGGGCGTTGAAGCGCACGTTGAACCACAACCGGCTGGAGATTCAGCCGATGGAAGTGTTCTATCCATTTGCAACGACGGCACTGAAACCGGAGCCGGTGGAACTGAACGTGAAAGTGATCCTGATCGGGGATCGCGACCTGTACGAAATGCTTTACGAATATGAAGAGGACTTCCGGAAGATTTTCAAGGTGCGCGTGGAGTTTGACGAAGAGATGCCGCTGAGCGATGGCGTGATGGAAGAGTATGCCGGGCGGTTACGGGCGCTGAGTGAGAAAGAAAACCTGTTTCCGTACGATCGCGGTGCCTTTGCGACGATTCTGGAATATGGCGTGCGGAAGGCGGGGCGGCGGAACAAAGTGACCGCGCGCTTCGTGGATATTGCCGATCTGGCCCGCGAGGCGCACTATACGGCGGCAGCGGCGGGGGAGAATGTGGTGCGCGCGGCGCATGTGCGGGCGGCGATTGCGTCGAAGATGGAGCGCCACAACCTGGTCGAGACGCGCATACGGGAGATGATCGAAGAGGGCACGCTGCTGGTGGACCTGAAGGGCGCGTGCGTGGGCCAGGTGAATGGGCTGAGCGTGCTGGAGATCGGCGGGTATGCGTTCGGGAAGCCGGTGCGTATCACGGCGAGCGCGGCGCTGGGCAAGGCCGGGCTCATCAATATCGAGCGCGAAGCGAACCTCAGCGGCAGGTTCCACGACAAGGGCGTGCACATTATCGCGGGATATTTGCGAAGCTGCTTCGCGAAAGACAAGCCGCTTTCGCTGGCGGCGAGCATCTGCTTCGAGCAATCGTATTCGGGCGTGGACGGGGATAGCGCCAGCTCGACGGAAATTTACGCGCTGCTTTCGGCGCTGGCGGAGTTGCCGCTGCGGCAAGACATCGCGGTAACGGGTTCGATGAACCAGCACGGCGATATTCAGGCCATTGGCGGGGTGAACGAAAAGATCGAGGGATTTTTCGATACGTGCCGGATCGAGGGCCTGACCGGGACGCAGGGCGTGATGATTCCGGCGGCAAACGTCGAGGACCTGATGCTGCGGGAAGACGTGCTGGAAGCAGTGAAGAGCGGAAAATTCCATATCTGGCCGATCGGGCGAGTGGAACAGGGAGTGGAATTGCTGACAGGGATTTGCGCCGGTCAACGCAACGGCGATGGCGGATTCGAGAAGGAGACGGTGTTTGCGCGCGTGGATGAGCGCTTGCGCGAGATGGCCAAGACGATGAAGGAATTCGAGTGAGAAGTTTCTGCCGGTAGCTGGACCCTCCAAAAAGAGAGTAGGACATCGGGAAAATCAAGGAGCAGGAGACGGGCTGGGAGCGCGGTAGGCTCTGCGGTGATCGACGCGGAATTCCAGCGGCTTCCCCTTGTTCGATTCGTCCAATAGATTCACAGTCACTTTAAGTTGATGAACGGCGCCATCGGCGGCGGGCGGCTGGAAGGCCAGGCTGTATTCGTGGCGCACGAGCTGCGCAATCTGGCGGTACGTTTCCTGAAACGCTTTGGCGTTTTCCGGGAAGAAGACGCGGCCGCCGGTTGCGTCGGCGATCGCCTGGAGCCGCGCATCGGCGTCCGCAAAACCCTGCTGTGCCTGCTGGACCTGGACGCGGCCGCCCTCTTTGCCGTTGCGAAGAGGTGCGCTGAGAGAGACGCAGAGAATGCGCACATCGCCGGTCTGCAGGCGCGACTGCAGCAGATCGATGGCGGCGTTGGAGGAAGTATCCACGCCAGTGGAGAGCAACACGATGGTCTGCTTGCCGGGAAGGCGCGCGAGCCAGTCGAGAATGGCATTCAAGCTGGCGGAAAGATTCAACTGGCCAAATCCAAGATTGAAGCGGATACCGTCCAGAGCATTTTGCGCGGCGCGCTTGTCCGCGGTGAAATCGAGCAAGGCAATAGGCGCTTCGGTATAACGGGCGACGGAAACGCGGTCACCGGGCGAGAGGCCCTCAAGAAGCGCGCTGGCGGTATAGAGATGAGCATCCTGCAGGAAATAGACGGCCGGGCCTGCTTCGACGAGAAGAAGAACTTGCGCGGGGTCAGCCACGGGGGCGAATTCGGTGATGGGTTGTTCGGCGCCGTTATCGAAGACGCGGAAATTTTCCCGGCGCAGGCCTTCGATGAATTTGCCGCGGGCGTTGGTGACAATCACGCCGACGTTGACGCGCTCGATGGTGAGGCGAATGGTTTGCGCGGGAGCGGAAGAAGGCTCCTGGGCGCGCAGGGAGTGAGAGGGAAAGAAGAGGATCAGCGAGAGGAGATAGAGCCAAAAGCTTCGCATGGCACGGGTTCTAAGTGCATGATGCGGACACGAGAAGAGAGACACATCTGTGGCCTGGGCAGTAGGGGCGCAGGAGTCCTGCGCCCCTACTGGAGAAAGATCAGGGCTTCGCTGGAGCGGGAGCGGGAGCGGGCGCGGGCGCGGGGGCGCTTGCTCCGGTGTCCTTGGGAGTGGCGAGGTAGCCGGTGAGTTGGTTCTTCCCGACGTCGAAGACGACGATTTCGTAGGGAGTAAGCCGGGCGCTGCCCTTTACGTAGAACTGCACGGGCTCGCCGGCGGTCTTGTCCTTCTTTTCGATGGACTTGTCATCGACAAGGACGGTCATGGTGTATTTGGACTTTTTGGGGTCGGTCTTATTCAGGGCCATTTGAACGGGGCCAACGCGCTGCGGAGTCTTGGCCTTCTGCAAGGTAAATTCGTAATAGTTGCGATCGCCCTTGCGCTTGAGTTCCTCGAGGTCGTCGTGATTGCGAGCGATGAGGCCGCTCATGACATTCATATCGCCCATGGAGCGATCGAGTTTGGACTTGGTGGCTTCGAGGTCGCTCTTGGTCGATTCGATGTCTTTTTTCGCACCGGTGACGTCGGTGGCGACGGCGCCGATTTTGGCTTCACTTTCCTTTTGCGCCGCGGAAATCTCCTGGGAGAGGCGCAGGTCAGAGGCGGCCTGCTGCTTGCGGATGCCTTCGGCGCGGCTCCGGGCGTCGGCGAGTTCCGCCTGGGTCATGCCGATCTTTTGCGAAGTGACGTCCATCTGTCCCTTGAGCTCGGCAAAGCGCGCGTTGGCCTGCTCGAGCTGTGCGGTGAGAATTTTGTTCTGCTCTTCGGCTTTAGCAAGTTCCTGCTGCATGCGCGCCTGCACGGAATAACCGGCGTAGGCCAGCAGAGCGACGGCAACAATCAGAACGGCGAACAATACGATAATCCATCGGGGTGTCCCCAGATTTTCGTAGCGGTAGGACTCTTGCGGATCCGGTACATTTGGAGAAATACTCATTCTCCCTCCTCAGAAATGAAAGTCATGGATGTGCATCGATGACATAGGGATTATGCAATTAGTTTCGCAACAAGTCCATTGGGGTCAGCGGGAATTGCCGGGACGCTTCCGGCGAGGCGGGTGAGAGGCAGATCGCTCCGGCCAGCGGGCGAAGACGGAAGTGTTGAGTCCGCCGCGTGGCGTGAAATCGCCTTTGACGACGCACCATTCCGGGCGCATGGCGTTCACCAGGTCGCGCAGGATTTTGTTGACGGCGTTTTCGTAAAAGATGCCGAGGCTGCGGTAGGCGAGCAAGTACATTTTCAGGGATTTCAACTCGACGCACGATTTGCGGGGTTTGTACTGGATGGTGATGGTGCCGAAATCGGGCAGGCCGGTTTTGGGGCACATGGAGGAGTACTCCGGGAAGCGCGTGGTAATGACATAGCCGGGAAATTGGTTGGGCCAGACTTCCAGTTGGGGTAAAGCGGCGGAGATACCCGCCCGGGCATGAGCATCGGTGTAGTTAGCCATCATAAGCCTCTAGGTCTATTGTACCCAGGAAAATGGTACGTTGTTTCTCTTGCCTGGGGCGCAACTTTGGCCTATTCTGGGCGCAAATCTGGAGGAAAGCCCAACCAACAGATGACCTGCCCCATCTGTAAGCAAATTGGTGCACGACGATCGCGGCGCCATGCGATAGCAGACTATGCGCTGAGCATGCTGGGTGTCTATCCGTGGCGGTGCCGCTCCTGCCATACAAGATTCCATGCGCGGCTGATGCCGTTGGGCGATACCTTTCACGCGCACTGCCCGATTTGTGGGAACCTGGAACTAAAGCGCATCTCCGCCGAGTATGTGAACAGCCCGCTGGGATTTTTGTGGCGCTTGCTGCACGTGCCCGCGTTTCGCTGCGAACCCTGCCGGTATAAGTACTTCTCGATTCTACCCATGCACGAGCTGCAATCGGAGGAAGAGGCCATACGAGCATCTTCCGCGGATTGATTGGCCATTCCCTTGTTGAGTCTTGGGTGTTCAGTCCGGGGGTGTCAGCCTCTGGCAGAAGGATCGTAGTATCTGGCGCGGTAGTACGATGGCTCGCCCAGATTACTCTGGGAGTTGAAGCCGGAAAAGGAACCATGCAAGGTGGCAGGAGAGACATCGAGCATGAAGTTGACTCTAAATCCGCACCGTTTGCAAAAACCGCAAAGGGTGCGGCACCCACGTTTTTCTTGGCGGCAACCTATTGGCCGCCCGCCCACCCGTCGAGTTTTCGTGTCAACCTCGAGGTTTCGCAAGGTCGCGGTCATTTAGAAAAGCTCATCGAAACGTGGAAATAATGGGGTGCCACTGGCGGGTGTGGAAATTCGTCTTGTTGCAACGTCTGTCGCACACAGGCAAATATGTTGGTTTCGTGGTCTATGTAAAGCCGCAAAACACGACCATCTTTTCCGATTGCCACAACGAAAGAGAAAGGCGCTGTGTCGGGATGATCGGTCGACGCTAGACAAGACTGAAAGACAGGCCCGTATTTTTTCTCGTAGTATGGCTTCAGATCAAGATGAATATATGCCTGTGCGGTGCGTTCTTTTTCTTGTGCATCTGCCAGGGCCGTAGCTTGTTTGAATGAACTAGCGAGCTCGTCTGCTCTGCTGGAAATCGTTAGCAAAGCTATGAAGATAATGGCATATAGCCTTTTCATGAGTTATGCCTCCCGGGCAGCCTCACCGAAGTAGCCCCAATCTCAAGACAATGACAGGCGGAACGGTTAGCACAAATCCGAATGTTGCTAAGGCTATCCGCCAATTTCCCCCAGTCAAGCGAGCTACAAGAAGTGCGATGGCGGCGTAAACCGCAATAATCAAACCCGTCGCGCTAATGACTGGAACAGAGAAAAAGGCGTATCGTCGAGAGAACCAGAAAAATGCGCAGGCCCAGTTGAGCTCCAGACCGAGGATGGCCAAGTAGATGACAAGCGACAAGGGCGGCAGTCGGCGCTGTTTGGCCGTTCCTTCGCCTTCGATTGCTGCCGGTAGTGCCTCTCGTTTAGGAATCGTCGCAATCAGCGTGAATGAGGCAAGTACGTAGACTATCCCGGCGGTTACCCATCCACCTCCATACACTTCAAACAGAAGGCCTGCAAGAAATGGGACCGAGGTGAACAACGCCGCGATCAAAACCGTTGCGCGAAGAACTCGCCAAAAGAAACGAGCATACTTTGCCTTCACCCCGCCACGTTCTTCGATTGCATGTTGGGTCTCTGGCTTGGGGACCATGGTTCAGTTCTCACAAGGTGCGAACAGATCTCTTAGCCTTTCCTCAGTCCTTTGATTGTTATGCAAGATCTCGCGGGAATCCGCGCCAATCATGGCAAGATCGATAGGTATCAGGAGGTCTGCTGCTGCTCCTGCCCCGAGGTACTTAAGAACGCGCTCAGTTCCCTGAAGCACGCCACTTGTAAAGCCAAGGTAACCGAGCGTACGTAAATTCTTGTTCCGCCCTTGCGTTCGTATATTTTGTGCTTGAGTCATAAGGTATCCGGGGTTGCACAAACATCCAGGGCTGGTACCGTGATAATGAAGGGGACCAGCAGTCGGACTTGGCGGTATCGGGACTGTACAAGAGTAGATTCCCCCTGGAACATGGTTGCAAGTCATGTCGGGCTGTGGATCAACGCACGGTCTCTCCGTCATCCCATTCGGGGTCACCGAATAGCATTGGTTGCTGCCGCTAGGATCGATCCAGAGTGCGGGGCTGTTCCCGGCGTAGCGGTAGAAATTGACCCCTCCCTCAAAACCAAGGCGATCTTCGTTTAGGAATCGGCCTGCGCTCGGATCGTAGTATCTGGCGCGGTAGTAGGATGCCTCCGAAAAGGTCGCCGTTGCGTTCAGCGGTATCGGGTTTTCGAAGAAAACCTCCATCAAGATTCACCTCCTGGGAAAAGAGCTGCCATCCCATTCTATTTGGAAATCGCTTTGACAGTTCCTCGGCGCGTCTCTAAACTGGCTTGTATGGCAGTGCATCTCAAGCCCGAAACCGAATCGCGTCTTCATGAGCTTGCCGCCACAACCGGCCGCGCGCCGGAAGATCTTGTCGAGGACGCGATGGCCGGGTACCTCGCAGAACTGGCCCAACTGCGCAACGTGCTGGATGGCCGCTACGATGATATCAAGAGCGGCCGTGTTACACCCATCGACGGCGAAACGGCTTTTGACCTGCTGCGCCGCAAGAGTGAAGACCGCCGTAATCCATGAGCGGATTTGTCCTCCACCCAGACGCCTTGGCTGACCTCGAGGAAATTTGGGAATTCATTGCACTGGACAGCCTCAGCGCTGCGGACCGTGCTCTTGAGGAAATCCATGAAGCGATTCGCGGCCTCGTCCCGTTCCCTCAGATGGGTCACCGCCGTTCCGATCTGACCTCCCGACCCCTTCGTTTTCATCCCGTAAGGGATCTTCTGATCGCATACGCGCCGGATGAAACACCACTCGTAGTGATGGCAATACTCCACGGTCGCCGTAATCCCCGTGTCATGGCTGCCATCCTGCGGGGAAGAGAATAAATCAAGGCCGTGGTGAAGATTGGCTCCCGTATCCGATTTACGAGCGACGAAGCCTTTGCTAATCTCACCCGCGCTGCACATGGACTTTACTCTGAACCCGCACACGCAAGACCGGCGTAAGCGTCACCCAGAATCGGCTTGGAATTCATCGTCTGTGCCACCCGCCGAGATTTTTGTGACCGGGCCACCCGTCGGTCTTGACGATGGTGTTGCCATTGTAGTCGTAGGCGGAGTCTGTCATTGGCTCGTGGAGGCTGGCTTCTCCGAAAGCTCTTTGCGGATATCCAAGGCCACCACGTTCCGCACATTCTCGTCGTATCGAACAAAAATGAGTTTGATTCTCTTATCACGACTGAGGTCGAGCAAAACGCAGCGGGCACCCTCAAGAGCGTTCGCGCGCTTGCAGTTGTGATACTCAGGCTTCGAAAGAACATGTTCCGCGGCATTCTTTGCTTCTGGGTGACTGCGCCACTCCGGCAAAAGGGCATTCTGCGAAAAGAAATACACGTACAAATAGGCGAAGTCCTTCAGCTGCGGTACTGGTACATCTGCGGACGAAACAAATCCGTTGCAGGTATCGTCAGGACAGAACTCAAGCAAATGTCCTTGTTTTTTGAGCGTGACGCTCTTCGGAAAATCGCTCGTAAGATACTTCAGAGGATTGAATTGGGTATTGTCAGGCTCGGCCTTGGCATTTTGAGAGGGGTCGCTGGGTCGCGCGTATAAAGGTCCAGCAAATTGCAGCCAGGAAATCACAACGACTGCGAGCAAGAAAGTGGAGAACTTTCGGTGATTCATTATATGCACCCACAAGACGATTGTGGTGGCAACATTGGTGGGAGCGGACGAGAACCATTCCCCGGGCGGGTGGGGCAGAGAATTGTTACGATTCTCGGTACGTGGGTCACTGGGCGAGTATATCATTCACGCATTATACCTTGGTGCCAGTAGGTGTAAGACTGGGTGGCGAACCCTTTGGTTTGTAAGGGCGCGGGTTTTAACTTTTCCGCAGGTCGGATATTTCTCTTATGCCACCGCGCTTAAGCAACTCTACTGAAATGGGCATTCGAGGGACTTGGCTTGGCGGATCAGGCCGCGTTCGTCGGTCAGGGCGGCGTAACCGCATTTGGGATCGGTGACATCCTCGAGCAGCAGGTCGTAGGCGTTGCCGTTGTGAGAGACATTCAGGCGCAGCCGCCAGCCGGGGACGACTTCCGGGCCGCCGCCGTAGAGCGCCTGGCCGACGGTGGGGAAATCCGGGGAAGCCCATTTGGTGCCAGTGGAGGTGAAGTAACCGTTGCCGACGAGAGAGTCCCAATTGGCGAAAGTGCCATGTTTTGCCTTGAAGTCGAGCTGGGCCTTCTGGATGGCGCGGGTCAGGTTGATGGCGAAGCTGCGGCGTTCCTGCTCGCGGCCACCGGTGGGTGTTGTGGCCTTCTGCGGCCATGCGGCGGTACCCCAGGCCAAGCCAAAAGTAATCAAGGTGATAACGACGACAATTTGCAAGCGCTTCATCAATTCCCCCAAGGATGCATCCTACCAGGTTCCGGTGCCGTCAAATCAGCAGCATCCTAAGAGGATGCTGAAAGCTGCCAAAAAGCTCTGCTTCAGGGGCTTCCGCCAAAAATCGGCGGACGCAAAAGACGCGAAAGCCCATTGGTAACAGGAGCTTTACGCCGGGACTGAAGCCCCGGCCTCCTAAAGAGAAGTACTTTTTGCGCAGCTTCTAACAGGATGCCATTGGTGCGCGAGAATCACCAAGGAATACAGAGCCGCCGGATGCGCCGGATGAAATGCATGAAATGCTGGGCAGGCCGGGCGCTCTGGAGTATGATGCCCCCCGCGATGCTGGCTGTGCGGATGGCCGGAACGCGGAGTCGGACATGAACGCACCCTCTCCCCTACTTGAGTCGGCTCGCGTGGCTGCACTCAACCGATACGCGATTCTCGATACCGAACCCGAACAAACGTTTGACGACTTGGTGGCGCTGGCGGCGCATGTCTGCAAGACACCGATCGCGATGCTCTCACTCGTGGATGACCACCGCCAGTGGTTCAAGTCGAAGGTAGGCGTGGAAGTTCGCGAGACGCCGCGTGAAACGTCGTTTTGCGCGCACGCCATCCAGCAGCACGACCTGTTCATCGTGGCAGACACTCTGAACGACGCCAGGTTCCGCGACAATCCGCTGGTGCAGGAGGATCCGCATATCCGGTTCTATGCGGGCGCGCCTCTGATCAACGAAGAGGGCTATGCCCTGGGGACGCTGTGCGTGGTGGACCGGGAGCCGCGGGAATTGGACGAGGCACAAAAAGAGGCGTTGAAATCGCTGAGCCGGTTGGCTCTTGGGCAAATGGAATTGCGGCAGAACCTGCAATTGTTGAAAGAGGCCCTGAACGACAGGACGCGTGAAGAACACGCGCGGGAGTTGGAATTGAAGCGGTTGGAAGAAAAGCTGGTGCGGGTGTTAGGTCTTAAATTGTAGAAACGAAGGTGTGCGGGACTATTGAAGCAAAGGAAGTGGAGGAAATAAAGGAAGCAAAGGAAAAGAGCCCCGCTGTTAGGCAGGGCCCTTTTTTGTTTTGGGAATTACGCTTTGCCGAGAGGGGGTTCAGCCCTTCGCCGCTCAGGGTAAACAGTGCTGGACCCCCTACGCGGATTGTTGATCAGGCGTGAGCGTGGCTGGCGCAACAATCGCTTGCGCTGGCGCAGCAGTTCTTGCCGTCCTTGGAGTTGCACGCGGCGGCGTCCTTGCCACAGCAGGACTTGGCATCGCCCGAACCACAGCAGGACTTAGCATCTTTCGCACACATTTTGGCGCCCTTACCCTTGCAGCAGTCCATGGTGGCTTTGGCGTCTTTGGAGCCTTTGCCGCAGCAGGTCATATCCTTGGCATCTTTACCCTGACAGCAAGCCATGTCGGAATGGCCGGGGCTGGCTGGCTTGTCCTTGTCCGTTTGAGCTTTATGGTCACAGCAACAACAAGCGGGTTTTGCAGCGGCCTTGCCGGGGTCCTGCGATGTGGCGGGAGCCGGCGAAGTTGGCGCGGATTGCTGGGCAGCCAGAGGCAGCCAGGCCGCGAGAGTAACGATCAGGAGCACAGCTAAAATTCGGAGTTTCATTCTTTCACCTCAAAGTTTAATTTTGGATGGAGATATGGGAAGCACGTCCCACGCGGGTACACCCATGGAATGGCAAGCGAAGCGGGGGATGGGTCTCAGAGGCGAAGAACGGCGCTAGAAACGAAGTCCGGTAAAGGCAAAGAAAGCGAAGCGGCAAGAGGGCGGCGAGTGGAAGGCAAAGCGTCACGCAGGAAGACGACCGCAGCAGCGACGACGAATTTTGCGATCTGTGATTTCGCAGCGACTGGCAGCAGTGCAAGCTCCATTGAGTTGCCAGAGATGGAACAGCAACTGCGATTCCGGGACTTATGAAGGGGACAGATGGGAGAGACTGAGGGCTGGGCTTCCGTCGCACTTACACCCTCGGGAGGGCAGCAGCTGTGGCGCGAAGGGGAAGGTTCAGGCTTATGGGCAGGTGAAGCTCCTGCCGGCACCCCAACTGCTGCCCGAGAGTTCATGCCAGTGCACGCTAAAAGTGGCTGGTTGAAGGATACTGCCCAGCCTAGAAGCGCTACGATTAGGACCACTCCTAGGGATCGCCTGGCCATTACGGGTAAGATTGTGGGGGAAGAGGGAAAGAGCGGCTGTGACATGCGTCACGCGCTATTGTGATTGTGGAAAAGGAGCGGGCTTGGCTCCAACAGCTCAACGTATGCGGCTTAAACAAAAGAAGATATTGGGAATCGTGGCCATTGTGGCGGGGGTTTTGGCGCTGGCACCGGGTCACCTGCAAGGGCAAGTGCGGAAAACGTGCGAGGGCGGCGTCACGCTGAAATTAAATGCAGGGGTCACCGCACAAGGGAGTCTTTTGATTGCGGAAGTTTTGGGGACCAAGCCGCTGATTGGATTTGCAGGAGACTGGGACGGGAGAGCGATTCCGCTGTGGAGCGAAGGAGGGAAGAGTGGAACTCTGCACGGACTGATTGGCGTGGATCTGGAGAAAGCGCCGGGGCGCTACGCGTGGAAGGTGTCGTGGAAAAATGCGGCGGGCGAGGAAAAGTCCTGTAGCGCGGTGGTGACCGTGCGGGCAGGCAAATTTCCAACCGAGCGATTGAAGGTGGAGAAACAGTTTGTTCAGCCGGACCCGGAGCAGGAAAAACGCGCGGAAGAAGATCAGAAAAAGATGCGCGCGATATTTGAGACGGTGACACCGGAGCGCTATTGGGAAGGAAAGTTTCTGTTGCCATTGAAGGGCGTGACCACAGGCGGAAATTTCGGACGGCGGAGGATATTGAATGGCGAGGCGCGGTCGCCTCATGCGGGCGTGGATTTTCCGGCACTGGCGGGGACGCCGGTGTTTGCGCCCCAGGCGGGGAAAGTGGTCCTTGCCGAGGAATTGTATTATTCCGGGAACACCGTGGTGATTGATCATGGATACGGGATTTACACGTTGTACGCGCACCTTTCGGCAATGGAAGCGAAGCCCGGGCAGATGGTGAAAACGGGGGAAGAGATCGGGAAAGTGGGGGCGACGGGAAGAGTGACCGGGCCGCACCTGCACTGGGGCTTGACGGTGGAACGGGCGCGCGTGAATGCGTTGCAGATCGTGCAGCGAGAGCCCTAGACGCGGGGCTTCCTATTTCAAATACGTACGCACAATTTCGATGAGATCCTGGGCCGCTTCGGAGGAAGATTTGTTTTTGCGCGGCATGTGATTGAGGATGTGATCCTCCATCAACTCGCCCATCAGGGCATTAAGGGAGCCGCGGGCCGCGGCCAGGCGCTGGAGGATATCGGCGCAATGAGCATCGTCCTCAATGGCGCGGAGAGCGGATTCCAACTGGCCGATCAATTTTTTAGTGCGGGAAACGAGGTCGAGTTTTTCGTTGTTCGAGTGTGACATTTTGGTTGACTACCCTAGGTGGGTATGGTATCAAGAAAAAGCGGCGGCTTGCAAGCACAGCCGCAAGGCTGCCGGAGAAAAGGTAATGCAAATGGAGACACCGAAGCAAGAGCCAGAGCCTTTTCGAAGACGACTCCGAGCAATGATCCGCGACCTGCTTCGATGACGGGTATTCCCGCCTTCTCCTGGCCGCGAGCATTGCCCCGCGATCAGGACGCTCCGGAACCGGGACTCGAAAGAAGGCGAGATGACGTTACAGTTCATTCACAAAACCAACAGGGCATTTGGGGCATCCTCTTTGTACTGCCAGTGGGTCAGTATGCCGTGGCGAGAAGGCGAGAGGCTTGTGGCCATTTGGATCGATCCGGCGATGCGGGCTTTCGAGGCCGAATCTGCCCGCGAGACGAAAAGGATTGGAGAGGCTACAGCCGTTGAAATAGCGACGGATAATCTGCCGGTCAATGTCCAGGAGAACGAGATGGGAGAAATCCGCATCGAGGAAGCGCAGCAGCAATGAGGAAGCGGAAGACAAACAAATTCATTATCCTGTGCGGAATGCGGTTTCTGCCGGAACTGCTGGCTGCGTGCCTGCTGTGGATGAGTTGCGGGCAGGTGGCGCGGGCGCAAGAGAATCTGCCCGCTGGGGAAACCGCTGCTGCAACAGCGGACCCATCGGCGCTGCCGGCAGACGACCCACTGACAACGATGTTTGCTCACCCGGAATGGGACCGGCTGTGGCTATCGGGACAGATGAATTTCATTGCGCAGTGGCACCCGGCCTTTCACTCGCCGTATCAAGGGAAAAACAGCCTGACGCCGGAAGCGCAGGACGCCACTTCGCGCGTGTTGACGCTGTACACCGGATGGCGCGCGACGAACACGACGGAATTTCTGTGTGACGTGCAGGAGACCGGCGGGCACGGGCTTAGCGAAGCACTGGGCGTGGCGGGCTTCTTCAACCTGGATGTGGTGCGCAATCCGCAACTGACCAAAGCGCCGTACGTTGCCCGGTTGATGTGGCACCAGGTAATCCCGTTGGGCGGGAAAAAGGCGGGAGCGGAGCGCGGCCCCTATTCGTTGTTCCGGGAATTGCCGGAGCGGCGCCTGGAAGTGCGCTTCGGCAAATTCGGCATGGTGGACTTTTTCGACTTGAACTCCTACGGCACGGATTCGAATCTGCAGTTCATGAACTGGGCGGTGGACAACAACGGGGCATACGACTATGCGGCAGATACACGGGGATTCACCTTTGGCGCGTTGGTGGAATACCACGACCGCCACTGGGCGCTGCGGTTTGCGGAAGGACTGATGCCGAAAGTGGCGAACGGGATCCATCTGGACGCGGACCTGAGCCGGGCGCACGCGGAAAACGTTGAGTTCGAGCTGCGCGGGCGGGTCATTGGGAAGCAGCCGGGAATCGTAAGGTTGCTGAGTTACGTCAACCACGCGAATATGGGCGACTATGAGGATGCCGTCAGCAACTGGCATCCATCGCCGACAACGCCGGCACCGGATATTACCGCGCACCCATTACAAACCACGGCTAAATACGGTTTCGGATTGAACTTCGAGCAACCATTGACTAATTGGATCGGCATATTCGGGCGCTGGGGATGGAACGAAGGGCAGCACGAATCGTTCGCGTACACGGAAGTGGATCAGACGTGGCAGATCGGCGTGGGCGGGAATGGAGAGCGCTGGGGCCGGCGAAATGATCACGTGGGGTTGGTGTTCGTCAGCAACGGCATCAGCAAAGCGCACGCGACCTACCTGACAGACGGCGGAGACGGTTTTATTCTGGGCGATGGAAAGCTGAACTATGGGCGGGAGAATATTCTGGAAAGCTATTACACGGTGCATCTGTGGCGGGGGATTTTTCCGGCGGTGGGGCTGCAGTACGCCGTGAATCCGGGATACAACCGGGATCGCGGGCCGGTGGTTGTACCGACGTTACGATTGCACGTGGATTTTTAGGGACCTGTTGACTCAAGCGGACGGTTTCAGTGTGTTTGTGCGGCCTGGGCCTGGGATTCGGCGATGCGGGCCCGCGTGCTGCGCACGATGGTGGCGAAACGCCGCGTGAGTTCCCGAATTCGATCGGGCTTGTGGAGCAGCATGGATTCGCGCGGGATGAGCTCCTTGCCGACACTGAGAGCGGAGGCACCGGCGAGGAGATAGTAAGCGGCATTTTGCTGGGTAACGCCGCCGCCGGCAATGAGCAGGATTTCGGGGAAGGGCTGGCGCAGCGCGCGGATGTAACTGTCGCCGCCGACCAAAGAGGCTGGGAAAATCTTGACGAAATCGGAACCAGCTTTCCAAGCGGCGAGAACTTCGGTGGGCGTCATCGCGCCGGCCATCATGATGATATTGGGGAGTCCCGCGACGAAGTTTACCGTGCGGATATCAAGTGCGGGGCTGCTGATGAACTGAGCGCCCACGTCGATACACCGGCGCGCCGTATCCACGTCCAGGACCGTGCCGGCGCCAAGAATAACGCTGGGAACCTGTTTCACGAGATCTTTGATGACGTCGAGCGCGCCGGGGACGGTCATGGTGAGTTCGATGATGGGAATGCCCCCGTGGGAGACTTCTTCGACGGCGAAGCGCGCATCCTCGGCGGAAGCGGTGCGTATCACGGGCACGAGTCCTACTTCTTCAACGCGGGCACGCAACTCCTGTTTGTCCATGGCCGGAAAATCCTCCGAGGGCCCGTAGCCTGTGACTTACCGGCTGGGGCGACGAAGCCAACTTGTATCAGAGCATTATAGTGGGAGCGCGGGGAATTTCCAGTCAGGATGCAACGTGGCGTGGCGGGAGTGGTAGACTCAGCGAAGGATGGAGGAAACAATGGCCCGAAAAAAGGCAAAGGCAAAGAAGAGCAAAACAAAGGCAAGAGGCAAGAGCAAGGCCAGCGCCAGGAAAAAGGGGCGGAAGACGCGGGTCGCTCCCAAGAAAAAGGTCCAAAAAAAGAAGATCCCGGGGCACGGGATTTCCGCGGAAGCGGTGAGCTACGAAACGCGCGGGCTGGGGGCCAACTCGGCCGGACAATCAGGTGATACCCAGGGGCTCCCGGGAATCCCCCTGGGCGATTCCGAAAGCATGGAAGAACTGCTGGAGGAAGGGCAGGCGTTTGAAGCAGAGATTCTGGATGGAGTGGAGAACGCGCGAGACGCGGACAAGTCGGAGGTGAAAACCCGGCAAGTGGCCGAGGATGATGTACCGGAGGAGTACCGGGAAAAGGATTGACGAGCGAATGAGGCTGGGGATTATCTCGGATACCCACGGGTTATTGCGGCCGGAAGCAGCGCGGGCGCTCAGCGGTGTGGACCTGATCGTTCATGCGGGAGATGTGGGGAGCCCCGAGGTACTGACGAAGTTGAAGACCCTCGCCCCGGTGTTCGCCGTGCGAGGAAACGTGGATACGGAATCGTGGGCGAAGGAATTGCCCGCAACGGCCATTGTGGATGCAGGGAGTGCCAGCCTGTACGTGCTGCACAACCTGCGAGACTTGGATTTGCGGCCCGAGGCGGCGAGGATTGACGTCGTAATCAGCGGGCACACGCACCAGGCGGAACAGTGGGAACGAGAGGGCGTATTGTACTTGAATCCAGGGAGCGCGGGACCCCGGCGGTTTCATCTTCCCGTCACACTCGCGCTGGTGGATGTGGGAAGCGAGCCGTGGAAAGTGGAAATTGTGGAACTGCTGCAAGACTGACAAACGCGGAGAGACGCTGGGGGTTGGGGAAGGAGTGCCGGGGGATGGGGGATTTGGCGCAGGGACGTTGGGGAGCAGTACCTCTGGTCCGCGTAACCTGTTTAATAACTATGAGATAGAATTGGGGCGAGATGGTGACTCGTTTGCAGGATTCACGTCAGCGTAAGCGGCGATTCTGCTTTAACCGGGCGGTACTTGGTGATGGCCCGGCGTTTGAACCCGCAACTAGGAAGACGCCGCGATCTTCATTAGATGTCAGCGATCAGGGGCCATGGGAGTCCTTCTCATGGCCCTTGGTGTTTTTGACTGTGGATAACAAACCCTGAAGGCCCCAGAAAAAAGCAAAAACTCTTGAGAAGTACTAGCGTACTGAAATGCAAGGGAGTATTTTAGTACGGCCCAGCTATTGTCCGGAATACGTGCAGCAGGACAGAATATCCGCAGAGTCAGCCGCACGAAAGACTCTTCCGAGGAAGCCCAGGAAGTTTCAAAGAACTGGCGCTGAGTGCTTTTGAGGGGGGTTAAGGGTGTCGGTTGGAGGCGGACCGTTATAACTGAGGAGCAAGAAGGTCCCCATGGGCGTACTTCATTTTCGATACCGCGAGCGTAGACGAACTCTGCGCGTGGCCTTGTCTCTGCCGGTGGTGGTGCACGGGCAGAATGAGATGGGCGAAAAATTTTGCGTGCGGGCCACGACGCGATCCATTAACAAACAAGGCGCGTTAATCGTGATGGATGAACCGGTCCTGTCCGGACAGGCGCTGCTGCTGGTGAATGAGAATACCAGCCGGTCGGTGGAAACACGCGTGGTGTACGTGAAGCGAGAGCGCGACGGCAAGCTGCATGTGGGGTTGGAGTTCGTGACTGCGGAGACGAATTTCTGGAAGATGACGTTCCCGATTCCGGGCGCAAGACCGTTGCGGCGCGCCGCCGGGTCAAAGGCGATGGGCTAGGGAAGCGGCGCTGAACCGGGGAGTTTGAAGAACCCTCCTGAAACAAAACCCTGAACAGAAGCGAGCGATCTGACGTTCGCGGTGAGCTGTGTTTGTGCGCAGGAGCGCGCTGCTATTTGCGGCCCTCTCGCTTGCGAGGCGTACGGCGGCCGGAAGGGGCGCGCGAGCTACCCTGCACGAGGGCGTCTCGCGTCTTGCGGGGAAGCCTAGCAACCACCAGATCATACGAGGCGCGAAGAAGCGGCGCGAGTTCCGCAACTGCGAGCGCGTCGCGGGATTCCAGGGCAATCCATTTAGCGCGCGCTAGATACGGGGCCGGGATGATGCCGGGACGTTCGGTCAACTCCGCGAAATTTTCCGGGGTGACTTTCAGGGAGAGCCAGACACTGGCAGGTTCCAGCGACGCGACGGCAAACATTTTGCCGGCGACCTTGAAGAGGAGATTGTCGCCCCATTGGATCTGCTCCGTGACCGCGGGAAAGGCGAGGCAGAGTTTGCGGAGTTGCTCGATGTTCATGGGGGAATCCTACGCGACGCAGCTTTGGTTTGGCATGCTCAACCTTCGACGAAAAGAATTCAGTGGAGAGGTAGGAGGCGACAGTGTAGCTCGGAATTGGAATAGAGAAAAGCGGCAAGAACGGGTGTAGGCTTGCGAGTTTGAGGCAGGAGAAATCCAGGTGCCAGAGAAGATAGAGGAGGGTAGGGAGAAAGCATGAAGAAGCGACTTGTAAGCAGCACGCTGGGAATTCTGGCGTTTGTAGGGATAGGGATATGTGCGCAGGAGCAGGCCGCGAAAAAGGAGCCGATGACGTTTTCACTGGAGTGCGCCGGGGGAGATTGCCAATTGCTGAAGGGCGCACCGCAGACGGCAGGGATGCGCGGAGGTTCGGTGCGGCTGAAACCCGGAGAGAGCGTGGGGTGGCACTCGACCGGCCGGAACGAGGAGGCGCTGGTGATTCTGCGTGGGAGCGGCGTAGCCAATGTGGAAGGTCACACGGACGTGCCGGTAAGCGCGCACCGGATGGCCTACATTCCGCCGGGGACGAAGCACAACGTCACGAACACGGGAAGCGAAGTTCTCGAGTACGTCTGGGTGGCGGCGCCAGCTAGCGGAAGGTGAGGCTTTGGCCGATTTCATGCCGGAGCTTCCGAATGTTCACGTCCAATCCGGCATTTCCCGTTTGCCGGAATAGTTAATAGAGTTTTGCAGGCAGATACGTTTCAAGGAAGTAGACTGGCATTCGCTTTCCTTCTAGGCTTCTCTCAGGGCGCGCTCCACCCATAAATTCGACCACGTTGGGAGAACACAAAATGAGACCCAGTGCAATTGTTCGCCTGCTGCTCCTGTGCGCAGCGGTCCTCGGGAATCTGGTAGTGGCGCGAGCGCAATGCGACAACCCCAAAACAAACGAACAGCGCGTGCAGTGCATCGGCGCGGAATTACGTGGCGCCGACGCCACCATCAACCGGGTCTATGGCGACCTAATGAAATCGCTCTCTCCAAACGATCGGACAGCCCTGCGAGATGAACAGCGCGCATGGATCAAGAACAGGGATACAAAGTGCGGGCTCACCTGGAGCAAGGGAAATCGCGAGGCGTGGTTTGCGGATCTTTTGAAGGACTATCAGAAAACGGTTTGCGTGGTGCGTTTCACGAACGACCGTGTGGACGCGCTGAATCGCTACGAGAAAACGAATAAGATGGACGCTCCTCCCGCCGCGTCCGGTGCGGGCAACGGCCCCGAGGCGAGCGCGGAGAACGACGATTCCCAATATGATCTCATTAGCCCTACAGCGAAGAGAAAAGGCAAGTGGTACTTCGAGATCAAAATCGATCCAGCGGCCGTTTTGAAAATCTCGGAAGTTTCCCTTTTTGTTGGCGTCAGGCAATCTGGCGTCGAGGTCGGAGCAATTAATGCGGAGGGAGAAGCAACGGGACAGATGATCCCCATCCGCAGGAAATACAAAGGTGCGGGCGTGAGCATTTTGGGTTTCGCGCTCGATCTCGACAATGGAAAACTATACAACAGTGAAAACGGAGTTTGGGATGGCGGCGAGCCCGGGAGTGCAGGCGGCCAGGACCTGATTCGGGGCCGCGCCTACGAAACCATTCTTGATTCCAGCGTGGCGCTCGACAGCTTCAAGTCCACACGCGCCATTGATGTGAACCTGGGAGAAAAAAGCTTCAATTACCATTTGCCGAACGGATATTTGCCGTTCTCGGCAAACTAGACACCATTCAACCATCTCATCCCGTCTTGTTTCCGGGGAAGCCTGACGCTCTTAATCGGCGGCGAAGCGCCGGAAGAAAGAGTCGGGCTTCCACTGGGGCCGCGCTGGTGCATTGGAGACATCGAGAACCAGGCGGCGGGTGATTTCTTCGTACAGCGCGGCGGCCTGCAGATCCACGGGTTGGTCCGTATCGTCGGATGGCGCGTGGTAACGGTTGGTGAGCCAGTCCTTGAAGATTTTCTGCTCGGGAGTACCCGGCTCAAATCCCACATCGTATTTCACCGCGGGAATGCCCTTCTTGATGAAGCTGTATTGATCGCTGCGAATAAAGGCATTACGGAGCGGTTCGGGATCGGGAATTGCCTTCACACCCAAAGATTGCGCGATGGCCGCAACACGCGGGCCCAGATCGGTTTCGTCCAATCCTTCAATTTTCAGAATCTTCAACGGAACGATGGGCAAGAACATATCCACATTGACGTCCGCAACGATGCTCCTGGAGGGATCCGTGGGGTGCGTTGCGAAATACCGGGAGCCCAGCAGTCCTTTCTCCTCCGCCGTGACCAGCAGGAAAAGAATGGAGCGTTTGTGCGCTTCGGGATGCGCTTTCAGGCTGGCGGCCATGTCCATGACCAGGGCGCTCCCGGAGCCATTGTCCATAGCGCCGTTGTAGATGCGATCGCCGTTGATGGGCGCGCCGATGCCGATGTGATCAATGTGCGCGGAGAGGACAACATATTCGTCTTTGAGCGCGGGATCGGAACCGGGGAGCTTGGCAACGAGGTTGGAGGACTGAACGGTTGTGGAGGGGATGACGGCGTTGGCCTTCAGAGAAGTGGCCAGCGGAAAATGCGGGAGCGGCTTGCGGTCTTTGCCAAGCGCGGCAATTTCGGCAAAGGTGTGACCCGAGCCGGCGAAGAGAGGCTCCGCGGAAGCCGGATTAAAAGCAACGCCGAGCTGCAGACCGGGAGTTTCCTCGAACTCGGAGCCGGCAAGCGCCATGGAAGGATGATTGCGATTCACGGAAATGCGGGACCACGGAATGTCCATGGAGGCGGGGTTGGCGATGGTGATGATGCCGATGGCGCCCGCTGCGTGCAGCGCTTTCCATCGTTCGCCCGCGGATTGGAAATGCGAAGCAAGCGCGGTGGGGACGTCGGCGGGTGAGCCCGAAAGATAGACGACGATTTTACCCTTCAGGTCGAGGCCGGCGAATTCATCGAGATTCTTCTCGGGGATTTGCAGACCGTAACCGGCAAAAACCAGGGGTGCGGTGAGCGCGACGGAGGCGTGCGTGGCGCGTGTACTGATAAAGGCATCGTCGGCGAAGGAGAGAGTCTTGGCCTGGCCGTTGCTGATTAACGCGAGGGAGGAATTGTCTTCATCGATTTGATACTGGTTGAGCGTGAGCGGCTGATAGAAGCCGTCGGTGCCCGCGGGCTGCAAACCGGCGCGCTGGAGCTGGTCCACGGCATAGGCCTGCGCTTTGCTGAGCCCGGGGCTGCCGGTCTCGCGGCCCTCGAGGGAATCGTCCGCAAGGAATTTGACGTGTGCCCACCAGGTGTTGCCATCGAAGTGCGTAGAAGGCGGTTGTTGTGCGAAAGCGAATCCTGCAATGGTCAGAAGCAGAATGGCGGAGAAGAGTTTGCGCACGAGTATCCCCCAAAAGTGAAAAGTGAGCCTACTAGAAGATAGCAGGCAGGTGGGGAAGAATCACGCGGACGGCAGTGACATTCCTGCCTGGTGCAGCGGGGTGATCAGCGCGCTTGGCCGGCGGCGGCTTTGGCGGCTGCTGCGGCGGGAACGCTGATTGTTACGGTGTCTGGAGTGGTCCATACGGGCGAGCCGTTCTGGATCTCCACCTTGTGCATGGTGATTTTCGCGGCCGTGTGATCGACCTCGACGAGAAGATAGTGGTAGTTGATGCCCATGTCTTTATAGGGGTCGTCGGGCGCGCGCGGGATGAGGTAGGGATGCGCGCCGCCACCGCCCGTAACGAAATAAGTGACGCCGCCGTGTTCATGGCGCTCGTAATTGTGGACGTGGCCGCTGAAGACGACGAAACGCGCGCGGGTGCGCTGCTGCCGGTCTTCGAGCATTTTGGCAAGGGCTTGCTCGGCGGGGCGTGCGGAATGGCCGCCACCATAAATCTTTTCGTCGGAGGAGCTGGTGTAAGGCGGATGGTGAAAGACGAAGAACACAAAATCCACATCGGCGGGAAGATGATCAAGTTGGGCCGCAAGCCAGGCGCCCTGCGGGCCGGAGAGTTCATCGAGATTGCTGTCGAGAACGAGCATCAATGAATTGGCGACACGCGTGGAGTAGAAGCGATTCGCCAGGAGGTCCGGGAAACGCTGGAAATAGTTGGCCAGGGCGCTATCCAGGTTGCCGTGCAGTTCGTGATTGCCGATCGCGGGATACACGGGGATTTTGCGTTCGCGCCAAAGGGAAGTTTCCGAATCCCAGACTTGCCAGTCCTTGGAGTTGTCACCATCCAGAACGATGTCGCCGCCGATGGAAATGAAGGCGGGATTTTCACCGGCAATCGCGGCAACGAGCGCATGACGAATCTCGGGATTGGCGGGTTTGGTGTCCGCGGGATCGTGGAAACGCGTGTCGCCGAACGCGACGAAGCGGAAGGGGAGAGAGGCCTTCAGATCGAGGGCAACGGGTTGGGATTGCGCGTGGACGGAAGCAAGAAGAAGACCGCCAACGATAAATGCGGAAAACAGTCTGGTCAGAGAGTTCATAGGGACCTCAGTCAGCAAATCAAGAACAGGGACGAGTGTAACGGCTTAGCTGGATAGCTGTGTAAAAGGATTTTCAGATGAGCGAAGTGGCGCGCAGGGCGCGTGCGGACAAAGAGCGCAGAGGTTACTGGGCCTTCTCGTAGGGATAGCCTTTGTCGGCCCAGTCCGCGGCAAAATCCGTGGGCAGGATCAGGACGCGGAGTTTGGTGAAGCCGAGATCGTGAAGCGCGGTGAAAGCGGGGCGGAGGTTGGGGCAGCGTTCCATCGGACAGCAGCCACAATAGATCACGAGATTCGTGGAACGGGGGAGCGACGAGGCCCAGGCGTTGAGTTCCTGGATGCCCGCTTCATTGCCCGCGGTGCCGTGGTACTGCGCGCCCTTGATGTGGCCGGAAGTATAGAGGCGCTTGAAGCCCACAAAAACGACGGTGGGAGCGGATTTGGAGTCACCGAGTTCCTTGAGCAAGTCCGCGGGCTGGACGGTTTGCGAGGCGCTCCAGGGATCAGAAGCGGCGCGCAGCGAAACGTGCGACACCAAAAGCAGCGACCAGGCCGCCGCAACGAGAATCGCAAGGGAAGTCAGGCGCGCCACTGTTCGAGGGATCATTTCGTGTGCCTCCGCTGAATGAAGATGAGTGTAGTGTAACGCCTGGCGGGCATGCGGGTGGGACAAAAAGAGAAGCCCCGCCGAGGAAGGCCAGGGCGGGGCGTCGCAAAAAAAGAGACAGCGGGTCAGTATCCGGGAAGATTGAAGGCTTTGGCCAGGTCACTGAGCTGAGACTTGATCTTGCTCCAGAGCGCCGCGGTCCCCGGGTCGAGTTGCGTAGCCTGGAAAACTTGTTCGATTTGTGTGGCGGTGTCCAGCGTGTTCTGGAGGTACGGATCCGCTTTCTTGGTCTGCTTGAAATGATCGTAGAGAGCCTTGGTCTGCTTCTCCAAAGATTCCGCGAGATTCTTGGCATCTTTTTCCTGCGAGGTTTTGCGAAGGGTGCTCTTTGAAAGCGAGGCATCGAAGCTCTTGTGAAATTTCTTCGTGTCCGCATCGACATTCTTGATGCGCTGCTCGATATCCTTGTCGGACAGGCGAGACTGCGCCGCTATCCGGGAAACGCCGAGAAAAGAGAGAAGCAGGGTGAGAAACGCGAAAATCGAGACAAACCTGAAATAAGATTTCATGAACAAGCATCTCCTTTTACGTGTTACGGGCAGTTGCTGCTTTTTTGCATTGTATAACCGGGCCGGCAGCCCGGCCGGGAGATTTCGCGGTGATGTGTCGTTTTATTTCTTGAGATCGGCGCGGGTGCGCATGAGTTTTTGGGCGGTGGAGCGCAGCGTCTCGGGAATATTCTTGTTCATGGAAAGGCGTTTGAGGTCGAGGGCATTCAAAATGGGAAGCATGTGCAGACTGACGTCGAGGGGCGTCTTGGGATTGTTCATGAGGTTGCGAACGACGACGTAGTTCTTGCGGAAATTGCGATTGGTGGCAATCAAACGGAGAATTTCATCGGTGAGATTGGGCATGGAGGCAAAGGCTTCGACCTCCTGATCGGTAAGGCGCGGGGATTGCAACACGGCGCGCTGCACCACTTTGTTGGAGTCGCGGATCAAGGTGCGGCGGGCTTCGGAGCCGCCCTTCATGGCGAACTGCACGCGCTGGGAAACGGTCATGCGGCTGATCTGCTGGAGCAGCGTCTGTCGGCGCACAGGATCGGGCTCGGCCTCGGCGGCGGCGTCCGCAAGGCGAGTTTCGTCAATGGCGGTGCTGCGGAGTTCCAGCAGCGTGCTCTTCTGGTCGGCGGTGAGGCCGGCGTAGTGCTCCAGAGCGACGGCCAGCGTGTGGGAAAGGGTGACGCGATCGAGTTCATCAAAGAGCAATTCGACGTGGGCCGCCGTCATGTGCGGAACAACGGTGGCGAGTTGATCGCCGGGGCAGTTCTTGTTGGCGATGAGGGCGTCCAGCATGCCGGGCTTGGTGGCGAAATTCTTGGCCACGTAGGTGAAGAGCGCCGGCAAGGGATGCTCGCGGCTCATGGCTTCCAGGAAAACTTCCGGCGCATCAGAAAGCAGGGCCGCCTGCGCGCGAGAGGAGACCAGTTCATCGCCATCCTGCGCGAGAACGGCGAGGATTTCGACGCGGTCGACGGGCGGAATATGCGCGCCAGTGCTGCAGACGGCGAGCTTGCGTTCGCGCGGTGCACGCCCGTGGCGCAAATCTTCGAGTACTTCAGGGCTGAGTGTTTCCACTGGATGCCTGCCTAAGGTCCTTGCGACCTAAGGTCATTGTACCCGAGGCTCCCGGAGCGCCGAGCGGCGGCATAGCTTGCCCGTTCAATTCCAGCAACACCGCGCTGGAGTCCGCGGCGGTGACCTCAAATTCGTTAGCAGCCTGGAAATGGCGATTTTCGCCGGAGGGGAACTCGCCCTCGAAAAGCAATTGGCCATCGGCAACGATGCGCACGCGGGTAGCGGCGCTGGCGGAGACGAGCAGATCGAGCGGTGGCTCCTGCGCGGTAGATGGCGCGTCTTGCTTTTGTTCGTTGGCCGGTGAATTGAGGGCGGGAGCGGCCGGTGAACTTGCGGCAGCCGGGGCGGAAGCCATGGATTGATTCTGGGCGCGGTGCGCAGCGTAATGGCGCCAGGCGTAGACGCCACCGACGGCGGCACAGCAAAGGAGAAACAGCAGACCGATGAAAAGGAGAAAGGGAATCCACTTCGAGCCTGAGGAAAAGCGTTTTTCAGGTGGCGGAGGGGTGGAGGTGACCTGTGCGCCGTGAGCCAGGTCGTAGTCACCGAGGAGTGCTTCTTCGTCGAGGCCAAGATAACGCGCCACGGAACGCACGAAGCCACGATTGAAAACGCCGCCGGGGAGTTTGTTCCACTCTTCGTTTTCCAGGGCTTCCAGGAAGCGAGAGCCGATGCGCGTGGCCGCGGTAATTTCCTCCAGCGTGACCTCGCGAAGCTCGCGCTCACGCTTCAGACGTTCTCCGAAATTTCCCTTGGCCATGCTATATCCCTGTAGAGGAGAGTGTAACAGCGACGGAGGACTGGACCAATCCGCGGGGAGCGCAAACGAGCCTCGATTCCGGGAAGGCGGAAACGGAGGCAGACGCGGCCAAATAATGCGAAGTGGTGACGCGGCGTCCCTTGGGGTCACTATAGGTGGGGCTGAAGGAAGTGTCAAGCGGGGGAAACGAGGAGAGAGATACGCGCGGCGTGTATCTGGTTCAGGCCGGGGAGTGGGAATCGATCAGTGGCGAAGGAATACCGGCAATTAATTGAAATTGTAGCCAATTTCCCAAAGGAACTGGTGATTGCCTGTCGTTACGCCCGCGTTCCCGACCTGATAAGCGGCGTACAGTGTCAGTTTTGAGTTGAGTTTTATGATTGCTCCCGGGTTCACATACCCGGCGGCTTGTTTCCCTGTGTACCACTCGGCTGCGAGCGTCAATCGTTTGTTAACTTGCTGCTCGAAGGTGAACTGTCCACCGGCACGATTAGCGGCCGCAACAACGTTCCGCGTAAAATCGTATCCGCCAAAGCCAATGCGCGTGCCGTGTTTCCACTCCTTTGCTAAGGATGCATAAGCGTAATTTCCTGAGTTGTAGGTCCGTTGGCGAACGGGGAAAAACAGGTCGTCCCCAACGAAAATGGACCATCCCGAGGTCTTGCTCTTCCAAAGCATCCACTTCACCGTTGGAGAGATTTCGAGTTGGTCCAGCGTGGGCGCACTCAGTCCGTCGAAATTCATTCCGACTTCGATCTGGTGCCCTATGCCAACGACGACGCGTGGCGTAAAAGTGGCCAGGGGATCCACCACGCGCACAGTGCCATCCAGTTCACCATAGACCTTTCCTTTGTCCAGGACGTCCGCACTGGGAACGTCGAATACGGTTTCTTGCCCGTAAGCGCCGCAGACTGGTAAGGCCACAAGCAGTAGCGCCAAGAACTTGAATGACCTGATCTCTAGTCGCGGAAACAAAGTGATTCAGGATACCCCGACTTGATGTCTATTGCCCACATAGAAGTGTCCAGCAAATCGACTTGTCAGGAGCTAGCCCCGGCCTGGGATTGATTACAAGTGGGGCGATTAATCGCCACTCTCGCTACTCTCCAATCTTCCCGCGCAGGACAATGATCGATGCCTTCGGCAGCGCATACTTCACGTCCGCCCCGCCCGGCAGCGTGGTTCTAGTCGCTGGCCCGTCCGGCTGCGCGTGGCCACCGTTTTCTCCCTCATGCCATTGATATTCCGCTGGCCCGAAAGTGATGCGCTCTACCGGCCCGTTGAAATGACTTGAGCGTTTCTTCTCTCCATCCGTGAACACCACGTTCACCTCATGATCATTCTCGCGATCCTTGTTGATCAGCATTAAGGACCACTGCCCGTCGGGCCGTTCCACCGCATACGCCGTCACCAGAACATTACCCGTTTCATCCATCACATCGCTTGCCACCTTGAAGAGCCGGTGCGGCGCATCGACTGGTTGTACCCACTCCATCGTGATCACCTGGGCCGCCAGGTATTGCGGCGGATAATTCGTCACGCGATAGTCCTTGTCCAGCGCGAGGAACTGTCCACGCCCGCCTGGCGTAGGCATGTAATGAAAATAAAATGTCCCGCTCGCTCCTTCCGTCATCATCGCGCCCACGTAGTCGGCGAGCCACAGTGCGCTCTTTACGTCTCTCGGTCCGCCTCCTCCGCCCATGTTTCCTTCGGTCATGAAAAACGGCAGATTCGCCGGCAGGCCGTTGTCCTTCCACGCCTGCACGACGTGGCTCACGAAGCCCGGCTCGAGGTACAGGTCGTTCCAGGAAGCCGTGTTTTCTTTCTCCATGAACGGGTAGTGCTCGAATGAAAAAAACGTGAAATCGTTCAATCGCCCATGCGCCTTCAGATAATCCAAGAACCGTGCCAGCCAGGAAACTCTCCCCATCCCATCTGGCCAGACGTCCACATCGCCGAACGTTCCTTCAAACGCAGGGCCGCCGAGCTTCGCCTCCGGCACCAGTTTGTGAATTGCCGTCGCAAATTGGATGTACAGCGCGCCATAATCTTCGGGCAGCATGTGCTGGCCGTCGGCTTCTTCTCCCATCTCGATCCACGAAATCGGGTAGTGTCTCTTGTACAAATAAGCGATTTCCGCCGCCGCATCCTCCGGCGTTGCATACAACATCGCGATCGGGACCATTGTTGGCAGCCCCCTTGTAATCCCGCTCGTGAAGAACAGGTCAAATCCGATCTGGTCCCCGCGCGAGTAGTCCAGGTCCGTTTCCGCATGCCATGGGTCAACCGACGACGGCCACGTAACCGTCTGCCGCCGCCCCGGCGAATGTTGCACCACGTCGTTGAAGCTGCCCCCCGCTGAAAGCGTCCCCACATACAGTTCGTTGATCGCATACCCCACGCAATTTCGTTTGTCCGCCGATCCATGTGTGTCGCAAGTATTCGATGACTCCGTCATCCAGATGCGCAAGTAGCGCGCGGAAATTGTTCCCGTGACGAGCTGCAACGTCACCGTTCCGCCCTGCCCGTCGGTGATGTAGCCCTTCGGAAACGTTTGCCATGTCCCTGCCTGCGTTCCGTCGTAGAACGGTTCCAGCACCCCTGTCCAGAATTGGACTGCATACCGCCGCGCATAGGGGTTAGCCCACGCGACGCGGATCGCGTTCACATCCACCTTCGCCCCCAGATCGATCATCACCCACTGCGGATGCAGTGCGTCATCTTCCCCAGTGAAGTCCTTTGTCAGATAGGGATTGCTCTTCCAATACGAATTCACATTCCCGTCGGTCAGCCGTGACCAGCCGTTCCCATCTCCTCGGCTGAATCCCCGATGCGGCAGCGGGTACGCATACGAATGCCGTATCATCTCCCCCAGCTCTGTGCTGCCCGTGAAATATCCTTCCTTCTTTTCCGCGTTGCTCCACTTCCCGGCAGCATTCCAATGCCACGCCTCCACCATCAATTCCGTATTCTGCCGGTATGTCACCGCCTGCCATCCCGCGTTCAGGATTTCCTTCAGTACGGGAGCGCTCAGCAGCGTATCCGTATTCTTATCGACCGCTTCTTTCGACAGCCGTGTCATCTCTCTTCCGGGAGCGCCCTCTCCCGCTCTCAACCGGTCAATGGCTCCGCCCAGTGCGTGGGGTGGGCTGAACACATTCACTACATGGGAGGGCGTCGCATCCACCACAATGTTCTGCGCCAGTACGCCGCTCGCTGCCACCAGCACACCGATCACAACTCCCGATCCCACCATCCATTGCGTCATTCTTTTCGCCATGAAAACCTCCCCACTACCTCACTCACGCATTTCCCGGAATCCAGCCCCTCCTTATTACTTGCAACAGTTTCCCAGGCACTGTTCTTCGGGGAGCAGGATTCCAGTGCAGCATACACCACCAAGGGCCCACGCACTGCCATATTTAAATCGATTCAATTCCATGAGCAACCCCGATGCACAAGATAAAGTATGGATTGGGCCCGCCGCGCTAATCGGACACTGTTATGCAATCAAATGGTATGCACTCCCCGGTCAAATCAAACTGCAGAGGAGACCTGGCTTGGCGAGCCAGGGGGGCCAGAGGTGCTGGCACAAAGGTACCAGTGCACACGCGGTTGTTTCGGTACTAGCCCTCTATTTCCAGGGCAGCCTGTAAAATCTAAGATTAACCTATGACGTGGAATTACTTGGTGTTGGCCAGGGCGATTCTATCGCTGATCTTCTCGGCAACGGTATACCTGCGCGTTACGAATTGGAGACCGATTGAGACCACAGAGGTTTAGAAAGCCGGGCCAAATCCTCCGACTTGAGAGCCACGAATCGCCATGGGAATAGTGCATTTCCGCAGGATTGAACGCCGTCGTACCGCACGAGTAGCATTGTGCGTGGATCTCCTTTTACACGGGGAGACGGAGAACAACGGGACGTTTAAGGCCGAGGCGCGGACGCTTTCCGTGAGCAGGCACGGAGGGATGATGGTGCTAGAACCAGAGGTAACGATTGGGCAGATGCTGATGTTGATTAACACCAGCACCGGGCAGAAGGCGGAGTGCAGGGTGGTGTCGGCGAAGCTTATGCGTGATGGCAAGAGAAATGTCGCCTTTGAGTTTACGTCGGCCGAAGAGAATTTCTGGAAGATGTGGTTCCCGGCGGCAGGGACGAAGCCAGCTCGCCGGGCCGCGCAAGCGACGTTTGGGGCACTCCCTGCAACAAAGATGGGATGATGAGCTGACATCCCTGACTGGCTTCTAAGTCCCAATAAATGCTGCCGGCTCAGACGGTCGACGCAACACCATCTAATCAGTTGATCCGACAATACTTCCTCTAGAGAACCGATCTGTCGGGCTGTCGCTTAAGAAGCATCCAACGGGCGCAACCCTTCGCACTGGGCGATGGTACAAGGAGCAAGTTGCGCAGAGGATCGTGCCAACGGCGTCGGACAGCACCGGGGTCGCCCGGGATGGCAAGATGGCCACGCCTGTACCACGAGTGGGTTGCGCGAGTTTTTCCAAGGCGCCTATACTGGCCCAGATTGGCAGATGCAGGTACAGGTTTGGGAATAGGTGTCTGAACTCGCGGGGATTCAAGGGATGGTGGAACCCGCGAGCCGCGGAATTACCTGGAGAAACGTGCTCGAGTGAGCCTAGAGGAAATCAAGCAGTTCCCGACGGTGGAACGGCGGCGAAACGCCGGCTTGCCTGCGGACCAGCGCGAAGCGGGCGAGGTAGCTGTGTTTCAGGAGTTGGGGAAAGCGCTGACTTCGTCGCTGCAGTTGGATCAGGTGCTGCGGACGATCATGGAGAAGATCGACGAATTTTTGCGGCCCGACAACTGGTCGCTGCTGCTGCTGGACGAAGCGAAGCAGGAACTCTATTTTGAGCTGGCCGTGGGGAAAGCCTCGCAGGCGCTGAAGGATGTGCGCATCAAGCTGGGGCAGGGAATTGCCGGGTGGGTGGCGCAACACGGCGAAGTGGTGATTGTGCCGGACACCTCGAAGGATACGCGGTTCTTCGGGAAGGTGGACGAAAAGACGAAGATGGAGACGCGGTCCATCGTGGCCGTGCCGGTAAAATTCCGCGAAACCTGCCTGGGCGTAATCGAACTGATCAACTGCGTGGGGGCCGAGGGATTTGACCCCAAGGACCTGAAGCTGCTGGAAGCGCTTTCGGATTTCGCGGCGATCGCTCTGGAAAATGCGCGGCACGTGAAGCGTATTCACGAGCTGACCATCAAGGACGATTGCACGTCTTTGTACAACGCGCGGCACATGGGCTTCATCCTGGACACGGAGATTTACCGCTCGCAACGCTATAACTACGAATTCTCCATCGTGTTCATTGACCTGGACCACTTCAAGCTGGTGAATGACACGCATGGCCACCTGGTGGGCTCGCGGTTGCTGGCCGAAATTGGGGATGCGCTGAAGACCAATTGCCGGCTGATCGATTTCGCCTTCCGGTACGGCGGGGACGAGTTTGTGATCCTGCTGCCGCAGACGTCGAAGGAGAATGCCATCAACGTGGCGCGAAGGTTGCACAAAATAATTCGCGAGACGGTATGGCTGACGAAAGACGGGTTGAATACACATATCACGCCGAGCGTGGGAGTGGCGGCTTACCCCATCGACTCGAAGACCAAAGAAGGATTGTTGCACCTGGCCGATGAAGCCATGTATCTGGTGAAGAACACCAACCGTGACAATGTGGCCGCGGCGAATATGGGCATTTTGCCGGTGTCGAGCGAGGCCGCGGGATAAGGCGAAGCCGGGCGAAGAGAAGAGGGATGCATCGCCAAAAAGGCGTGCGATGCAAAGCCGTACCTCATTTCGCAGACTCCGTTCGGAATGACATATTCTCCCCGTCAACTGAAAGATTGAAGAATTCCAGAGAGCGGCGGCTTGGCCGCGCCCGGCTATACACACTCCGGAAATTCTGATTAACTGAAAACATGAAGAGGAGCGAAGCGGCGCGTTATGCGCGGTGGTCTGCCATGCTGGCTTTCGTGCTGGCGGGAATCACCTTCGCCATTTACCTTCAACGGCAGTGGGCTGCGCATGTGGAGAAGAAGAACGCTCCGCCGGCCTTGACCGAGGACAAGGAGCGGCAATCGATCGGGCTGACCTTCTCGAAAGTGGATGGGGATCGGACCATTTTTACCGTGCACGCTTCGAAGTCAACGGACTTCAAAGGCCAGAACATCAGCCTGCTGGAAGACGTGATGATTACGGTGTTTGGGAAAACCGGCGAGCGCAATGATGTGCTCCATACCCATAGCTGCAATTACTCCAAAGGCGACGGGGCCATTCAATGCAGCGGGGAAGTGCAGATGGAACTGCAAAGCGCCGCGACCGCGGAACACGCTCGGCAGGAATCTTCCGGCGTTCCTAATATTGTGCGAGTGGAAACCAGCGGCGTGACCTTTGAGCGGGCCACGGGCCGCGCGCAAACCGTGGCGCCCGTGAAATTCTCATTTCCGAACGGGAGCGGGGAAGGACTGGGAGCGGTGTACTTCTCCGAAGAAGGCGTGCTGCGGCTGGTGAAGGATGCGCGGCTGAACCTGCAACCCACAGGTGTGATGGCGGGGGCGAAACCGCAGGGAGGAAGGATCCGGGAAGTGGCGCTGCGCGGAAGCAGCCTGGAGTTTGGGAAAAACTCGAGGAGCGTGTTGATGGAAGGCCCGGTGACGGCTACGACCGAGGCGCAACAACTGATGGCCGGGGAGCTAGTGCTGAAGCTGGACGCGCAATCCCGCGCGCAGACCCTGGTGGCCACCCCCGGGCCGCAGGGAGAGCTCCCAGAGTTGAGTTCGCGGAGCGTGCGTGGAACGACGAGTCTGAAAGCAGAAAAGCTGACGTGCAATCTGGCGCCTGCGGGCTGGATTGAATCCCTCAATGCGGAAGGAAGCGTGCAAGGAAGCGCGCCGAACGAAACATTCCAGGCGGAACGCGGCGAAATGGAGATGTTCCCGCGGGTGAATCAAGCGAAGCTGGTAACCTTGCAAGGTAACGTCATTCTGCAAACACAGGATGCGCGTGCGGGAACTTCGCGGAACTTGCGGACGAATGCGCTGCAACTAGCGTTTCAGAGTGGACTCGAGGGGCAAGCGAGCCGCTTGCGGCATGCCGAGACGCTTGATCATGGCACGACGGAATGGATGGATGCAGCGGGGGCTCACTCGAAGCTGTCAGCGGACAAACTGGCGATGGAGTTTGGGGATGCGGGCAAGGCGCGGCTGCTAACGGCGGTGGGGGCGGTGCAGACAGCGCGCGAACTGAAGGGGCGGCCGACGCAAACGGCGAATGCCGCAAAGGGAAGCGTAACCCTGGACCCGGCCGGGGGATGGTCGCAGATGAATTTGCAGGGAGACGTGCACTTGAAGGAAGGCGACCGCACGGGCGAGGCACAGCAGGCGGTGTTCGCCAAGACGGCGCAAACGGCGGTGCTGACCGGCCAAGCGGTGGTGCGGGACGCAAGCAGCGAGACGCGCGCACCGAAGATCACCTTCCGGCAGGCAACAGGAGATGTAGAGGCGGAAGGCGGCGTGCGCTCCACGGAATTTTCGGGGCAGACTGGCACGATGCACCTGGGCTCGGTGCCCGCGAATATAACCGCCGATCACCTGCAAGCCAACTCGAAAGCGGGGCGGGCACTTTACACGGGCCATGCGCGGCTGTGGCAGGGTCCATCTGTACTGGAGGCGGACTCTATCGAATTGTTGAAAGAGACGCGAGTGATGAACGCAGTGGGCAACGTTCGCGGGGTGTTTCAGCAAGCTGCAACGGGGCCGGCAGCGGCGGGGCCCGCGACGGGACCAGCGGCGAAGAAGTCGCCGGCGCTTTGGCATGTCTCCAGCGGAACACTCACCTATTGGGACGCGGAGAGCCGCGCGCACTTGGAGCACAATGTGGTCGTGCAATCGGAAGACCAGCTCATGAGGGGGCCGGTCCTGGATCTCTTCTTCACCCATGGGGAGGGCCCGGCGGGAGCGTCACAAATCAGCCGGGCAGTGGGCACTGGGGGCGTAATCGTGGAGCAGGGAGGGCGGCGGGGTACGGCCGAGAGGGGCGTATACACCGCCGAGGAGCAAAAATTCGTGTTAAGCGGTGGAAATCCCACGCTTTTTGACCCGGAACAAGGCACGACCAGCGGGCGCGAATTGACCTTCTTTTTAGCGGATGATACGATCATCGTCGACTCGGGAAATGGTTCGCGGGTGCTGACCAAACATCGAGTCCAGAGATAAGGGGACCGCCCAGCCGAGCGATCCCGCGTGAAGCGGAATGCCCACCCTCCAAGGCGTCGATCTCAGCAAGTCCTACCGTGGACGCAAGGTCGTTGATAACGTCGAAATCGAAATAGGGAATGGGGAAGTTGTGGGCTTGCTGGGTCCAAATGGCGCCGGCAAGACCACCACTTTTTATATGATTGTAGGGCTCGCCAAGCCAGATGCCGGGCGGGTGCTGCTGAATGGGGAAGAGATTACGGACCTGCCGATGTACCTGAGGGCGCGCAATGGCATCAGCTACCTGCCGCAGGAACCCTCGGTTTTCCGGCAACTTACAAGCGAAGAGAACCTTCTGGCGGTGCTGGAGACCCTGCCGTTGACGCCCGAGCAGCAACGCGATCGTCTTGAAGAACTGCTGGCCCAGATGGGGCTGGAGACGGTACGCCAGAGCAAGGCCTACATGCTGTCGGGGGGCGAGCGGCGCCGACTGGAGATTGCGCGGTCTTTGACGCTGCAGCCGAGCTTCATCCTGCTGGACGAACCCTTCTCCGGGATCGATCCGCTGACCGTTAAGGACCTGCAGGACCTGATCCGGGAGTTGAGCCGGTCGGGAATTGGCGTGCTCATCACCGACCACAACGTGCGGGAAACTCTCAGCGTAACAGACCGCGCCTACATCGTGAATCATGGGAGAATCATGACGAAGGGCACTCCCGAGGCTTTGAGCAACGACCCGGAGGTCCGGCGGGTCTATCTTGGGGACAACTTCCGGCTGAATTAGGTTTATCCTAGAGACTGAGAAGTGGGATTTGGAACGGGTACCGAGAACGGGGATTGAGAACGTAACCCATGGCCTGGCAGGGACTCAAACTTAACCTCAGGGTACAGCAGAAGCAGATTCTGACGCCCGGGCTTGTGCAGATGGTCAGCGTGCTGGCGCTGAACCGCCTGGAACTTCGCGAGATGATCAACCAGGAGAT